>Ga0209164_1000373_pt1 | contig 115163 bp, 103 predicted proteins | sample MTBNYHSulfiMetaG_FD_187458 | JGI IMG/M metagenome (GOLD analysis project Ga0209164, IMG submission 187458) | Enrichment culture microbial communities from rom New York Harbor, USA that are MTBE-degrading - MTBE-NYH (New York Harbor Sulfidogenic)... | ecosystem: Environmental > Aquatic > Marine...
GGAACTGGCCGGACTGGAGGAGAGAATCTGCAACACCTCCACAGGCGCCATTACCTCCATTCAGGCGGTATACGTGCCGGCCGATGATTTCACGGACCCGGCCGCGGTTCACACCTTCGGCCATCTGTCGGCATCCATCGTCCTTTCCCGTAAAAAGGCCAGCGAGGGTCTTTACCCGGCCATTGATCCGCTCCAGTCCGGGTCCAAAATGCTGGTGCCCCACATGGTGGGAGAACGACACTACGCCATTGCTCAGAAGGTGCGCAATACCCTTGCAGAGTATGAGGATCTCAAAGATATCATTGCCATGCTGGGGATTGAAGAACTCTCCCGGGAGGATCGGCGAACCGTGTATCGAGCGCGCAGGCTGGAGCGGTTTTTGACGCAGCCGTTTTTTGTCACTGAACAGTTTACGGGTCATGAGGGCAAAATGGTGGATCTGGAGGATGCCCTTGATGGGTGCGAGCGGATCCTGAACGATGAATTTGCCGATTATCCAGAAAGGTCCCTTTACATGATCGGCAAGATCGATGAGGCATAAGACGATGTGGGATGTGAGATATGGAATCGGGTATCGGGTTTGTTGAGTGTATTGAGTTTGTTGGGTCTATTGGTGTCCATTCGCTTTCAGCTTTGAGCTTTCGGCTTGAGTTGGGTATTGGGGAATTAAATGAGGTTGAAAGTACTGCTTCCCACAGAAGTCCTCCTCGATGAAGAGGTAGGCAAGGTAACCGCAGAGGCGCAAAATGGATTTTTTTGTCTGCTCCCCGCACATATTGATTTTGTGACGGCCCTGGTCCCCGGACTCCTCTCTTTCGAGTCAAAAGAGGGTGGGGAAATTTTCGTGGCAGTGGATGAAGGGGTTCTGGTGAAAGAGGGGCAGAATGTATGGGTTTCCACAAGAAACGCCATGCGGGGGACGGAGCTTGGCCGGTTGAGAAAAACCATAGAGGACACATTTAAGGTCCTGGACGATCGGGAAAAGACGGCCCGTTCCGCCATGGCGAAAATAGAGGCCGGCTTTGTCCGGCGCTTTTTGGAGATCCAGCGACGGGGGTGAGGGCACTTTGTAAATGAAAAAAGATAATCCTAAAGACTTCCCGGAAGAAGTGAGAAGAAAGGAAGCGCGTAAGGTCCAGGCGAGAAAGGAAGGGGACCGAAGTGTCTGGTTCGGGCTGGGGATGTTCGGGCTTGTGGGATGGTCCGTAGCCATTCCTACCCTGGGCGGCATAGCCATAGGCATCTGGATCGATAAGACCTGGCCCGGTCCCCGGTCCTGGACCCTCATGTGTCTCGTCATAGGGGTCATCATAGGGTGTGTGAATGCATGGTATTGGGTGAAACGGGAGAGCGGGCGTGAGTAAATATGAACTTAATTATCCGCTTGTCATCCTCATGGTCGGCAGCGTCGTCTTCCTGGTGATGTTGATCAAATCAGGCTTGGATCGGACTCGTGTGCCTTCTCTGGTGGGGTTTCTGATTCTCGGGTTCCTGATCCGGCTGGCTGACGACCACCTTGGGCTCTTTACCACCGGCTGCCGCGAGATCTTTGGGTTTTTAGGGCAATTAGGGCTTTTCACCCTCCTGTTTCGGGTGGGGCTGGAGAGCAATCTGAGAGGACTTTTGGGCCAGCTCCGTCGCGCCAGCGTGGTCTGGGTCTCCAATGTGCTGATCAGCGGCCTCATGGGATTTACCGCAGCCTTCTACCTTCTCAATTTCGCCTGGATCACGAGCGTCATCATCGCCACCGCATTTACAGCCACGAGTGTGGGCATCTCAGTGGCCGTATGGGAGGACTCCGGCGCATTGAACACGTCGCGGGGTGAGCTCCTGCTGGATGTGGCGGAAATGGACGATATCTCCGCGGTGGTCCTGATGGCCATGCTCTTTTCGGTCCTCTCGAGCCTGAAATCCAGCTCCCATCCCGACTGGCTTCCCCTGATCTCCAGGGTCCTTGGCCTCTTTTTGATGAAGCTGATCGGCTTCGGAGCATTTTGCTTTCTGTTCTCCCAGTATGCTGAAAAACGTATGACGAATTTCTTCAGGAATCTGGAACAGCCTCCGGATCCCATGCTTGTGGTTGTGGCCATCGGATTCATGATTGCGGCCCTGGCGGATGTGCTCGGCTTTTCTCTGGCCATCGGCGCCTTTTTCGCCGGACTGATCTTCAGTCGGGATCCCCACAGTGTAAAAATCGAATTCTCGTTCCTCCCCCTCTACTACCTTTTCAGCCCCTTTTTCTTTATCGGCATTGGGCTGGACCTGGACCCGGGGGTTATGGACACGGCCCTCGGTATGGGTGGGGTGCTTCTCGTCATGGCCATAATAGGGAAGCTGATTGCGGACGGCGTGCCCGTAGCTCTGATGAGCGGCATCGGCAGCGGGATTCTAATCGGGACAAGCATGGTCCCCAGGGCGGAAATCGCCATGGTCATAATGCAGAGGGGACTCAGCCTGGGAGACTGGGCCGTGCCCTCCAATGCATACGCCGCCATGGTGGTGGTCTCGGCGGCGACCTGTATCCTGTCCCCCCTGGCGGTTCGCTGGCTTTTGAACAAGCACTCCATGCAGGAAAAAACATCATGACGCCGTCGGTCTCACACCTCGTGCTTTCATTTGCCGCGGGCGGGGGCATCGGATCGTTTTACTTCGGCGGCCTGCTGTGGACAGTCCGACGGCTTGCCGCTTCGGAACATCCGGCCCGCTTGACCCTGCTCAGCTTCCTGGTGCGGACCGGCCTGTCGCTGGGGGCCTTTTATCTGGTCATGGGCGGGCACTGGGAGCGGCTCATAGCGGCGCTTCTGGGTGTGATGGCGGTTCGGTTTGTAATTGTACGAAAGGTGAGAAGGGTGAGAGCGGGGTAGGTATTGGGTATTGGGGTTTATTGAGTTTATTGAGTTGGCTATTGGCTTTGAGCTTTCAGCTTTGGTCAGACGAAGGAAAAATCGTATGGACCTTATGGACATGAAAGATATCAGCCCCGACCAGGTGATCTTCTGGCAATGGGGACCGGTTTCCATCAACGCGACCATCACATTTACATGGCTGGTGATGGCCCTCATGGTGATCGGTTCCTGGTTAATCACACGGCGGTTGTCCGCGGATGTGCGCCTGTCACGATGGCAGAACCTCCTGGAAGTCGTGGTGGACGGGATACGGAAGGAGATCCGCGAGATCAGTCAGCAGGAGCCGGACGCTTACCTCTACTTTGTGGGGACCCTCTTCTTGTTCATCCTGATCTCCAATATCCTCTCCATTATCCCGGGATATGTGGCGCCCACGTCATCCCTCTCCACCACGGCAGGACTGGCCGTGTGCGTATTTGCGGCCGTTCCTGTTTACGGCATTCTGCGCCGTGGCCTTCGGGGCTATTTAAGGCAATATATCAAGCCCACGCCGTTCATGCTTCCCTTTAACATCATCGGCGAGTTGTCCCGCACCCTGGCCCTTGCGGTCCGGTTGTTCGGGAATATGATGAGCGGTACAAAGATCGTCGCCATCCTTCTGGCCATTACGCCTCTTATATTTCCCATTGTCATGCATGCGTTGGGACTCCTTACCGGCGTGATTCAGGCCTATATCTTCGCGGTGCTCGCCATGGTCTATATTGCATCGGCGACACGGATTCAAGAACAGAAGAAAGACAACCAGGAAGAAGAGAAAGGAGAAGATTCATAATGGACAGTATTTCGCTCATCGGAATGGCTTCCGTGATCACCGCCGGGCTCACCATCGGCATCGGCGCCATCGGTCCCGCCCTCGGCGAGGGCCGGTCTGTGGCCCAGGCGTTGAGTTCCATGGCCCAGCAACCGGATGAAGCCAACAGGATTACGCGGACCCTGTTTGTGGGTCTGGCCATGATCGAGTCCACAGCCATTTACGCCTTCGTGGTCTCCATGATTCTGTTGTTTGCCAACCCCTTCTGGGACCATGTGGTCTCCAAGGCAGGAGGATAAGCCGTGCTCATCGACTGGTTCACCGTCGTCGCCCAGATCGTCAATTTTCTTATCCTGGTGGCGTTGCTCAAATACTTCCTCTACGACCGGGTCATCCGGGCCATGGACGCGCGCGAGGAAAAGGTCCATTCCCGCCTGGAATCGGCTGAAAAAATGAAAAAGGAGAGTGAAGAGGAGGCGGAGAACTATCGCCGGAAGAACCGGGAGATTGAAGAGAAACGAAAAGAGCTATTGGACAATGCCAGGGAGGAGGCTGAGCATCAGCGTAAGGAACTGACCCGGCAGGCCCGCAGCGATGTGGAGAACCTGCGGTCAAAGTGGCAGGAATCCGTGCATCGGGAGAAGGCGGCCTTTCTCAGGGAGTTGAAGAAGCTGGCCGGTCAGCAGGTCTATGCCCTGTCCCGCCGCGCCCTGAGGGATCTGGCCGATGCAGATCTGGAAGAACGGGTTGCCCATGTCTTTGTCCGGGAAATGAGGCACGTGAAAAAGGAAGAACGACAAAAGATGGCCGAGGCCATCAAGGCGGATGGCAACATTGCAACGGTTCGAAGCGGATTCGAAATCTCCGACACCCGACGTCAAGAGATCACGACGGCCGTTCATGAACTGATTTCAGAGGATGCGGAGGTCAAGTATAAGGCGGATCCTGAGATCATCCTTGGAATTGAACTCAAGAGCGGGGGAGAGAAAATGGCCTGGAGTCTTGAGGACTATATGCGGGACCTGGAAGACAAGACACGATCGATGTTGAAGCGAGAGGCAAGAGAAGAAGACACTGACGCCGTTGAAGAGAAGAAAGCCAAAGGGGATAAGGGCGGGAGACGAGGAAATGGTGAAGGCTGAAGCCGATGAGATGGAAGCAGCCCTCCATAACGTGTTTGATGTCATGGCGGACGCCCTGAAATCCCACCGAACCCAATTGGGGGTTCAGGAGGTAGGAGTGATCAGTTTCCTGGGACCGGGTGTGGTTCGTGTTGCGGGCCTGCAGGGTGTTCGGTCCCGGGAACTCCTTCGCTTTCCCGGTGAGCGTTTGGGAATGGCCTTTGATGTGGCGCCCCATGAGGCGGGAATTGTCCTCCTTGATGAAAGCGAGGATCTGGAGGCCGGGGATGAGGTGTGGCGCACGGACAGGGTGCTGGACATCGCCGTAGGCGATGACCTGTTGGGACGGGTCATCGATGCCCAGGGACGTCCCCTTGACAACCGGGGACCGATACATGGTTCGAAGCGACTTTCTGTTGAGCGGCCTGCGCATCCCATCATGGACCGTCTCCCCGTCACCGTCCCCCTTCAGACCGGGATCAAGGTGGTGGATGCCCTGATTCCGATCGGCCGGGGCCAAAGAGAACTGATCATCGGAGACCGCCAGACAGGCAAGACTGCCATCGCCTTGGATACCATCATCAACCAGAAGGACACGGACGTGCTATGCATCTATTGCGCCATCGGCAAACGCGCCTCGGCCGCGGCAAAGGTCATTGCCGATCTGCATCAGCGCGAGGCCATGGACCACAGCATGGTGATGGTGGCCACCGAAGAAGACCCTCCCGGCCTTCAATTTGTCACGCCCTACGCGGCCATGACCGTGGGTGAATATTTCATGGAACAGGGGAGGAATGTGTTGGTGGTCTTCGACGATCTCACCCGGCATGCACGGGCATACAGAGAACTCTCCCTTCTTCTCCGTCGCCCACCCGGGAGGGAGGCCTATCCCGGCGACATCTTCTATATCCATTCGAGGCTCCTGGAACGTTCCACCCATCTTCGCGAAGAACTGGGCGGGGGGTCGCTGTCGGCCCTCCCGATCATTGAGACAGAGGCCCAGAACATCTCCGCCTATATCCCCACCAATCTGATTTCCATTACCGACGGCCAGATATATCTCTCGCCGGACCTGTTCCAGAAAGGGATCCTCCCTGCGGTCGACGTGGGGAAGTCCGTATCCCGCGTAGGCGGAAAGACCCAGCTCAGCGCCTATCGGGCCGTGGCCGGCGATCTTCGATTATCCTATTCGCAGTTTGAAGAACTGGAGGCGTTTGCCCGGTTCGGCACCCAGTTGGATGAGGATACCCGCAAGACCCTGGAACGGGGACGCCGGGTGCGCGAGGTCCTCAAACAGCCCCAGTATGCCCCCATGAGGGTGGCCGAGCAGATCGCCGTACTGGTGGCCGTAAACGAGGGGGTATTGGATTCGATCTCCCCTGAAAAGATGGCCGGGGCGGAGAGACGGATACGAGAGGCGGCGACGAAAAACCTGGGCGATCTCTGTCACCGGATCGAACAGGGTGAAAAAATCAGCAAAAACGATATGGAGGCCCTGAAAGAGACGGCGGCGAATGCGGTTTGGAATGGGGATGTGGGATGATGGGTGAATCGCTCTTTTCTGACCTCTGATCCCTGTTTTCTCGGTTGGGCACTTGCTTATGGAAACCCTGGAGGAACTGAAACAGCGGATTGAAAGCACCAAAGATCTGCAATCCGTGGTGAAGACCATGAAGGCCCTGGCCGCGGTCAGGATCCGGCAGTTCGAACGGGCTGTGGAATCCCTCGGCGATTACAATAAGACCGTGGAGATGGCCCTTCGCGTTGCCCTCCGGGACCGTCCCCACATGACGGTGGGGGCCCGTCCCGGGCCGAAGGATCAACTGGGCGCGGTGGTGTTTGGCTCCGACCAGGGGATGTGCGGGCAGCTCAACGATCAGATCGTCGCACACGCGCTCGATGAAATGGGACGATTTTCTCAGGTGGCGCATCAAAATCGGATGATCATGGCCCTGGGTGAGCGTGTCACGGGGAGGCTTGAGGATGCGGATCAGCCGGTGGATGTGGCATTGTCCGGGCCCGGCTCTGTGAGCGGCATAACACCCCTGGTCCAGGACATTCTGATGACCATTGAGGCTTGGCACAAAGAGCAGGGCCTGGACCAGGTATTTCTGTTTTACAGTAAACACCTCTCCGGCGCATCCTATCGGCCCCACACCATGCACCTGTTGCCGGTGGACAGGACATGGCTCTCGAAGGTGCGGGAAAAACAGTGGCCCAACCAATGTCTCCCCATCTTTACCATGGACTGGGACCCCCTGTTTTCGGCATTGATCCGGCAGTACCTCTTTGTTTCCCTTTTTCGAGCCTTTGCAGAATCCCTGGCCAGCGAAAACGCCAGTCGTCTGGCCTCCATGCAGGGGGCGGAACGGAACATCCGGGACCAGATGGAAGCGCTCAATATGCAGTACCACCAGCAGCGGCAGATGTCCATTACAGAAGAACTGCTGGATATTGTGTCCGGATTCGAGGCCATGGAACATGATGCGTAAGAGAGTGCACAGCCCATGGCGGTTGCTTTTTTTATCCATTGCTTGCTGCCCGGCATTGCCGATCATTGTATTGACCGGTCGGGGGAATTCATAATTGGGGAGGAACGGGTATGGCTATATTGACGCTCACTATGAACCCATGCATCGACAAGAGTTCAAGCATCGAAAATGTGGTGGCCGAACGGAAACTGCGTTGTGAAGAACCCGTCTATGAGCCTGGAGGCGGGGGTGTTAATGTCTCCAGGGCCATCCATAAGCTCGGCGGGACATCCATGATCATCTATCTCTCAGGAGGTCCGATGGGCCGAATGCTGGATATGGTGCTGGATCAGGAAGGGATAGTCTGCGAGAGGATGCCGATTGAAGGCATGACCCGCGAAAACCTCATCGTGTATGAGAAGGCCACCGGCCAGCAATACCGGTTCGGCACGGTACTCGCCGATAACACCCAAATGCTCCGGTTGACGGGTGAGTTGGGGTTCAGCGTATCCAGGGGACAGGACGCCGGTGAATACCACGTAAGCATCGATCTGGAGAAGATTTAGGGATCAAGGGGGATCATGGCAGATGAATCAGCACCAGCCTTGACAGAACCATGGGCCCACCCCTGGGAGGAAGTGGCTGCTGCGCTGGAGATCTCTCCGGATGAAGGGCTGGATGAGGTGGAGGCCCGGAAGCGGCGTAAACGCTTCGGGCTCAACCTTCTTAAGACAGGTCAAAAGAAATCACCGTGGGTGATCCTCTGGGATCAAGTCAAAAACCCCATTATGGCGCTCTTGGTTCTGGCTGCAGCCATCTCCTTTTCTTTCGGCCGCTTTTTGGAAGGCATCTCCATTGGGGTCGCCATTGTAATCAACGGCGCCATCGGCTTTTTTACGGAACTGAAGGCGGTCCGATCCATGGAAGCACTCCAGCGCATGGGACGAGGGACTGCCAAGGTCCTTCGGGGAGGAGCTCTTCGCGAAATCGATTCCAAGCATCTCGTTCCGGGAGATATTGTTCACCTGGAGGCGGGAGACATGCGTGAGGCACTGCAAACAGGGGTGCTCTGCAATAACGCCGATCTGGGAAACCCCTCTTCCGCGGATAAGGGTGATGCGGTCGGGGACCCGTTGGAGATTGCCCTTCTGAGAGCGGGAGTGGATGCGGGATGGCGCCGGGGCGACCTGCTTCAGTCCATGCCCGAGGAACGGGAAGAGGCCTTTGATCCAGGCGTCATGATGATGGCCACATTCCACAAAACGGACGGGAAATATCGGGTAGCGGTCAAGGGAGCGCCTGAGGCCGTACTGGAGGCCTGCACCGAGGTGCGGACCCCGGAGGGCGATAGGTCCCTGGACAAGGAGCAGCGCGGAACCTGGCTGGATGCCAATGATCAAATGGCCGAAGCAGGGCTCCGGGTCCTGGCCGTGGCAACCAAGGAGGCGGGATCTGTAGAAGCCGACCCCTATGATAAGCTTGTCTTTCTCGGCCTGCTGGGTCTCCTGGATCCGCCACGACAGGATGTGGCGAGCGCTATTCAGGCCTGTCGAAAGGCGGGGATCCGGATTATCATGGTGACAGGGGACCAACCGGTGACCGCGCGTCATATCGGATCCGTTCTGGGTCTGACCAATGGGGACAGGGCCCGGGTCATCCACGGTAAGGATCTGCGAAATCCGGAAGAACTCTCCCAAGATCAACGGAAAACACTGCTCCAGGCCTCCATATTTGCCAGGGTCAACCCGAAACAGAAACTGGACCTTATCTCGCTTCACCAAAAAAACGGGTCGATCGTGGCCATGACAGGCGACGGCGTCAATGATGCGCCCGCCCTCAAAAAGGCGGACATCGGGGTGGCCATGGGCCGGCGGGGAACCCAGGTCGCCAGGGAAGCCGCGGATGTTGTATTAAAGGATGACGCCTTCAAGACCATTGTGGTGGCGATTCAGCAAGGGCGGGCTATTTTTGACAACATCCGGAAATTCATCCTTTTTCTTTTGTCGGGCAACGTTGGGGAGATCATGATTGTTGTCCTGGCGCTCCTGGCCGGGGCCCCGCTTCCGATCCTGCCGCTGCAGATTCTCTATCTGAATATGATCGGCGATGTGTTTCCCGCCCTCGCGCTGGGTGTGGGTAAGGGCGATGCGTCAAAAATGAGGCGACCGCCCCGGGATTCAGAGGAGCCGATTCTCACCCGGGGGCACTGGCTGGCCATTGTAGGATACGGATTCCTGATCGCGGCATCCGTGCTGGTGGCCTTCAGGATCGCGCTCACGTCCATGGGCATGGATACAGGTCGAGCTGTGACCCTGTCGTTTCTCACCCTGGCATTTGCCAGGCTCTGGCACGTGTTCAACATGAGGGATGGAGGTTCTCCTCTTCTGAACAATGATATCACGCGCAATCCCTTTGTATGGGGGTCGCTCGGCCTTTGCGCCTCACTGCTGGTTGCAGCCGTCTACCTTCCGGGTATTTCCACGGCGCTCAGCATGGTGCCCCCAGGCATAGATGGGTGGGGCGTTATATTCGGGATGAGTCTGATCCCCCTCCTGATCGGACAGACAGTCAAGCAGATAAGGGCATAGGAGGTCCGAATACGGGATTTAACCTATTTACCCCGTGCGTTAGTTGTGTGATGGTTATAATACGCCTGAAGCGGGACCCCTATGGGGTCGGCATATTGGGTATGTAAAGGAAATTATTGTGGGTGGTTTAGAAATATCTCCATTTTCGATCAAGGATTGTGCGTTGATCGCTATTGCGACGGGCAAACGGGCCCGGAATCTGCGGGAACTCAGGGAATGCCTCCGCACCATCGATTCCGGGAGCATCTATTATCATTTCTGGGGCGGATTACTAAGGCCTCGATTTGATGATCCGGAATACCATAACGACTTTGCCATATGGATAGCCCGCAGCCTTCATAACAAGGCCCTTGCCGAGCGCCTGGCCGTTATCGATCCGGTGGCATACGGATCCATGGAAACGGTAAGAAATGAGCTCATCGATATTATCGAAGAAAGCCTGGATGAAACGGAATTTCCCCTATGGGCCAAGAGAGACGACCAGTTCGAATTCATACGGCACCAGATCGTTGTCTTTGATACCCACATGATTGCAAATACACCTGAGTCCCTGCTGGTTATCCTGCCAGAAATGTCCCTTGGGAGCATATTTTATCATATTGTTGATGCCCGGCGCCGGAATGAGAATTCCCTGGATGATTTTCAAAACTGGTTGAGGGGGTTCGGAAGTACATACGAACCCCTGTGCCGGGCGATGCGCGAGATATGTCCCTATTTTACAGCATTGAAAGATTTGCGTGACGAATTGGCCCATGCGTTTACAACCTACTTTCATAAAGAGGACCTGTGACAGAGATAAGTCTGCTTGACAGATACGCGGAGGTTGCCGGGGGGGATGTGATCGAGCAACTACGGCAGCTGGCCCGCCCCCTTAAAGGACTCCGTTTCGTCCACATCAATGCCACCCGCGTCGGCGGAGGCGTTGCCGAGATCCTTCAGAAAATGGTGCCCCTGATGCAGGAACTCGGCATCGACACCCGATGGGAGGTTATCACGGGAGAGAGCGGATTTTATCAGTGCACCAAGCATTTCCACAACGCTGTCCAGGGGAATCAGGTCAATATACCTGAAAGATATCTCAAGGTGTATGAAGAGACAAACGCACACACCGCCGAAGAGCTGAAAGGTGTCTTGGATGAAGCGGATCTTGTCATTGTACATGATCCTCAACCCGCCGCCCTGATCAGTCACTTCCCAAGCCGCAAGGGGAAATGGGTCTGGCGGTGCCACGTGGATGCGAGCAAACCGTTCCGGCCGGTATGGAAATATCTGGCTCAATTCGTGTCAGGATATGATGCCAGTATTTTCTCCATTTCCGGTTTTGCCCAGCAGTTGCCGCACCCTGCCTATATCATAGCCCCGAGCATCGATCCTCTCCATGAGAAGAATGTTCAGCTCCCTGAAGAAGAGATTCGAACGGTGCGGAACAGCTTTGATATCGATCCTGAAAGACCGATGATCCTCCAGGTCTCTCGATACGACCGATTCAAGGACCCCGTAGGCGTTATACGTGCCTTTCAGATGGCAAAGAACTTTATTCCTCTCCTGCAGCTGGTGTTGGCGGGCGGCGGCGCCACCGACGATCCGGAAGGAGAAGAGGTGTTTCAAGAGGTCCAGATGGTGGCCGCGGATGATCCGGATATCCACGTTCTCCTGCTCCCCGGCGATGCCTTCCATACCATCAATGCCCTGCAGCGCAGCGCCGACATTGTCTTGCAGAAATCCCTCAAGGAAGGGTTCGGCCTGACGGTCACCGAGGCCATGTGGAAAAACAAACCGGTCATCGGCGGCGATACAGGAGGAATTCGCATCCAGGTTGTCAACCATCATACGGGTTTTCTGGTGAACACGCCGGAAGGAGTTGCCCTCCGGATTCGGTATCTCTTCCACAACCGGGAGATGAGGGAAAGCATAGGAAGAAAGGCGAGGGAGTTTGTGCGTGAGAATTTTCTCATTACACGGCAGTTGAGGGAATATCTCACCCTGATCTGTGCTCTTCTGCATGGTAAAGAGGAACGCATTGAGCTTGGGTAGGTAGTGGGTATTGGGTACTGGAAAATGGCATGTTGGTATGAGGGAGTTGAGGACGATTCATCATGAGTGATCTGGTTATTGTGTCAAACAGGGGGCCGTTCAGCTTTTCAGAGGCATTTCTTGAGGAAGGCCGACAGTCTCTGGAGGCAGGTCGACAACCCAATCTCCCTGAGTTCGGGGCCGGAGGCCTGGTGCAGGCCATGTCCGGGCTCCTGAAAACCGGCGAATGGAATACCACATGGATCTGTGCTTCGTTGGGCGACAGGGATATCGATGTCGCCAGGGGACATTATACCTCGCTGTTCAGGGAAATGGTTTCCCGGGGGATTGCGCCGGAGCGTTTCCCCCACATAGAGATCGAGCCGGATAACCGGATGCGCTTCAGGTATCTGGGTTATGATTTTTACATGCGATTTGTCTTCTTTGACACACGGCATATGCACAGCTACTACAGCGAATTTGCCAATGGATTTCTCTGGCCCCTGATGCACCTCACGAGGTCGCCCCTGTTCTACAAGAAGACCCGCGTCTTTCCCAGACCCTCCTTTACGAAGAATGATTTTGTTCAGTATACGAGCAGCAGCGTTACGTTTGCCAATACCATTATTGATGAGCTCCGAAAGCGCAGAGAACTCTGGGAGGAGGGGGATGACGTGGTGGTCTGGAACCAGGACTATCACCTGATGCAGATTGCCGACATATGCACCGCACTACTCCATGAAAAGGGACTTTCCGGTAAGATGAACAGGAAAATTCATCTGGGCCAGTTCATGCACACGCCTTTCTTCAACATCCATGAAATCCAGGGCCTTATTCGGGAAGACAAGCGAAAACGAATCAAGACCCAGCATGATGATCCCTTCGGGGAACGGGTTGAAAGCGTCCTGCAGAAACTGACCTGGGGCATGCTGGCCAATGATTTTATCGGATTTCACACCAAGGAGTACTGCGACCACTATCTGGAGGCACTTGAAGAATGGTTTCCTGTTGAGATCCGGGTCAACGGAGGCTCCTATGAGATCCTCCATCAGGACCGGGTGACCACCATCATGCCGGTGCCCATCGGTCTGGATGTGGATACCATCCTTTCAGAGACCTCACCGAAAAAAAGACTGAACTACAAGCTGGGAAAAGAAAGCCTCCATCAGAAAATTAAGCATGAAAGGAAAAGTAAAAGGGTGGTCTTCGGCGGTCTTGAGCGGTGTGACTATACCAAAGGACTGGTGGAGAGATTGGAGATCTTCTCGCACGCCTTCCACAAATTGAAGGAGCGGGAGAAAGATGCATGTTTCTATCAGGTCACCGCGCCCAGCAGAATGGACAATCCGGATTACCACAATCTCAATGCGGTGCTGGAAGAGGAGGTATCCAAAATGAACGCCGACCTGCCCGAATCCCCCATTACACATATAGACAAAGGACTTTCCACACCCCAGAACTATCGGTTCATGAAGGAAATCGACGTGATGCTCGTAACACCTCTGGAAGACGGCATGAACCTCGTCGCATTTGAATATATCCTGTCACAAAGATACAAAAATCCAGAAGATCGGGGCATTCTTGTCCTGAGTACGAGCGGTGCATCCCGGGTGCTGAAGCAGAAGGGCTTCGGAGAGGCAGACGGCATTGTCTACGTCAATCCCCTAACACCCAAAGGTGCAGGCGAAAAGGCCGCACAGGCGGTGATGAACGGCAGGCACCTGTCGGACAGGGTTATTGCCTATGTTGTAAACGAACGCCGGGTGGATGACTGGGCCGAAAAAAACATCCATGCCATTCTGAACTGTCGGAAGGCGCCATGATCACCCCCTTATGGTAAAACGCCTACTGGCTTTCGGGCCTGTTTACATTTGCACATTATAACTGAATAAAATCATTTTGTTGTGCATGCACTGGATCAAAAAGAGGTCACAAAAAGGTATTTTTCTTATTTTATTTTTTATAAGAAAGGTACTCTTTCTGATCAGTAATGAATTGATGAACTTGGCCACCAGATTGATAATCGTCCCTTCGTATTTGCGTCGTGCCACAGCGGTAGCTCTCGCAAAAAATCCGGAGTCATGACAATGATCATTTTGGCCTTGCCGAGCAGAGCCCCCCAACTCATCTGCTTTTTGTTTCAACAAAAAATCCAAAAAGACTGCCACTCCTCCAATAACCTGGAACGTAAAGCCCTGCTCTACCGCTATCCCCCCTGTCTAAAGGCCGCTTTGATGAAGCGCCGTTCAGCGTGAAATGAGGCAACGGGTGAGGAAAGGTGCGTCAGGCTCCTTTCTTCTGCCACCGGTAGACGCGCAGCGGCGGTATGTTGAGAAGCTCCACCGCCATCCGCCCCGAACCCAGGAAGGGCTGGCTGATGCAGGCGACCTGCTTGCGCACCTGGTATGCCACGAAGCACCCCCCGGGAGCGAGCACAGATACGATCGCGTTGAGAATTTGAGCGCCTGAGCCGTCACTCATGTTGGAGAAGGGGATACCGGAAATCACAGCCTCCGGACTATTTAAACTGTACATCTCGATGATTTCTTTCAGCTCCTGAGCATTGCCAAGATGGGCAATGAGCCGATCATCTTCCATGGAGCTCACGAAGGCATGAAAATTGGGGTTGATTTCTATGGCCAGGAGTTTGGCGTGTGGCCTCATTGCGCGAAGTATGGCCCGAGTGGTGCCTCCAGTGCCGGGCCCCAGTTCGATGATGGTCCCGGCAGAGCGAACTCCCGCAGCCTCCACGACACGGCGTTCGAGGAAGCGGGAACTGGGAATTACGGAGCCGATCTCAAGAGGGTGTTTTAGAAATTCTCGAAAGAAGACGGATCGGCCGTCTATCAGCGTACGAAGCAGCCTGGAATTTAACATCCGCATGAATTTACCCAAAACAAATCGGACTATTGCCTGTTGGAGACCATCCGGGTCCCGGCATATCATCTTTTCAATCACCTGAGGCTTGTGACGGCGCCATCCGTTGGTCCCGAAATCCGGCAGTCTCTCACCCTTTAAAGGGGCGCCCTCAGACCCACCGGCATGCGAGAAAAGCGAATGCATACTACTCTTAAAAAAGAAAGGCATCAAGCAAAAAGAGAAGGTTTGTCGCGCCGTCGTCGAACCGCATCAAGGTAACCGGCCATCCCATACTTTTCATTTCAGCCTTTGTAACTTTTTAGCTTTTTGATAAAATGGTTCGCCCCATGGGCCTCCTGCCATGTTTTCAGATGGCTGAAATGTTACCAGCCTTTCAGCATGGCGAACGGGCCTTTTATTCCCGCAGCTCATGATCTTGGATTTCCTGAACAGCCGACGCCCGAATCCGTCATGCTGCTATTTACAATTTGTAAAAGGAGTCGACATGTCTTGTTGAAAAAGGGGCTGTGCGTTTGCCGGTACTCAACAGAAAAATATTATTAATTCAATTAATTATATTCTTTCTGACCAGTGTCTCTCCCTGTTGGCATATCGCTTGCTAAGCTATTGTTGACGAATCCGTAAAAAGTCCTGAAACCGCCGTGTCCCTCCTTTGGCGGGAATCCGGCATCCAGAACTTGTTAAATTCACTGGATTCCGGCTTTCGCGGAATGACGAAGAACGGCATTTTCTGACTTGTTGCGAGGCCATCATTGTTGGAACAGGTAAAGTGGGGATATACGATGCGACCATCCGGAGAATCATCGGGGCTGACGGTAAAAAAAGGCGGCCTGGCAACCCCGTGTGGTAAAAACCGACGGTTCTGATGCCAGGTTAGAGAAAGGGGGGTCAACGTGGGGGCCGAGTTCAAGATACTGACGCATATTAACGGGAATTGCCTGCATCTCAAGCCGATGGGCACCTTCGACAACGTCTCGGCCGGGCAACTGGTCCGATTGTTGCGGAGGCATATCGAGAAGGTTTCGACTGTGATCATTCATACCAGTTCGATGAAAGAGGATGGCCCGATCGGTCAGGGCGATTTCAAAAATGAGTTCCTGTCGCTCAGGAAACAACCTGTCCGCTTTGTATTTACGGGAGAACATACGTCGCTCTTTTGTTGATTTACATATTCAAACTTGACAAGGCAGGCGATCCATGGGAAAGGGAGAGGCAGATCGCAGAAAAGTAAAGGAGGTGTCTGACATGTTGGTAAAAGACTGGATGAGCAAGACAGTCATCACTGTCGACGTAAACGACTCCATGCAGGGGGCCATGAAGTTGTTGAAGGAGAATGCGATCCCTATGCTGCCAGTTATGAAAAAGGGCAAACTGGTGGGGATCATCACGGACAGGGACCTGAAAAGGGCGTCTCCATCCGATGCCACAACGCTGGAGATCCATGAACTTCTTTTTCTTATTGCAAAAATCACGGTCAAAGACATCATGACCAAAGATCCGATCACCATACCCTTCAACTATACTGTTGAAGAGGCCGCAGAGATATTGATGAAGAACAAGATATCGGGAGCGCCCGTGGTGGACCCGCAAGGTCAGATTGTCGGCACCATTACCAAGGGAGATCTGTTCAGGGTCTTGATTTCACTGACGGGTGTGGGAAAGCGGGGGATACAGTTCGCGTTTAAGGTCGAAGACCGTCCCGGGTCTATCAAAGAAGTGGCAGACATTATCCGCCGGTACGGTGGACGCATGGTGAGCATACTGAGCACCTATGAAAATGTGCCCAAAGGCTACAGGAAGGTATTTATCAGGATGTACGGCGTTGAACGCGACAAGCTTCCCGGACTTGAAGACGAACTGCGGGCAAAGGCCGAGCTGCTCTACGTCGTGGATCACCGGGAAAACCGGAGAGAGATCTTTTAAGGGAAAACCTGCCGAAATTGAAGGATGTCTTTTGCCTTGAGGTGGAAACACCTCAACAGGCCACCTCTTGAGATACGGTCAGTCCGTTTTTCCGTTGTATATCAGGTCGATGACCGTTATTTCCGGAGGTGCGAAAAATCGAATGGGAGGTCCCCATGTGCCGGACCCCCGGCTCACGTAGAGATATGACCCATCCTCTATCTGCAACAGGCCTGCATATACCGGATAGATCATTTTTATGATGAGCGTGAATGGAAATATCTGGCCACCATGGGTATGCCCTGAGAGCTGAAGATCGAAAAGCCTGTCGCCCGTATGGGCCGCATAGGGCCTGTGTTTCATGAGCAGGGCGAACCGGTCGGCAGGAATCCGTGAGAGCAGGTTTTCTTCCCCGTCCCCCGAAAAAAGGCCATGGCGATGGCCGGCCTCATCATCCACGCCGGCAACGAAGATCAGACCCCCCACATCGACTCCGGCCCCTCTGAGGACCGTAAATCCGGCGGCCTTCGTAAAGCTTAGAGACCTGTCGAGGCCGGCATAGAACTCGTGATTGCCCGTTACGGCAAATTTACCGTACGGGGCGTGAATAAGCCGGAACATCTCCGCCAGCCCTGACCCGTTTTCCATCTGCCCATCCACAAGATCGCCGGTGGAAACCAGCATATCGGGTTTCGCTTCCCGCACCTTGGCAAGGATATTTTCGAGCCTCCTCTCTCCCACGATCCATCCCAAGTGGATATCCGAGATCTGGACGATCCTGAGTCTGCCAGGCGCCTTCGGGATCTTAGGGGTCCGGATGATGATGTGTTCACTTCGTATGCTTAGGGCCTCGACGTATCCGTACGTGGCCGTCAGCAGAGAAGCGGCAAAGGCGGTGAAAAAGACGACCCTGGCCGACGGGATCCAGTTCGCCGGGCTTCCGTGAAAGAGATGCGCTCCGATCGTGCAGATAAGGCGGTAGACGTCCGTGAGCAAGGCTGCGGACACGAACAGAAAGAGGAGCCCCATCCAGACAAACGCGCCAACGGCCAGGGCCCTGGACAGGGCATCCGTTGTGAGCCTCTCAATGAGCCGGACAATGATCGGGGAAAAGACCATCAGGAGCATAAAGACGGCAACGACAGCGCCGGTCGCCCTGGTCAAGGCAAAGGCCCCCTGTATCTTCAAAAAGGCATAGAAATGAAGGAGTCCGTACAGGGTGAGAAAAACGGATATGAAAACAAGAAATCTCAACATAGCCTCAAAATGGATACTGGATATTCGGTTGCCGGTACTCGTTTCTGGATGATCGTTGATAGCTCATGGCTGATGGCTGATTATCGATGACGACTCTCAATCCCGCTTCCGGCGGGACTTAACAGCTCAACAGCTCAAATGCTTAACGCCTTGCGCCAAAGACCCTCAGCCTGATAAGAACTCCTGACAAAGGGGCCGCTGGCGGCTGCCCGGAAGCCCATGTCCATAGCCTTTTTTCTCCATCGTTCGAATTCTTCCGGGTGTACATACCGCTCCACAGGGAGGTGCTCTCTGGAGGGCTGAAGGTATTGTCCCAGGGTCAGGATCGTGCAGCCTGCGTTCAAAAGATCCCTTAATGCCTCCGTCACCTCCCGGTCCAGTTCACCCAGACCCAGCATGAGCCCCGACTTGGTGGGAATGGATGGATTCTCCTGCGCGGCCCATCTCAGGATGTCGAGGGACCGGCCGTAGTCGGCCCCGGGCCTTACCCGGGTATAGAGGCGGGGAACCGTCTCAAGATTGTGGTTCAGAACGGCCGGCCCGGCATCCATCACCACTCGGAGGGCGTCTCTGCTGCCCTGAAAATCAGGGATCAGGACCTCCACACGGGCTTGGGCGACCCGTCTTCGAATCTGACGGATCGTCTCTGCAAAGATACCCGCTCCGCCGTCAGGGAGATCATCCCGGGTGACAGAGGTGAGGACGATGTAGGCGAGGCCCATCTGCTGAACGGTTTCCGCCACCCGTGGAGGCTCCCGGGGATCGGGGCCGTCCAGCGGACCATGCCCCACAGCGCAGAAACGGCAGGCCCGGGTACAGTTGGGCCCCATGAGCAGGAAGGTCGAGGTCCCTTTGGAAAAGCATTCCCAGATATTGGGACAGTGGGCTTCCTGGCAGACCGTGTGAAGCCGGTTGCCGCACAAAAGGCCTCGGATCTTTTCATAGGCAGGGCCGGCCGGCAGCTTCCGGCGAAGCCAGTCGGGCTTCCGGTCGCCGGCTTTCTGTTTCGGTTGACAGCTCATTGTTTCTCCCGGTACACGTCCTCAATTATCGACCATCGATCCACGAGTTCTTCGATCCGGGTCATGACGAGTTCAACCCCGAAAACCTGTGCCAGATGATCTTTGACGCCGTTGCGGACCTTTTCCATCGACACGCTCCGGCCAAGTTCCCTTTCCAGGGATGTCATGCCGATTCCCTTCAGCCCGCAGGGGTTGATCCAGGTAAAGGGTTCAAGGGATGGGTTGACGTTGAACGCCACCCCATGGAAACTGATTCCCCGGCGGACCGCGATGCCGACGCTCCCCAGTTTACTTTTGCCCACCCACACCCCCCGGTTGAGGGGGTTCCGGCCGGCCACAATTCCCCAGTCCGCTGCCACCCGGATGATCACGTCCTCGAGCATCTCCACATAGTCTACCACGCCCAGACGGGGGCGGTTGAGGTCAAGGATCGGGTAGATCACGAGCTGACCGGGTCCGTGAAAGGTGATGTCCCCACCCCGCTCCACCTGGACAACCGGGATTTGCGAATCTTTGAGGAACGCCTCGGACACGTTCAGGTTCGCCATCCCGCCCCTGCGGCCCAGTGTGAAGACCGGAGGGTGTTCCAATAACAGGACAACATCCGTGTCAAGCATGTTTTGCTGCCTCGCCGCCACGAGATCGGTCTGGAGTTTCCATGCGGCCCCATATCCGGTCAGTGGGAGTTCCACACAGCGCCACTTCTTTTTGGGTAAGGCGGTCACAGGGGATTGGCGGTTTCGCGTTTCAAGTCTCATTTTCAGGATCTGGATCACGACCCCGTAAGTCTCAAACAGCACCGTACCCGGTGTGCTGAGGATAAAATCCTGAATTCTGGAGCAGGTCCATGACGGTCGTTACAGGCAATTTATCGTTTACCCCGGCACAGACCCGGGTTACAGGAATTATAGCACACTGTTGTTTCAGTAATCAATCGTGGAGCTGTCATTCAAATACGATTTGCCGTGCCGGAGCAGGCTGGATTGCGGGGTTTGTGAGGAAGCCATCGGGACCGCAAGCCGATGACATTCTGGAAACGCCCGAAAAAACCGCGCAGGATGGGTGAACGATCCGTATCCGTGTCTTGCGGGTATCGTTTCCCGCGATGCATGCACGGGCTTCAGGCTGTCGATCCAACCGGCGATTGCTTCAATTTCTTGACGGACAAACCCGTTTGGCCTATGCTTTTCATGCGGCGAAGGAACGGTTAGACGGGAATTGCTGAAGCATTGAGATGGGTTGCGATGGAAAGGGGGTCGAGATGATTCGTTGTAAGTTTCTCGTGATCTGCCTCTCACTCCTGGGCGTCTTGCTGATGAAGGTTGCAGCGGACGCCCAGGAGATGATGAGTGTTCAGGTCAAGGAAGGCCACTTGCGGGCAACGACCGCACACCTGGGCAAAATTGTGGCCACGGTATCCTACGGCGACCGGGTGACGGTGACAGAAGAACGAGGAGCCTGGAAAAAGGTGTCCCTCTCCGACGGAAAAACTCAGGGATGGATGCACGAAACGGCCCTGTCCGGCAAACGGATTGTCCTCAGCGCTGGAAAGGGCGATGTGGGGACGTCCGTTTCCCGGGATGAGATTGCCCTGGCGGGCAAGGGGTTCAACAGGGAAGTGGAAGACCGGTACCGCAGAGACAACAGGAACCTCGATTATACCTGGATCAACCGGATGGAGGAGATAAAGGTGTCTGCGCCGCAGATGGACGATTTCATCGTCTCCGGTCTTCTGCCACGCAGTGGTGAAGGAGGAAAGCCATGAACAGACTCATCTGGCGGACTGCATTCACATCCCTGCTGTTCCTGTCCATGATCGGTTGCGTGACCGTGGACAAGGTGACCAAGGTGGCCACGGATGTGGGCGTGGCAACGGGGGCGATCAGCGGGTCACAGCGAGCGTCGATCCAGAGAGGCACGGCGGCCGTGTCGAAAGGCCTGGAGGATTTCACTCCCGAACAGGAATACTACATCGGTCGAACCGTGGGAGCGGTTGTGCTCGACAGGTATCCGGCCCTTCCGGATGAAGAGGTCAATTCATACGTCAATCTGCTGGGCCAGACCCTGGCCCAGGCCTCGGACGTGCCGGAGCTGTTCAACGGGTATCATTTCCTGGTGCTCGACTCGGAGGATATCAACGCCTTTGCAACGCCGGGCGGTCACATTTTCGTCACGCGCGGGCTGATCCGCTGCTGCCGCACCGAAGACCAGCTGGCCTCGGTTCTGGCACATGAAATCGGCCATATCCAGTTGAGGCACGGCATGGGAGCGATTGAAAAGGCCCGGACGACGGAAGCGCTCACCATTCTGGCGCAGGAGGGCTTGAAAACGTTTGGCTCCCGGGAAGTGTCCCGGCTCACGCAGGTCTTCGGAGGCGTGATTTCCGATATTACCAACACCATGATCATTAACGGCTACTCCCGCTCTTACGAATACCAGGCCGATGCGGCGGCGGTGACCATTCTCCAGCGGGTGGGGTACAATCCCGGCGCGCTGACGGAGATGCTGCGCGTCATGGCCAAACAGATCAAGCCCGGCGGAACGGACTTTGCCAGGACCCATCCCTCGCCACAGGACCGGATCGCCCAGTTGCAGGAAAGCGGAAAGGCCTTTGCCGGCGGCGGGACGCCCGACATCCGCAGGAAACGCTTTGCCAGGGCAGTGGGTATTCCATAGGAACAGGGGATGGATTTCACCAAAGTCCTTCAGGGCCCCAGGGCCAAACTCCTGCAGGGGATGGCGGCAGGGGTCGTGGGCGCGCTGGTCGCGTTTTTCCTGCTCTTTCCGGGCTGGCTGGATCGATGGGAGGCCAGGACATGGGACTGGCGGGTTAACATGCTGGCAAAACCCGCCAAGGCCACGGAAAAGATCCGCCTGATTCTCCTTGATCAGAACAGCCTGGACTGGGCCAAGGATGAAAACGGGCTGTCCTGGCCCTGGCCGCGAGAAGTGTACAGCGCGATCATCCAGTTCTGCCGGCGAACCGGCGTCCGGTCGCTGGCGTTTGACGTTCTTTTCACGGAACCTTCCAGATACGGGGTGACGGACGACCGGGCCCTGGCCTCCGCGATCCGTGACTTTCAGCGTTTTGTGGGGGCTGTCTTTCTGAGCTGGACGGCAGGCAGCGAACAGGCATGGCCTGACTATGTTCCCGCGCCGGCCATCCGGATACAGGGGCTCGGCGCATGGCTGGAGCAAACCGGTCAAGAGCCCTTTTCCCGAGCATCCTTTCCGGTAGCCGAAATCTCGGGCGCATCCGGCGGCCTGGGCAATGTCAACCTCAATCCGGATTTGGACACCGTTTATCGTCGGGCCGCGCTGTTCCAGGTCTTTGACGGCCAGGTCCTTCCGTCGCTGGCCCTTGCAAGTTACCTGGTCGTTCAACCGGGCACGCCTCTCAAAATGGATCCGGGACGCTTCACGGTGGGGGAGAGGCAAATCCCGGTCGATGCCGCGGGAAAAGTGATCCTGAATTTCCGCGGGCCATCGGGAACCCACAAGGCTTACAGCGCTGCGTCGGTCATCCAGAGCGAACTGCGGTTTCAGGGTGGGGAAAAACCCGTCATCAAAAACCTGGAAGAATTTAAAGACGCCTATGTCTTCTTCGGGTTTTCCGCTCCCGGCCTCTTTGATCTCAGGCCTACCCCGGTTTCCGGCGTCTATCCCGGCGTTGAGATTTACGCTACCATGCTCGACAACCTTCTGGCCAACGATTTTATCCGGCCTGTCCCCACAGCCTGGGTGATCGGACTGACCCTGTCCATGGCGCTTCTGGCCGGCATGGCGACATCCCGGGCATCCGGCATTTCCAGAAGCGTTGTGGTCTACCTTCTCTTTATCGGCGCGCCGGTGATCCTTTGTTTCATCGCTTACCGGATGGGGTTCTGGCTTCCGCTGGTCGTTCAAGAGGCCGGCGTGGCCGCCACGCTCTTCAGTGCAGGACTCATCTATTACACCACCGAGGGGCGCCAGAAGATGTTCATCAAAAACGCCTTCAAGCAGTACTTGAGCCCCGAGGTCATCGAACAGCTCATTGCCCATCCCGAACGTTTGAAGCTGGGAGGGGAACGGCGCATGCTCTCCATCTTTTTCTCCGACCTGGAAGGATTTACCGGCATCTCGGAACGCCTGGAAGCGGAGGCACTCACGAAACTGCTGAATGTGTACCTGTCGGCCATGACCGACATCATTCACGAGGAAGGCGGCACCGTGGACAAATATGAGGGCGACGCGATCATTGCGTTCTGGAACGCGCCGCTGGAGCAGCCGGATCATGCGGCCCGCTGCGTCAGGGCGGCACTGCGCTGCCAGGCCGCATTGGGCCGCATGCGCCCGGAATTTCGCAAGAGCCTGGGGAAGGACTTGAACATGCGCATCGGCATCAACACCGGTTACGCGGTGGTCGGCAACATGGGTTCCAGCAACCGGTTCGATTACACGATGATCGGCGACGCCGTGAACCTGGCTGCGCGCCTGGAGGGAATCAACAAGCAGTTCGGCACCTACACGATGATTTCACAAACCACGATGGAACAGATGGCCGGCGCCTTTCCGGTGCGGGAAATTTCGAGGGTGGCCGTGGTGGGCCGGCGGGAACCGGTGGTGGTTTACGAACCCTATCTTCCGGAAGCCGGCGTTGCGGAAAAACGGGCCGTCATCCGGCAATTCCCTGAGGCCCTCGCCCTTTTCTACCGGGGCGAGTTCGACCGCGCCGAATCCGTGTTTTCCGGTCTGGCGCAGGAGGACGCCCCGTCGCGGGCCTACGTCCTCAAATGCCGGGATCTCATCGAAGACCCGCCTGACCACTGGCAGGGGGTCTGGATTGTCACGACGAAATGATACCGGAACGTGCCGGAATCATGCCGGGCGTTATGTCGCGGCCTGCCTTACTTATGAACGACTTCCCCGGCCTCATTTACACGCCCTCGGAGGGAGTCCGAGCCGTTTGAGCCCCACCTCTGCAACCTGCGACACGGCATCGTACATCTGGGAAACCGGCGGGTTATAGGCAAGTTCGGCGTCCTGCAGGTCATAAAGGGTCATCCCCCCGTGAATGGCCAGGGCAAAGAGATTTATTCTCCAGCCGGCACCTTCCTTTCCCACGGCCTGTGCGCCCAGGATCTTGCCGTTTTCCGCAGCGACGATGACCCGCAGGTGGATTTCCGGCGCGTCGGGCATGTAGTGGGGTCGTACCTCCCGCCTTGTTGAAACGGCCCTGGCATCATACCCCCGTTCTTTTGCGGTCTCGAGCGTGTAGCCGGTTGAGGCGATCTCCAGGTCTCCCACGACCGTAAGAAAGGTGTTGAGGACCCCGGGATAGGCGGTGTGCCCGCCGGCCGCATTGATCCCCGCGGTGATCCCCTGGCGGTAGGCGGAAGTGGCCAGCTGCATGGCGGCGGGGGTGCGATCGATGCGGGAGTAGGTGCGGACAAGGTCCCCGATGGCGTATATCCCCTTAACCGAGGTTTCCATCCGGTTGTTGACCGTCACCAGTCCCTGGTGGATCGCTGCACCCGCAGTTTCCGCAAGCCGCGTATTGCCGCGCATGCCCACCGCCATGACCACGATATCACAGGGGATGGTTTCTCCGGCAATCTCGACGGATTCCACCTGCCGGTCTCCGTCAATGCGCGAGATCCCCTTGCCGAACAGGACCCGTATTCCGTGGGCTTTCAGGTGGTCGACGATCGCCTGTCCCATTTCCGGATCCAGGTTGCGGGGAAAGGGGGCCGGGGTGCGCTTGGTAACGATCACATCAAGACCCCGGCGCCTCAACCCTACTGCCACCTCGAGCCCTGATGCGCCCCCGCCCACCACCACCGCCCGCTTCTTGCGCGACGATGCGACCGCCATGAGAAGGGCCCGGCTGTTCTCGATATCCGATACAAAATGGATGCCCTTCCCCAGGAACTTCTGTGCACCGGGGATGGGAAGGTTGACGGGCGAGGCCCCTGTGGCGAGGATGAGCGCGTCGTAGGGGATCGCCTTTTCTTCGGATGTGGTCAGGTCCACCGCCGTGACAATCCTTTTCCGAGGGTCGGCAGATACGGCCTCGTGCCGCAGAAGCTTGATAAGCCTGTTCTTCACTTCCGGGACATGGTACTTCAAGGCCTCGAAATCCGCTACCACCCCCTCGATCACAAAGGGAAGTCCGCAGGGAGAGAACTGATCAAAGTCCCGCTTCTCGATAAAGGTGACCCGGCATTTCCGTTCAAAGCCAAGGGCCGCCCTGGAGGCGTAAAGACCGCCTGCGCCGAGCCCGACAATGACGATATCGAGGGGTTTCTGTTTATCCGTAGGCATCATTAAACTAACGCCGTCATTCCGCCAAGTTGAGCCATGTTGGCTCACTTCAGGCACTTTTTCTCTCTTATCCTGCAAGGCACGGTTTGCGGGCCGCAGTGGTCTCGTCCAGGCGTCTCACCTTGCATTTGTGAGGGGCCTCGTGAAGCAGATCCGGATGCTCCCCGGCCTCTTGCACAATGGCTTTGAATGCCTCGATGTAGCGGTCGAGATCCTCTTTGGATTCGGTTTCTGTGGGCTCCATCATGATAGCGCCCGGAACCACCAGCGGAAAATAGATCGTGGGGGGATGAAAACCGTAGTCCATGAGCCGCTTGGCCATATCCAGCGTGGTAACATGATGCGGAGCCTGGTTCTTGTCCGAAAAAACGCACTCGTGCATGCAGGGCCGGTCAAAGGGGAGATGGAGGGTGTCCTTCAGCATCTCCTTAATGTAGTTGGCATTAAGCACCGCCAGGTGACTGGCCTTTTTCAGGTTCTCCGGTCCCATGGTGCGGATGTAGCTGTAGGCCTTCAGCACGACGCCCACATTGCCGTAAAAGGCCTGAAGCTTGCCGATGGATTCAGGCCGGTCGTGATCAAAGGCATATCCGGCATCGGTCTTGACGACCCTGGGAACCGGCAGAAACGGCTCAAGATCCTTCTTGACGCACACCGGTCCGGAACCCGGCCCCCCGCCGCCATGCGGGGTGGAAAAGGTCTTGTGGAGATTCAGGTGCATCACGTCCACCCCGATCTTTCCCATCTGCACCACCCCCATGACCGCGTTCATGTTGGCGCCGTCGCAATAGACCAGCCCCTCTCTGGCGTGAACGATATCGGCGATCTCCAGGATATTTTCTTCAAAGAGGCCCAGCGTATTGGGATTGGTGATCATGATGCCGGCCGTGTCTTCGTCCATGACCTCTGACACCGCATCTGCCGAGAGGACTCCCTTTTCGCTGGACGCCACGGCCACGGGACGATACCCGCAGAGGGCGGCGCTGGCAGGGTTGGTGCCATGAGCCGTGTCAGGGACAATGATTTTGGAGCGCCGGCTTCCCCTGCGCTCGTGCCAGGCGTGGATCAGCAGCATGCCGGCGAGTTCTCCCTGTGCCCCCGCTGCGGGCTGGAGCGTGGCCGCGTCCATGCCGGTGATCTCCGCCAGATACTGCTCAAGTTCGAACATGATCTGCAGGGCCCCCTGGGCGAGGGCGTGTGGGATCAATGGATGTGCGCCCGAAAAACCCGGAAGGCCGGCTTGCCGTTCGTTTATCTTGGGGTTGTATTTCATGGTGCAGGAACCCAGGGGGTACATCCCTGTATCGACCCCGAAATTCCACTGAGACAGCCGGGTGTAGTGACGAACCACATCCACCTCGCTCAGATCCGGAAAGTCAGGGCCGTCACCCGTGAGTTCAGGACTCAGCGGGGATGGTTTCACATCCCTTCTGGGAAGTGAAAAGCCGACGCGGCCTTTTTTCCCCTTTTCCCACAGAAGCGGTTCGTTGAGTATCAGACCTGTTGTGCCCGGAGCATCATTCATGAGCTAACCTCCTTGACGAACGCATCCATTGTCTCTCTGGACTTGGTCTCGGTGACACACACCAGATAGTGATGGGCCAGTTCCGGATAAAAGGTCTTGAGCGCAAGACCGGGAATCATCTTTTTGGCCATCAGCCGTTCACGGGTCTTCTCAAAATCGGGCGGAAATTCAATCACAAATTCATTGAACGTGGGCCTGTCAAAGGGGATACGGCACCCCGCGTTTTTCAGGCGCGATTTGAGATATTCCGCCTTATCGCGATTCAGGCGCGCCAGTTCCCTGAGGCCGGTCTTTCCCAGGGAGGCCATATACATGGCAGCGGCCAGGGCGCACAGGCTGTTGTTGGTGCAGATGTTGGACGTGGCCTTTTCTCTCCGGATGTGCTGCTCCCGTGTGGCGAGTGTCAGCACAAATCCTCTTCGCCCCTGCAGGTCCCTGGTCTGGCCCACCAGACGTCCCGGCAGTTTGCGCATATAGGTTTTGCCGCTGGCGATCATTCCGAGGCCCGGACCCCCGTAGGAGAGGGGGATGCCGAGGCTCTGACCTTCTCCACAGGCGATATCGGCCCCCTGGCTGCCCGGATCTTTCAGGAGTCCGTATGCCAGCGCCTCTGTAAAGCAGGGAATGAAGAGGGCTCCCCTCTCATGGATCTTCTCGCCGGCCTTCTGAAGCGCTTCAATGCAGCCGAAGAAATTGGGCGACTGGATCGCCACCCCGGCCAGGTCGTCCAGTTGATCAAGCCCGGTCAGGTCTGTGGCGCCGTCTTCAAGATAGGGAAGTTCCACCACATCGTAGCCGGTGGGCCGGAAATAGGTCTGGATGGTCTGTCGATACAGGGGGTGAACCAGGCGCGATACCGCGACCCTGCCCCGGCCGGTGACCCGGACGGCCATCAGAAGCGACTCGGCCAGCGCGGCAGCGCCGTCATAGTGGGAAGCGGTGGCCACCTCCATACCCAGCAGACGGGCCGCAAGGGTCTGGTACTCATAAATCGCCTGAAGGGTCCCCTGGCTCATCTCAGGCTGGTACGGGGTGTAGGAGGTGACAAATTCCGACCGGCTCAGGAGGTAGGATAGGGATGCCGGTATGAAATGTTCATACCTCCCCGCCCCGATAAACGCCTGAAATGCCGGCGCCGCCGCCATCCGGCCGGAGAGGTCCTGCATATGAGCGTTGAGCTCCCACTCGTTCAAGGATTCCGGGAGATTCATGGGCCCCTTCATCAGGCACCCCTCAGGGACCGTTGAGAAGAGATCCGTCAGGCGATCCATTCCGATCACCTGGAGCATGGTCCGGACATCGTCATCCGTATGGGGGAGATACTGCATCTAAGCCGCTCCTTTCAATTTCTCCAGGCACTGCGCGTTCGTCATGAGGGTGTCCCATTCCGATATATCGTCGGGGTCCACCTCCACAAACCATCCACCGCCGTAAGGACTCTGGTTCACCTGTTCCGGGGCGTCTTCCAGTGCCTTGTTGACATCGGCAATTTTGCCGGAAACGGGCAGGTAGCACTCCACCACGGCCTTGACCGATTCCACGGTTGAAAACGCATCGCCCTTCTTGAATACAGCCCCTACCTGCGGCAGTTCCACAAAAACGATATCGCCCAACTGGTCCTGGGCATAGTCATCCAGTCCCACCCGGACCCTGTCCCCTTCGATCCTGGCCCATTCGTGGTCTTCCGCATACCGCACATCGTCCGGCAGATTGAGTTCATTGATTTCCTTCATGATCGGTTCTCCTCCTGTATTGCTTGTTGCGCGCCACTGGTCGGTGCCTGGTGGATACGGGCTGCCGTTTCAAAAAGGCTGCGGTTCGGCGCTTTGTCCCGGACCCCATGCCCTGACGGCCACGCGACAGACGGGGTTCGACTCTGCGACTGTATGGCTGATCGCTTTTACCTTTCAGCCAAACCAGCTTCCCCGTTTTCCGGCTGGGACTCTTTATCACATGCTGCATATGAATGCAATTGCCAATGACGCTATTTTATCCAGTTGACGAAATTTGTGGGTGCTGATATAGCATGCTCCAGCTTGCATAGGGCCTCCGCTGGGCCCTTCCGAGGCGCATCAGAAGAAAAGGAGACAACTCATGAGTGAACTCAGACAGACGCTTTTCCACGATCGACATGTGGCCGCAGGGGCCAGGATGGTGGAATTCGGGGGCTGGGATATGCCCGTCTTGTATCCAACCGGAATTATCGGAGAGCACCTGGCTACCCGGAAGGGGGCCGGACTGTTTGACGTATCCCATATGGGCCGGTTCATTGTCCGGGGGCAGGGCGCGCTCAAATTCCTTCAGCATGTCCTGACCAACAACGCGGAGGCTCTCGACATCCGGACAGCAGGCGCTCAGTACACCCTCATCCCCACCTCCACGGGCGGTGCCGTGGACGACGCCTATCTCTACAGATTTGTGAAAGAAGCGTATCTGCTGGTGGTCAACGCGGCTAACCGGGAAAAAGACTGGAACCATCTTGAACCCCTCTCGAAAGCATTCGATGGCGTGGAACTGATAGACCGGAGCGACGATAGGGTCATGCTTGCCCTCCAGGGTCCCCTGTCCCGCTCCCTGATGGAGGGGATCATCAGCTCGGGCCGGCTCCCGGAGCCGGTGCGAAACGCCGTGAGCCAGGTAAGCATATCCGGGGCCCGGGTGCAGGTCGCCCGTACCGGGTATACGGGTGAGCCCCTCTGCTTCGAGCTCTTTGCCGACCGGGATGACGGGCTTATGCTGTGGGACCTGATCCTATCCAGGGGCGCTACGCCCATCGGTCTGGGTGCGCGGGACACCCTCCGGCTTGAGGCGGGACTTCCCCTCTACGGCCATGAACTGGGTCAGGACCGGGACGGCAGGGAAATCCCGATCATGGCCTGCCCCCTGTCCAAATTCGCCGTGAGCTTCTCTCCGCTCAAAGGGGACTTCATCGGCAGGGAGGCCCTGACCCGGCAGCATGCAGCTCTCAAGGAGATCATGTCCGGGGATTTCTCTCACATTCAGGAGCTGCCGCGCATGATCAGGCCCCTGGCCGTGACAGGCCGTGGGATCGCCCGGGAAGGGGCCACGCTCTTCAAGGACAAGAAGGCGGTGGGATATGTGACCAGCGGGACCGCGGTTCCCCTGTGGCGCGTTGAAGGGGAAGGCCTCGAATCCAGATTCATCGACCGGCATGAACTCCGTTCCATTGCCCTGGCGTATATTGACAGCGATGTCCCGGTCGGCATGCACCTCCACGTTGAGATCCGTGGAAAAATGGTGGATGCCGTCACCGTGCCGTTCCATATGCGATCCGAGGCGCCCCCCTATGCGCGCCCCATCCTGCTGGATCACCCCCCGCCCGAGCATGAAATCCCTGCCGGCGACAGGCCGGCCCGGGCCAAAAAGCTTATGGAGGACGCCATTCAAAACACCCTGTGGCGGCAACAGGAATGCATCAATCTGATCCCGTCCGAAATGACCCTTTCCCCCATGGCCCGGCTTCTCTCGGTGATGGACCCGGCCTTCCGTTACGCAGAGCACAGAAAGTCCCCGGCGTTTTACCAGGCAGAGATCTTCTACTACCAGGGCACCCGCTTTATCGGCGAGGTGGAAGCGCTGGTAGAAGAGGAAATGAAGATATTTCTGGGGTGCAGCCAGGTGGAGACGCGGCTTATCAGCGGCCAGATGGCGAACACGGCCGTGTTCAGCGCCATGGTGGACTACCTCAACCGCGGAGACCGCAAACAGGAGCCAAGACGCATTCGTCAGGTCATGAACAATCATATCGGGAAGGGCGGCCACCTGAGCGCCCAGCCCATGGGCGCCCTGAAGGACTATGTGGCGCGTGACCCGCGCACCGAAAGACCGGCCGTGATCAACTTCCCGGTTCTCCCTGAAAACCGCTTCCGGATCGATGTCCCGGCCACCTTCAAACTGATTGATGAATACCGGCCCGAACTCATTATCTTCGGCAAGAGCATGATCCTTCACAAGGAACCTGTATCCGATATCCGAAGGTTCCTGGACGAACAGGGAATATCGTCGATCGTCATGTACGACATGGCCCATGTGCTGGGTCTCATCGGCCCCCATTTCCAGGAACCCTTTGCCGAAGGGGCGGACCTGGTCACCGGGTCCACGCACAAGACCTATTTCGGGACCCAGCGTGGGGTCGTCGGCTGCGGCTTCGAGGAACAGGAAGAACGGTACAACCTCTGGGAATCCCTTCTCCGTCGGGCATTTCCCGGTTCCGTCTCCAACCATCATCCGGGGACGCTGTTGGGCCTGCTGATGGCCGCGTATGAGATGAACCATTTTAAAGAAGCATATCAGGTCAGGGTCATTGCCAATGCCAAGGCCTTTGCCCGGGCACTCAGAGACACAGGCCTCCGCGTGGCCGGCGATCCGGATGTGGACTTTACGGAAACCCACCAGGTCGTGGTGGATGTGGGGTACGGACGGGGGCCCGAGGTTGCAGACCGTCTGGAGGCCAATAACATTATCTGCAACTACCAGGCCAATACCGACGAGGAGGGGTTTACCGCCTCGGGGGCGCTCCGGCTGGGGGTATCCGAAATGACCCGGTTCGGTATGGAGCCCCCCGACTTTCAGGACCTGGCCCAGTTGATGCGTGATGTGATTGCAGACAACGCCGTGGTGGTGGAGCCGGTCAAGAAACTGCGGGAACGATTTCGTGAGCTGAAGTTCTGTTTCAGCGGCGACGATTACGCTGACCTGATCCAGACCCTGCATCAGCTTATTGAATAATGACGCCACGCAAAAGAAGCGCATTGAATGTAAGACATTGAACGCAGGTAACCCGTTAGCCCTTTGATCGTATCCGTCGCAACAGGTCCGCCCGATGGGCCTCCTGCCGTATTTTCGGACGACCCAGGTGTTACGAACGTAGAACATCGAATGGGGGAACAGACGAACCTTTTTGAGCTGTCAATGCTGACCGGGGCAGGTGTTTGCGGGTGCTGTCCGGAGGTGGAACCGTTTCTCGGCTGCCTTGACCTTCTCTAACCTTCCAGGGTCCAGGAAGGGGCCGTATACGGGATCGCTTCTCTCCGGTGATCGGCCGGCGAGCTTTTTCTCCAGGTGAATCATGACGGATATGGATTTGTCACAGACCGGATAGCCCCGGTCATCGAGAGGGATGCCCGGATCAGACGAGATTAGGGATATGTTGTTGATATCCACGAGCTTGATATCCCTGTTCCGTGTGAGAAGAAGATTGCCCACACCTGCAAGATCGGGCACAAGCCGGGCCTCCCTCATCAGTCTCCTGACCCTTGCGATGAACCTGCCGGCGCTTTTTTGGATGTCGCCTATCCATCGATCCCTTGCCCCGGCCACCTCTCCGGGGCTGTCTTCCATGCCCATGCGGTTGAGAAGGGAGCATAGGTAGCCTTTCCCCAGATCGCCCCAGGGCTCCAGCACCTCGCCTGAAACATACTCCTGAAGCCCGGCGAGGAGGATCTCCCGTTTCCGTGGTCCCAGATAGTCAACGAGGAATTCCGAAGGTCGGGCGATATGGTCCGCGCCTAGGTAGGATTCGACGGTCTTGACCCTTCGCAGCTCTTCCATGGCCTCCGCCAGATCCTTGAACCGCTTTCTCAAAATCCGCAGCATCTTGACGGGAACCGCCCTGGGATACATCCTCAACCCGTCCAGAAGCACCCCGCTCTTTTCCTGAAGCACATCCTCCGGGTCGAGGACCTCCATCAGATGGGAACGGAGGCCTGCACGATAATGCCGCCTGAAGACATACCTCCCCGGGCTCCGAATAAAATTCAGTTTCAGGATATCGGCGTGTTCCAGATAAGGCCGGTCCCGTACATCATCGGGCCGAAAAGGTCCCATTTATCGACTAACACACTTCTGGTCATATGAAAATTGTGGTAACAGGCCCATGGGCCGGGCCTGTTGTGATACGTGCCATCAAAAGGATCACGATTTTTCTAGTCTGTAATGCGGCCGGATACGCTGATCCGTATTTCCGGCAAATCGGGACTATCCGTCTTCAGAAACAGCGTGTCGTAATAGTTACCCTTGTCTTTTTTCAGGTTTTCGACGGTGAGGGTATAGGTCCTCTTCCCGGCTTCCCGGGTTTCCATAAGTTCCCACTTGATCTGATTTCCGGTGTGGGCCTTCACTTCGGTGATGGAGAAGGCATGCTTATCCATGGGGACAATCGTGACCGTTCCCCTTACGGACTCTCCGGCACGCCCATTCAGCGCCACATATCTCGGTTTAACAGAAGCGATCTGGGGCGGTCTGATATTTCCCCAGACAGGGACCAGGATCTCCTGCTGCCCCTTGTTCGTGGTCCGGAGTCTGATGATGTCGTGATACCTTCCCTTTGTTACTCTCCTGTTTTCCACGAGCAGGGTATAGACAGTGCCGCCTGTCTTCCTTGAATCGGTCAAAGTGAGACGGATATCTTTTCCGTTGTCCGCCTTCGCCTCTGTGATCTCGAAAAGGCCTTCTGTTACGGGAGAGATCGTTACCGTTGCCTTCAGATCCTCTCCGACGTCACCGTTGAGCACGACCCGCGGGGGGGAGATGTCGGCAAACTTCTTGACCTGGCCCGTGACCGTAAGGTCTATAACAGGGTTTCGGGTGTCGTTGGTGTAAACCTTGATCGTTTTCGTCAGGGTCCTTCCACCATAACCGTGCGTATTGAGCTGGACGGAGATCTTTCCCTCGCCACCTGGCTGGATCTGCCTCGTGAAGGAGGCGATGATGCACCCTCACCCTCCTGAGACTTTGTTAACGTCAAGGACCCCGTTCCCTTTGTTCCGGATGACAAATTCGTGCAGAACGGCTGCGCCTTCAAATACGGCCTCGAAGGTATAGGCGGGCTCAGGGAAAGACGCGGAGGCCGTCCCCCTGGCCTCCTCCCCGGGGGCGGCGAGGGCGAAGATCATGGAGCATAACACAGGCAGCGTACAACAAAGGACGGTAAAAAATTTTTTTTTCATTCTGAAAAACCCCTCTGACTTGACGATTCATTATTGGCCATGGACGATGTTCTGTCAAAAAACATGCATCCTACGCCTTCAGCGCAACGCCACAGGCAGCGTTTCGATCCCGGGTTCCCGATACCTTTCCCGGAGCTTCGACCTGTTTTATTATCGATGGTCTCGTAACAGGTCGAAAACAGTGGAATTTGGCGGATCGCTCGTGTCGACAACCGCCTGTTGTCGTTCGAAATCACTAAATTGCTAACTTCCTGAATTCATGTAAAAAGGATTTGTTGCATGGACATCGTTATTTGAGATCATAAATCGCCACCCGGCTCTGGGGAAGCCCCACGAAGTAGCTCTCGCTGGTGACAGAGGCGACGATCAGTTCCCCAAGGCCGTCGTTATCCAGATCGGCAACCTTGTACCCGACCGTTGTCCCCGACAGTTTCGGGGTCATCCACTTGGATACGAGTCCGGCGCCGTCCCAGTCCATGAAATGGACCTTGCCGCTGCCGAACCAGCGGAAGTCGCCAAATATCCGGGCCACTTTCGAGTGGTTCTGGCACACGACGATCTCCTGCTTTCCATCGCCGTTGATATCATAAAGGAAAATGGGCGACGGGATAAATATCCGTACGCCCGTCTGGACCATTCGATTGACATTGACATCCATATATTCCATATAGGTCAGACTCCCGCCGAAGTAGTCGTCGCTTTTCCAGAGGCGGGATTCTTCCGGGTCGTACACGATGAGGTGCTCGTAAGGATCCAGGAGGGTGGTGAACGGCGCCCCCTTTCCTCCCAGATCGCTCTTGACGAAATTGAAAACATTCCCGTACCTTGGGAGTTTTAGAGGCTCGGTGGCGACAAGCCCGTTCCCCTGATGCTTCAGGACATAGACACCTCCGATATACGTCCCTTCGGTCGCCCGTTTCTGACCCAGAAGCGTCGCGCCCCGTCCCGGGAGGTCAACCACCCGTATCAGCCAGCTTTCTCGCTTGGTAATCTCCTTGAAGTCACTGCCGTCCCATTCCAGAACCAGGGCGGAGGCGTTTGTGGCGGTAAGGTTGCTCACGTATATCTCGGTCTGGCCGTTGCCATTGAGGTCTGCCATGCTCAGATAGATGAAATTGGGCGACCAGGTCCCTTTGATTTCCTTGAACTGAAGCAGTCTGTTTTTCCCCCATTTGTAGACGTAGACCGTGTTTTTGTCGATGATCACCAGCTCACTCTTGCCATCGCCATCCACGTCTCCCACGTCCAGACCCCTGATCTCCAGCTTGAAGCGCTGCACATGGGACGGCCTCTGGCCTGAACCACCCGGTTCGTCGCCCACGGCAATAATAGGGCCGGACTCCTTCTGCTCTTCCTCGATGCGACGCTCCGGCCGGTACACCTCTTTTCCCATGATCTTGGCATTGATGTCTTCGGCGAACTGGTTCACGGTGGGGATGACCGCGTCCATCCCCTTCGACTGATCAAAGGCGGTAACCAGTTCATCGGATTTGGCGACGTCAAGGATTTTTGCATCAATGCTCACGCTGTCTCCAAACACAGTGAGGCTCCCCAGAATCACATAGTCGGCGCCTAAGCCGCGGCCGATGGTCAAGGCCTTTTCCTTGTCGATCGGGCCTGGAGCTGCGTCAACCTCCTTTTTGACGGCATCCTTGGCGATGACCTGCACCTTCCCTTTCCACGCCAATCGCGAGCTGAGCATATCCATGATTCCGGACTGCAGGAAACTGAGGTCGCGGTCGGCGTTCATGGTGAAGGGAAGAACAGCGACTTTTTTCGGGGCCTCGTCTGCAGATAAGGGCCCCTGAACAGGAAGGAGGGAGAATGTCATCACGAGGAATGCGAGGAGAATGGTTTTTGTTTTCATGAAGCTCCTTTTTAAACGGGCAGTGACGATCCCCGGGCGGACCTTTTCAGAGGGCTGCCTGTTTTTATTTTACCATCGATAGCACCCAGGTTGAGAGAGGTTGCACCATGGCGTTTCAACGCTTCAGGATGCCGTAAAACTGCCCTGAATGATCGATTTTGTCCCCCACCTTGGTACCGCAGTATCTGCAGCGATACTCATACCTGTCGCCATCCGGAAGGACCAGAAGCAGAAACCGATTGACCGGCACTGCACGCCGGCAGTTGGGGCAGTAGAGCTCGGTGGCATCCAGGTCTCTGAAATGCTCCTGGCGCTGTCCCGAATCCCGCGGAGTTCCGCCAGGGGGACGCACGAAGCTGAACGGGCTCTTTTTCATTGAGAAAACCTTGGATTTGAGATGGAAGTTATGTTAGTATTATTGAACTGATTTCCGAAAGTCGCTTAATAATAACCATACACATGCCTAAAGGCAAGGCCTTTTAGCGCAGGGGTATGAAAGGCGGTGTTCGGGGCCCTGTCGGGCTGCCGGGCAGAACAAGATGAGGCTTTCAGGGATCCGTAAGCACACGCTTGCAGGAGGAGACAATGAAGGTAAAACATATTGACCACATCGGCGTTGCCGTCAAGGGGATCGAATCGGCAGGAAAGTTTTATACGGATATTCTGGGCCTCAAGATAGCAGAGGTTGAACATGTGGCGGACCAGAAGGTGAATGTGGCATTTATACCCGTTACCGGCAGCGAGGTGGAGTTGCTCGAATCTACCGATCCGGATGGACCCGTTGCCAAATACATAGGGGCACGGGGAGAAGGAGTCCAGCATGTGGCGTTTCGGGTCGAGAATATTGATGAGGCCCTTGCGGAACTCAAGCAAAAGGGAGTGCGCCTGATCGATCAAAAGGCCCGAAACGGGGCTGGCGGCGCAAGAATTGCCTTCATCCATCCCAAAGAGACCAACGGCGTCCTGGTCGAGCTCTGTGAAAGGGACTGATGAGGGGGCAAGGGGTTTATTAAAAACGGTAGGTAATTAATCCATGGGAGGTGTCGTAGGGCGAAACGCTGACCTGAACCTTGTCTCCGACCATTACCTTGATCCGGTGTTTTTTCATCCTGCCGGAAAGTACACCCCTAACGGTCATATTATTGTCACACTGGATTTCCATGGTGCCGCCACCCAGGACCTTGGCAACGACTCCCTCTAACTGGATAAGATCGTTTCGACTCAAGATGCTCCTTTCTCGGCATGAAAGCCTGACCAAAGATAGTTGCCGGTTACGTTCCGAAGCTGTAAAGGGGTGTTCCCGCGCCGGAGCCGGCTCCCGGACGGGCGCCAGGCATCAAAGGAAGCGCCCGACCAAAGCAGTCTGGTCTGTACCGTTCGGAAGCGTTTTACCTGGAATTCTGATAACCATATCATTTTATCGCCGGTTGTCAATTAAATGTGAATTTTTTTGGCGTGACGCTTTGTTTCCCTCATCGAGGGGTGTTAGGGGTGGAGAGGATATCGGGAGGCAGTGAGCGCTGAATTGGAAAATGCCACCTCAGGCGGGGCTGAAAAGGTCGGGGATGTTACGGGTGTTGTACTGGCCGGAGGCCGGAGCAGTCGCTACGGTGAGAACAAGGCCCTGGTAAGATTCGAGGACGTCCCGCTGATCGAGAGGGTGCTCAATGCAATGGGATCGGTGTTTCATCACGTCATCATGATCACCAACACGCCGGAGGAATACGCCCATTTCCGGATCCCCATGGTCCGGGATATCATCAAGGGCCTGGGTCCGTTAGGAGGGATTTACACCGGGCTCCATGCGATCCCGGACGACAAGGGGTTTTTTGTTGGCTGCGACATGCCGTTTCTCAACCCGGACCTGATTCGGTATATGGTGGCCGTCAGGGATGAATTCGACGTGGTTGTCCCGAAGATATCCTGGAAGATAGAGGCCCTTCACGGGCTGTATGCCAAAAGATGTCTGACCAGGATTAAAGGTCTGATCGATTCCGGGATATACCAGATCTTTCGATTTTTCTCTGAGGTTTCTGTTCGGTTTGTGGATGAGGAAGAAGTCAGGCGATTTGACCCTGATCTGATGTCGTTTTTCAATATCAACACCCCCGATGAACTGAAACGAATGACGCAGCCTTTCCCGAGGCGACATGAGAGATCATAGAACTGATGCAGCCGGTGCATTTTGTGGCCGAAAACGCCAGGCTGAATGAGGCGCTGGCCGAGTTCCTGGAATTGAGACAGCACCTTTTTGTGGTGATTGACGAGTATGGGGGACTGTCCGGGCTCATTTCACTGGAGGATATTATCGAAGAGATCCCGGGCAGGGAAATCGTCGATGAATCGGATAAGGTGGCAAGCGAGCGAGCCCTGAGCATCACTAACTGATGGTGAGCCGCATCTCTTTTACGTCCACCTCGGCGCCCATTTCTTCACACCGTTTCTTGATTTCTCTTTTTTTTTCGGAACTGTTCATTTTGAAAGAGATAATGATTTCCCGGATACTCCGATCCCGCAGGATCCGGTCCAGGTCGTTGAGCCCCCCGAGCACCGGGTAGCCTCGTATTTTTTTCCGTTTTATGCGTGGGTTGTCATCGATAAAGCCGACCACGGTCATACCCAGATCCCTGTTGGTCTCAATCTCCCTGAGGACCATCTGCCCGCCGAGTCCTGCCCCGTAGACCACGACGCGCCTTCCCTCCCTGTTTACCCCCCGGATCCCCTCGTCCAGGAGACGGAAAGAGAGCCTCGATAGAGATACCAGTATGAGCATCAGGCCCCAGTAGATGACGAAAACGGCCCGTGAGAAGCTGTAAAAACGATAGACGAACAGGAGGATCAGGATGGGTAAAATAGTCCCGGCCGTGATCGCCTTTCCATAGGAAATAAGGTCCCGGACGCTGGTGTTTTCCCACACGCCGCGGTAAATGCCGAACAGATAAAAAAAGAGGATTTGACAAGCGATGACGATGGGCAGGGATTGAAGGAAAAAATCAAAATTTGGGCCGGGAGCGCCTTCAAATCGCAAGAGGTAGGCCGTGTAATAGGCCACGGTGATCAGGACCAGATCCAGCAGGACCTCGAAGAGGCGGCGCCTGTAGGTAATATCGATGAGAATGGGGGTGACAAGCCCTGAGACATCACCGGAGAGGATCGACTGTTCCGAATAGACCTTGACCCTTGCCAGGTAGATCCAGAAAAAGAGGATGAATAGGAGATAGATGGCAATGAGAACCAGGCTGGTGCCGATATTCAGGCGAGGAATGGCGAGGGCCATCAGGCCGGATGCCGCGGAAAACGCGTAGAGCACCAGGACGGCCTTTTTTTCCGAAAACCCGATGGCCACCAGACGGTGGGAGGAGTGATCCTTGCCGCCCTGAGAAATGGGCCGTCGAAACAGTTTGCGCATCAGGCTGACAAAGCCCGTATCCAGGATCGGAATGAACAGGATCAGCACGGGGATGGCGATGACGGAGAGGAGATGGAAGAAACCCTTTTCGCCGACCTGGAACGGGGTGCGGGCAATCGTCAGACAGGCCAGGACAAAGCCGATAAAGAGACTGCCTGCGTCCCCCATGAATATGGAAGCCGGGTTGAAGTTGTAAACCAGGAAGCCTGAAACAGCGCCAAGATAGGCGGTGAGGACCAGCAGCGCAGGTGCGATGGCGTGGCCTGAGACAGGGTCCAGGTAAAGGCAGAGGAAGAGGAAACCACCGGCGATCAGGGCAGTTCCGGAGGCGAGACCGTCCATATTGTCGAGCAGATTGAATGCATTGGTGATCCCCACAATCCAGAGAATGGACAAAAACAGATCGAGTGTTTTGGAATCGGTCCAGTTGAGACGATAGCCGAAGAATATCAGGACGGCGGTAATGACGACCTGTCCTGCCAACTTGTGCTGCGGGTCCATATTGAAGATGTCGTCTATGAGGCCTAATGCAAATATGCCTCCTGAGCACAGGATCATGACCAGATACGGCCGGCCGAAATGAGACCAGTTCATCAGGGAGGCGGCCAAAAACCAAACGGCTGCCATGGAGAAAAAAATGCTGACCCCCCCCAAAAGGGCGGTCTCTTTCCGGTGCCATCGGTTGTCTTTGGGTGTGGCCACCTGTCCCCATCGGATGGCCATGTTTCTGGCCAGGGGCGTCAGGATCAGGGAGAGTCCGCAACTGAATCCGAAAACGGATAGATAGAGGGTCGGTGACATCTTTAGAAACCTGTCAAAATCGTCCGAAGGGGCGGCAACGTCTGCATCAGGACCTCAGTCTCAAAAAGTTGATTGAACGTTCCTGAGAGGCACGGCGCAGGAGATATATGCTGGAAACGAGCAGAAAAAGATCGGGCACCCATACGCCCAGGGCCGGGGGGATCGACCCGCTGGAGCAGATGCTCCGCATGACCATCAGGCAAATATAGTAGATGGAAAAGACCGCGAGACTTACCCCAATCCCTGCCGTACGCCCCCTGGCCCGCATCTGCGCCCCAAGCGGGACCCCGATGATCCCCATGAAAAGCACCGCCAGGGGTATGGAACCCTTTTCGAGGAGTTCCCTCATCATCCTGCTGCGCTGGATATCTCCCTTCGGAAGCGTTTCTATCTGCTGGATCAATTTGCCCATGGATAATTCGTGAGGCGCCTTCTGCCGTGATGCAAGGTCCTTCATAACATCTTTCAGGCCAATGGTTAAGCCATAAGTATTGAATCGAATTGTCCGGGCCGAATTCATGTTTTTCTCAACAGCGAATATGGTGCCTTTGCCAAAATAGATGGTGATGATGCGTTCGTCGGGCTGCATGATGATCCGGCCCTCTTGGGCCACAATCGTGTTGGTCACGTCCTTATCGCGTCTGTCCACCACAAAAACGTCTTTCAGGACTCTATCCTGCCTGGAGAAGCTGTTTACATAGAAGACCAGATTGTCGAACGGCTCACAGAAGACGCGTTCCTTGATCCCCAGGTCCGCCCGGGACTCGGCGATCTTGAACAGGAGGTCCTTGAAGGCCCGATTGCCCCAGGGAGCGCCAAAGACGCTGATGGCCATTCCTGCCAGGAAGACCACACAGGAAAAGGCCGCCACAGGGGGCAGCATCTGAGAAAGACTGATTCCGGACGACTTCAGGGCGATAATCTCGCTGTCGGCCGATAGGCGCAGAAATGCGACCACCACCGCCATAAGGGTCACCGCGGGGAGGGCGAAAGTCAGGATATCGGGGAGAAGGTAGAGGACCATGCCCAGCACCTGGGTGACGCCGACGCCCCGGGTAACGATCAGTTCTGTAATGGACAGCATGCGGGCCGCCACCATGATGAAGATAAAGACCAGCAGGCTGGCCAGGAACGTGGGCCATATCTCGTTGATAATGTAGCGGTAAAGCGTCATTTGAAGAAGTTTCTAAAGTGCCTGTAGTCAACAACCATCCGGCATCCCCGCTTACGCTTCTCTCCAGACGGCATCTTCGCTTCGACCAGCATGCGTCATTTGTGAAGGATCGACCGCCGGTGTACGCCGCCCGCATAGGCGACCCCACCCAGGAGACTCAGGCCCAACTGAACGGAAAAGAAGAGAAGACCCAGTCCGAATGCAGGTTCTGCCGCTATCCCTTTGAGGCCGAAGAAATAGACAAATGCCCCCTCCCTGATCCCGATCCCGTTGAAACTGACAGGGATGAGCGTGATGATTCCCACCAGGGGAAGGCTGGCAAAATAGAAGGAGATCGGGAGCCGGATCCCGATGCCTGCACCGAGGAGGGCCACAGCGCCCATCCCCAGAGCCTGAAGACAGAAAGAAAGGCCCAATACATAGAGGAGACGCCTCGGTTGCCGCCAGAGAATAAATAGGCCTTCCAGATGACGGGAAAGACGGGGCCAGAGGCGGCTGACGGCCTTTTGAAGCATCGGCAATCCTGTCAGGGACACCAGTATCAGGAGACTGCTGACCTTCAGGAATCCGGCAAAAGGTTCCGGCAGGAGGTCGGGCCGGATCGTTACGGCGCCGGCTCCCAACAGCAGCATGGCTATCAGTCCGAAGAGGCGATCTCCCACAACCGTGAACAGGGCAAAAAACCTTCTCCCCTCCTCCCGCGACAGGAAGTGGACCTTGAAGAGGTCGCCCCCGATGCCGGTGGGGAGGAAGAGATTGAAGAACATTCCCACAAAATAGAACCCCAGATAGGTCGGCCAGCGGCCCGGGAACGAAAAGGCATGGGCCAGGGTCCACCACCGAATGCTGCTCAGGACCTGGGCCAGCAAAAGCATCATAAAGGCGGCAGCCCATGCCGATATCTTAAGAGCTTCGAAATTGCCCCATACCCCCCGAAGATCAAAGCGGCAAAGGAGCCAGATGAGGAGTCCCGCGCTGATGCCGATCCGGAGGATGTTTCCTGCCCTGCGGCGCGTATCTTCCCTCACTCCAAGACCTCGCGAACCGTATAGATCCGTTTTCCGGACGGCTCATAATAGGTGCGGACAACCAGTTCGGCGCAGAGCCCTATCCCGACCAATACGATCCCCGTGATGATCAGCAGGGCCCCAAGGATGAGGAGCGGTCTCCCGCCGATGTCCTGTCCGTGCCACAGCTTCAGCCATGTGAGATAAATTTCGATGATCAGTCCGAGCACAAAGAGCGGACCGCCGCTCAGGCCAAAGAGCTGGAGGGGACGTGTGGCGAATTTCTGAAAGAAGAGCATGAGGATCAGGTCCAGAATCACGCGATAGGTGCGGCCGATCCCGTACTTGCTTTTGCCCCTGATCCGGGCATGATGGGACACCGCCGCCTCTCCGATGCGGGCCCCGTGGAACCTTGCCAGGACCGGTATGAATCTGTGCAGTTCCCCATAAAGGAGAAGATGCTTTGTCAGATCACCCCGATAGGCCTTGAGGGAACACCCGTAGTCGTGAAGCTTTACGCCGGTGGCCATCCCGATGATCCTGTTGGCGATCAGGGAAGGAAGGCGTCTCGAGAGAAAGGGATCCTGACGTTCTCTCCGCCATCCATTCACCAGATCATACCCTTCCTCAAGCTTGGCGATCAACAACGGGATATTTCGGGGGTCATTCTGAAGGTCGCCGTCCATGGTCACGACGATGTCGCCCAGGGCATGATCAAACCCGGCCGTCATGGCAGCGCTCTGGCCGAAGTTCCGTCTGAGCAGGATAACCCGCAATCCCGGATGGTGGCGCTGGATGGTCCTGAGCAGATCAGGACTCCCGTCCGTGCTGCCGTCGTCTATCAGGAGCACTTCAAAAGCACGTCCCAGGGGCCGCATGACCTGAAAGATCTGTTGGACAAGGTCCTTGAGATTCGGGGCCTCGTTATAGACAGGAACGATGATGGAAATCTCCGGGGGCACGGGCTGGTTCACAGGCCCTGCCGGGGATTTTGGACTTTGGTCCCGCATGGCGGGATTGGAATTTGGATATTGCTTTGACATGATGTATGTACAGATCAATCGGATTGCACGGCCTGCTTTGCCGCCTCAAAAGACCTTATGGCTCCTGTTCTCTCTAGATTCGGCTGTTGCCGCTGCCAAAATTATACGATAGCTTTGAAAAAGTAAACTCCTTGAATTGACGATAGGCGATACATGATTGAAAAACCTGAAAACCGCATTGAATAAGGGGCGGCTCCGTGCCCGTTCTCCAGGTTCGAGATTACAAGTGCCCCCATGACGCCTCGTACCTCACGCCTTACGCCTTTGTCCATATGCGGCGGGCCAGGCCAATACACGAAGCAAGTACCAGAAACGGATCGATCAGGTAGTCCCAGAGATTCGTGGACTCCAGAAGACCCAGATTGTAGGCTGAGATCGCTGCCACCAGAACGACGGCAAAACGGTTTTTCATGACCAGCAGAACCAGCGTGAGAGAAAACAAAAGGAGAAACAGCCATGAAAATCCCCATCCGGCCGTATAGGGGTCCCACCGGGTCAGACCCAGAGCCATGGGATAAAGGGCCGCTCCTGCAATGAGGGAGAATATCCAGCATGTCAGGATGGCCCTGTCATTCAGGAGTTTGATCCCGAAAAAGGCCTCAACGACTTTTGAGAAGAGTATCGCGGTCAGGGGGATGCTGAAATTGGCATTAAAGCTGATCAGCCAGCGGCCCAGTGGCCAATCTCCCGCCGGTATCAGGAGCACGCCGGCGGCAATGAGGCCGACAGCCAGGGCCGGGGTCCGGCCCTGCAGAGTCCATCCGGACCAAAACGCGACACGCTGCAACAGGGCCGTTACCAGAAGAAACGGGAATACGAATGAGAAGGCCCACCCCATCATTTTACGATCCTTTTCATCTGTGTGTCGATCCAGGCCTCGTTAAAGACGACATGCTGTATCCGTTTTCTTTCCCATGTGTAGACCAGATGAATCCGGCCGTCCTCCGTTCGGATCATATAGGGATAGGAAAATTCCCTTCCCGGTGCACTCTCGAGGGTGGCTATCCGGGTCCAGTGTCGACCCCGGTCAAGGGAGATGGCAAGGCTCAGGTTTTCCCGGTTGAGGGGGCTGTCGTTGAAGACCATCAGGATCCGTCGATTCGAGAGGAGGAGGGCGTCCAGCGCGGCGTCGGGATTCGGCAGGCTGAGGGTTTCCGGCTCGGACCAGGTTTGGCCGGCGTCGTTGGTGAAGGCAGCGCCGATCGCCTTTTCGCCGGAGCGACACCTGTAAAAGGCGGTTGCGAGAGAAGGACCCAGGGCCACGATGGACGGCTGGATGAAGGAACGCCCTCCGGCCATCCGGCTCTTTCCATAACGGATATCCGGCGCGTTCAAGCCGGGCTGAAGCCAGAGGATCTCCGGAAAATCTCCAAGGCATTCGTGGTAGATCGGCACGGCAAAACCACCGCTGCTCATGCAAAGGGGCCTGTTTCTGACCAACTCGCTGATGTTGAAAAAGGGGCTGAGGGTGAGTCGCCGGCTTTTGCTCCAGGTGTTTCCCCAGTCATCCGACTCCTTGATGTTGAGGGAGCTGCCGGACCACCCGCCGACTGAAATCGTCACATAGACAAGCCACAGACGATCCCCCTGCCCGGCAAAGAGAAGGGGATTGCCCACCTTCTTGACGTATCGGGACAATTCCCTGGATGCGGACGTCCGGTCCACAACGGTCTGGGGCCTTGACCAGGAGGCGTCTCCGGGTTCCTTGACGGAAAGGAAAATCGCCACGTCCCGGGCCCCTTCGCGGGTCCCCCCGTACCAGGCAGCGGCCAGCGTCCCCCGTGACAGTTCGCATATGGACCCCGCATGCACCATTCCGCTTCCGGAATCCGGGCTGATGAATTCCCGTTGGAAGAATGGTGCGTTATCCGGCAATGATTCCGTCCGGGGATGAAAAATAAAGGCCCCGAGCGCCGGACTGCCTGTGGAGTGCCACTGATACAGGGGCCGGGCATAAAGGCCGATGGTTGCCAGAAGCAGGGTAATGACGAGCCGTCTATTCATTTTTGGTAAGGTTCAAGGGTTCAAGGGTTCAGAGGTTCAAGGGTTCAGAGGTTCAAGGGTTCAGGGTTCAGGGGTTCAGGGTTCAGGGTTCAGGGTTCAGAGGTTTGATCCATCATGAGGACAGCTACAATAATATATTATACCTGAGAGGAATAGACATTGTCAATGAGTAGTTATTATATCTCTTTGTTTTTATTATTAAATAAAGCTTGCTGGGCGCGTGTTGTCACGGATCTCAGTCTGTTGAGGGCCCTCTATATGTGCCCTGGATGCCTGTTTGGAACAGATCCGTATCTTAAAGGCTCATCCCGGTGGATTCCAGCGAAAAAGCACTTGTGAAATATCTTACATTTTTGTACACTTCAAGATTATTGACGGATTTTGGATTGGTGGCAACAGATGTCTCGATATAACCTGGCGCCAAGGGATGTAAAAGGCGCTTTTTCTTCAGGAGGCTCATATGCCCGGTTTTGAGGTTTTTGGCGATGAAGAAAGAAAAGAGGTCCAGGATGTCCTCAACACAGGGGTCCTGTTCCGGTACGGGTTTGATCAGGCACGGCAGGGGCACTGGAAGGCAAAGCAGTTTGAGGAGGCCTTTGCCGGGCGTCTGGGAACATCCTGCTGTCATCTCTGTTCCAGCGGCACGGCCGCCCTTTCCACTGCCCTGGCCGCGTGCGGTGTCGGTGCGGGAGATGAGGTGATCGTTCCTCCCTTTACCTTTGTGGCTACAATAGAGGCGGTGCTCAATGCCGGGGCCGTGCCGGTGTTTGCAGAGATTGACGACACCCTCTGCCTGGACCCGGACGGAATTGAGGGGGCGCTGACAACCCGCACCAGGGCCGTGCTTCCTGTCCACATGTGCGGTTCCATGGCAAGGATCGAAGAGATCAAGGGCGTCTGCGACCGAAAGGGACTTATCCTCATAGAGGATGCCTGTCAGTCGGTAGGGGCTGAGTTCAGGGGAAAGGCGCTGGGAACTTTCGGCAGGATGGGATGTTTTTCATTCGATCCGGTCAAGACCATCACCTGTGGCGAAGGCGGCGCGGTGGTCACCGCAGATAGAGATCTTTATGTGGCGGCAGATGCCTATGCTGATCACGGGCATGACCACATCGGAAATGACCGGGGACGTGAAGGCCATTCCATTTTGGGGACCAATTTTCGCATCAGCGAACTGAATGCCGCTGTGGGTCTCGCCCAGCTGCGTAAACTGGATGCGATCCTGAAAACGCAGCGATCTCACAAAATGGCCTTGAAAGAGGGCCTGGCGCGGTGTTCGGAGGTCTCATTCAGGAATGTCCCCGATAAAGGCGGCGATTCGGCCACATTTCTTTCTTTTTTCCTGCCCGACGAGACCCGGACCAGGGCTGTGGCAAAAGGCCTCGCCGAGGCGGGCGTTGACGGCTGTTTTTACTGGTATGATAACAACTGGCACTACATTCGGCGGTGGGATCATATCAAGACCCTCGCCACCGCGGCAAGACTTCCGATCCGCCTTTTGGACCATGCGCCGGATTACACCCGGGTGAAGCTCCCACGCTCCGATGCCCTCATGAGCCGGACCCTCTCCATACAGATCAAACTCTCCTGGAAAGAAGAAGATCTGGGACAACGGATCGAGAAGATGAGGAGTGTATTCAGCCGGTAAGGCGGGGTGCTCGATCCCTCCGTACGGTAATTTGCGGTTGCAGCATTATAGAGGCGATATGTTTCGAAATTTTAAAGTCGTTCCCTATGTTGTCTTCGGAAGGGGCGGATTCAACCAGCTCGATGCGATCTTATCCGAACGCCGGAAGAACCCCGAAGGATTCATGGTCTTTTTGGTGGATGACGTCTTCTCGGGCAGGGACCTGAAATACAGAATACCGGAAAAGCCCAGGGACCTGATGCTCTGGGTCAATGTGGATGACGAACCGAAGACGGCATATGTGGATCATCTGACAGAGAGGGTCAGGGGCTTTTCAGGCGACCTGCCCCGGGGCGTCATAGGGATCGGCGGTGGGAGCACCATGGACCTTGCCAAGGCCGTAGCCCTCATGCTCACCAACCCGGGCTCTTCCGCAGACTACCAGGGATGGGACCTGGTCCGTCGCCCGGGGGTCTACCATGTGGGAATTCCGACCCTTGCAGGGACCGGGGCCGAGGTGTCGCGCACCTCCGTCCTCTGCGGGCCCGATAAGAAACTGGGCATCAACTCCGATTACACGCCCTTCGATCAGATCATCCTGGACCCTGACCTGGTTTCCGGTGCGCCGGCGGACCAGCGCTTCTATACAGGGATGGACTGCTACATCCATTGTGTGGAGTCTCTGGCCGGTTCCTTTCTGAATCCCTTCAGCCGGTCCTATGGCGAAAAGGCCATGGATCTCTGCAGGGAGGTATTCCTGGACGACGGACCGGAGAGTGACGACAAACTCATGGTGGCATCTTATTTCGGAGGGTTGAGCATCGCCTATTCCCAGGTTGGGGTCTGTCATGCCCTCTCTTACGGCCTCTCCTTTGTCCTGGGTATCCATCATGGCATCGGAAACTGTCTGGCCTTTGATCACCTTGGGGAATATTATCCCGAAGGCGTGGCGGAATTCCGTCTTATGATGAGCAGGCACGACATTGAACTTCCCTGGCGCCTCTTGCCCCATGCTGAAGAGGAGACGATTGAAAAGATGGTGGATGTGGCCATTATTCTGGAACCCCTCTGGGAGAATGCCCTGGGCCCCGACTGGAAAAAGATCATGACGCGGCGGAAGATCCGGGATCTTTACGCAGGAATCCTTGGAAAAGCCGCTCAGAGACAGGTTGGCGATGAAACACAAACCGGATGAAATTGTCTGTCTTTACGAAATCACCAAGGCCATTCATGCCACGCTGGACCTGAGGCAGGCCCTTTACAAGGCCCTGGGCCTGATGTCTGAGCATCTCGGTATGAATCGGGGGTCGATCGCGCTCCTCAACCCGGATACCTCCGAGATCCATATTGAAGTGGCCCATGGAATCTCGCGATCCGAAAAAACCAGAGGCCGGTACAAACTGGGAGAAGGCGTTACCGGGCGTGTCATCGAGTCGGGGCGGCCCATGGCTGTTCCCAAGATCGATGACGAGCCGCTTTTCCTGGATCGGACCGGCGCCCGGAGCCGGATCGACAAATCGACCATATCGTTCATCTGCGTTCCCATCAAAGAGGGCCGGAAGGTGGTGGGCGCGCTCAGTGTGGACCGGGTGTTCGAGGGGTCCGCCCCCCTGGAGGAAGACGTACGGCTCCTCACGGTCGTCAGCACATTGATCGCACAGAAAGTGGCCGTACTGGAGAGTATCAACAGGGAGCAGGACCGGCTCAAAGAGGAGAATCTCCGCCTCAGAAAGGAACTGAACAGGAAATACAGCTTCACCAACATCATCGGGAACAGCCGCAAGATGCAGGAGGTGTTCTACCTGATCACGCAGGTCGCCAAGAGCACTGCCAACGTGCTTTTACTGGGAGAGAGCGGCACCGGTAAGGAACTGGCTGCCAACGCCATCCATTACAACAGCCTCCGGTCCACCAAGCCGTTTGTCAAGGTGAACTGTGCCGCCCTGCCGGAAAACCTGGTGGAGGCCGAGCTGTTCGGCTATGAAAAGGGGGCGTTTACCGGGGCCAATCGTGAAAAGGCAGGCAAATTCGAGATGGCCCATGGGGGCACCATCTTCCTGGATGAAATAGGATCGCTTGCACTGGAGAGCCAGGGGAAACTCCTGCGGGTGCTCCAGGAAAGGGAACTTGAAAGGCTGGGCGGAACCCAGGTCATAAAGGCCAATATCCGCCTTATCGCAGCCACCAACAAGGATCTGGCCCGATCCGTCGAAGAAGGGGCCTTTCGTGAAGACCTGTTCTATCGGCTGAACGTGTACCCTATTTATATGCCCGCCCTGAGGGAAAGGGAGGCCGACATTCTGTTGCTCGCAGACTACTTTCTGGAGAAATATTCAGAAGAATACGACAAGAACATCAAACGGATTTCGACGCCCGCCATCGAGGCCCTGACTCAGTATCACTGGCCCGGAAACGTGAGGGAGCTCGAGAATTGTATGGAACGGGCCGTCCTCTTATGCGACGACCAGGTCATTCACAGCTACCACCTCCCTCCGACCCTGCAAACCGCCCAGGAAACAGGGACCCAGCAGACCCAGTCGCTTACCGAGGCCGTTGAGCGGTATGAAAGAGAGCTGCTCATCGATTCCCTCAAGAGCAGCCGCGGCAACATGAGAAAGGCGGCCATGGCCCTCAAAACCACGGAGCGTATCTTCGGATACAAGGCCAAGAAGTACGGCATTGAACCGAAACGATACCGGTAGCCGCGAAAATCAGACGCCGTAATCCGGGCAGGCTGGAACCCAAACGGCCTCACAAAAGGGAACGAAAACAGAACAATCTCATAACCACATGCGTTTGCCGATCTTTTTTCTGGGGCTTTACCGGCCTAATCCAGCCTTCTCAGGTAGGCATTCGTAATCGGCAATCGGCGATCCCTGCCGAACGCCTTGGGTGTGATCTTCACTCCCGGCGGGCCCTGGCGCCTCTTATATTCGTTGAGGTTGACCATGCGGATGACCTCCTTAACGATCTTCTGGTCGAATCCCTGACCGATGATTTCTTCCGGGGCCCTGTCTTCTTCAACGTAGGCGTGCAGGATCCTGTCGAGTACCGGGTACGGGGGAAGGGTGTCCTCATCTCTCTGTTCGGGCCTCAATTCTGCCGATGGCGGTCTGGCGATGATGCTTTCAGGGATGATCTTCCAGCCCCTGGAACGGTTCACATGCGCCGACAGATCGAAAACCACGGTCTTGGGGACATCTTTGATCACTGCAAACCCTCCTGCCATATCGCCATAGAGGGTGCAATATCCTACCGCAATCTCGCTCTTGTTGCCGGTTGTCAGCACCAGCCATCCGAACTGGTTGGAAAGGGCCATCAATATGTTGCCGCGGATGCGGGCCTGGATGTTTTCGTGGGCGATGCCATGCCTGCTGTTATCCATAACCGCATCGGTTGCACGAAGGTAGGCCTGATAGATCTCTCGGATCGGGACTGTGATCAGTTGCATCTCCAGGTTTCTGGTAAGCAGTCCTGCATCGCCCAGTGTCTCGCCCGAGGTATAGGGCGAAGGCATGGTGACCCCTACCACGTTCTGCGGTCCCAATGCGTCCACTGCAATGACCGCGGTCAGGGCCGAATCGATCCCCCCGCTCAGTCCGATAACGACCTTTCTGAAACCGTTCTTGGCAACATAGTCCCGGGTCCCCAGAACAAGGGCCTGATAGATCTCGTCCAGTCTATCGTAGGTCTCTGTGACAGGTGGCGACAATTCCACTCTTGGATGATCTTCATGGGACTCGAGATGGACAGACAGCAGGTTTGTCGCGTCTGCCGGACCTTTCCCTTCGGCTGCGTCAGGCTCTGCAATCTCAATATCGGACACCAGGACCGACTCCCTGAATCGCGGGGCCCGGGCTATAACCTCTCCACGGGGGTCCATGACAAAAGAGCCCCCATCAAACACCAGCTCGTCCTGGCCCCCGATCAGGTTGTTGAAGCAGAAAAAGGCCTCTCCCGCACGGGCAAAACGGCCCGTCCTTTGGAGCCGCATATCCAGCTTGCCCGCATGAAAGGGAGATGCGGAGATATTGATGACGATGTCAGCCCCGGCTGCCTGCACAGCCATCTCCTGAAATCCGCCTTCAATCCATATGTCTTCACAGATGGTCAAGAAGAAGCGCACCCGGTTCAGCTCAAAAACAACGGCCCTGGATCCCCTTGTGAAATAGCGCTTTTCATCGAAAACACCGTAGTTGGGGAGTTCGATCTTGTGGTAGGTCGCCGCCAATTCCCTGTCGTGAAAGACCGACGCGGCATTGTAAACGTTGCCTTCCAGATAATCGGCGTGTCCCACCACGGCGGTGATCCTCTCGGTGCAATCCCGGATCCGCGCCAGGGCGTTTAGGTTGTCCTGCAAGAACCCGCGCTTCAGGAGGAGATCTTCCGGCGGATATCCGCATACGGAAAGCTCCGGAAAGGTGATGAGATCCACCCCTTGATCACGGGCCTCCTGAATGGCCTGGACGATTTTCGTCGAATTGGCTGAGAAGTCTCCGACCGTGGTGTTGATCTGGGCCTGGGCTATTCTGATCATGGGCATATGCCCGATCCTCCATGTTGATGCCGACGCCTGGGAATTATGCAATTTATTTCACCGTCCAACAAGTCAAAATTCGGTGCAGCAGTTCAGTCTCGATCAAAACCCTCCCGGAATCCTTTCATGGGGTCACAATATGACATTTATGTGGGATATATCAATACGGAATACAAAAACGAATTACTCATCGGAGACCTCTTTATAGGTAATGACTATTTATTGCTTAATAAATACAGTTAGTTATAACGATATCTTCACCCGCCTCCAGCCATATGGCTCAGGTCTTGCTGATTAAGAGCAACATCCATCCCGGGGATCGAATATTTTGTGTTGAGATTCGAAAGGATGTCATATGAAAACAAAGAGGGAGAAAAGAGATGAAAAGAAAAATCGGTGAGGTGGTAATGATGGCATGGATAGCAGGGCTTGCGCTGGGATTGGCGCACACCTGTACGGCTGAGGAGAAGCCTCTTGTGCCGGGGGAAGGGACAAATGCGGCGGCCGCGGATCAGGAAGAGGCGGACCGGCCCACGGCCTCGGCAGATCTGGCCTTCATGAGCCAGTACATCTGGCGGGGCTATGCGCTGAGCAAGGACAGTCTGGTGGTTCAACCTTCTCTCACTGCCGGGTACAAGGGTTTCAGCCTCAATGTCTGGGGCAACCTGGATACCGACTGCTACCAGGGAGCCTGCAAGGGCGATTCCAAGTGGAACGAGACAGACCTCACCTTCGGGTATGATACGAGCTTCGGGATCCTCGGGGTAGAGGCCGGGTTCATCTACTACGCCCTGGACGGGGCCGACGACTGGAAGGAGTTTTATCTGAGCCTGGGACTGGATACCCTGCTTGCCCCAACCCTCACGGTCTACAGGGAGGTCTCCAAGAACCAGGGGTGGTATGTCCTCTTAGGGATATCCCATTCATTTGAGCTGCCCGGGGATATGACCCTGGATCTGGCCGGATCGGTGTCTTACTGGGGTTCTGACAATGACAATATGGTGGAATACAACAGCGATCTGTCAAGGACCGCCCAGCGGTTCAGCGGGCCCCACGACGGACTCGTTTCGTGGGCCTGACCATCCCCTTTTGGCAATACTTCACCGTATTCCCCTCGATTGCCTGCGCGTTCCCCCTGTCTCATCAGGCGGAGAACGAAATCCAGGCATTGAGCTGGGGGGGAAATGCCAACCATGTCTTCGGCGGGGTCACTCTCTCCGTGGCATTCTGATCGGAAAGGAAGTGGAATTTGCCCTCCGACAGAAGCGCCTTATGAAATAAGGACGGCATGCAGATGGCCGTTGACATCGGTCCCGCTTTTACCTACCATGCCCGGGAGCCGTTTTTCTTCATGCAGGAGTGGGGAACAGGAATCGACCTTGAGACGCCCGAGAGTCATTATCATCGCCCAGAACCAGCCGCTGGATACCGATGCCCATCTGCGGCGTAAGTTAGCCGATGCCGAGGAGAGGGCCGAGCGGCAATCCTATCGGTTTCCCGACCTGGACCTTCCAGCCATTCAACAGGGCGTTCACCAGAATATCCTGGCGTCCCTGCTCTTTTTGGACGGTCGGTACATGGACCTGCTGGATCTGATGAATTATGTCAGGGGGGGGCGCCGGGTCCCGGAAATCACGCGGGAGAATGTGACCCGACACTACTCTCTGGCCAATACCGTGACCCTCAACGGCATCTACCTGTATCAATACCTTCGTGCCCGCGGATACGATCCGATTATCGTTCAGAACTATGCCACGGCCGGTTTCCCCGAACTGCTTGAGGAACCGCCGCTGGCGGTCTGTGTTTCCTCCAATTTTATCTTTATGAATGACATTAATGAGATGGCTCGCCTAATCAAGGCCGTTTCGCCCCGGGTTCCCGTCATTGCCGGGGGGATGCTGGTTAAAAAGGTCTTGAATGCCGGAGAGCGGTTCTCAGACAGGACTCTGGACTTCGTGGGCGGTTTCCGTGGCCATGTGGACGTCTTTGTGGTGGAGACCAATGGGGAGGCGACCCTGGTGAAGCTGCTTGCGGCCCTGAGACGGGGCCGGGATATTTCTACGGTCCCCAATCTGGCCTATTTTAACGGGCAGGGGCGGATGGTTTTTACCGCGAGGGAAGCGGAAGCGATCCATATGGACCAGACCGCGATTGCGTGGGACCGGATTCCGGAGGGATATCTGCGCAACATCCTTCCTGTAAACAGCAGCCGGGGCTGCTCCTACCGGTGTCGTTTCTGTACCTATCACTGGCTGTTCCCCGAGGTGCACTACAAGTCGATGGACGTGCTCAAGGAGGAACTGAGGCGAATCGATGCCCTGGGATGCGTGAAACACGTACGCTTTACCGATGATAATTTTACTGCCAGCAAGGTGAGGATGAAGGCGGTGCTGGAGATGATGATCGCCCAGGGCTTCGGGTTTACCTGGTCGTCATTTGCCCGTGCCAGCGCCCTGACGCCGGAACTGGTGGAACTGATGCGGCGATCCGGGTGCGAATTTGTCGATCTGGGATTAGAGTCCGGGAGCCAGACCATCCTGGACAGGATGGATAAAAGGCTCAGAAAGGAACAATCGTTTAAGGCCGTAGAAATGCTCAATGATCACGGCATAGAGGGCCGGGGGAGCTTTATCGTCGGCTATCCGGGCGAAACCGTCGACACATTCTCCGAAACCCTCGAGTTCATTAATGAGAGCGGGCTGCCCTATTATCATCCCTATCTCTTTTATTATACCGGAAATACCCTGGTTCACCAGGATAGAGAGGCTCTGGGTCTGAGAGGCCTCGGACTGGCATGGCGCCATGATACCATGGATTCGGTAGAGGCCTCCCGGCTCATGTCACAGATGCAGCAGCGGATCGACCAGAGCTTTACCGACGGTCAGGCATATGTTGAGGAGATCTATAAACTGCTCCGGGGCGAGGGGTATTCCCGTCGAGAGATAAAGCAACTTTTTAGGTTGAAGAGAGGGTTGCAGTTGAGTATAAAGGGGTCCCGTGCCAATGAAGGATCTTCAGAAACAGAGCGGGTCCTCTCAGAACTGGAGACTCTGGTCAGGTAACGGGTGCGGGAAATGGTCGTCGGAATCCTCAGCGTGAGAGACGAGAGCTACCACCCCAACCGGAGGTTGATGGAGGCGGCATCCCGGTCAGGACACCGGGCCGCACTCATCCACACCAGGGACTGCCTTCCGGCCATTGCGGGCGGCAGGGCCGGGCTGACCATACATGGATGCGGCAGGCCGGATATCCTTTTGCCCAGGATAGGAGCGACCATTAATGACTATGCCTTGGGGGTGGTCCGCCATTTTGAGCTTTCCGGGGTGCCGGTGATCAATGGTTCCGGCGCGATCCTCCTGGCAAGGAATAAATTCCTGAGCCTCCAGGTCCTGGCCGCGGCCGGCCTGCCCGTACCGGATACGCGGCTTGTGGTCAACCTGAGGGGCTTCCATGATGCCGTGGAGGCACTTGGCGGCTACCCGGTTGTGGCCAAGATACCGAGCAGCAGGCAGGGGAGCGGCGTGGTGCGCGTGGATTCGCCGACCATGACGGAATTTGTCATGGAGAACCTCCAGGACATCTCCCGCGGGTTGCTGGTTCAGGAATATATGGCCCCCGAGGGGCGGAAGGATATCCGGGCCTTTGTATTGGGCCGGCAGGTGATCGGGGCCATGGAACTGAGGCCCAATCCGGGAGATTTCAGGTCCAACATCCATCTGACGGGAGTGGGGAAAGGGGTGACATTGGACCGGGGATTGTCGAAGCTGGCGATCCGTTCGGCCCGGGCCATGGGGATTGAGATCGCCGGAATAGATATCATTGTGGAAGAAGACGGAACGCCAAAGATCATCGAAGTCAATTACGCTCCAGGATTCAGGGGGCTTGAAGAGGCCACCGGATGCGATATTGCCTCCCGGATCATCGGATATGCGGGGGATAGGCTCGCGGAGGAGACATGCATATCGCCTTTTTGATGGATCGGCTGGAATCGATTCAGCCGGAGATGGAAACGACCAGCCACCTGATGTATGAATGCAACCAGAGGGGGCATTCGGTCTATTTTCTTGAACCGCACGACATCTATATCCGGAAAAATGAGCTGGTCGCCAGGATGCGCAACATCACGGTCGAACCGGGCCTCTCAATGAGACAGTACTGGCGCGCCCTGATCAAATGTCTCAAAAAGGATGAACTGGTATTCGAGACCATCACCGACCTGGATGCCCTCTTTCTGAGAAAGAACCCGCCTATTGTGTATCAAACCATGGAGTTTTTGTCATCGGTGAGCGACAGGGTCTTCATGATCAACAGTGCCGCCGGCCAGATCCTGGCCAACAGCAAACTGTATATCCTCAATTTCCCGGATATCATTCCGGAGACCCACGTGTCCCGGGATCCCGCGCGGCTCCGGAAGATCATCAATGATTTCGGCGGCGCCATGGTGGTCAAGCCGCTTCAGAGATATGGGGGCGAAGGGGTGATAAAGGTCAGCGTCAGGGACCAGGAAAACCTGCACTCCCTCATCAATTACTATGTCAAGGCCTACCGCTCCTACCCGGAGAGAGAGGCGATTATGGTCCAGGAATATCTGGATGTGGTGGGGATGGGGGGGGATGTCAGGATCCTCCTGTTGAACGGTGAAATTCTGGGCGCCATGAGGAGAAAGCCCCGCAAGGGCGAGTTCAGGACCAATATCCACGCAGGCGCGAGGGCATTCAAGCACGATCTGACTGAACCGGAGCGGGATATCTGCCGGGCGATCAAGGATAAGCTGGTGGCGGACGGGCTCTTTTTTGTAGGTGTTGACGTAATCCGCGACAGGCTGGTCGAGATCAATTGCCTCAGCCCGGGGGGCATCCCTCGCATCAACCGGCTCAACAAGTTGAAGCTGGAGGTGGACGTCATCGATTTTATTGAACAGAAAGTCGCCGAGATGAAGAAACAGCCGGATTTTCATGCGCGTTTTGTAACACTTTAGCCACCTGAAAACATGGCAGGAGGCCCATGGGGCGCCTTTTTCAAGGGCGGCATCCATAAGGGACCGCAGCGCCCGGCACCGGCCCTTCTGGATGTGCATACCCATTGTTCAGAGGCAGCTGGATCGACCGTCCCATGAAAGGACACAGCCGGCGCTGGAACCGGCCGGATTTCGCCGCGCATGCTGCCGTTCGCACGAGCGAGGGAAAGAGTATGCAGCCCTTGAAAAAGGCTCCCCATGGGCCGAACCCGTTGCGAACCATTTTATCAAGAATCTAAAGAGTTGCCGCGTTTTTAACAGCTATGACAAGAGAAAGGAAACATTATGAGCCATGTGAGTCAAAAACAAAGGAGTTTTTTTTATCGGTGGGTCCTCATGCCTGCATGTGCCGCGGTATTATTCTGCGGCGTTCTTTGTGATGACGCTCCTACTTCTGAAGGGGGCACGCTCAAGCTGGGTCTTCTCGAGGAGCCCAAGACCCTCAACGTATGGCGGGCCACGGATGCATGGTCCAATAAGGTGCTGGGGCTCCTGTATCAGCCCCTGTATGTGCGGGACCCCAAGACCCTGGAACTGATTCCCTGGCTGGCCTCCGAGCAGCCCCTCTTCGATGAAAAGGACCTCTCGTATACGGTCAAGCTCCGGCCTGCAAAATGGTCTGACGGCACGGAGCTGACCTCGGAGGATGTCGCTTTCACGGGGAATTTCATCAACGAGTTTAAGGTCCCCCAAGATTATTCGAAGTGGAGTTTCATCAGCAGGATCGAAACGCCGGACAAGCATACGGTGAAATTCTATCTCAAGCAGCCGCAGGCTATTTTTGTCACCCGAACGCTGACCACCCCGATTGTCCAGAAAAAGGAGTGGACGGATCGAATTGAGGCTGCGAAAAAGACCGAAAAGCCTCTGGGCACCCTTCTCAACGAGAAGATAGAGATCCCGGTCAGCAGCGGGCCCTTTATCCTTAAGGAGTGGCGAGAAGGGTCCTACCTCTTTCTTCAGAAGAACCCCTATTTCTTCGGGACCGGCCAGACGATCCAGGGTCGGGTCCTGGGACCTTATATCGACGGCATCATCTTCAAGGTCTTCGGGACCTCTGACGCCGCCATTTTGGCCCTGAAGAAGGGGACGATCGACATGTTTTGGTGGGGTGTTCAGCCCGGTTACATGGAGGATCTGAGGGCCAATCCCGATATCGAACTGTTCCAGAATGAGAAGAGTTCTCTTTACTATATGGGGTTCAATGTCAGAAAGCCGCCGTTCAACGATCCGAACCTGAGGAGGGCCGTCGCCACCCTGGTGGATGAGGATTTTATCATCAAACGAATCCTTCAGGGATATGGGGTCAAGATGTATTCCATCGTTCCCTCGGGAAATGCCTTCTGGTACTGCCCGGACGTTCCCAAGTACGGGGTTGGGATCGACAGGGAGGGGCGCATCCGGAAGGCCTTTCAAATCCTTCGAGACGCGGGATACACCTGGCAGGTCGCGCCGGTCGAGGTCTCAGGAAAGGTGGTGAACGGCGATGGGATTATGCTTCCGGACGGCAAGCTCATGGAGAAATTCACCATCTTGACGCCTCCGGCCGACTATGACCCGCACCGGGCCATGTGCGGCATGATGATGCAGGAATGGCTCAGGATGCTGGGCATCCCGGCCTATTCCAGGCCGATGGCCTTCGGGGCCCTGCTGCAGCAGGTCAAGGCGCGTCATGAGTTTGATGCCTTTGTGCTGGGATATGGCAATCTCTCTCTGGATCCTGATTACCTGCGGAACTTTTTCCTCTCGAGCAATGACAAGCCGAATGGATGGAATATGAGCGGTTATAACAATCCGGAGTTTGACAGGATTGCCAACGAATCCGCACAGACCATGGACCGCAAGAAGCGGCAATCATTGATATGGGAGATGCAGAAGATCGTTATGAGGGACGTCCCCTATCTCCCGCTTTATAATCCAAAACTGATTGAGGCCGTGCACAAGGGGCGGTTCACCGGGTGGGTCCAGATGCTGGGGGGCGTCGGCAACCTGTGGACCTTTTGCGAGTTGAAGCCGGTGAAGTAGGGCAGAGGGAAGAGTGCAGAGCGCAAAGGGGGAAGCCTTCCTCAATGCGCTGTGCGCCACGCGGGGGGTTATGGAACTGCGAAAATATATCGGCCGAAGGCTGGTTCAGGTTGTCATCATCTTTTTTGTGATCCTGACGGTTCTGTTTCTGTTGTTCCGCCTGGCGCCGGGCGACCCGGTGTCGCGAATGGTGGATCCGGATATGACGCCCGAGGATGCCCAGCGCCTGAAGGTCGAGTTAGGGCTGGACAGGCCATTGGGAATCCAGTACCTCGTCTATCTCAAGAACTTTTTTACCGGGCATTTCGGGTATTCATTTCATTATGGCGAACCGGTGGTCAACATTATATGGAGCCGACTCCCCAACACCATCCTTCTGTTCACCACATCCATTATCCTCTCTGCACTGGTGGGCGTATTTTTAGGCAAGATCGCATCGTGGCACAAGGGTAAGAAGATCGATTCCCTCATGACCATCGGGGCGCTGGTGACCCATACCCTCTTTCTACCGTGGCTTGCCCTGATCCTGATCTGGCTTTTTTCCTATAAGTTCGGATGGTTTCCCATTACCGGCATGATCTCGGAAGACGTGTGGCTGGACCCCGACTCAGGAGTTATGGCCAAGTCCCTGGATGTCATGTATCACATGGTCCTCCCCCTCTCCACCCTTTTCCTGATCCACTTCGGGGCCTACCTTCTCATTATGCGGAGCAGCATGCTGGAGACCCTGAAAGAGGATTATATCCTCACGGCAAGGGCCAAGGGCCTTGAGGAAAGGGCGATCAGGGACCGGCATGCGGCTCCCAACGCCGCCCTCCCCGTGGTCACCAGCGTAGGCCTGAGTCTGGCCTTCTCCATCAACGGGGGGGCACTGACGGAAACGGTCTTTACCTGGCCCGGCATCGGGAGAGAACTGGTGTTTTCGGTCAGCCAGAACGATTATCCCCTGGCGCAGGCCTCCTTCCTGCTGATTGCGGCAGTGGTCCTGGTATCCAACGTCGTGGTGGATGTCCTCTATGCGTACCTGGATCCGCGGATACGGTATTAAAGAAAAGCGCCTGAAATGAGCTAATGCGGATAGCCGCAACCAATCCCGCCATTTGGCACAATTATAGGCGGGACTCTCGCAAAGGCACAAAGATTTTTTGTAACAATTCAGCCATCCGGAAACATGGCATGAGGCCCATGGGCCGAACCGATGCGATATCAAAGTAACCATATGACAGCCAGAGAAAAATATCCCCTGCTGAACGCCTTCCTGGAGGGATGGTCTGTTTTCAAACAGAGCCTCCTGGGAAGGATCGGGCTTGTCCTCCTGATCCTGTTTGCCCTGATGGCCCTCTCCAGTTACATCCCGCCATGGATCAGCCCCATGTACAACCCGATGACCGGTGTTGATCCGGACATCACGTGTTGTACCCCTCCCAGCATAAAACACTGGCTGGGGACAGACTTCATGGGCCGGGATATCCTGAGCCAGCTCCTGGCAGGGGCCCGGGTGGCCTTCATGGTGGGAATTTCGGCCGCTGTCATGAGCATTGTATTAGGGGTAGCCATCGGGATGACGGCCGGATACATGGGGCGGTTCATGGATACCCTCCTCATGAGACTGGCCGACATGATCATGGTCATGCCCACCCTCCTGGTGGTCCTGATCCTTGCCGCGGTATTCGGACAGCTCAATATCTGGACCATTGTGCTCATTATCGCCCTGTTCAGGTGGCCCGGGGTATCCCGGATCATCCGGGGGCAAACGTTGTCACTGAAGCAACGACCCTTTATTGAGGCAGCCAAGGTGGCGGGGGCCTCGCATTTCCGTATTATATTTCGGCATATTATGCCGAATGTCCTGCCGCTCGCATTTTTGTTCATGACCTTCCGGGTCACCTCCGCAATCATTACAGAGGCGGCCCTTGCCTTTCTGGGATTCGGCGATCCCGGGACGGTAAGCTGGGGCATGATGCTCCAGTGGGTTTGGAAGACCGGGCATATGTTCAAGGCGCCCTATTGGCTTCTCCCCCCGGGCATTTGTATCTCATTGATTACCCTTTCCTTTTACATGTTGGGGAGGGCCATGGATGAGGTGCTCGACCCGAGGCTGAGGAAGGAGGACCAGACAGATTAGATGGCCCTGTTAGAAGTCCAAGACATCAGCATCGGCTATAACACCCGAAAAGGCTATCTCAAGGCGGTGGAGGGGGTCTCTTTTGACCTGGAAGAAGGACAGTCCCTGGGCCTTGTGGGGGAATCGGGCTGCGGCAAGACAACCATCGGCATGGCCCTGATGGGGCTTCTCCCGGCGAATGGATCGGTCAGGAAGGGTCGCATTCTCTTTGAAGGAAAAGACACACTGGCCATGTCCGAAGAGGAGAAGCGCAGCATCCGGTGGCGAAAGATGGCCATGATTTTTCAGGCCGCCATGAACGCCTTGAACCCGGTGCAACGGGTGGGTAATCAAATCGCAGAGGCCATCCTGGTGCACAACCCTTCCCTCGATAAGGAGGCGGCCCTCTCCCAGGTGGCGGATCTCTTCGATCTGGTCGGGATTCCGCGGGAACGCCTGAGGGATTTTCCTCACCAGTACAGCGGCGGGATGAAGCAGCGGGCGGTGATTGCCATGGCCTTGGCCTGCCATCCCAGGGTGATTATTGCCGACGAGCCCACAACGGCCCTGGATGTGATTGTTCAGGATCAGATCCTGGACGAGGTGAGGGTCTTGCAGCGGGAGTTCAATATCGGGATCATATTTATCTCCCATGACATCTCGATTGTGGCCGACATGTGTCACGATATCGGCGTCATGTACGCCGGTCAGCTCGTGGAATTCGGACCCTGGCAGGCCGTGTTCGAATCTCCGGTCCACCCCTACACAAAAGCCCTTCTCTCATCCTTTCCGACGCTGACCGGCGAGAAGAGCGATCTGGTGCCGATTCCAGGGGAAACGCCCAACCTGATAAGACCCCCGACCGGGTGCCGGTTCTGCGATCGCTGCCCGGAATCGCAGACATTCTGCCAAACGACCCCCCCGCGGTGGGTGGACATCGGCACAGGGCATAAGGCCCTCTGTTGCAGGTGCTGACGGGATTGATGAATGACGATTGTGGACTGATGAACGTTGCCGGGGTATCACATGACAATGACCCATGACGAATGAGCGCAATGACTGATACAGGAATGGATAACGGAACCGGACCGATCCTCCAGATGAGGAACGTCAGCAAGATCTATAAGAGCAAGGGGAACCTTTTCCGGCGTTCGGGAAAAGATGTGATTGCGCTTAAAAGGATTTCGCTCGACATATTCAAGGGGGAGATATTCGGGTTGGTGGGAGAAAGCGGCAGCGGCAAGACAACTGCAGGCCGCCTCATTGTCAGCCTCGAGGAAACATCGTCCGGACGCATATTTCTGGACAGCCGGGAGGTGACGGGATTGAGAGGAGGGGCCCTCAAGGCCTTTCGCCGAAAGGTCCAGATGATCTTCCAGGATCCGTATCAGTCCCTCAATCCCCAGCGGTCGGTCTATGACACTGTATCGGAGCCGTTGAAAATTCACCGGCTGGGTAGTGCCTCCGAGCGAAAGGAGGGTGTCAGAGCGGCCTTGAAAGCGGTGGGCCTCTCGCCGCCCGACGATTTTCTTTTCAGGTATCCCCATCGACTTAGCGGAGGCCAGCGGCAACGGGTGGCAATTGCCAGGGCCATGGTCCTGAATCCCGAGTTTGTCATCGCGGACGAACCGACCTCCATGCTCGATGCCTCGATTTCAGCCCAGATATTCAATATTCTCCTGGCCATGCGGAAAAGCCTCGGGGTCACCCAGATGTTTATCACACACAGCCTGGCTGCGGCCCGGTACCTGTGTGACCGGATCGCCGTGATATACCGGGGGAGCCTGATGGAATTAGGGCCGGCGGAAGAGGTCATTCGACAGCCAAAGCATCCCTACACCCAGGCTCTCATCGACGCCGTTCCCAAGTTCGGGCACAGCAAGGAAGCCGAACGTTATGGGACCCTTCTCGCCAAGGATCACGAGACCAGGGAAGACAGGGGATGCATCTTTTATCCGAGGTGCGCGGTCGCACATGTCGACCCGTGCTCTCAAAAAGAGCCCGGCTTGACCCGGATTGGATCCGGACACCTGGTGGCGTGTTTTCGCCAGGGAAGCGGCGAAAGCGAAATGACCCCCTTTTCATATGCTCTGGCCGAAGGGAGCTGATTCGGCCCGGAGGTTCCGGGATCCCGGGTAGAGCGAATGTTCTTGCAGGAACTGGAACAGGTCAGAGAGCTGTTTTATGCCCATGCCGGCAGCCTCGTCGGTGTAGGCATGACGGCCTTTTCCAGGATAATCCCCGCCTTTTTTCACGACGCGTATCACGTGGTAACCTTCAGCAGGACCGCGGATCTGCCCCTTCTGAGGAAGATCACGGACGTCTTCTGCCTGGAAGAAGAGGGGGGGGCGCTCCAGGAAAGCGACCGGAATTCCGCCTCTCTTCTCGCGCACAAGCTGACGAAGCGCTATTTGAACCGTTTGCCGGATCCCAAATACCTGCTCCTCTACCAGAATTATAAGGAACTGGAAGACCTGGCAAGGAAGAAGGGATGGGTCCTCTTAGCCAACCCGGCGGCCCTCCGCCTCAGGCTCAGGGAGCGGGCCTTTTTTCAACAGATGGCAGGAGACCTGAGTCTGCGTCAGGCCCCAGGGACGATCCATCCCGTCGGGAGCCTCCGTGAGAGGGACTATGCGGTGTGGGCCAGGGACCTCGGACCGGAGTTCGTGATCCAGCTCCCTGACATTGCACAGGGCGGCGGGAGAGGGACCTTCTTTATCCGCTCGGCCCAGGCCTACGACGGCCTCAGGGCAAGGCTGAAAGGGGGCATGTGGCGGGATGTCCGGCTTGCCTCTGTCCTCATCCGCAGACTTATTCAGGGTATCCCGGCCAGCGTGGCCGTCTGCATGACGCGACACGGCATTCTGATATCAGGGCTCCAGAGACAGCTAATAGACCTCCCTTACTGCACGACTTCCTCAGAAAACGGCATATTCTGCGGTCACGTGTGGGATGGAAACCTTTGGGACCCGGCGATTCGGGAGACGGCCATAGGACAGGCCCAAAAGATCGGACAATACTTAAACGGCCTGGGCTATCGGGGGATCCTGGGGATTGACTTCGTCATCGATGAAGAGACGAAAACGGTCTATCCTCTCGAGATCAACCCCCGTTTTACCGGGGCGTTTCCCATGCTCTCACTCCTCCATATCCAGAGAGGGATCATTCCACTGGAGGCCTTTCACCTGATTGAGTTCCTAAATCTCCCTTGCCGGATGGATCTGGCAGAACTGAACAGGCAATATCAGACGCCCTTGAAAGGGAGCCATCTCCTGCTCTTTTTTCCCCCTCCAGGGCGGCAGGTGAGGGGATTCGGTCTGCGGGCCGGCCTCTATGAGGCGGGCCCCGAGGATCACGTCATTCGTTTTGTCAGCGATGGAACGGGGTATGCAGATATCAAAAATGAGCGCCAGTTTATTATGGTGGATGGACCGCCCTTATCAGCGGCCGGGGAGGGTGCTTCTGCGGATTCCTTATCAAGGCTCTGCCATCTCCTTTTTTCCTATCCTGTCGCCGATCCCGCGGGCGCGCTGTCACCCCATGCCCGCATGGTGCTTGAATGGGTCTATGGGATGGATGACGAATGAGGACCCCATGCCAACTTGGGACCTCAAGAAATATTCCCTTACAGGGTCAGGCAGACCAGACGGATGAGACCGGCAGGGCGAACAGATCATGCCCAAAGGGAACGCAATCGGCACCCGTGCAGAGCACAAATCCTCTTAGAAAGCGGCCCGTTGTGTCCCGTCCTTTTTTATTCCTGTGAAATATTGATGGTCTCGTAAAAAGTGATATCTCTCACAAAGCTCTCAGAGAACACGGAGCTAATCTATTTAAAATATTAAAGATATCTTTGCGTGCTTTGGTCTTTGCGCGAGTCCCGCCGTGGCGGGATTGACTTTTCACGAATGCGTCAATATTGGAACTTACGCTTTCATTGATATTAGGCTTTCAGCCGTGGATGGTATGCTGGAGGTTCCGGGAAAGTACGCTTCCAGGCTCCAGCTTGGGAACGAACGGGTTGGGGGCTTGGGATCAAGAAGGCGAGAGGAGCCTGGGGAATAGCGCAGCGGGGACCGGGGGATGATCACCCGGGGAGCCACCCCCAGCCTGTACAGGAGAGGAGGCCGTCTCCCAGAAATGCACATATCATCAGCAGGGTGATCTCCACCATTACATTGGCGGTCCCGAGCAGATCGCCGGTGATCCCTCCGAACGCGTGCCGGCAACGGACCCCGAAGAGCCGTGTCTCTGTCCAACCCAGGAGAAACAGCAAAAGAGAGAACGACCCGAAAGGTACGCATAACACAACCGTTATCATATGGGAGAAAACCCTCTGCCGGATGGAGGCCCCCGTCACAAACGGCCGGCCCATCCCTTCACCGGTGCGGGCATAGGGAAGCGTTGTTATGAGTTCCACCATCATGGTCCTCGATATAACGAAGACAGGGATGAGACAGACTGCAGCATTGCAGGAGATGAGCCTTTCAAAGGCGATCCATTTGGCGAAAAGGGCCACAATCAGTGCCAGCCCCCCGAAGGTCCCCAGGGAGACATCCTTCATGATCGCCAGTCGTTTTTCCCTTCCGAAAAGGCCGCCGATGGAGTCGGCCCAGTCCGCCAGCCCGTCCAGATGGAGACCCCTGGTCAGGCAGACGTCTGCGGCCGTCAGCAGGATGGCTGTTCCTTCAGGCCATGGGGCGACCGGGATCAGCTTCCACGGAAGACTCAGACCGTAAAGGATGCCTCCCAGTGCAAGCCCGATGACCGGGAACCAGGGGAGCGATGCGGCAAAATCATCCGTGTCACGGCCCCGCCAGGGAATGGCCGTAAGGGTCTTGACTGCAGTCCCAAGGCCGTCAAACGAAAAGCGATTTCCGGATGTTGTCACAATGGTCACAACCCATGCACTGAGGAACTTAAGGGTTTAAGGATATAGTCAATTTTCAATAGTCATTTGACTACGTGCCCGGAGTGATGCCCATCTCTTCAAAAGTGGCCATTTCCCGGTAAAGTCTCAAGGCATTTTCAATGATCTGCATGCCTAACACCGCCCCGGTTCCTTCCCCGAGGCGCAGGTCGAGGTTAAGGATCGGCCGGATCCCCTCCTTTTCAAAAAAGATCCTGTGGCCTTTTTCAGAGGATTGGTGAGAGAAGAAAAGATACTCTTTTATGGTCGGGTTAAGACGCATGGCCACAAGCGCTCCAGCGCTGGATATGAAACCGTCGACAACCACGATCATCCTCCTTGCGGCCCCTCCGATGCAGAGACCGCAGATGCCGGCGATCTCAAGGCCGCCTACGGCCGAAAGGATCGAAAGAGGGTCTCCCATAGCCGGGCCATTGACCTCAAGCGCCCTGGCGATGACGCCTGCCTTGCGCTGCACACCTTTATCATCGAGACCCGTCCCTCTTCCTGTAACGTCCACTACGGATGCCGGAAGGAGCGCTGAGAAAATAGCTGAAGAGGGGGTTGTATTTCCGATGCCCATCTCACCGGTCGCCACCATGAAGGCCCCTCTACTGAACGCCCCTTCAGACAGTTCCACGCCCGTATCGATAGCCGCCTCCGCCTCTTTCAGGGTCATTGCCGGGCCTTCCGCCATGTTGCGGGTCCCTCTCCGGACATTTTTACGGATGAGGCCGTTGACATCGGAAAGGTCGTCCTTCATGCCGATGTCAATGATGCGTACCCCTGCCCCGGCACATCGGGCGAGGACATTGATACCCGCGCCCCCCTGGAGAATATTCCTGACCATCAAGCCGGTTACCTCCTGGGGGTACGGGCTGGTCCCCTCAGCAACCACGCCGTGGTCGCCGGCGAATACGAACACCTCCTTTGCCGGGGTCTCGGGCATTTGATCTTCTCTGATGGCCACAACCCGGGCAGCGATCTCTTCCAGCATGCCCAGGCTCTTTTTGGGCTTGGTGAGACTGTCCCATCGCTCATGTGCTGAGGCGAACCATTTATTTGAGAGAGGTTGAATCCGCTTCAGTTCTTGTTTCCACATATCCATTAGCCCTCCTTAAAAAAAATAAACCCCAGTCAGGTCGCATGAGAATAGACCCGAATGGGGCTTTGGCATCTCCATCCGTCATGATCGGCAGGTCTTCTGACTTCCCCTCATTCAGCTCGCCTTCCCGCCCCGCACGCAGCCGCCATTCAATTTCCACGCATTTGGCGGCAGTTCCATGACATGCCCGCGGAAACCGAAAAAAGACCCGCGTACTCAAGCAGTGACTTTTCACCCGGTCAAGGAGTTGCCGGGACATTACTGAATGAACAATGCCCTGAAACAGGGCCCATCGGTTGTTTTGGGGGACACAGCACCGGCCATTGTGTGGCGGGTTCTCACCGCCTTCCCTTTTCACCCGCAGCGCAGGGTAATCTGACGGCCTGTTGAAAAGCATCGGCCGCAGGCCCCTTGTGCGAACACCGATCATGTGTGCGCATAAAACGGTTTAACCCAATGTTGTGATACTATTACCGCAAGCGGAAACTGTTGTCAACCATTTGTCATGATGCGTAACACGCTGATTCGTTGAAGCGGGTTCGCGGGTCCCTGACGAAATCAGATACGGGGCCGCGGATGGCATGCCGGCCGCCAAAATCATATCGAAGGACCATGAAAACATCCTTGAAGCCATGAACCGTTGAACCCGTGAACGGCTACACCATACGATAGCTTTTTATGGGGATGTCTTTTAAAAAATATAAGATTGCCATAGATAAGATGATTTGCTAAAATAGAAACAATGTTGCAGGGGGGTGGTTTCTACATCTCTATCAAGGAAAGGAGGTGACCTGGAGGGGAAGTCCTGAGTCTTTGGCCATAACCTTACATCAACAGGAGGAGGACAACAATGGCTGGAAGCACATACAAGATTATAGAACTGGTTGGGACGAGCGACAAGTCGTGGGAAGAAGCGGCCAAAACCGCTGTGGAAACAGCGGGAGAAAGCCTGAAGGACCTGAGGATTGCAGAGGTGACCAAACTCGATATGACCATTGAAAACGGCAAGGTGGTCTCGTATCGATCAAGGGTGAACGTTTCTTTCAAATATGTCCGGTAGGGCCTGAGCCGAACCTGATGTTATCGGTCAGTACATCGAAATCCGAAGCGACCATGCGAGACAATGACCCGATGCCACTACCCGGCGGCAAAACTGCGTTGGCCTGCGCCAAGGTGCGGTGAAAGGGGTATTTTTCACCGGGTATTTCAAGTCGTCTCGCAGTTCGGATTTCGATCGTGGAACGCACCCCGGCCCTGACGACCCTCTTCAGAAGGCCGCACATCCCGCAGGAGTCCCAGCCGGGTGTTTCCCTCACCTTAAAGCTCCTGCATGGCTGTCAGCCGCTCTTCTGTAAGATCAGAATCTCTCTTTTCGCTGCCTTTCCGGGCAATGAATAGGGGATCCTTTTATAGGGGAATAGGCGGTGCGCATGAATGATGTCCGAGCTTTCCCTGATCGAGGATTCACTCTGTCCGCCCAGGAAGGCCACCATACGGCCACCGTGCGAAAGATGCCGGGCGCACAGGGTGAGAAATCCGGGCAAAGGGACAAAAGCCCTGGATGTGACCACATCATACCCTTCAGGAACAAGCGCCCCCTTCTGGTCCTCCAGAAGGCCCTGGATCACCTGGATTTTCTTGAGTTGTGCGATCCGGATGACCTGTTTCAGGAAACGGGTCTTTTTCGCGCTGGGTTCGATCAGTTGACATCTGAGCCGGGGCTTACAGATCTTTAGGGGGATTGCGGGAAAACCTGCCCCCGAACCCACGTCGAGCAGGGTCCCCTGGTCAGGGAGAAACGGGGCCGGCAGGATGGAATCGATCAGGAGTTCGTCCACGATTCTCTGACGGGAGGAGAGCCCCGTCAGGTTCATTTTCCGGTTCCATTGCTCAAGCTCATCTAAAAAAATATTCAGCTTCCAGGCCTGGTCCGGCTGCACGCGGATCCCCCATCTGAGCAAGAGCCGGCCGACCCTTTCTTCTTCCCTTTTCCCAGGATCAGACAACAACTCTTCTCTTGATGATACGCACCGCATCTTCCGGTGTGTCGACCACATTGAATATGTCGAAATCAATCTTTGAAATGGTACGTTCCTTTATCAGCGTTTCCTTGACCCAGCTCAAAAGCCCATTCCAGAAATCGGAATCAATGAGGACGACGGGAAAATATCTGATCCTCTTGGTCTGGATGAGGGTGAGGGCCTCAAAAAGTTCATCCAGCGTTCCAAAGCCGCCCGGCATGATGATGTAGGCCACCGAATATTTGACAAACATGACCTTCCGGATAAAGAAGTATCTGAAATCGAGCCGGAGATTGGCATATTCGTTGGGCTTCTGCTCGCTGGGAAGCTCGATATGGAGACCCACGGACTTTCCTTTGGCCTCGGCAGCTCCCCGATTGGCCGCTTCCATAACGCCGGGCCCACCGCCCGAAATAACATTGAAGCCGTTCTCAACCAGCAGACGCGCCACCTTGACCGTGTCCTTGTAGGTTTTGGTTTTGGTATCGGTTCTGGATGAACCGAAGATGCTGACTGCCGGATAGGCCTCGGGCATCACCTCGAACCCTTTGACGAATTCGGCCATGATCTGAAACATTCTCCAGGAATCATTCAGCGTTAAATCGTCGACGATATATTGCTTTTCCCGCATGTTTGGAAGCCCTTTCCTTTGGATGGAGGTGACAAAAAAACAATTGATTTTTTTGGCTTTATCTTTTAGCTTGCCGTTGGCGCCATGATAGTTGTGTCGTAAGCGGGTGTCAAGGGGCATGTCTTTGCGGGACTTGGCCCCTAAAGATCAGGTTGTTCCTTTACCCCTGCGCCTGTTTCATGATAGAGTAAAGCATAAGCTTATAGCGAGGGTATCCTTGGGCGGTTACCATTACCTTACCGTATAGATGAATGAGGAGGTCATCTTATGGAACGTGTGGCAAGAGTTTCGGAGATCATCGGGGCCTCTCCAACAAGTTTTGACGATGCGATCAGGGTCGGATTCGAAAGGGCCAGCAAGACACTGAGGGGGATTACCGGGCTGAGGATCCTCGAGCAGCGGGTGTCTGTTGAAGATGACATGATCAGTGAATATCGGGTGAGGATGGAAGTGATTTTTGTTCTCGAAGCGTGATTCAAAAAGGCCTGTAACCACCGCTGCGGCAAGGGGGCGGGAATGTTTTGTCCCTTGACCGCGGATCTGCGGTGATGATACCTTCTTACAGGTTTCGTTGGTGAGATTTTTTGCTGGAAGGCACGGGTGACGGGGCATTCAACACGTGCCTGTCACGAGAGACCCTGAAACACCGGGGGAGCCGAAACAGACTGAAGGAAAAGACCATGGAAAAAAGAGATAAATCGGCTGACGACCATGACGCCCATCGGGATTTCCTGACCGATGTCAGCAGTCAGTTCGGAAGAAAGGATCCGGAAAAGGATTTCCTGGACAGCATCGGTCAAGGTCCGGCCCAGGAAGATATCCAGGTAAACGTGGGCGAACGTGTCAAGGCGGTCAGGGAGAAGCGTAATCTAACTCTTGAGGATATCTCGCAGAGGACCGATCTAAACGTGTCCCTTTTAGAGCAGATCGAAAACGGGAGACTGGCCCCCCCGTTAGGGACTGTCATAAAGCTGGCAAAGGCACTTGACCTTAAAATGGGCTACTTCATATCCGGCGATGAGGACCGGCCTTTTACGATTGTGCGGAAGAATGACCGGAAGGTGGTCTCCAGATATGATTCCAAGAAAGGGGCGTACTATGGTTACGGCTACGAGTCCCTGGCCCCGCACAAGACCGACAGACATATGGAACCCTTTCTCGTGACCCTTGATCCGGCTGAAACCGAGGAGGAAAGATCCACCCATGACGGGCAGGAATTCATCTATGTGCTGGAAGGGACAATGGAAGTTCGCCTGGGAGAGGAAATCCATCTTCTTCAACCGGGTGATGCCATCTACTATGATTCGACGGTCCCCCATCTCGTCAAGTGCCACGGTCAGGATAGGACCCGGATCTTAGCGGTTCTGTATGCCGAGAGGTGAGATGCCGCTTTTGGGCGCCCACATGTCCATCAGCGGGGGTCTGGAAAAGGCCATTCTGAGGGGCGAGAAGCGGGGGTGCCAGGTCATTCAGATATTCACCGGGAGCCCGAACCGGTGGGTTTCCGGCAAATTGTCGCCCGGGGAGATTGATGCCTTCCACAGGTTCCGGACGCAGACAGCTGTTGTACCCATAGCCGCTCATGACAGTTACCTGATCAATCTGGCCTCGCCACGGCGTGAGCAGCGCGAAAGGTCAGCGCAGGCCCTTCAGGATGAATTGAATCGGGCCGAAAGCCTGAATATTCCTTATGTGGTCATGCACCCGGGGGCCCACGTGGGGGAGGGCGAAAAAGAGGGAATTCGGCGTATTGCAGAGGCGCTCAACCGGATATTTGACCGCACCTACCCCCTCAGGGTTCAAATTCTCCTCGAAACAACCGCAGGCCAGGGGACCAGTCTGGGATGCCGGTTCGAGCAACTGGCAGAGATCATCCGGCGCACCGTGCCTCAGGAACGCCTGGGGGTCTGTCTGGACACCTGCCATATCTTTGCGGCCGGCTATGATTTCGGGAATAAAGAGGCCTTGGATAAACTGCTCAGGGAGTTCGACGATATTATCGGGTTGGACCGGCTCAAGCTGTTTCACGCAAACGACTCGAAGAGGGAACTGGGATCGAGAATCGATCGACATGAACACATTGGAGAGGGCGCCATTGGGGAACAGGCCTTCTCTTTATTACTGAAAGCCCCCATGTTCAAGGACCTCCCATTCATTCTGGAGACGCCCAAAGGGAAAGACGCATCCGGCCGGGATCTGGATGTCCGGAATCTTAGCGTCCTGAGACGATTAATGGAGGAATAAACCGTACAATGATTGTATTCGACCTGACGTGTCCCCAGGGACACATATTTGAAGGCTGGTTTGACAGCAATGAATCATTTGAAGAGCAGAACATGAAAGGCCTGGTTCGGTGCCCGGTCTGTGACGATTCAGACATCCGAAAAGTCATGTCGCCGGTCGCTGTAAGGAAATCCCAGGCCGTTGATCCAACCCGGGAAGAGACCATCGACTACCAGCGGCTTGCAAAAGAGGTGGTGGAATATATCAAGAACAATTCCGAGGATGTTGGCGCCCAATTTGCTGCAGAGGCCTTGAAAATCCATTACGGCGTGGCTGAAAAACGAAGTATCCGCGGGTCGGCAACGGTTGATGAGGAAAAGACCCTCAAGGAGGAAGGGGTTGATTTTGTCAAGGTCCCTTTCCCCGTGTCAGACGATGACAAGACAAATTAAGATGAAGGCGCCAGGTGTGCGGCGCATGGCCTCAAAGCTGTTGAGCCGGCAAGCTGCTGAGTCGCCCGGCACGTCAGCTTGTCAGCCGTCAGCCATGGCTTACGATCCGGCATCCAGTTTCCAGTATCCAGTATCGAGCACCCGGCATCCGGAAAGGAGTCGTCATAAATGAGCAAGATCGAGCGGGCGATTATCAGCGTCACCGACAAGAGCGGGGTCGTGGACTTTGCCACATCCCTTTGCAGATTCGGTGTCGAGATCCTTTCCACTGGCGGGACCGCGAAGGCGCTGCGACAGGGAGGCATCCAGGTGACAGACATCTCGGAATATACCGGTTTCCCGGAGATGATGGACGGCCGTGTCAAGACCCTTCATCCCAAGGTTCATGGGGGGCTGCTGGGTCTGCGGGACAATCCCGGGCATGTCAGGATGATGGCGGAACACGGAATAAAGCCCGTCGATATGGTGGTGGTGAACCTCTACCAGTTCGAAAAGACGGTCGCCCGGGAGGGAGTTGTGCTGGAAGAGGCGATCGAAAACATCGATATCGGAGGTCCCTCCATGCTGCGGTCCTCGGCCAAGAATTTTAAATTTGTGACGGTGCTTGTGGATCCGTCCGACTATGGAGAGGTGTTGAAGGAGATGGATGCGTCCGGCGGTGAGACCACGCTCGAGACCCGGTTCCGGCTGGCCAGGAAGGTCTTCCGGCTGACCCATGAATATGATGGGGCCATCAGCCGGTATCTTGACGCTGCCTCCTTATGAAGACCTTTGATCGCCTCTGGCCGGCGGTCGACCCTTTTTCTTCTGTTTTTCGTGGCACGGCATGTTCTTGTGGACATGCCGTGCTTTTTTGGTGCAGTAAATGGCCTGAAAGGTCCTGCAGCTCCCGGATCCATCCAGTCCATCTCCTTCCGGCCATGCGGCGTACGCGCAACCAAGATCACAAAATTCCATACCCTGTTCGGACCATGGCGCTTTGCTGATGGACCTCTACCTCCTTATTGCTGATTTTACCCCTAAGCGCACGGATGTCTTCGCTGCACGACATCGCCTCAATATTGCCCTTGATCTTGTCGAGCCCGGGCCGGGCAAAGGCGGTTTTTCCATATAACGCCTGAAAGCGCGCCTCGTCCATGTTGAGAAAGTCGTTTATCGAAGGGAGGGTGACCTCTTCAGGAGGCTCATGTCCCTTCCCCATGTTGAACGGGCAGACCTCCTGGCAGACATCGCAGCCAAAAAAGCAGTCACCCATCTTTTTCCCTGTTTCCGTATCCACCCTGTTCTTCAGCTCAATGGTGAGGTAAGAGAGGCATCTGCCGGCGTTCAGGCGGTAAGGGGCCTCGAGCGCCCCGGTCGGGCAGGCATCCAGACACCGGGTACATGAACCGCACCGGCTGTCCAGGAAGGCCGGTGCGGGATACGAAAGGGATGCGGTGGTCAGGATCTCCGCCAGGAAAAGATAGGACCCATGGCCCGGCAGAATGAGCTGGGTGTTCTTCCCGATGAACCCGATTCCGGATTGGCAGGCAAAGCTGCGCTCCAGAATGGGGGCCGAATCCACACAGACCCGTGTCCGGGTTCCCGGGTATTGCTGATGGACAGTCTTTGCCAGTATTTTCGCCTTTTTTCTGAGACGGGCATGATAGTCGATCTGCTGCGGCTCACTGTATCTGGCGACCGACAGGCCTTCAGGCGTGCAGGGTTTCCGGGGTGAGTAAGGATGGGCGAGGGTGATGATCGTTTGGCAGTCCTGGAGGAGCTTTGAAGGGTCCTTCCTGAGGTTTACAGAGCGCTCCATCCACGTCATCCCGGCGTTTTTTCCGTCAGAAAGCCAGTCAGAGAACCGATCAAAAAATAGGGGCGTGCCCGGCCGGGTGAAGCCTGCGGCAACAAACCCCAGATCGCTTGCCCGTTGGATGAGTTGGATGGTCTCCCTCATGGCGGCCTGCGTGACGGGGAAACGTTACAGGTCAAAGGGGGTCAGGCTTTCAAAACCGGTCTCCGTCACAAGGATGGTCTGTTCAAACTGTGCGGAGAGAGAGCCGTCGCAGGTGACGGCGGTCCATTTATCATCCAGGACTTTCAGGTCTTTTTCCCCCAGGTTTATCATCGGTTCGACGGTAAATACCATTCCCGGGATCAAGAGGATCCCTTCGCCCCGGCGCCCATAGTGAGGCACCTGCGGGGCCTCATGGAATTCGAGCCCCACGCCGTGGCCCACAAATTCACGGACCACCGAGCATCCCTGACTTTCGGCATAGGTCTGAATGGCCCAGCCGATATCGCCGATCCTGTTGCCGGGTCGGACCGCCGACATGCCTGCCTCCAGGCATCTCCGGGCGACCCTTACAATCTTCTGCGCATCCGGTCCCGGCGTGCCGACGAAAAAGGTCTTGTTCGCATCTGCGTAATAGCCATCCAGGATGGGGGTGACATCCACATTGACAATGTCCCCGTCCATCAATGCCCTTTTCCCTGGAATGCCGTGACAGATGACCTCGTTGACCGATACACAGACGCTTTTCGGAAAACCGCGATAGTGTAGAGGGGCAGGGACAGCGGCGTTTCTCAGGGTGAAATCGTGAACGATTGAATTGATATCATCCGTGGTTATTCCCGGCGCGATATGCGAGGCCACCAGATCAAGAGTATCCAGGGCCAGACGGCCTGCCTTCCGGATGCCTTCGATCTCCTCCTCCTCTTTCAACCGGATATTATACTTCCGGAGGTACAGTTCCTTGTTCTGGGCCGGCTGATTGAGGGTTTCCCTGATGAGACAGCATTTTTTGTACTTGAGCCCGCTTCCGCACGGGCAGGGGTCATTTCTGCCGACCTTCAATATCCTGTTTTTCATCAAAGCCTTTCTCTAAGGGCTCACTCAAGAATAACTTCGCAGAATTGACGCTCAGATTTGGGTCGGATTTGGTTGTCGTGATTGAGTGAACCCACAGGAATAGTGAACTATTTCGAGGAGTTCACGATTGAGCGGCGGCCGAAGACGGCCTGAAGCTGAGATGGGAAAATGTGAAGTTATTTTTGAGCGAGCCCCAAACCCGCCATCCCGTCCCTTTTTATCCTACGCGTTCATCCAGTTGCCGGCTTCTTCCGAGTAAGACTGCATCTCTTTTTACGCAGCTTATACAAAACCGTCCCTGTAATCAATGATTATGTGAACATCCCCTCAAAATCCGGATCCGTGTCCCTACATGATTCCGTTTGAATTCGGCCCTTTTTTCTTGTAGAATGACAGTCGTATGCGATGCCGGTTGTAGAGATCGTTGTGCCGATCCGCTAAGAATCGCTCTCGATAATAGCGATCGCAGACAGTTCGGCCCATGGGGAGCCTTTTTTAAGGGCTGCATAATCTTGCTGCAGCTCTTGCGAACGGCAGCATGAGCGGCGAAATCCAGTCAGATCCCGCCCCAGGAGTGCCCTTTCATGGGACGGGCGATCCAGGCGCCTCTAAACAATGGGTATTTACACCCGGAGGGGCGTTCCCCGGGCACTGCGGTCCTTTATGGATGCAGCCCTTAAAAAAGACGCCCCAGGGGCCTCCTGCCCTATTTTCAGATGACGAAGGCGTTACCTCTCGTGCAAGGATGTTACATGATTGAAACAGCCACCGAATCCATTGACCATCGTTTGATCTCCGAGTTCAAGGCCGGCTCCATGGAAGCCATGGAAAAGATTGTAGAGCGGTATGAACAACGGATATTTACCTTTGGGCTGAAGATGTGCGGCCATCTCCAGGATGCAGAGGACATTGCGCAGGAGACCTTCCTGAATGCCTTCAGATACCTCAAGGATTTCCGGGAGGAGACCCAGTTGAAGAACTGGCTGTTCAAGATAGCAGCCACGGCCTGTATCCGAAAACGGCGAAAGAAGAAGTGCGAACCGGATCATGAGATATCCCTGGAATCGTTTATCCCCCATGACGGCGGTGATGCAAAATATGACATCCCGGACTGGTCCGAAGATCCGTCGGATCATCTGCTGCGGTCCGAATTGAAGAAAATCATCGACGCTGCCATTCACACGCTTTCCCATAAATACCGGCTGGTGTTCACCCTCAGAGACATCGAGGGATTCAGCACGGAGGAGACCGCCGATATCCTTGGCATATCAACCCAGTCGGTCAAGACCCGGCTTCACCGGGCGCGCCTGTTCCTGAGGGAGAAGATATCCACTGCCTATAAGGAGGGAACTGTGCCATGAGGGATGAGTGCAAAAAGGACTACGAAAGGCTGTCGGAATACCTGGACGGCGAACTGGACGATGAGGCCTGCCGCGAAATCGAACGGCATTTCCGTCAATGCCCGGAGTGCCGGGAATGTGTGGATTCCATGAGAAAGACCATTCAGCTGTGTAAAGAAGCGGCAACCGAAGAGATACCGATCCGTGCCAGGGAGCGACTGAGGTCCATGCTTCGGGAGTGCTTCAGTCGAACCCATGATCTGTGATAGACGCCGTAGAGCCAGGGCAACAACCTCCTGGCCCACACATATCCCTTTCAGTACCGATACGGTCTAACACAGGCTGCCGTCCGTAAACGAATACTGGTTTCAGGCTTCGGTTTTCATGTGTCGGCAACATGGATCTGTTGGATAGACCAGACTGAACACTGAAACCCTGTCCTTTACACAAGACTCCTTGCTTTTTGTGACAGAACACCAGGAAATAAGGTCTAATACACCAGCGTTGCATTGGCGGAAAGGATCTCTTCTGTCAGAGAGCCACCCGATATGGGTATGGCATTTTCAATCAGGTCGGCTACCTCGATCTTTCTTTCCTGAATACACGGGGTACATACAGCCAGCCTCCCGCCCTGTTCAAAAAAGGCCTCTGCCAGTTCTTTCAGGGGGGCGAACCCGGCAGAATGGACATGTGCCAGGCATCCTTTTTTGGCCAAAAAGACGGCCGGGCCCTGAAGTACCACCAGTGTTTCCACTTCCATGACCATGGCAGCATTCGCCAGAACGAAGGGGAGACTTGCCTTTTCAGGGCTCTCCATTCCGTTTGTTGAAATGTAAACGATTTTTTCTTTTTGCGTTTCTGTCATTACTGAATCCTCCTTGGAAAAATCCATTTTCTGTTTTCTTGACGGGATAGTCGAAAGGCGCTCCAAACATAAAGCTTGGGGCTCTCTGTTCGAAGCCTTGGTTTTGTAAAGAGTTACGTTTAATAACGCCAAATGTCAATAAGCAAGAGGGAATGAAGCCCGCTCGTTTCATACGGCAGCGATTATGCTTACAGGCAGGGCTGCAAGATAAGGGCATTCGACTTGCATATTCGAAATGCCGTTTGTTGATCAGGCACGATAGGACCATGAATTGAAACCTTTTACAATGCACCGTCTCTTGAACAGATAACAGACAAAGGAGATCAGATAATGACTCAAAACATATCACGAAGGAGGTTCCTAAAAGGGGGCCTGGCCGCAGCAGGTGCAATGGCTGCCTCATCGCTTCCGATTCCGGCGACGGTAAGAGGAGCGACCGGTCAGGAACTGGCAACCCTCATCGACATCCGGAAATGCATCGGGTGCGAGGCATGCGTAGAGGCCTGCAAAGAGGTCAATGCGCCAAAATTCCCGGAACCCGGGAGGCCTTTCCCCAAGATGTATCCCAGTCGCGTGAAGGTCTCTGACTGGTCTGACAGGCGGGATATTATGGACCGGTTGACACCGTACAACTGGGTCTTTATTCAGGAGGCCACGGTGACGAAAGACGGCAAAGAAGAGACCTATACCTTTCCGCGTCGCTGTATGCACTGCCAGAACCCGCCCTGTGCAGACCTCTGTCCGTGGGGGGCCGCAAGAAAACTGAAAAACGGGATCACTCGGATTGACGCGGATATCTGTCTCGGCGGGGCGAAATGTGAGAAGGTCTGTCCCTGGCATATCCCCCAGCGTCAGACCGGGGTGGGCCTTTACCTGAATATCCTCCCCAGTCTTGCGGGAAACGGTGTCATGTACAAATGTGACCGCTGCTACAACAGGATCGAACAGGGGAAACTGCCGGCATGTATCGACGTCTGCCCGGAGAAGGTTCAGAAGATAGGACCCCGTGAGCAGATAGTCATGGAGGCGCACCGGATTGCCGGAGAAATTGGCGGTTATATTTACGGGGAAAAGGAAAACGGGGGAACCAATACCCTCTACGTGTCGCCGGTCCCCTTTAAAGCGTTGAACCGTGCCATGGAAAAAGGTCCCGGAAGACCCCACCTGAAACCGGTAGCGGATTCCATGGCGCATGCCGACAACCTGGCAAAGGCCATGATCATCGCCCCGATCGCCGGGATTGCTGCAGCCGCGGGCAAATTTTTTGCTGCCTCCAAGAAGGCTGTTCATGGGAAGGAGAATAAAAATGAAGTCGTACACCTATGAATCGACGGTTGGCAGGAAATGGCTTAAGCGGTTCTATATCTTCCTTTTCACAGTGATGGCATTTACCGGATTCGGGCAGATGCCCATTTTCAAACGCTATTATATCTCTGATATTCCAGGTCTGGGCTGGTCTGCGGATTTCTATTTCACCCACTACATCCATTATCTCGGCGCCGCCCTCCTGCTGGGCCTGCTGGCCTACTGGATTGTCGATTATCTTCTAAGCGGGAGACGTGAATTCAGGTTAACCGCTTCCGCGTATGTGCGGACGGCGCTGTTGGGGGGGATCGTCGTTACAGGGGTTTTCAGGGTCCTCAAAAACCTGCCGGATGTGCTGTTTTCGCCGGGCTTTACCTTATTTATTGATCTTGCCCACCTGGGCTTTATGATGGCGTATCTCATGGCAGCGCTGATCTTCCTGATCGTGAAATCCGGATGGACCAGGGGGGTTGAAGATCGAAAATTGAAAACCGGGGATACCGTTCCATGGAGTGTCAGTATCATCCGGGCCGTCAGGCCTTTGTTCAGTGCCAGAAGATGATGATCGGCTACTGCCGGGAATGTCTTGAAAACTGCGAGGCCTGTACCGACCCCTGCACCTACTGTAAATTTCGACCCCAGTGCATTATCTGGGAGATGTGCCGCAAGAGTGAAAAAAGATACCGGCTCGAGAGAGAGGCGAAAGGGCGTGCCTGAACGACCTTGGGGGGCACTTATTCAGCGTTTTCCCGCAGAACCGCGTAGACCTCGATCGCCTCGCTTTTTCCCCTGAGGGAGGCCTTTCCCCGGCCGGCCAGGCGGAACCTGTCGGCCGGGAGGAGGTCTTTGGTAGGGCCGCTGATCAGGATGTCGGTCCCGAATGTCTTGTTCAGGGTCTGTATCCTGGAGGCGGTATTCACAGGGTCTCCCACCATGGCATAGGAAAGCCGGTCCCGGCTCCCCACGCTCCCTGCAAAGACCCTCCCGGTATGGATGCCGATCCCGTGGGCCACATGCCCTTGCCCTGCGGCCTCCCGCCGCCTGTTCAACGCCTCCAGCCGGGCCCTCATCCCAAGGGCTGCAAGGACCGCCTTTTCAGGGTGGCGGGGCAGCTCCAGGGGCGCCCCGAATACGGCCTCTATTTCATCGCCGATATATTGAAGCACAATTCCCTGCTGAGCACTGATGGCCTGTTCCATCTGGGTAAAATACTCGTTCAGAAAACCAACCACCTCCTTGGGATCCCTGCCTTCCACAAAGCTGGTATAGCCCCTCAGATCACAGAACAGAATGGTTACATCGATCAAATCCCCTTCTAACGATATCTCCCCCTTCAGGATCTTCTGGCTCACCTCAGGCGTCAGGTATCGGCCAAAGCTGAGCCGGCACAAATCCCTTTCCTTGAGCCCGGCCATCATTTCATTGGTCTTCGCGGCAATCAAGCCGAATTCATCATTGGTCACGACAGGAGCCGGCGACTCGTAATGGCCGAGGCTGATCTTCTTCATGACCTCCAGTTGAAGCGATAAGGCCGCCCTGAGGTTCCGGGAGTATTTACCCAGAATCAGAAAACTGAGGAAGAGAAGGACTCCGAAGGCAAATGCAATTTCTTTGAATACCCCGAGATAGACCTCCGTATCAGCGGAACTCCCCTGTTCAAGAAGATAGCTGACGTCCATGAAGACCATCAGAAGAATGGCGGTAACCATGAAACCCAGCACAATGACCATGAAGAACAGGATTTTGCCTGAGACGGAAAAAATCTTTTTCGGGCGAACGGGAATCTCGAAGGTCGTGTTTCCCAGGAATGCGATGATTCTGCCCTCCATCCAGAGAAAACAGAGCATGCCTCCGAGCAGACCGAAACTAATGCACCCCAGCATAATCTTTGCGCCTGTGAGAAGAGGGGCGCCCAGATGCAAAATGTAGAAGGCGGAGATGCCCAGTCCCAAGAACCCCCACAGGACCAGTTCTCCGGCGAATTCCCGCCAGGGAAGTGAATAGAGGGCAATGCTTTGCGCAGAACCATACCAGCGCAGGCGGTCAACATTCGTCTTCAGCCAGTAGATCCTGAACGGCAATGCGACCAGCATCGGCGCCAGGGTATTGATTGAGGCCTGAAGATACCCGAGGCCCTCTAAAAAAGGTCAGACCTGGGCGCCGTAGACAATGAGGACGAACCCGAAAAAAAGATAGCAGATTATATGGTTAATCATAAAGGCACCTGATGGGCGACACCCCCTTCCGAGCCCGCGCTGCGGGCCGAGGATCCATTGCGTTGGGGTTTCTTGAGCAGGGAATAGACTCGCACAGGCGCGTCGATGCCCTTGAGCTGGACCCGGCCCCGGTCAAATACCAGCCACAGGCCGTCAATCATCTCTTTGGTGGTCTCGCCGATGAGAATATCGCCGCCGTTCGCATAATCGGCCAGGCGGGCGGCCAGGTTCGTGACCGGTCCGCTGGCCGTATAGGTCATCCGGGTGTCCAGAGACCCCTTGAATGTCGTCATGCCCACCAGGGCAACGCCCGAATTGATCCCGATATTGACATTCGTCTGCCCGAATACCCCACCGAACTGCCGGTTCAGGTCCAGGCTTCTCCCATGGATATCAAAGGCGGCCTTTACCGCATGGAAGGCGTTGGTCCTGGCGTCATCATTCTTGAAGATGATCATCAGCCCGTCCCCGGCCGTCTCATTGATATCCCCGCCCGACCGGTGAATCGGATCCACAAAACTGGAAAACATCTTTTCCACCAGTTCATTGACCTCGGTTTCCGACCGGCTTGTGCTGAGCCGGGTGTAGCCCTCCAGGTCCAGGAAAAGGACCGTGACCTCCTTCTTCTCCTTTTCCTGTTGCAGCATTTCCGGGTTTTCCTCCACAATCCGCCGCACAGACTGGGGTACAAACGGTGAGAGATGGGCAAGCATTTGGGTGATGGCGATTTTTTCCTGTGTGACGGCCCAATGACGCTTTGCAGACATGATCGCATTTCCGGCGATCTCGGAGAGATCCTGAATCAGGTAGAAGTCCTTTCTGCTGAACCGGGTGCCGGGTCTTGCCACCACACTGATAACCGCCAGTATCGCATCGTCTACAAGCACCGGGATGGCCGCTTCCGGTCCGGTTTTCACTTCCTTGCCGTCGCGCCTTCGGATCGGTCCGCTGCTGGAGACCACCACCCCCTTTCTTCGTGCCAGGGCCTTCTGGATCGCAGGGCGCTTCCGTTTGCAGGAAATGCAGTTGACCGGCCTGTCGTACAGGGCGCACTGGAGAGGGCGGGTATATTTCTGTGCGTCCGGATCCAGCATCAGGATGCACGCCTCCATGGCAATGGGCACCATGTTCCGGGCCTCCTCTCTCAGCCGTTCCAGGATCTCGTTCACTTCCATGGTGGCGGCGAGGTTTTTGGCGACACGCCGCTGGGCCTCAAAGCGTTCCTTGTAGTACTGGTTCATTTGAAGCCCTCTTTACAGTTCGGGATCAGAGAGACGTGGGCCTCGGGGAACGGATCGATCAATCCGGATGCGGGATGTTCCGCTTCATCCGCCATTTTTCCATATTTCGCGGATGCGGCCAGGCCGTGCCGGTCCAGCAGACGGATATCGCGGCCTTTTACTTCGATGAGACCCTGGCCGCTCATTTTTGTAAATATGCGCGAGAGCGTTTCGGGGATTGTCCCTAACAGGCTTGCGAGATGGGCCTTTGAAATGCTGAGTCTGATCCGCTCCTTTTTCTTTTGTTCGTCGGCCAGATAAAGGAGATAGGCGGCAAGGCGACCAGGAACCTCCTTGAGAGAAAGGTTCTCGATCTGCAGCGTAAACTGGCGGAGCCTCAAAGAAAGGACCGCAAGCATATTGAGTGCAAGTGAGGGGTTGGCGGTGATGAGATCCACGAATGCGCTTCGAGGGAAAAAGAGGATGCGGGATTCAGCGATGGACTCGGCACTCGCAGGGAAATGTCTGCCGGTAAACACCGGAACTTCGCCAAACGGTTCTCCGGGACCGAAGATATGAAGGATCTGTTCCTTCCCGTCCGGGGACACCTTGAATATCTTGACAAGCCCCGTCGCCACCAGGTAAAAGCCTTTGCCCTCGTCTCCGTCTGAAAAAACCGTCTCACCCTTTTTGAACCGCATGTCCCGGGCGATGCCTGCGATCTCCCTTATCTGGATTTCAGGAAGACCTCTGAACAGAAGGGCCTGCTCAATGAATGCCGTCAAGTGCCTTTTCAATGGACCCTTCCACCTCCTTTCCGGAAAATGGGCCTTTCCTTGCCTTGATCAGAAAGGCCACAGGCAACAGCCTCCGGCTGTAAACTCTGCCTCACATGCCCCCAACTGGCTTCCATACATCTCTGCCCTCTTCTGGACCTTGTCGGCCAGCCGCACCAGCCACTGCTTTTTTCTGTAGGTCTTTCTGTTAAACCCGCCGCGGCCCTCATGATAGGCCAGGTAGAGGTTGCGGGCATTATCCCTGGAGATGCCGCACTGCTGAACACTCAGGTGGCAATACCACCCGACAAAATCGACGGCATCGCCGAAATCATCCCTGTCGGCCCACGAATTGCCCGAACTTTCCCGGTATTCCTCCCATGTTTCATCCTTTGCCTGGGCGTATCCATAGGCCGACGACGGCCTTGGGCCCGGAAAAATCCATAAGCAGGTGGTACGGGGGGGCCTGGCGTCGCCCACATACCTGGATTCCTGGTGGAGAATGGCCATCATGACGGGTATGGGGATGCCCCACCTTTTGTACGATTCAGCTGCATCTTCATACCACTCCGGATGCTCCCTGAAGATCTCACATATATTGTCGAGCCGTTTGGGCGGGGGTGTGGTGGCGCATCCATGAAACAATAAGATCAGGAGACATCCTGCCAGAGCTTTGTATTTTATCCACTGAAAATTCATGAACGTTAAACAGGGTCCGCCGATTCCGCAACGCCATTTTTATCGACCAGCAGGCATGGCTCAAATTTTAGCCTGTCACAAACGAACCGTTGAACCTCTGAACCCGTGAACAGTTACACTTGACCTGCGGCCTAATGATCTTTACCATATAAGGCCATGTTTGGGAAGTTCCTTCGTCGCTTCGAGTGACATGAAATGTAATGTTATATTCGCCGGAAGAGCGGGGGGCCTCATGCAACCCTACGATATGGTCATCAGGAACGGCGCCATCCTGACCATGGATGGAAAAAACTCGGTTATTGAGAACGGTCAGGTCTGCATAACGGGCGATACCATCGGCCGGGTCGGGCCCTGCGGCAATGAGGCATCCGAGGCGAAAACGACCATTGATGCCGGAGGCGGCCTGATCCTCCCCGGTCTGATCAATGGGCACACCCATGCCGCCATGAGCCTTTTCAGAGGGCTGGCCGATGACCTTCCGCTCATGCAATGGTTGAATGGATATATTTTCCCCGCAGAAAAAAGAATCGATGCCGGGTTTGTCTTTACAGGAACCCTCCTGGCCTGTGCCGAAATGATCCTGTCCGGAACAACCACATTTTGCGACATGTATCTTTTCGAGGATCAGGTGGCAGAGGCGGCCGCAAGCGCCGGTATCAGGTGCCTGGCAGGCGAGGTCCTTTATGATTTTCCCTCTCCCAATTACGGTGACCTGAAAAACGGGTTTGCGTATACGGAGTCGTTGATCCGAAAATGGCAGGACCATCCCCTGATTTCCATCGCTGTGGAGCCCCATTCACTCTTTACCTGCAGCCCGGATCTCCTGATCCGGGCCAACGAGATCGCGTTGAGCCACCATTGTCCGCTGATTACCCATGTGGCTGAAACCCTGTCCGAGATCAGGGAGATCAAAACACGTTACGGAAGGACGCCGGTTTCGCACCTCGATTCACTGGGAATCCTGGGCCCCCATCTGATAGCGGATCATGCCGTTCATCTGAATCCAGGTGACATGGATCTCATGGCGGAGCATGGCGTCAGGGTTATCCACAATCCTGAGAGCAATATGAAACTGGCATCCGGCATCGCTCCTGTACCCGATCTGCTGGCCCGTGGCGTGACCATAGGCATCGGGACGGACGGCTGCGCTTCCAACAACAATCTGGACCTCTTTACCGAGATGGATATGGCGGCCAAGCTCCATAAGGCCCGGGCCATGGATCCGACGGTCATGGACGCGGTCACCGTGCTGAGGATGGCCACCATTGAAGGCGCCCGTGCCCTGGGACTCGAGGGTGTCGGCTCCATCGAGACGGGCAAAAAGGCGGATCTCATCATTGTTGACACAGACAAGCCCCATCTGACACCCATGTACAACCCCTTTTCTCATCTGGTATACGCCGCCCGCGGAAACGACGTCCGTCACGCCGTCATCAACGGTCAGCCTGTAATGACGGATCGGAAACTGCTCACACTGGATCTTGACGACGTCTTGAACCAGGCCAGGGATCGTTCAATGTCGGTACGGAAGTGGGTTTTGGATAGATGACAGATGCGGATTGACAGAACGCAAGCAGTTCGGCAGCAATGGCTCCGGACGGAAATGCGGGGTGCTATATGGTTGCAAAACGCAAGATCTTCGTCTCACTGGGCAGCCGTTTAAAAGGCGTCCCGGAGGTGGAGACCCTTGGGGTTCGGCCCAACTTTCTGGACTATACCTCGAGAGAAAGGGAGCTCATCCTGAATGCTGACATTGTCCTCTTCCCCACTCTCAATTATGCCCAGTTCCTTACCACCTCGGGCAGGAAGATCTTCCCCAGCCTCGAGACCTATCTTTATGCCGATGAAAAGATCAAGCAGACCACCCTCTTTTACATGCTGGGCATTCCTCATCCGCGTACCAGGGTCTATTATCGTCTGCACCATCAGGACATTCTCAAAGACTTTCAATTCCCCTTTGTGGCCAAGATCCCGAGATGTTCGGCACGGGGTAGGGGTGTCTTCAAGATCGAGACCAGAGAGGCGCTCGAGGGCTATCTCGAGTTTCGAAACATCGCGTACATCCAGGAATATCTGCCCCACGAGCGAGACCTTCGCGTGGTGCTGATCAATTATCAGCCTGTCCTGGCCTACTGGCGCATCCCGTGTCCGGGCGATTTCAGGAGCAACCTGGCACAGGGGGGAACGATCCGCTTTGACAATATCCCCGGGGAAGGCGTAGAAATTGCCCGGGACACTGCCCGGAAATGCAGGCTGAATGATGTGGGGATCGACCTCATTCACTCCCGAGGTGTGTGGCATGTCACTGAAGCCAATATGAAGTATGGACGTAAAGGGTTAAAAATGCGAAAATTGGATCTTAAAGAAATCATAAGGGAAAAACTCATTTCCGGAGAATTGATGGATGAGGCGTGAGGCGATTGAGCTGTCGAGGTCCTAAGCTGTTGATCTATTGAGCCTTGCACCCGCTTATCCGCCACAGACCGAGAGCCGGCCTCCGGTAATCCATCAATCTGCGGGACAACGATTAACCGGTACCCGGTACCCAATACCGAACATGAAACGAATACTCGTCATTTTTCTTCTCATATTGATTCTGATTCCCTGTGGTATTTTAGGTTATTTCTACTACATGGTGACCCGGGAGGCCGCAACGCGTATCGATCGAGGGGCGATTGATCGTATTATTGCCTCCGAAAGCCCGGTCTATTACGCAGATGGACAGACTCCGATCGGCGTCTTTTTTGAGATGACCCACCGGAAATACATTCCATACGAGGATATTCCCAAGGTGTTTATCAAGGCCCTGATTGCAGGAGAGGACAGGGGGTTCTTCGATCACATGGGGTTTGACATCAAGGCCGTTGTCAGGGCCTTTATTGCCAACCTGAAGGCAGGCCGGGTCGTGCAGGGCGGGAGCACCCTCACCCAGCAGACGGCCAAGAATATATTCAAGAGGGAAAAGCGATCCTACATATCCAAGCTGAAGGAGATGATGCAGGCCTTTCTCCTGGAAAGGCGATATACAAAGGAAGAGATCCTCGAGATGTATGCCAACCAGTTTTTTGTCACGGGCTATGGAAAAGGTCTCTGGGTGGCGGCCCAGTATTTCTTTGGAAAGGATCCCCGTCACCTCGACCTGGTGGAGGCAGCCTTTATTGTCGGTTCGCTGAAAGGGCCGAACCGATACAATCCCTTCATCAAAAAGAGCCGGGCTGAAAAGGACGAGGCAAGGCGGCTGGCCAAGGCCCGGAAGGATTATGTGCTGGCCAGCATGCTCAAACTTGATTTCATCACCCAAAAGGAATACGCCGAGGCGTTGGAGCGGGAGGTGCCTTTCAAAGAGGGAAAGGTCACCTATCGGCTCAATGTGGTACTGGACTATATCCGGAATCAGCTCGAATCCGAATACTTCAGGGCCATTCTCGAGGAGCAGGGCGTTGACAATATTGCCACTTCCGGGGCCAGCATCTACACATCGGTCGACAGGAATATCCAGTATGCCGCCCTCATGAGCCTGCGGAAGCGTCTCCCCCTGATGGATGTCGAGCTGAACGGATACAGGCCCTGCCGGGAAGCGGATGCGTGCGGAGGTTCCCTTGAAAAAGGAGGAAAAGATGCGGAAGACGGCCTCCCCTTTATGACGAAGATTACCTCTGTTAACGCAGACAGGGACAACGCCCGTCTCGTTGTGGCGTGGGACAATGGGGGGGGGGTCATCGCGTTTGAAGGATTCGAGGCGATAGGGACCGCCTGGCTCAAAGCAAAGCTGGGGCCCTGGGCCAGATTTGAACGAAAGCATGCCCCGGACTTTCTGAAGAGCTTCCGAGTGGGCGACCGGGTGCCGGTTCAGTTCATGGAAGAGCCTGATGTTAGGGTTGAAGAAGCATCGGGGACGAAACTCATACTTACGGCCATCCCGGAGGTGGAAGGCGGGATCGTGGCGCTGCAGCGCGGGATGATACGGGCCATGGTGGGGGGCTTCTTTGACCGTTATTTCAACCGGGCCGTGCACGCAAAGCGTCAACTGGGTTCCATCTTCAAGCCTATCGTCTATGCTGCCGCACTGAAGCTCAAGTGGAATATCCTCGATCCCCTCAAAAACAAGGCCGAGATCTATCGATTTGAAGGGACATCTTATGTTCCCCGGCCCGATCATGAACCGAAGAGCGGTACGGTTTCCATGGCATGGGCCGGCGCGAAATCGGAAAATCTGGCAACCGTCTGGCTCCTTTACCACCTGACCGATCACCTCAACATGAGCGAGTTCCGGCAGGTTGTCAATCTCGTGGGACTCGGGAGAAAGGAGGGGGAGACTTACCAGGCCTATCAGAGCCGGATCAGGGATCAATACGGCGTTATCGTTGACAGAAATACCCTGATGGAAGCGGCCTTTGAAGAGGCCATACGGCAGGTGAAGACCGATATCATCTTCGCAGGCCATGAGGCGGTCTTAGGGGACCTGAACCGGCTCTATTTTCAAATGGAGAGTGAACCCCCGGATGTGGAAGGGCCGGAGGTTCGGCAGGACCCGAGGTACGACTTCCAGAGACTTCGGCGCCTTGACCTCCAGATGCGCGCACAGCTCGGGAGGGCATCCCGGATGCTGCGCGACCAGGGTCAGGCAACCGATGCCGGGTTCACCCGCCTTCTTTCGGAGACGCTCTATGGTTTCTACAGGATCAGCGACGGGGAGGGAGAGCGCCGGATTGTCTACACAGACCAGCCTCAACGCCTCATCCCGGCTACCCTGGTACCGGTCACCCCGGCGTGGCTCCTTGAAAAGGGGATCGATTCCGATATGGAAAACCAGGTCTGGATCGACGGTCTCATCCCTGGAAACGTTATGGAGATCCTGGAAAGCCACATCCAAACTCATTACAGAAGGCTTCTCACCGAGGAACGCTACAGCCTGGAAGTCCTTTCCAGGGTCAGGGACTACAGGACTCTTGTCAATCTCGCCTTTGTCATATATCTTTCAAAAAAAATCGGCATCTCAACTCCCCTGGATCCGGTTCTCTCGTTCCCCCTGGGGCCCAATTCCATCAGCATTATGGAGGCTGCCCTGGCCTACGAGACGCTTGTGACAGGAAAGGCATATCCCCTTTCCTCTGAGGGGGGGCTTGCCATGGTTCCGATTATTACAAAAATCGTTGATAGAGATGGGGAAGTCCTCTACGCGTTCACCCCTGAGCCCGAAAGGGTCTTGTCCGAACGGGTCTCTGCCCTGACCGGTGAAATCCTGAGAAAGGTGATGGAGCTCGGAACCGGGCGAAAGGCCAGGGATGCTGTCCGTATGTTTGACATCCCCATCCCGAGCTTCGGGAAAACAGGGACAGCAAACCGGTTTACCAATTCCAGCTTTGTGGGATTTATACCGGGTCATAATGTCAATACCAACCTGTTTGACATGGATGACGGGTATGTGATCGCGGCCTACGCCGGTTACGATGACAACCGTCCCATGAAGGGGAAACATATGGCCATATACGGTGCATCCGGGGCACTCCCCCTCTGGATCGACACAGCCTGCGCCATCATCAGCGCCCCTGAGTTTCAGAAGGGGCTGGAGCCCGCTGATCTGGTCTTTAGCGATCCCCTGGCAGGTCCTGGGGGTGGAGAGGGCGATTTGCGCAGCGTACCCGTATCGCCGGTTACCGGTCTTCCGCTGGCGTCTTCCGGGAAGGGAGATGCGTCTTCCGGCCCCACTGTTGTCACGGAGGCGGAGTTCCAGGGGGGAACCTGGAAGCTCAAGAGGCGTTTCGATCCGATTTGAATTCTCATGGCGGGGTCCCGATGGCCCGCGCGGATGAAAATGAGGGTAGGTGTAACCGCGCCTGAACCTGCTCTCATGGCTAAGGAGTGGCATGAAATCGCTGAGTACATTACTGCTGATGTGTTTTGGGCTATGGGTCTCGGGGTGCGCTGCCCCACCCAAAAGCCGGGTCCCGGCAGCGCCGAGGACCGTGGAGCATTCGGACCTTCTGATTAACGACGCGCTGATTGACAAGAAGATCCTTTTTTTGGAGGGGATATTGGCTGAGAAGGGGTTGTCCCCGGAGGACCGGGAAGGGGCCACCGCGGCGCTCCACGCGTATCAGCAGCTCAAGGACCTGGCCTCCTCCCGCCTCACGGAAAAGGACTACCAGCGGGTCATTCTTTCCCTCTTCAGGGCCGTCAGCCTGATGGATGAGGCGTACTGCGGCAAAAAGGAGGCCGGTCGGGAGGAATCAGGCGTCTTTGCTCTTTTCGCAGAGAAGCGGCATGCCATCATCGATCTATACCTGAAGGGGAACTTCGAAGGGGTCATCAAAGAGGTCGTTGAGCTGAAAAAGGTCCTTGGGCCCGATTCCCTCACGCCCGAGATCGGCCTGCTGTTTGCCCTTTCCCTTGCAAGGGAAGGGGATCTGAATCAGGCCGTCCAGGTCGGGGAGGGGATTGCCGATAAGCTTGATCGGATACCCGATGTTGTGCAGCTCCGTTCGAGGCTCGCCCAGTGGGAGCTGGCATTGGGCAGGAAGGAAAGGGCGCTTCAGGCCTATCGAAAACTGAACGCGAGCCAGGATGAACGCGTCGCCCTTGTTCAGGAGGTCGGCCGTCAGATCCGCGCAGCGGATGGGGGAAAAGAGATGGAAGCCCCTGCCATTGCTGAAACCCCGCCGGTATCGGCAACGGATGGGACCTGGCAGGAGGGCGGGTACACTCTGGACTCTCTTTTCCAGAAAGTGCATTCCCTGGTTAAGGAGCATGCCTACAGCAAGGCCAGAATTCTTATCCTGAGAGAGCGGATAAAGATGGGGGAAGGGCCCGGGAATGAGCTTCTTGACAGGGAGCTGGAAAAGATCGATCGGTACGAGGAAGAATTCCAGAAGCAGCGGCAGATCAGAGAAACCCACCTGAAAGAGACCCAGGAAACAGCAAAACGGCTGATCGAGGAAGAAAACTATCAAGCGGCCATCGATGCGTTCAGCGGGGTGGATGCTTCTCAGGATCTCGATCCGGAGTCGCGTGCACTGAAGGAACTGGCGGTGGAAAGTCTCATCAACAAAGAAAGGAATCGGGCTGCGGAGATCTTCCTGGCCGCCAAGAGGACCAGCGACCCCTCCAAGAAGAAAGAACTCCTTGATTCAGCCTACAGCATACTGAGGGACCTCATCGACAAATACCCGTCATCGCCGCTGAATCAGAAGCTTAAATCACATATTGTCATTGTAGAGAATGAACTGAAGAGCCTCAGATAATGCCGGTTCGAAAGGGTGCAAAAATATTGGAAATGCTGTAACGCTTCAGGCATCTGAAAACATGGCAGGCGCCCCACGGGCCGAACCGGGTGCGAACCATTTTATCAAAAAGATGAAGAGTTACGAAATCTTTTCTATGCTGGTTTATGTTTATAAGGCAAACGTTCCATGATAACGGCCGAAGGAGTCCCGGCATGACGCAAAATGTGGTAATTGTCGGCGCGGTGGCCCTGGGTCCGAAGGCCGCCTGTCGTTTCAAGCGATTGGCGCCCGACGCAACGGTCACCATGATTGATCAAAGCGATCTGATTTCTTACGGGGGATGCGGGATCCCCTACTTCATATCCGGAGACGTGAGCGATCCAGACCAGCTCCAGTCAACCAGTTTTCATATGATTCGCGATGAGAAGTTCTTCAGGAGTGCAAAAGACATTCATGTCATGACAAATACCAGGGCTGTCTCCATCGATCGGAATCAAAAGCAAATCCGTGTTCAACATGTCCTGAACGGAAAGGAACAGATTCTTCCTTATGATCGGCTTGTTCTGGCAACCGGAAGCCGGGCGAAACGGCTCCCGATACCCGGGTACCGGCTTGAAGGGGTTTTTACGGTTTCGGATCTGAACGAGGCCGTAAAGATCAAGAACGAGGTGGCAGGGGGCCGTGTTGATAAAGCCGTCATTATCGGCGCGGGCGCCATCGGCCTTGAAATGGCCGAGGCCCTGGCCGATCTCTGGGGCATCGACACCACGGTTGTCGAGATTGCGGATCAGATTCTGCCCGGGATTGTCAGCCCGGTCATGGCCCGGATGGGGCAGCATCAGATGGAAGAAAACGGGATATCGATCCACCTCAAGGAACAGGTTCGCCGGCTGGAGGGCCAACGCCGCGTGAAGCGCGTGATTACAGACAGGCGAAAGCTGGACGCGGATCTGGTGATTATGGCGGTAGGGGTTGCCCCCAACTCGGACCTTGCGAGCGATGCGGGGCTCGAGATTTCGCCGGCCGGCGCCATCGTTGTGAACGAGAGGATGGAGACCTCTGATCCCCATATCTACGCAGGGGGGGACTGTGTAGAGATCATGGACCTTGTCACAGGAAGGCCCGGCTATTTTCCTTCAGGGGCCCTGGCGAACCGGCAGGGGCGGGTCATCGGGACCAATCTGGCCGGCGGAAATGCCGCCTTTCAAGGATCTGTGGGGACGTTTATCATCAAGCTTTTCGATATATCCATGGGCAGCGCCGGACTCAGCCTGCAGAGGGCGCGAAACCACGGGTTTGACGCACTGAGCGTATTCGTGGTTCAGTTTGACCGTGCCCACTTCTACCCGGACAAAGACCTGATTTACCTGGAACTGGTGGTGGAGAAGGGGACGGGGAGGGTCCTGGGAATTCAGGGCCTCGGGAGCATGCGCGACAGCATGTTTGCAAGGGTCAGCGCTGTGGCCGCCATGCTCAGACACCGGCCGACAGTGGCTGACATCAGCAATCTCGAACTCCCCTATGCGCCTCCCTTTTCAGCCGCCATGGATGTCCTCAATGCCTTGGGCAATACGGCCGAAAATACACTCCAGGGCAAAAACAGGGTCATTGATGCGGATCAGTTCGCAGACTGGTGGACGCAGAGGGACCGGGGCGACACACTCTTTTTAGACTGCCGCGGCTGGGGGAATGCGGAGGATTTTGTCACCAGGCATCCTGTTCACTGGAAGAGCATCCCTCAGGATGAGCTGAGTGCCAGGATGGCGGAGGTGCCGACAGACAAGCGGCTGGTCCTGATCTGCAATACGGGCGTCCGTTCCTACGAGGCACAGGTGACCCTGGACCAGATGGGTATCCGCAATACTTACAATCTCCAGGGAGGCGCCGCTGCGATCAAAAAGTGGGGTCTGGATCTCCTGGCGGGAGATTCACCGGATAAGAGATGATCGACCGGTCTAACCCGTCATGATAGGGATATTTGGTTGAAACTTCACAAGAAAGGGACTTCAAAATGGATTTAGACACTGTACGAACCGTGGTGAAAGGAAGTGCGCTTTTCAAAGACCTGGAACAGGGCGACCTGGAGCTGCTGATTGTCAATGCAGGCGCCAGGAAGTTCTCACCGGGGAAAACCATTTACCGGAAAGGAGAGGAGGCCGGTGGTACGATTGCACTCATTGTTTCAGGCGCAGTCCATGTGATCGCGGAAAATGGTTACCTGCTGAGGGAGTTGGGGGCCGGCGAGATGGTCGGAGAAGTGGGCGCCATCAGCCGTCAGGGGGAACGGACAGTGACGCTGAAAGTCGCCGAACCAACGGAGATCATCGAGTGGGATATTCAGGATATCAAGGAGATCTCTCCCGAACTCATGAAGCGGCTCAAGGATCTGGCATGGGAGCGCTTGAAATATTACAGTGATTAGGGCCGTGGCCCGGGCCGCAACTTTTGTTTCCTTTTCTTGACCTCCCGGGGAAAGTCTGGTAAAAGAGAAAATAATGGGCGATTAGCTCAGGTGGATAGAGCGTTGGTCTCCGGAACCAGAGGTCGCGCGTTCGAGTCGCGCATCGCCCGCCATTAATAAAAACAAGGGGTTATGTGGATTTAATGGCCCCTTTTTCTATTACTGTAAATCAGCATTCCCCACACTATTCCCCACAACCAGTCTTGAAATGAAGGGTTTTCTGCCCTCTTGGATCCTTGACAATCCTCCGTCATGATGAAGGAACCCCGGCCGTGAAAGAAGAGAAAAAGCCGCCGTTAAAGACCTCCAACCCGCCGAAAAGAGAAGATCAAAACCAATCCCAAAAGCCTCATTGGAAACAAAGGATACCGAAAATACCTCAAGATCGAGAGGGACAGCGTCAGCCTCAATCAAGACAAGATCCAATGGGAATCCAGATTTGACGGGAAATGGGTGCTCATCACCAATACAAACCTCTCAGCAGAGGACGTAGCGCTCAAGTACAAGGAACTGTGGCAGGTGGAGCAAGTCTTCAGGGATGTCAAGTCTATCCTTGAAACCAGTCCTGTATCATCAAAAGGATGAAAACATCAGAGGGCATGCGTTCTGCAGCTTCCTGGCCCTTGTATTGAGAAAAGAGTTGGACAGGCGTCTGCAACAAGCCGGGCATTCCTTTGAATGGGCCTCTATCAAGCAGGATCTAACGGCGCTACAAGAGATAGAAATAGAAGACAATGGGAAAGCGCTGGCCCTAAGAACAGAATGTTTGGGGACTTGTGGTAACCTTTTCCGCTCTGTAGGTGTTTGCATCCCTCCAACCATTCGGGAACTATAGACTATGTCAAAGATCAAAAGGTAGTGCCAAGAACTTTTTTGGCTACTCTATCTCGTTAATATCAATGAATTATTTTTTTACAACTGTCCAAGATCAGTCAAGCTGACGATGCCCGGTGGAAGGGAATATACCTTACCTCCGGTCATTTCAGGGTCAGCGGTCAGATATACGGACGAGGGAGAAATCGTGTGGTGGACCCATCAGGGGACCGTCCGGGTGGATGTGAGCGATGCTGAAGGCAAATGGACGACCAAATACCCAGAGTTGAAAGAAGTCCAGAGAGGGAACTGACCTGTCAAGCCGTCCTATGATTCAGAACATATGGATGGGCTTACAATTGCATCGCTGTTAAACCCGAAAATGATGAGCCGCAATCCGTATCCCATTTCAGCATTTTTGAGAGCCATGGTTTGTCAAGATGGACTAAACCGCTCCGCGGTAGCTGACAACCCCACGCTAATTTTCTCACCCAATACCATTCTTTGAACGCCCTTCCACTTCGATTCTGATCATATAAGATACCTCCGTATCGTTAACCCAATTCAACGGAGGTGTATCATGACAGAGTTACGAAACAAAATGATCAAGTCCATGCAACTGAGGAACCTTTCCGCAAATACCCAAAAATCCTATATGGAAGCGGTATCCGGACTGGCCAGGCATTACATGAAATCGCCGGATCAGATCTGCAAGGATATGGTGGAGGATTATCTCCTCCATTTGAAAAACAAAGGACTTTCTCCAAACACCATAGTACCATGTAACATTTAATATTTCGTAAAACGATTTTTTGTGTTATAATGGCGACAACCCTAAAGAGGAGGTCGCCATGGCACCAAGATATCGAGTGACATTGACCGCCCAGGAGCGCGATGAACTTGAGGCATTGACAAAGCGGGGTAAAACGAATGCCAGAAGATTCATACGAGCACGGGCCTTATTGCTGTGTGATGCTGGTCCCCATGGTCCGGCGTGGACTGTTGGAGATACCGCAACCGCACTTGGGGTAACCAACCGCACTATCGAACATCTCAAAAAACGTTTTGTGGAGGAAGGGCTCGATGTGGCACTTGAGCGAAAGCCGAGAGAAAAACCTCCAAGAGAAGTTAAGTTTGACGGAGCATTCGAAGCGAGACTAATTGCGCTGGCTTGCTCGGATGCCCCGGAAGGGCATCGCCGATGGACCGTTAGACTGCTTGCCGAAAAGATTGTTGAACTTAACATTGCCCCATCGGCATCGCACATGACCGTGCAGCGGGTTTTAAAAAAAATGAACTTAAACCTCACCTCAGCAAATACTGGAAAATTCCGCCCCAGGGGAGCGCAGCCTTTGTAGCCGCGATGGAGGATGTTCTGGAGGTCTATCACCTGTCTTATGATCCTGAATATCCGGTGGTGTGCATGGATGAGTCTTGCAAGCAACTGATCGGCGAAGTTCGCGAGCCTATACCATGTGCCCCTGGTCGCCCGACACGCATGGATGACGAATACGTCAGAAATGGAGTTGCGGAAATATTTATGGAAGTGGAGCCGCTGGCTGGGAAGAGACACGTGGAGGTTACCGAACGACGCACCAGAAAGGATTGGGCGAGGCAGATCAAACAGATGCTTGATGATCGCTATTCTGGAGCAATCAAGGTGCGCCTGGTGATGGATAATTTGAATACTCATGACATTGCCTCACTCTACGAAACATTCGAACCCCAGGAGGCCAGACGTCTTGCGGAACGACTCGAAATTCATTACACGCCGAAGCATGGGAGTTGGCTTAATATGGCTGAGATTGAACTCAGCGTATTAAAAGGCCAGTGCCTTGACCGCCGGATTGCTGATATGAATACCATGCGGGCTGAAGTCGCTGCATGGGAAAGTGATCGAAATAACAGCACGAAAAAAATTGACTGGCAATTCACCGCTTCCGACGCGCGCGTCAAACTGAAACGACTATATCCGAATTTGTAGATGTTACTTAGTAATAGGGACTAAAGTTACCGGCCTCAAGTTTTTGTATAACCATGTGCTTCACAATGAGGAAAATGCGCCTGATTACGCACAGAGACGGACCCGAAAACTCCCTGTCGTTCTCACTCAAGAAGAAGTTTGGAAAATCATAGACGCACATGACAACTTGAAACATCGCCTCATTTTGATGACAACTTACTCCGCTGGACTGCGGGCAAGCGAGGTCATCGCCCTCAAGCCCAGACATATTGAAAGCAGAAGGATGCTCATATTCGTTGAGAATGGAAAAGGAAACAAGGATCGCTATACGCTCCTCTCTGAGAAACTCCTCAAAGAGCTTCGCCATTATTACAGAACCTTCAAGCCGAAAAACTATCTCTTCCCCTCTGCCTTTAAAAGCAGGGAAACGTTATCCTATGAATCGGTGCGGAGGATCTATGACGATGCCAGGAAGAAAGCCGGCATCAACAAAGCTCCAGGGCTTCATACCTTGCGCCACAGTTTTGCCACCCACCTACTTGAGGCAGGTTATGACATTCGAAAAATCCAGGTATTGATGGGCCATTCTTCCCTGGCGACCACCATGATCTACGTGCACGTCAGCAAGGAAACCCTTTCAAAGATCAAAAGCCCCCTCGATTTGTTTGACCCAGCCACCAAGGAGGTGCCCCATGACCCAGACAAGTAACGTGTCCATGGGAAAACCTTCTTTCGAGGTGGCTGATATCTTGAGAGAATACATCGGAGATTATCAAGAGGCCTTTCCGCTTTTAGCCGAGCATTACAAAATCGTCCATAACCTGTTGAGTTGCAGAACCGCCGAACTCGGTGGTCATATCGAAAGGTGTGATCATTGCGGTGTTGAGCGCATTTCCTATAACTCATGCAGGAATCGGCACTGCCCAAAGTGCCAGAATATCCCACGGGAGAGATGGCTTGAGGCCAGAAAGGCCGAGCTGCTGCCAGTCCCATACTTCCATAACGTTTTCACCCTGCCTCATGACCTCAATCCCATCATTGTGTCGAACAAGAACATCATGCTGAACATCTTGTTCAAGGCAGTCTCAAAGACCCTGTTGGCCTTTGGGGAAAACCCGAAGAACAGACTGGCCGGCAAACTCGGCTTTATCGCCATCTTACACACCTGGGACCAACGTCTCAATGCACATTTTCATCTACATTGCCTTGTCCCCGGCGGTGTACTGAAAGCCGATGGTTCCTTTAAACCTTTAAAACGCGACTATCTGTTTCATGTCGAAGCCTTGTCTGAGGTTTTCAGGGGAAAGTTCCTCGATTACATGACACAGGCTTATCAGGACGGACAACTGACATTCCCAGGAATTTGTTCACCCTTTGAAAGGCCTGAGAGATTTTTGGAACTCAAAAACTCCCTCTATTCCAAAAAGTGGGTGGTCTATATCCAAAAACCCATTAAGCGGCCAGAATACGTCCTTGAATATCTTGGCCGTTACACCCACCGGGTCGCCATCTCAAACTACCGAATCGTTTCGGTACACGATGGGATGGTCACTTTCAATTACAAGAATCGTGACACCAACCAGATCATGTCCTGCACCATAACGGCAATTGAATTTATCCGGCGGTTCTTGCTCCATAGCCTTCCCATAGGGTTTATGAGAATCCGTCACTTTGGATTTTTAGCCAATCGAAATAAAAGAGAAAACATCCAGAACATCCGGACCGCTTTAGGTGCATCAGCAGACCTCGATGCAGATCCAAACCTGTCCGTCGAAAGCATGATGCTCCAATTGACCGGCTTGGATATCACCCTGTGTCCTCACTGCAGAAAGGGCAAGATGCGTGTCGTGGCTGAGCTGCCCAAAGAGCCCGGTTCGGCTGCAACTCACATCATTCGACCACCGACATTACAGAAAGCAGCATGACTTATACTTAAACACACTGTCACGTCATGGGAGCACTCTCCCCCGTGACTTGATCTACCCGGAGCCTTATGGCCAAACGGCGCTGGTCCCAAAAAGTTGGACAATGTGATAAGCTCTGAGTCAATCCTAAGAGAAAGGAGCTGACAATGAGCAAGAAACGAAACCGTTACAGCGCCGAGTTTAAGGCCAAGGTCGCCCTTGCGGCGTTGCGCAATGATGAAACAGTGGCGGAGCTGGCCGCTCGATTTGGTGTTCACCCTACGATGATCAACACCTGGAAGCGCTCCTTGGCGGAGAATGCCGCCGAGATCTTTCAAAAGGGTCACAAACCCAAAAAGGGGAACGAACCCCAGGTCGATGAGCTATACCGCCAGATCGGCAAGTTGCAGGTGGAGCGCGATTTTTTGTCCAAAAAGCTCAGCCTCTAACCCGGGAAGTGCGAAAACAGATGATCGGCCGTTCAGAGTCCTTGAGCATTTCAGGCCAGTGCCGGCTGTTGAGTATTAGCCGATCCTCCTTCTATTATAAGGCAAAGCCCATGAAAAAGGAGGATCTGGAACTGATGCGGCTCATCGATGAACAATTTCTGAAGACCCCCACATGGGGTAGCCGCTCCATGAGAAATCATCTGTGGAGGCTGGGCTACAAAGTAAACCGAAAACGGGTTCAACGCCTCATGAGGATCATGGGGCTGGAACCGATCTACCCCAAGCCCCGGACGTCTCGTCCGCATCCTGACCACAAGGTCTATCCCTATCTGCTCAGGGATCTGACCATTGACCGTCCTAATCACGTGTGGGCGGCTGACATAACCTATATCCCCATGCGTCGGGGATTCATGTACCTGGTGGCTGTGATGGATTGGTACAGCCGTAAAATCTTGTCCTTTCGGGTGTCAAACACCCTTGACAGCAAATTCTGCATCGAGGCCCTGGAGGAAGCCCTCCGTCGATATGGAAAACCCGAGATCTTTAATACCGACCAAGGGGCGCAGTTCACCAGTAGAGGATTTGTGGGAATGTTGGAGTCCCATGGTATTCAAGTCAGTATGGACGGCCGTGGCCGAGTTCAGGACAACATCTTCATCGAGCGTCTGTGGTGTGGACCCTCAAGTATCACTACATTTATCTCCATGCCTTTGAAACTGGATCCGAGCTTCGGCAGGGTCTTCACCAATGGGTTGACTTCTACAACCAGGAAAGACCACACCAGGCTCTTGACAACTTAACCCCGGATGAGGTCTACTACGATCTCCCTCATCCATTAGCCATGGCAGCCTGAGGCCCCCCATGAACCACCACTGTCTCAGAGCTTATTCCACTCCCAGGCTGTCCAACCTTATGGGTCCACCGCCAACAGGCCCTTTTTAACCCTGCAAAAGGGCAAAGGACAACTATGCTCACGCGGCCCAGATCATTTTTAATTTGGTCGGAAAACGCCTTCTTGGCAGGTCTGATACCATAATGAAAGTCAACCCTTTCAGAAAATCAAAGTCCAAATCCCGCATAACGCATCATCTGCCAGCCTCCATTCTCTGCTTGCCCAAATACAATCCCCATATATATGGACAACCATGGTTCCCGCGCCTTAGTCCATCTTCGTTTTATCCATAATCCCGCAATACGCAATTCCAATCCATCCTCACCAAAAGACCGAACCTCACGTCATCAAATTTTTGCCTTTACTGGCGGCGGGACTATGGATAAAACGCTAATCAGATATCACAGGTTGCCGGTTTTGCCATATATCTTCTGGATGTAGCCAACTCAACCATGCGAAAGAAACGCTTCATAATGGGCGATAGACCCGTCCTTGCGCGACTAACCCCATTTCAATCCCGGATCTGAACGTATTGTTTAGCAAATTGGCCTTGGCAGCCGACAGAGAAAACCAGGTCTGGGCCAGGGGTGAAAATCAGTCACGGCACAGGCACCGTCGTAGAGATCGATGGCGAGAAATATCTGGTGGAGCTGGATGGCCGGGGAGCGCGGCTTTGGACAAAGGATTGGGCGCTTCGAACAGCCTGATTTACCCCAGCATTTTATGTTCTTGACAAAAGATGCAATCTTTCCAAAAATATAGACTAACCGAATAATTGAAGCCCCTCTTATGCGCTACCCGTGGAGTTACAGATGGAGACGCAAACATATAACGTTCAAGAAGCCAGCGCGAATCTGCCCACCCTGCTGCAGGCGGTCGCATCCGGAACGGATGTCATCATCTCTGACAAGGGAAAACCCATGGCGCGTCTTTCTCGCATGGAAGATACCCATCCCACGATTCGGTTTGGCGTACTCAAGGGAAGGATAAAGGTCTCGGACGATTTCGATGCTCCCTTGCCGGACCGTATACTCAGTGAATTTGAGGGGACCGAATGCAGCTCTTGAGTGATACGCAGATCTTCGTTTTGGGATAGTATTTCTCTCTCCTTTTGAGGATATCCAGAAACTGTGGAATTGCTTGTTCGCCAAAAAGAACTACACAGGAGGCTGAAATGTCATTAGGAATGGTAATCAAAGCGCCCGAGGGGATAGTTCTTTCGGCTGAAAGTCGAGTTACACTTACCGCAACTCCGGCAACCGGTGCCCCGATCCATGTCAGTTTTGACAACGCAACAAAACTATTCGGCTTTAGCAGGCCGCATGATTACGTCGGTATCGTAACCTATGGCTTGGCAGCCATCGGTTTGCGGACTGCTCATAGTTTTCTTCCTGAGTTTGAGGCGACACTGCAGACTGTACGTCTCTCCATAGAAGACTTCGCAAAAAACCTGAGCGACTTCTATCTATCACAATGGAACATTTCTCCACCACCAAATTATACCGGGCCTCCGATGACATTCCTTGTAGCAGGTTATGACGATAATCAACCATACGGAAGAGTATATCAGTTCGATATTCCCAATTCACCCCGCCCAGTCGAGCACCATTCAGGAGCTTTCGGACTTACTTGGGGCGGACAAAGAGAAATGGTGGATAGGTTATTGCAGGGGTACGATAATAATTTGCCGACACTATTAACCGCAAATCTTAGTTTAAATTTAACTCAGCAAAGTGCCCTGAATACGACACTTCAAAAACTGCAACTTCCGATCCCCCTTCAGGCCTTGCCGCTCCAAGACTGTGTCGACTTAGCTCTGTTTTTCTTGAATACAACCATTTTAGGCCAGCGTTTAACTGTGGGTATCAGGGGATGCGGTGGCGAAATCGACGTCGCTGTTGTTACCAGACGTGAAGGTTTCCGATTTTTGAAACGGAAAGAACTTCGCGCATAGGAGGTACTATGGTCACGTTAGACAATATAGCTTTTGGCAGTCTAAATGTTCCTACCACAAAAGGGAGCTATTGCTCAGCACAGTTTACATCATTAGCCTTTGCTGACATCTTGAAAGGGTTCGAAGTGCGAATGTATCCTTCTGACATGCGCACAGGCAAAGCAGTGGAGTGTTCGACTCAAACCGAGTCATTTGACCTCACCGGATGGATCGTAATGGGTAGCTAATTCACAGGAGGCATCCGTTGTCAAATGGCTATGTTTCACCAATGTTCATCTTCTTTGTCCACGAGATCCCTTTCACTCAGGAAGAATCAAAAGTGAATCAGAACAATTCCGTCTTCTACTTATCCCTCGATCCATCCGAAGATAAATGGAGCCTACAAGGTTTTGCTTCTACAAAAAGATCGGTGTGCATGACCATCTCTCACATCAACTCAGCGCCAACGCTTTCAACGCCGCGGCCCTTGGTTCTCCGTAGAAGACGGGGTCCACGTGTTCCATGATGTCGGCGTCCACATCCAGGAAATTGCGTTTGTTTTCGATGGGGATGAGGGCGCGTTTGGCCCCGTTGTCCTTGGCCACCTGGAGGGGTTCCACCAGGGAGCGGGCAGGCTTGATGTTTCCCTGAATGCTCATATCGCCGATAATCAACGTGGCAGGGGTGGCAGGGCTTTTCCGTATGGCGGAGAACACGGCCACGAAAAAGGCCACGCCTAACTCGCCCTGCACCTTGTTGTTCAGGAGATCCAGGACCTCCACGTGGAAATCTGAGTTGTCCACTTCCCGGACCAGGCCCAGCTCTCCTTTTTTGGCTGCCAGGTAGCCAAAGGCCCGCTGAATGGATTCCTTGATGATTCCGGAAACCCCGCCCGCCATCTTCAATTTGCCGGTCCCCGGCGACATGCTCACCTCGATGCGGTACATGCCTACTGTGCCTTCAGAATTGACGGATGCGCTGTAAACGGTGCCGGGGGCCATGGGGTCCGGCGAAATCAAACCTCTCCCGCCCATCTCGGGTGCACCCACAAAGTGCTCTTCCCCGGTCTCCTTTTCCATGTAGCTGAAAGAAGTATGGTAATATTCAAACGATCCCATTTTCTTGAGCTGCTCCTTTACCCGCCGCCGTCCTTCCAAGGCCAGCTCAACGATCTCCTTCAGCTCATCCGGGGTGGCCTTTGCGTGAGGATAGAGGATTTTCATTAGGCCTGAGACGGTCTTTCGCACGGCCTTCCGGTCCCGGGCATTGAGGTGGGAACCGAGACTGAAGTGCTGGTCGATGACCTCTGTGAAATTGTATTTGCGCATGGCCCGCAGAGCCTCAGCCAGGTAGTCCACTACAAAGCCATAATGCCGGGTAAACAGCTCCACCCGCATCTTGGGGATTTCCCAGCCGGGCAGATAGAAATGGATACGGTCAATAAAGGCCATATCATCGCGGATCACGTCCGGCATGGGAGCGAAAAGATGGCCTGTCTGCACCATCACATCGATAGGCTGGTTCGTATTGCCAAACATCACGATGCTGGCGTTTCCGGAGTCCGCGTCCTTGCCCCGCTGGAATGTGCCCGATTCACAGTAAGTTTTGAGGGTGGTAATGACCTCTTTGGGCATCTTCTGAAGATCCGCCACTTCGTCAAACCCCACCACATCCCAGATAGACACCATCCCCTTGTGCCGGCCGCTCATGTGTCCAAACATGTTGGCCACAGTGGTGGGACCGGTCAACAGGGCGCAATAGGGTGAGATTTCCTGGATGACAAAGCTCTTGCCGGTCCCGCGCGGCCCCAGTTCCACCAGATTGTAATTGCGTTCGCACAGGGGCAGGAGCCGGAGGAGGAAGTGCAGCTTCAATCGCCTCTCCATCTCGGCCGCTTCATACCCCATGCTCCTCACCAGCAGGTCCACCCATTCATCGGATGAGAATTCGACCCGAAGCCCGCAGTATTCCTCAATGTCAAATGTGGCAATCTGGATGGGGGCTAACTTGTCGATCCAGAAGGGGTGTTTGCCCCGGCTCTCCTCGTCGTAATCAAAGCGCAGGTCCACCTGTGCCCAGACGCCCCCCATGAGGAGACGGTCGTATTCCCTCACATATTGCGTGGGCACATGCACGAACCGATCCCCAAAATTGACCACTTCCGCCCAGTAATCCGAATCCACAAGACGCACCTTAACCTTGTCGATAAAGGTATGGGTGTTCTCCTCCTTCACCATGCTCTTGGCCCGGGTGGATTCGTCCGGGCCGATATAGTTTTCTGCCAGGGTCTTATTGACCACCTGAAGGCCCATTTGAATGGCCATCTCATCGGATGAGGCGCAATACTTGCCGAGGAGGAATTCCAGGACAAAGACCGGCACATTGGCGCCCACCTTGACCTTTCGCACCAGGTCCTTTCGCACCACCCGCCCGGAAAAGACTCGATTGGCCTTGTCGTCCAGGAGGTCCCGCTCGGCAATCTGGATCTCTCTTTCTTCCATCACACCGTTCCCAACTTCACCGGAATATCATCTGATTGGGCCAGCACCCCGTCCGTTGCCGGGTCCTGGATGACCACCCGCACCGTTTCACAGTCCTCTTTTTCGAGAATCATGGCCACCCCTGCCTGTTTGCCTGGTTGAAGGACAATGTTTCCGGTATCCTGCTGATACGCTGCATCCAAGGCCATGCCAGCCTTTCCGACAATAACGCCCTGGCTCAACAGGAGGGGTCGAACCGTAATCGGCGTCTGGTTGAACAGGCCTTCCATCGCCAGTTTAATCCCGAACGTCCGGTTGGTCAGTTTTTCAGGGACCTCTGAAAGGGATATGATCCCGCCCGGTTCCATCGTGGGCTTCTCCCCTCCCATGCGAAAGCTGATCACCGGGATGATCATTTCCTGAAGGGTCAGTCCCCCATGGTGGTATCCCAGATCCCCTCCAGTCTTGAACACGCCGATTCCCCTGGGGAAAATGAATTCCAGGTCGCTGTTGTATCCCATCTGCCCTGCGGAAAGGCGAATCGTTCCGGCCGGCGTGCTCCCGCCCTGGCCGATCCAGCAGCGGCGATGGATCTCCAGGGTCTTGCCGCCCGGCGGGTCTGTTTTGAAAGCGTCTTCCTTTTTCCGGGTAAAGAGGTGTCCATGGTCCGCGGTGACCACGAAACGGCTGATCCCGCACTCAGCAAGCCGCCGAACAGCCCTGGCCACATTGCCCACCATGGTATCCATCACCTGTCGTGCCACGAGTCCCCCGGCCATCTCGCCAAGGGCATCGATTTCCTGTGAACGGACCACCACCAGAGGTGCCCCGGCGATCACGTCGTTCAGCCGTTTCCTGGACATTTGAAGCAGTTTTTCAAGGGGCATTTCCTTCATGCCCGGGATTCGGGCCTTTAGAAATTTCAGGCGGGCGTTTATGTCCGTCAATGCGGCATTGTCAATTAGGGCTGCGAGCTTTCCGCCTGAATCCGCCAGGCTGAAACCAGCAGAGGCCCCGGGCAGCAGGGCGGCCATTCCCACCGGCGTAATAGTGGGCCAGGCTGCAACGGCAGGCTTAACCACCATTTCCCGTGCGGCAGGAAGCATTTCCACAAATTCATGGGCCATGGCAAACCGCATGGCATCCACCAGAAAATAGGCCGCAGGCGTCTTTTCTTTGTCCACCACCTTCGGATACACATCGGTCTGTTGAAGCACGCCCGACACGAGCCACCCCGAACGATCCAGGGCCTCCATAAATCCTACGGCCATGTCTTGAAGGAGTTCTTCATAGACCTGGCGCACCTTTTCAAGGGCCGCCTCGGCCTCCGGGTCCACCGTCATTTTGGCGGCCCAGGCCTCCAACTGCTGCTGGACCAAGTCCACCCGGTGCCAGCCTTCCTGGTCGCAATAGGCATTGACCCAGTTCAAAGGCTCGGAACCCGCCCTGGAAAGGGCCTTTCGCGTTGCGTTTATCCGGTCCCCCAGATTGGCCATGAGCTGACAGGCCCTCCACTGGGCTTGTCGTTCGATGGTCCGGTCCGCCCAGAAGCTGCGCTGACGTTCGGAAACGAGCGATAGCGATTCCTTGTATTCTCCTTTCAGGATCCGTTCGCCAACCCATTTCAGAAGTGCCTTTTCCTCAAATGCAAAGGTATCCACCTTGCCCAGGGCCGAAGGATCAATGGCCTGACTCGCGAGGGACAGGGCCTTCTCTATGGCATCGGCCGTGTCCACATAGACATCAGGGTGGTTTTCGCGCATGGCCGAGGCCGTTTTTCGAACCAGGGCGAGCTGGTCTTTGTTCTGAGGTTCCGGAATCATGGAAATGGTCTGGGGAGGGGTGCAGGAAAGATCATCCCGGAGCTCGTTCGCCAGGATGTAACGAAGCGCCTTTTCCCTGGCCTTTACAAGGGACATTCCCTCAGGCAGTTCCAGACCGAGCCGACCGGCCAAAAGGAGAAACAATTCCGATTGCGCGTTCTTGGATACGACTTTTTCATCCGATCCGGGGTCGCACAGCCATTGGGCCAGCATGGCGGCATTGTCTCTTGTCCCATCGAAGATCATTTTCAGCAGGGATGGGGCCTCGCCTCCTTCCCGGGTCAGGAACCCCACAATATCCTGATAGGTAGTGGTCTCTGAGGCCAGCAGCTTGTCAATGACGCCGTCGGAATCCCCCCTTTCCATAAGGCAGAACCGACCCAGCCGCTTCAGTTGCCACTCGAAGCACGAGCCGCCCTTTTCAAGCTCCATGAGCACCGACCCTTTTCGGTCCTGAGATGCCCCGGGAATGTAGATCAGCAGGGGCACTGGCTCGTCTTCGTCCACCAGAGGCTCCACCGCGGCCTTGATGCCGAAAAAGGACCCATCGAAGCGTGCCAGGGCCACCGGCATATCCCCAATGAGGGTCTGCCGAATGCCCTTTTCCAGCTCCCCCGATATGGGCAGAGCGTCCACAAACGCCTGGAACTCTGCCCTTGGATCGTACCAGACACCCACACGACGCTTGGCGAGGCGGTCGGTCAGGAGTTTTTCCAGATAGTGATGAAACGGGTTCATATCAAGACTTCCTCCTGGTTTTTCTGCGGCTGGCGCCGTTGGCAACAGAGGCGTTCAACAGTTCCTCCATCGCTGCCCTGACCGTGGCGGATGTTCGCTCCTGGATCAGTGCGTTCAGGGTCTCTTTTGAGATCCCTTTGGCATGCCATTTTCCCTCTTCATCTTCCTCCCACAGGGCCTCGTCCAATCCATGGGCAATGGCCAGACTGCGGTCGGTCGTGCATTTGGGAACCACCCGCTCCGGCCACAGGTGCATGGCCAGATGTGCCCAGTCATAATCCCCATTGACCAGTTTGTCCCAAATCGTTTTGCATTCCTTTTGCCACGACCGGTTCTGGGGAACCAGACGCCACAGGGGGGCGAAGTTGATGATGACCCCGTCATTCAGATCCGGGTCCCACAGGGGAGCGAGGCGGGCCACTTCATCCTTGAAGGTCTTGAGTTCCGCCACAAAGGTTTCCCGAGCCGCGATCTCCTTTCGCTGGCTCGCAGTGGGGCTCTGACCATACTGCTGCCTGGCGCTCAGAAGTTCCCGTTCTTCAAACTGAAGTTTGGGATTCACATATTCATTGAGCAGTTTGTAAAAGGAATCTTTGGTGAACCGGTGGTAATACAGCCAGACCGAATAGGACCCCGACGCCGTGGAAAGCTGCCAGTAGATAGGCGCCTTTCTCCGGCTCTTTGAATACCGTTTGATATGATCCGGGAAAAACCCCTTCCGGAAATAGGTTCGCAGGTCCGACACCCCCAGAATTTCGCACGCCTCCTGTTCGATATCCTGTGCCTTATCCTTCCACAGCACACTCAACACCTCGCGCGTCCGCCGGACAATGTCTTCCTTATGAAGCTGGCCCCCATCAAAACCAGGATCATCCACCAGAATGCCGTCCCAGGATGTCCAGAGCGGGTAATCGGAATCAGGAATGGTCGGGGTCTTGACCGATCCCTCGGGCGGCAACGTATTCGCGTCCGGTCTGGCCCGGAGCCATTCCTCGCTGGCAATCCCGTTCGGTTCGGCGGGCAGGCCGGTCGGGCCGATCAGCATTCCCGGCGGGCAGACTGGCAACGGATCGAAGGGGTCGGGCAGTTTCGGGGTGAGCGACGGGTCCAGGGCGATACGGACGTCCCAGCGACCGAGAACAATTCCCAAAGCTAACGATATCTCGCTATGCACGGAAAACCACTTGCACCCTGTTGCCAGATCAACGTCGCCAATTGGTGGCTCTGCGTTAGGCTGTCTTGCCCTAAAGACTTCTATTTCAACACGTTCTTGTCCGGACAGCTTGTAGGTACTAATTGATTCCTCGTGACAAAAGCTCTCTGTTTCTAAGCACAAATTCCGTGCTGAGTTGACTAATTGATTGACAAGAAATGCTCCGTCGAGCAATCCACAGCCTGGCCGGATGGTTGAAAAGAGAGATTGTGTTTCATCGTAACATTGAATCTCTCGAATTGTCTCTACCAAATTCTTAACCCGCGCCCTGCACTCTTCGATTTTTGATAACCGTCTATATGGAAAGAGATTAACGTAACCAGAATACTTATGCTGCCCACAATATTTATTAAGAGATAACCTGACCAGCGGTGTATTAAGGAGTGCAAGTGCGTCTAATGCTTTCTCCCTTTCTTTGATTGGGATTGACTGCCCCTCTACGGTGAAAATGTGACCTTTCGGCAAAACATGCGTACAAAAAAATTCGCCTCTCTTCCCAAAACAAATACCAGGAAGTAACTGCGCCTCCTGATTTCGAATTACAGTAGCGGTATCTTTAGGCAGATGCTCAGGAGGAACATGAGCAACAACAGAATCACGTAATGCTGTTATATAGGGCGCAAAGCCTGCCCCATTAAACATATGGGCGATGAATCCAACAGGACTTGGCTTCAAGATCTCCCACCAAAGACGAAAATGCTTATCCGCCTTAAGTGCATGACCTTGATTTGCTTTTAATCCGACCGACTCAAGAGAAGGATATTCTGTGAAAGCGGCTATTAAGAAATCGGGGAAATCATATCCCACAACAGCATTTGGAAGGCTCTGGAATGATGCGCTCCTTTCAGGGTACACGTTCTCCAGAACAACTCCTTCACATAATGAAGATATGGCTCTCGATATAATGAGACCCTTTTCATCAACATCGATTCCTCTTGCGTCGATGAAAACACCTCTATCTGAGGCTGGCCAGTGATGTAAAACAGAGGTTGTAACTTCGACATTCGCGTCGAGTACTCCCCAGCCTAGGTCCGCCATGTTACACAGTCGGTTGTCCGCTATAAGAACTTTTTTTCGAAAATCCTCATAAGTGCTCTTAACGATCGCAGTTCTATCATAAATAGCAGCAGAAGCCCCGTGTGGTGATGACATTTTGTAGCCTTGTTCGATGAAGGCACATAGAATGTTCTTATTCCATGATGGATACTTATGTGCCAAATAATCAGATAAGTGAGCCGATACTTCACCGAACGGCGGATTCATCAACACCGTGTCGTAACGTTTTCGGCAGAGATCGATGAAGGAGAACCCTCGGACGGCATCTTCCGCGAACAACCTGCGGCGGACCGCACGGCCGTTTTCCGCCTGTTCGGCATAGTCCTTCAGGGCATCCAAGATGCGGCCTTCCGCCTGATCCCAAAACCGCTCGTCGGTGATCCCTTTCACATCGAAGCGCAGTTCCTGCTGTTTCGGTCGGGGGGCGTCCATGGTGTGAAAAAGAAGCTGCTGTTCCGGCTTCGGGCCTTCACGCCACTGCTTTCCCGCTGCGGCCACGGCCTCCTTAATCTCCTCTTCTATTTTCAGGAGCGATCCCGCCTCGCCGGCGAGCTTCATCTTCTCGAACACCTCGTCCACGATCTGCCCCAGGACCCGCGGTTTGAGGTTGGCAGTGAACTCTCGACGCATGTCCTCTTCGCCAGGCATTGGCTCAGCGCAAACGATATTGGAACGGGTGATGCGGGGGCGGTCGGCAGGTTTCACCCCCTGATTGTGCCAGCTCCGCTCTGCGCGGAGCCATAGGGAAAGCCCGGCGATCTGCACGGCTCGGGGATCGATGTCAATACCATGGATGTTGTGTTCAATGATCAGGCGAGGCACATCACGCAGAAGGGCTTCTTTGTCGGGGTAGGTTTCGGTGAGCGGTTTCAGTCCTGCTTCACGGACAAAGGCGGGTGCTCCCAACCGCAGTTCCAGTTCCCATGACTCTTCGTAAATCCTTTCGAACAGATCGAAGGAATAGAGCCCAAAATGCATGGAGCCGCAGGCAGGATCGAGCATCCGGATGGTTCGAGGGTCTTTCAGCGGACGATAGAGGATGTGGACGGGCTGTTTGAGCAAGTCTTCCTGGGAAAGGTTTTCACCCGAGGCGGCTTGCACCGGCGCGGCCTCGCCCGGTTTCAGAAATATCTCCACAGGTCGGCGTACCAGATAGCGGCAGAAATCCTTCAGCCCGGTCTTTCCCTTAGTCATTTCATACCAGATTCGCCCCAGGGTGTTGTCGGCGAGAAATTCAACCACGTACCACGGGGTGAAGAACTGGTTACGGACCGCCAGCTCCCGGCTGTTTCGCGGGGCCTGGGACGCCTCCCGCATGGCTTTCCGTTCTTCGATCGGGTTGAAATACTGGTAGATCCAGCCGATGGTTTCATCTTCGCCCCAGATCCCGGCGAGTTCATTCCGGTTCAGGACATCCAGCAGCCCTTCAAAGGCCTTTCGCCGGGGCCAGAGCAGGGAGGCCGTGTCCTGCCGGTCAAACAGGACCCGGATTTCCACGGACAGTTCATCGAACAGGCTTTCGATGTAGAGCCGGTAGCCCTTGTCCGGGAGTTCGGCCAGGCCAGGCGCCAGACCGCAGAATTCTCGGAACCCTGAAGATTGCTCGCCGTTGGAAACGCACTCCTGCAACAGCCCCTGGCCCTCCATCATCTTCAGGGCCGCGAAACGGTTCAAACAGGTATAGGAAGCCTCCCGCAGGTAACCGGCCACGGCCTCGGCATTGGACATACCCCCGGCCTTTTCATGTTCGATGGCGGCAACGATCTTTTCACGGACGATCCGTTCCCGGGGGTTGAGATGTTCCCCTGGTTCCGGCGCGATCCGGCCATTCGGCAAAATGTCGAAGATGCCTTCGAGTTGCTCGCTGAACTCGGATTCCAGTAGCCTTCGAGCATCCTGGGTGGCCTTTTGAATGAGATTTCGGGTTGGTTTGTCCATAACTCTTGTGCGCTTCCTCGGAATCTTCTTTCACGAAATGTGCTGGGTTTCGCTGCTCTCTACCCAACCTATCTTATGATTGAATAGACGCCTTGTCTGGGAGCCACTTATTGTATCAGAACCTTTTTGCCTGCTCCGATGTGGCTTTCGCAGGTTTCTCGAAGGCCTTTTAAGGCCGCGTCGAGTTGTTCTTCTGTTTCTACCCCGCCCGCAAAAAAACTGGCGGCGCTGACCTTGACAATCCGGTTGCCGTCCAGAATGTGCATCATCTCTTCAACGGCCCGGTTGAGACGTCCGGGGGCAGCATCGCAGTCGGCCCGAAGCTGAGGAATGGCGGTGGTGGGTTCCGGGTCCTTGAGTACGTAAGCAGCAACGGGGTCGCTGACGAGGCCTTTCTGCTCTTGGGAGAGTTTCTCCCACCCGGGCGTTTTCTTCAGATCTTCCAGGACCCCCGAATAGGCGTCTTTGCGCTGGGTGGAAACCTCGTCGAATCGTCTTTGGTACTCCCTTTTCAACTCCCGCGCATGCTGATCAATGGCGGGCAGGTGGCGGAAAAAGCTCTCCTTTTCCAGAAGATCCGTGAGGGAAGCGGCATGGTCTCGAAAGACATCCTCCAGATCCGATTCTTTGGATAAGAAAGGCCACAGATTCCCGAGGACATTTTTGGCCCTCTGAATGTCTGCTATGGCCGGTTCTGTGAGGACGCCGGCCAGCTCGGCGGCTCGCTTGACCGCCTCCTTCAATTCCTTGCACGAGCTGTTAAACGACAGGATGGCCTGCTCTTCCGTCCCCGCGCGAATGGCCCGGATGAGGTCGCAGGCATCCCCGAGGATCTCCGGTCCGGGCAGGCGATGGGCGATCAGGACGTTGTACATGTCCTGCACCTCCTTTTCCCGGTCCCCGGCCTTTTCGCGAATGGTCTCCGCGGCCATGGCCTGGGTGAGATCCGGAATTTCCCCTCCAAACACCTCTTTCACATTTTCATTGGCCTTGATCAGTTCCGTGAAATCAATCCCCACCTTTGGATGGAAAGCGGCCTGGCGAAACAGGTTGTTGTTTAAAAAGGTGTTTCTGGCGTCCACGCTGAGGGCGGACTCGATGCTTCGGCCCTTGCTGGTGGCCACAATAGCCCCTGCGCGGACCAGACAGACCGTCAGGAGGCGGACCACATCAAAGTCCCACCCAAAGGGCTCATTTGAAAACTCGCTTTCCAGGTACTTGCCACTGGCGTTCTCGCCATAATCGCTGCGGTTCTTGATCTTGTCAAACACCTCGGCAAGGGGGTCTGCATCTGTTTTGAAAACCACTGTTCCCCCTTCGTCCCGCAACAGATCGAGGCCGGCAAAGACCGGGGTCAGTCCCCGCAGGTTTTCCGTGGTCATGAGGCTGTCTAAATCCTGCTTTTTGACCCGGGCCGCTGCCTCCCCGAACCTGTGAAACACATCCGGGAGGGCCTTTGCCATAACGCCTTCCGCAGCCTTTTTGACGGTATCTACGCTGCCGTCCGGACTCCGGTCATTGCCCCTGAAGAAGACCGACCCATTCAAACAGGCCTGCCGGAGCAGGCGTTTGAGCTCGTCCTCGTGGCGACGGAGGCGGATCTTTTCCTCGGCTACCAGGGCGGTTTCATCCCTGGTCTTGGCGCTTCGCTCCTTGGTGGAGAGCATCTCCCGCGACCTGAAAATCTCCACTGTTTCCCGGTCAATGGCATCATCGATGGGCACAGCCCAGAAGATACTCGTGGTCTCGTTCTGGCTTCGCTTGCGCATCAGGGCGGTCTGCTCGTCGAATTCCTTTCCAGTTTCGGCAAGCGCCATGTGCGCCATGATGTCTCCATCCTCGATGGGTCGGCTGTTCAAGGTAAGGCCTGCCTTGAACAGTCTGGTATCCTGGAGGGTATGGGACGGCTGGGGCTGCCAGAAACCATTGATCACATCGCCGTGAATTCGGTTTACCTCCCCGTATTTGGGCGCAGGCAGGCCCGTTCGGAGCCGCTCCCAGTCATCTTCGGCCGGGGTGGGAATACGGAACCCGTCGTCGCCTTCGCGCACATTGTGGGATTTCTTGAGGGCCTCAAGGGCCTCCCGCACCTCCGCCAGCCGGGAGTCTGCCTCTACGCTTTCATGGAGTACAGCCGCGATGTTTTCGGCCGTACGATGAACGCTTTTGACAAACTGGAGCAGACAGATGGCCTTGGCCACAGGCTGGGCCAGGGGGTGGGCCACTTCCTTCTCAATCCTGGCGATTTTTCCACGAATCTCGCTGGAGATGTTCCCGGAAACCAGGTCGTAGATCTGGTCTAGCCGGACCAGTGCCCCCATAGGCTGTTGGGCCAGCGCCGTTTCCGGGTGGATAAGGAGTTGCTGGGCCAGTTTGATGATGGTGCGGTTGGCGCCGCCCACATGCCGGGCAGCCCCGCCCTGGGTGCGAAGACCGGACACCACCTGAATGATGAGCTCGATCTGGTAGGGGAGCATGGGGTAGAGGTTTACAAAGGCATCGGTGGTCAGTTCCGGCAGCCGAATATCCGCGCTCAGACGGGTGTTTTCCGTGAGTCTGCCCCGATGGGCCGAAAAAAGCTCCCGAAGGATCTTTTCGGCTGATGCGTTCTTGGAAAGGATGCGCCTGCTGGTAACTTCGGAAATGTCTGAAGGCTCCAGATGCACCTGCTGGGGAAACCGGTCCATGAGCCGGGCCAGTTCCACACGCCTGTCATCCAATCCGCCCACCAGTTCATTGAGCCGCTCCTGTGAGGTCACGACGATCCACATTCGTCCACGGCCTACCCGCCCCAGGCTCTGGACCACCCCGGCCAAGTCCAGCATCTTCTGAACATCCCGGGCCACGAACTGGCCTACCTCATCGATGACGAAGGCAAGGCTTTTTCCAGGGTGACGCCGCTCCATCAGCAGTTTACACCGCTCTGCCAGCAGTTTCGGGGTGATGTCCGCTCGATTCTTGGCACCCTGACTCCACGAGTCAAATGCCGCATACGTCTCGGGTTCCAGTTCAAACATGACCCGGCTTGCCTTTGAAATGGCAAAGGCCACCTTTCCCTTTTCCCGGTCCCAGTCCTTGTCGTAGAGTTCTTGAAAGGTGTTTTTGAAGCGCTCCAGCCGACCCTCCCCCTCAAGGGTGATCTCCAGCTCCGCAAGGTCCAGGTCCTTTGCGTATCCGAGACGTTCCAGAAACACGCGGTACATGATCTCGGTAAGGGTCTGGTTGCCCGACCGAATGCCCCGGTCCGTAGATACGTCGAAGATGACGGCCTGCGTGGGTATGTGTTCGCTGATATTGGTCAGCAGGACCTTTATGGCGTTGTCCCCTGTCTGATTTCCAAAGAGCGAGGCCGCCCCTTCCTTTTTGAGGGGCCGGTTTTCAATGGCCAGGCCAAGATTTTTGGCAAAGCTGGATTTGCCTGAACCGAAAAACCCGGATACCCAAACGCCTACCCCTTCGTGCGGCTTATTGGGGGTCTCCCAGTAACGCTCCAAAATGTTTCGGTAATTCTTGCAGATGGAGCCTGTCGCAACATATTCGCTGATCTCTTCCTGGACCAGTTCCGCGTCGGTCTGATCCACTTTGATCACTTCCTCGATGTGTCTGTCAATGGTGCTGGCAAAGAGATCCTTGATGAGCGTGGGCATGGCGTTACACCTCTAAAAGATTTTCGGTCGGTAATTATGCTCCGCATCCATGATCCCCATGAAGCGCAACCCGGCTGCGCCATCCAGCAAGCCGGGGTAGAACAGCACAGCCGGGATCTGAATGGTCCCCATCAATTGCTCCAGGAGGGTGGATGTCCGGTAAATGGGAAAAAGCGCCCCTGCCCGGATGATGAAGACAATGTCGTGGGTGGGGTCCGGAGCGGGCGGCATCCTTTGAAGTACCAGTTGGTCCAGGGGCTGATTTTCGGAGAGAACGTTGTGAATGGTATCGATCACTGTTTCAAGGCCCAGGGACTTTTCGTGCTGGACCAGTTCTTCCCAGGTGATTTCCTCGGCGGCCAGGGCAGCGGCCATGCATTCGGCCAGCGAAATCCGGGTGATTTTTTTCCCCGTGAGCTCCAGGCGGGTCTGGAGCAAACTGATTTCTACCCTAACCGCAAACTCGTCTTCCGGAGGATACTGGAAAATGGCATAGGGCATGTTGTCGTAGGCGCTGATCTTGGGCCGTGGGTCCGGCAAATGGAGAACAGGTTCCAGATCCTCTTTCAGCCGCTTTTTCCAGTCGGTCATGCTGCAAGCTCCTTTGCATAGGCTTCAAGCGACGGGCTCGAAAGTGTAAGCTGGGCGATACTGCCGGCAACGTGGTATTGAAGGGCCTGATACTGGTGAAGTCTCAGGATCTCGCGCTCCACATCGTCCGCATCCATCAGAAAGAGCCGCCAGTCCGGCGAGACAATGGCCTGGGAGGTTGTGAGCCCCATATCCATAAGGCCTCGCAAAATGTAGAGAAATGCCTCCTGGGAAATGTGGTAGGTGGTAAATTTTCTTTTCACTTTTCCTTCGAGCAAGTCAAAGTCGCAGGCCATCTTCAACAGATCCCGGGCTGCCCGCAGAGCCCCATATTCTGACAATTTTCCACCCGACGCGATCTGCCCGTCCGTGATATGCCTAACAAAATCCAGGGCATCCTCGGTTCTCAGCACATAGGCGCCCTCCTGAAACCGGGGGAACAGCCATTCTGTGACGAATCGATAATAAAGGGCATCGATCATCCCCACATGCCACAGGAGACAGGGCTTCCACGTGAAGAGGGGCACATGTCCCTGGGCCATGAGCACGAGGGGGGCGATAAAAGGATGATCCCCAAAGCGGCTGGAGAGGGTGACCGCGATTTCGTAAAGCCATTTTTCATTGGGTGCGCCAATTAGGTTCTCCTCTTGAATCCTTTCGATATTTTTCCTGAACGTCATGGAAAGTTCCCAGTGTTGAAAAGCAGCATAGGTCTCCTCGATGAGCGCCCCTTTGCGTGTGAACCGGGTTGATAGCTTTCGCGCAGGCCGGTTCATTTTACCCTTGAGGCTCGGGGTTGAAAAGCGTGTAGGGCACCGCTGGCTTTCCCGGCTCCCCTCTGAAAAATCCCGCAGCGAGAAGGGCGATGGCATCATCGTTCAGGGTCTCGCAGCCTGTAATCAAGACAGACCTTCCTTCAGAGGAGCGGCGGAGCTTTTGGGCCTTTTCAATTTGCCCTGGCGTGAGAAGGCCTCTTTCTGTCAGCAGCATGAGAAAATCCTTTCCGGCAATATCTTCAATGGACTGGAAAAATGGGACCCACTGATCCAGATCATCCAGCCATTCATGCCATTTTTCCTGAAAACGATCTTCCAGGTC
>Ga0209164_1000374_pt1 | contig 114533 bp, 97 predicted proteins | sample MTBNYHSulfiMetaG_FD_187458 | JGI IMG/M metagenome (GOLD analysis project Ga0209164, IMG submission 187458) | Enrichment culture microbial communities from rom New York Harbor, USA that are MTBE-degrading - MTBE-NYH (New York Harbor Sulfidogenic)... | ecosystem: Environmental > Aquatic > Marine...
TAGTATCATCTGGACTTCTCGGGGGCGAAGGAATAACGGGAGTGGTTCTAGCGATAATAAGGGTTCTAACTGTTAGCTAATAGATTAGAGGAGTTAATTTGAAACACTTTCATACTGTGGGCAGAGTCCCTTTCAATCGGATTCACATTTCTCTCAAATGGTTATTGCTCGGCGTCGTTTTCGGAGTAGCGGCCTTCTTCATCGTCAGTCTTTCAATGGAGAGGATCGAGTCTCCTCACTTCTCTGCCCAGCTCTCCGCGGCTCGACTCATGGCGTCTTCCATAGCTGAACTTTCGAGTTTCCGGGAATCGCTTGGCATAGAAATCGACCCCTCCGTCGACCCTAATCTGACCGGGCTCATTGGACCGGAATTCACGGAGTTGACAACTACTCTCGGAAATCTGCAGGCGAAGAGAACCTCGACCAATCCGGACTTTGCGGCTCTCCTGGTGAAGTACTTCGAAGAACTCGATCTCAAGAAAGGTGATCCCGTAGCTATAGGAGCGAGCGGTTCTTTCCCAGCGCTTCTTCTTGCCACTCTCTGTGCTTGTGAAGTTCTGGAACTTGAACCCCTTGTGATCTACTCTGTTGGCGCTTCAGAGCACGGCGCTACACACCCGGAATTTACCTTCGTTACGATGCTGGAAAGACTTGTAGATGTTGGGCTACTTAAAGACAGTCTTATCGCGGTTTCTCTGGGCGGTAATTATGATACGGCAAGCGGGATGTTTTTCCCGAAAGCTCGTGAACTGATGACGGAGATTGCTTTATCCAGCGGAAAGACCTTCATATATGAAGAGCCTCTTCAAGCAAGCATCGAAAAGAGACTTGAGCTTTATATTGAGAAGTCGGCCGGACTGCCTTCTGTCTTCGTCAATGTCGGGGGAGCAAGCACAAACTTCGGCAACAGCCTGCTGGCTCTAAGCCTTGATAACGGTGTTTTGACTTCGTTCTCTTCGATCCCTGAGGGCGATGAAAGGGGACTGATTTTCGAGTTCGCAGAGCTCGGTGTACCCGTGATTCATCTGCTGAACATTAGAGACCTTGCGATGGAAAATGGGATTCCGATCGACCCCGTTCCGCTTCCGGAGCCGGGAATCAGCGGAGTATATTTTGTCGATAGTTACTCGGTGCCTCTAACCTTGACCTTTCTATTCCTTATGATCCTCTGCGTTGTCGCGGGAAGGATGATTAAGAAATGACAAACTTGCTGCTGGCTCTGATCGCATTGTCGGTCCTCTTGCTCTTTCTCGTGATCGAGAATATTCTCTCGAGAAAGAGAAGGAAACGATTGAAAATTGCTATTCAAGTGAACGGAACCAGAGGCAAGAGCGAGACAGTAAGACTGATTCACTCGGCCCTCAAAGCAAACGGCTTCTCGGTACTGGGAAAGACGACGGGGACCGTTCCTATATGGATAACCCCCGACGGGAGACATGTCGAAGTGGTGCGTCACGGTCCAGCAAACATACAGGAGCAATTCCTCGCCTTGAAGAAGTCGGAGAGGGACGGCTGCAACGCGCTGGTCGTAGAATGCATGGCTATTAAGCCCGAGATGCAGCTCTCGAGCATGAGAATCGTCGAAGCGGACATTACCGTCATCACGAACTCTTACCCGGACCATATCGAAGAGATTGGGGCCGATGAAATCGAGACGGCTAAAGTGCTTTCTCTATCCATTACTCCAGGCGGAATTTGCGTTTTGGGAAACGTTTCGTCCGAGGCAATGGAATCAGTCAAGAACCACTGTTCTAGGATAAATACTAGATTGGTGACTGTCACCCCGAAAGTGGAAGACACGGCCGGATTCAGATTCGAGCCAAATGAGGAAAACCTGTCTATCGCGCTGAAGGTTGTGGAATTACTTGACCTCGACAGGGAAAAGGCATTGGAGGGAATGAGAGAGGCGCTGCCTGATGTGGGAACATTCAGGTATCTGCATCTCGGTGACGGGATCAAAGATACTGTTCTTGCAAATGCGTTCGCGGCCAATGACATTCGTTCTACTTCTCTACTTCTAGAAAAAGCAAGACACGACTTTCCCGAGAGGCCGCTCGTCGGATTCTTCAACTCTAGAGACGACAGGCCGGATAGAGCTCTCGTCTTCGAAGCGATGATTAGAGAGTTCGACAGGATAATAGTCAGAGGACCTGTTCCTCAAAGAATCCTGAAGAGCAAGAACGTGGAAAAGCTGAAAGACCCGAGCCGGCTCTATTCGCTTCTTCAAGGGCATGAGCTCGTTTTCGGATTCGGAAATATACGCGGCCTTGTCCAGTGGCTGAGCGGGTTGGAGGAGATTCGATGAGTCCTGCGTTGTTCTCAATTGGAATCGTCATAAGTACAATATTCTGGTGGGTGACGGGGTTGTCGGCCGGAGGGCTTGTAACGCCGGTCTACCTCTTCATTTTCATTGAGCAACCTTTGAGACTGCTTTATACATGGGGTGTCGGTCTGGTCACATTCCTGATTCTGAACCTTCTCCAGAGGTATCTGATTCTCTACGGAAGAAAGAGACTCGCAATAGGAATTCTCCTCGGCGTCGTGGTCAAGCTTTCTCTCGACACACTTCTTATGCCTAACCTTCCGGTAGAACTTTTCTCAACTGTAATTGGAACCATCGTTCCCGGGCTGATCGCGAATGACTTCTACAGGCAAGGAGTAGTGAAAACCTCTCTTTCGCTGATCTTCGTCACAACGGTTGTCTGGCTGACAAATATACTGATAAAATCGATCACGGTTATCTGAGAGTTCCCGCTAGCCGAAGAGCACGAGTCTTAACACAAGATAAAGGTTGGAAATGCCTAGTGAAATAATTGCCGAAGGGAACCCGATCTTCATGAAGTCGAGGAAACTGTGCCTGTTCCCATACTCCTTGTTTACCATCTCAAAACACATCACATTCGCAAGATGACCGGTCACAGTTCCGTTCCCCCCTAGGTTTGCCCCCAGAGCAAGAGCAATCCAGAGATCGTACTGAAGAGGGTAATGAACGGATAGCTGCGCCACGATAGGAATAAAGATCGTAACAACCGGAATGGCTCCGGTAACCATCGCTGTCATTCCGCTTACCCAGAGAATAAGCATAGAGAGAACGGCCGGGTTGCTCGAAAGATTCAAAGCCAGAGTGGAAAGCTCTCCCGTTATTCCGGTACTTTCGAGAGAGTGTGCAAGCGAAAAGAGTCCAATGAAGAAGAGAATCGCGTTCCAGTCCACTTCGGTAGCGACCGATTCGAAATCCTTTCCCGTATACAGAAGCAAAAATGAAGCTCCCAGCACTGCGAACAGCGACATTTCTATGTCAACGATACTGTGCATGATAAATCCAATTACTACAACCACAAGTGTTCCGAGGCTGACATACATCAATTTCTTATTGGTTATGACTCCATCGAGCCGTAACCCCTGAATCTCCTCCTTCTTTCCAGATACTGACGAGAGACCCTTCAGAATCTTGAATCTGGAGATCAACATCAGGGTAACATAAGTCAATAAGAGCGGAGCCAGCACAAGACCACTGAAAGTCATGAAAGGAATCTTGGAGGCGTTACCGATAATAATGTTTGGGGGATCGCCTACTAGAGTCATACAACCGCCGATGTTTGAAGCCAGAATCATCACGGCCGTGAACCCGAAGGGGTTGAATCCCGCAGTATCGGCAACGAAAAAGATTATCGGCATGAACATTATCATTGTAGTGACATTGTCCAGAACCATAGAGAAGAGAGCAATCAGCGCCGAAAAAAGCCCCGACAACAGAAGGATGTTTCCCTTCGTTGCTCTGAGAGTACGGACTGCCACATACTGAAAGAATCCAGTAGATTTGAGCACGCCGACTATCACCATCATTCCAATGAGAAGGAATATGGCGTTGAAGTCAACAAACTCAGATATTGTCTCTATTCTCATTGTCTCAGAGACTTTGAGCACCACAAGCAACATACCTGCCGTGAAGGCAATCAGCACTCTCCGCCTTTTCGAAAGGACAATCAGAGTGAAAGTCAATATGAAATAGATTACAATGAATACTCTGTCCACAAGTCTCATTGTATCCCAAAATGCTTAACATATGAAGAGGGATTGGACCTTTGGATGACCAAGCCGTTAGCTTTTGCGGACGATTCATAAGAATGGAGGCTCGGAGCCCCTGTCGAAGAAGCCGAAACGGCAACTGTTGGCCTGAAGGCATGTGAATCCGCGCTTTCAAGCAGTACTTTCGCATAATATCGTCGAAGAGCAACCGACAACATAACTCACTGTTACGGCCGGTCAGGTTGAGTCTTTTTTTCCCCGGGGGTAATAGGTTATGATTCTATAAGGAGTTTGCCAGATTTCTAGATTACGAGGTGTTGTTTTGAAAATAGCTGCGATTTGTATTGTTCTTGCCGTCTTCTTGTCGGGCTGCATCTTTTCCGGAACAGAAGGCTCATTTCAGTTCAGTAGTCCCGTTATTGGGAAGAACGGAGAAGTCTTCGTCAATACATCTGACAGAATCTACTCTTTCACTTCCGGCTCGGATTCGGGTAAGTCAATATTCTCGTTCGAACCGGGAGAAGGCGAATGGTTTAGCTGCGCTCCTTCTGTCGATAGTGACGGCAACCTCTACATCGGGACGACAAACGGCAGGCTCCTGAAAATCTCTCCGGAGGGTGATCTCAACTGGTCATTTGGCGGAAATGAAATCGAAGGCGCTTCTGCAATAAGGGGCAGTCCTTCATTCGATCAAAGCGGCAATGTGCTCTATGGAACTTACGACGGGGCGCTGTATTGTCTCTCCTCCGACGGACAAGAACTCTGGAGCTTCGATACAGGAAGAGAGATCTGGTCGAAGCCCGCAGTCGGAAGAGACGGAACGATCTTTTTCGGGACAATGGTAACGGCCGGCCAGCAAAGTAATCGCTTCTACGCGCTCAAGAACGGAGAGCTCTTGTGGATATTCGAAACCGGCGCCACTTCTTCAGGCTTCTATTCAAGCCCGGCTTTAGGAAGCGATGGAACAGTTTACTGCTCATGTCACGACGGCTTTCTCTACGCCCTGGATCCGACGGACGGAACTCTGAAATGGGAACTCCGGCTCGCGGAGGACGGGGAAGGCTCTTCGATCGCTTCAAGCCCGATTGTGGGAGAGGGAGATAGGCTTTTCGTCTGTACTTATGACGGTGTATGTTCGGCAATCAACAATGAGGGCGAGGTGATCTGGAGCACGAATCTTCAGAGTGAAATTGTCTCAACTCCCGTCTCCTGTTCGAACGGTGTGCTCTACGTTATCGGACGGGGAGAGGCTAGACTGTTCCAGCTAAACATCGCAGATGGAACCCTGGAGAGATCCGATCACATAGGAAGCGACAGCCTAGGCTCTCCTGTCATGAGCCAAGAGGGCACTCTGTATTATGCAGTCACCTTGAACGACATAGGAGGCAGAAGCAGACTAGGTTCACTGTCAACCGACTCTTTCCCTTCCGGATTGTGGCCGATGTACGGGCACGATCATAACCGCTCGGGCAGGCAAGAAGGTTTTTGATTTCGATGAAGGAAAGACTTCCAGGCGACAGGCTTTTATGGCGAATCCTTCGGCCGATCCTTAAACATCCCTTCATAAAGAGATACAATCTCCATGGAATCGGTCTCCAGAGACTGCCGGAGCCACCCTTCATCCTAATAGGCAATCATGCATACTTCATCGACGCCGTTTTGATCGGAGCGCTTGTGAGTTATCCGATAGTCTGGGCCGTTGCGGCAGGAAACTTCAGTAATCCTCTCTCGGGGCCCATACTAAGAGCGGGAGGCGCAATTCGAAAGAGAAAGGGCGTCCCCGATCTTCCAGCCATGAGGAAGATGATCGAAGTAGTCAATGCCGGCGGGGTCCTGGGTCTGATGCCGGAGGGATCTGTGACCTGGGATGGGGAGTTCGGCGAAGTACCGCCAGGGACAGCGAAATTCCTGGATAGGCTTAATGTACCGGTCGTCGCCGCAAGAATGAGCGGCGCTTATCTAACTAAACCAAGATGGGCCGATCATCACAGGTGGGGAAGGATAGAGGTTGAATTTCAGAGTTTCGAGGGCAAGGGAGCGCTCGATTATCTCTCGGAGGCCTCCGACTGGCGATGGCAGGAGAAAAAGAGGATTCCCTTCAAAGGCATGAGAAAAGCCGAAGGAATCGAGAAAATTATCTGGTTCTGCGAAGAGTGCCATTCGTTCCAGACAGTCAAAGCAAAGGGAGACTCGGCTGAATGCAAAAAATGCGGTCTTAGCTACACAGTTGACGATTTCGGTTATGTTTCCGGAAGAGCTGTCACAGATATCCTCGAGGTTCAAAGAGAATTGCTCTCTGATTACATAGCAAAGAGGGGTAAAATAGATGCCGGAGAGGGAGTAATAACGGAACTTCAAATTGGAACCGGCAATAAATCAAAATTCTCCGGAAAAGTCACTCTGGACAGAAACTGCCTTAGAGTGGGTGAGCGATGTTACTCACTTTCGAAGATCAGAGGCTTCTCGAACTTCCTCAAGAGAATCAACGAGTTCAACTATGAAAATTCAATTATGAGACTTAGGACCGAGATTTCTTCACTTCTTCTGTTCTGGGCCCACAGATATTTTTCCCATTCTGGAGAGAGTTAGGCTCACGGCAGCTACACGACTACGGAAACAGTACTTTCCTCATTTCTGTCACTTATCTTAATCGACTCGATTACCTTTGAGAGTCGAATTATCCCTTCTTCTATCTGTTCAAGTGGGACTCCCAGAGGATTGAGCCTCACGAAGTTCCTGCCGCTCGAGTCAAAGGTGAAAAGACTTCCCGGCGATACTGCAACGCCGCTTCTAATACCTTCGGCAACCAGTTTCCAGCAGTCCAGCGAGGCCGGTAACTCAAGCCAGAAGAAGTTCCCTCCCTGAGCCTCGTTGACCTTCACGTAAGTGGGAAGATATCTTAGACAAGCTCTCTTCGCAGCTTCCTTCTTGTCAAGACAGAGTCCAAGATACTTTTTCAAGAAGCTGTCGTATTCCCCCGTCGAAAGGAGCTTCGCGGCGACCAGCTGGCTGATGTTCGGAACTCCGAGCGAGATCATTCTTACCGGTTCGATCAGCTTCTCTATCAACGCTTCATCGGCAACTATCCAGCCGATTCTAAGACCTGGAGCATAGGCCTTCGATATCCCCCCTATCTCGATCACGCAGTTGTGATGATCGTAGTACTTAAGTGTTTTTGGCGCAGGACGACTATACTGAATCTCCGAGAAGACCGTGTCATCAATTATCGGAACGGAGTACTTCTCTGCAAGTCTTACCAGCGACTCCTTTTTCCCCTCAGGCATGTTTGAACCCGTTGGATTGTGCGAACAGCTCATTGTATATATGAATTTCACCCTGCTCCTTTTCAGAACATTTTCGAGAGTCGCAAAATCCAGGCCTTCAGAGTTTCTGTCGATGGGGAGCACTCGATGCTGAAACATTCTCGAAATGTTGATTATGTTTATATAAGTCGGATTCTCTACAACGATCGTTTCGCCTGGCCTGGCAAGCGCAGAAAACAATAAATAGACGGCCTCCTCTGCGCCAATAGTTATTAGAATATTTCTCGAGTTCACATGCATCCCAGAACCGTTCAGTCTCAGACACAAATACTTGATGAGGTCGGGGTTGCCCCTAAGAGACGGATAGTCGAGCGAACTCTTCAACTCATCTTCGGTAAGATCTGACAGAATTCCTTTCAGGAGGTTTGTTTGCTCGCTTCCAACAAGAGGTATGCCGGTATCGAACCTTATACAGTCGTCGGGCCGGCCCTTCAGAACGCTTGCCCATCTCGCCGAACCGGCCGGAACGGTAGCCCAGGAGTTAAGCTGCTCTCCCCACGATATCATGTCGAATTCCTTATGTGGCGGCCTGACTGAAATGACGTAAGTACCGCTTCCCGATCTGGAATCCAGAAGGCCATCCATCTTCAGTTCATTATAGGCTTTTACAACAACACTCCTGTTCAGCCCGAGCAACTTCGAAAGCTCTCGCTCGGAAGGAAGCCTTGTCCCTTCAGAAATCTCTCCCCTCATTATCGCTGTTCTCAACTGATCCATCAGCTGCTTGAACAAAGGGACACCAGAGCCCTTTTCGACTACAATTTTCAGCCCAAGCATGGATTCACCTCCTCAAATTGATTATACTTTGACAGGGCTTATTGACCATGCCATTATACTGTCAACAAAACATGCCATTTATCTTCAATAGATTAGTTTCCCTTCCAAAGTGACTTATCGGAATAACCGATCAAAGATTCCAGTACAAAGCGGATCGCTCCACTTGCTCGGATCCGACTACCGTTATTATGATGGCTGACATATAGTTTGAATATGCGACAGGGATCAATTAGCAGAAGTCGAGGCGAGAGATGCTACTCGAAATATTAAATTCGGGAGGAAAATTAATGAAAAGAAGCGATACTAAGGAGAAAAGAAAGCACGGTGGGAAATTCACTATCTCTTGAACAACACTAGATCACCTTTTCGGAATTGACCAGGATCAGGCCCGACTTTTCCTTGATTCGACTACTGTTCTTGTAAAGCCATTTGAAAACATTCTTTGCGAAGCGTGCTTCTTCAGTCAAATCTTTCGCAGCAAAATAATGAATCTGGATGATCGAAATGGCAGAAAGAAGATAGACGAAACTCTCCCTCTCGATTGAGGAAAGAGAGTTTTGCGAGGAGTATCCGTCGAGCAAATACGGAAGCAAATACAGGAAAAGCGACGGAGAACCCATCTTCAAAAACTCGGCGAAAACGCTATGAACTAGGTAGGCGAGATCTAGCACTTTCACTTCTCGAGTCGCACAATCAAAGTCTACTATCCCAGAGACCTTCCCCTCATGAATGATTATGTTCCCGGGATGGTAATCCCCATGGATGATCTGGACCGGCAGTCTGTAATATATCTTGTAGAAATCACTGAAGAAATCTTCAACGCTTTCAAGATCCAGCTCAAAGTTCCCTGCACTGAAGTACCGCAGGGCAGATGTCAGCGACTTCAGCAAATTCGTTCTTTCAAGCTGATCGTCATCGATTTCCTTGAGAGCTTTGTGGAGCATTCCGGTGAAACCGCCGAGTTCAACCGCCATCTCCGGAGTGGCATGAGAGACATTGGAGTCGGCCTTTTCTCCTTCTATGTAAGAAAACAATGAGTAAACGTACTTGCCGATTTTTACTTCAGACTTGCCATTGCGGGCACTAACGGGAGCCGAGACGGGAACTCCAATACCGACAAGATTCGCCAGAAGTTCACTTTGACAAGATTCAGCGGGAATACCTGCGTCCCTTCTCTTCAACACGTACAAAGATCCAGCAGAGCTGACTACCGAAGCTCTGCCATTCAATGCTCTTTCAAATCTGATCTTTTCCTTAAGCCCCCAGAACCTGGAAATCCGGGAGAAGGGAATTCTAGGCATATATAATCACCCCGGATATACAAACAAAATCATTATACAACATTTCGATCCGATAACCCATTCATGCCGACGCATCACTTTTCGCCGCTGAAATTCTCTTCCTGACTCTGTGTGCCGTCGTCGTTCCCAGTACCAGCAGAACCGTAACTACGCCGGCCCAGAAGAATGCACTCCCTCCGCCTGCTCGGTCTGCGATCGATCCGACAAACATGTTTCCGAGCGGCGTCGAGCCGGCGAACACAAGAGAGTAAACGCTCATAACTCTTCCTCTATACTCGTTGTCGGAGTTTATTTGCATAAGGCTGTTGGCAGTGGTAGTGAAGAAGATGTTCGCAAACCCCATACTCCCGATCAACAAAGCCGAAAGCAAGTACGAACGATTGAACCCCATAATGATGAAAAGCGATGAAGTTATGAACGGGACAACAAAAAGCCTCACTCTGTTCGGCCCTCTGGAACTCCCGCCGGCAACAATCAGCGCTCCCAGCAACGACCCGACTCCCAAAGAAGACATCAGAAGTCCATATCCCTGAGCGTCGAGACCAAGTTGATTTCTTGCGAAGACGGGGATCAAAACACTGTAATTCATGCCAAAGGTACTTACGATTGCGAGAATCAAAGTGGTGGTAGTCAGTATTGGGCTCTTGAAGAGATAGATGAGGCCTTCTTTGATGTCAGGTATCACAGTCCCCTTTGGTCTCTTCTTCACGACCGGCGCTACGTCAATTTTGAACAGGCCGACTATCACAGCTATAAACGTCACTCCATTCACGAGGAAGCACCAACCCGCACCCACAAGAGCCATCACTACCCCCGCCAAGGCGGGTCCTACGATTCTTCCAAGATTAATGACCGTTGAGTTCAATGCAACTGCGTTAAGAACCACATCACGGCCCACCAATTCGATCATGAAAGATTGTCTTGCAGGAATGTCAAGTGTCTTGACCATTCCTAGACCAAACGCCAGAAGGAAGATGTGCCAGTATTGAACTGTATTTGTGAAGACAAGAATCGCGAGTATGAATGCCAGGATCATTGAGGCTATCTGAGTTAAGATTACGATGCTCCTCTTGGGGAAACGATCAACGAAGACTCCCGCAGGCAGTGATAGAATGAGTACCGGCGTAAATTGTGCGACGCCGAGAAGACCCAACAGGAAAGGAGAATCCGTTATCGTCAAGACAAGCCATGACTGAGCTGCCGTCTGCATCCATGTTCCCATGACGGATATCAGTTGACCTACCCAGAAATATCTGAAATTCCTTACTTTGAGTGCCGGAAAAGTCTTTTCCATTCTAGAGAAGAGCAAATCCTGTAAACTGTTAGCCAAACGAATCATCCCCGTGGCTATTGTACTATATTTTCCAGGGTTATAATTGAAGTGTGGTCAATAGACTTCAGATACTATAATTGAACAGAGAGAGTACTTAGAATCAAAGACTGTGCCAAGAGTGAAAGCCCGTAGGTTCTTTCAGACCACCAAGAAGCGAAGGAAGGAGGCAAATTAAATGGATAATGTCGCTACACGCGTTCTTCGAAAAGCTGAGATGGAAAAAGAACTTCAACAGCTCCTCAGTGCAGAGGCCGGGATCAGATCAGATTCATATCTTCTCACTTTTTACTTTCCGATGGAAAATCTCAAAAGGAGCGATGCGGAAAAGCATTTGAAGTCAAATATTCTCGACTGTCTGAGAAAGGACGAGAAGATAACCGGTATGGGAAAAATTCATCAGAAGGTTGTTGAAGCCGTCCTAATCAAACTCGGAAACACCGATGATCTGGGAAGAGGATTGGCGATTTTTGTTGAGTTCTACGCAGGCGAAGATGAGAAAAACGATAAAACGGTCGAAGGTGTAAAAATCATCCCGCTTCATAGAAAGCCCGAGAAGGAGATTTACGTAGGCAAGACATTCGATCTTGATCAACTGATCTGGCTTTCAAGCTCCTCCGCGGAGGCACTTGTTGTCTCGCTGGAGAGAGAAAAATCAACGTACTATGTAATGGAAGGAAGAAAACTCTCTTTTATAAAGAGCATCGAAAATGAGTTCATTCGAGAGAAAGAGCAGGAGTATCTGGAGGAGTACTCTCCCTCGCCTTCATCGGGAGCGATGTATCACGGGAACGCTTCGGAAAAGGTCAGCAAGGCAAAGGAAGAAGAGAACAGGAGATTCCTTCAGAAAGCCGCCTCATTACTCAAGAACGATGAAGAGATTCCAAAAGACGTAGAATATCTCGTCTTCTATCACTCTTCTTCGTTCAGTGAAAGTATCGAAAAGTTCCAGAAGGAAGCGAAACATCTGATTCCAGATGCATACCCAATCTTCGTTCAAAAGACACTCAATCAGGAGAAGCAACTTCAGGAAGAAGTCGACAAACTAATCGATAGCGAAAGCAGGAGACTTCGAAAGGAATTTCTGGAAATGGCCCAGGAGAATTTCGACAAGTATGTCGAAGGTTGGACGGAAGTCTCGAAAGCAGCAAATGATAGAAGGATCGACACGCTTTTCATTAATCCTCTTGAGAGGAAAAGAGGTTATGTTCTTGACAGAGAGCTTGTATATACGCACGCCGTAAAGGAGAGCAGAGAAGTCAGAAATGTGGGCCCCTGGATCGTGCGAAGCGTAATAAACAACGACGGAAAAGTTGTAGTGGTTGATAAGGAACTCCTTCAAAGTGAGATCGCTGCAAGACTGAGATACTGATATAAGACTCTTAGGAGGTGTGTAAGTGAAACAGCTCGCAGTATTTGTTCTGGTTATTGGTCTGGCCGCAGGTTTGATGGCCACCCACTTTTCAGTGGGAATGGGCTTTGTTCTCAATCAGGACAGACAGACAAAGGAATTCGATCTTCAGTTCTTCGGGAGGGCTCAAGTAGGCTGGATGTTGTTTAGCAAACCTGTCTTAGGCATTATTGCAGATGTTCCAGTCTTCGGATTCGGCTTTGAGGAAATGGAGTTCTATTCTCTTGACCCTATGCAAGCCCTCATTGGACTTTATGCCGAACTGGGACTCGAAGATCTCGCGCCTTCTCTTCCGCCTGTTTTCTTCAAGGTAACGGCGATGACTGAACTGTCCAGCGTCCTTGCCGCTCGAGACATAAAGTATCTTCCGCTAGTCTCCCACATCGGAGCAGGCTACGACATGAGCGACTTCAGTCTTGAGTTGGCAACTTCAATCATAAATGTGGGATTCAGCCTGGGAGGGCAGCTTGCAAGGCACTCGACCTTCTTCCCCCACTTTCATCTGGCAGGCAGATACAATTTCGATTTCTAGCGTAGACGGGCCAAATGGCCCGTCTACGTTCGCTACGAACTGGAAGGTTGCGTGTCTGAAGCTGCAATGATGAAGAAGAGCATTCTCGAAATATGCTTAAGTGTGTGTCCCTGATAGATCAAATCGTATTGAGGAAAAACGGAGTAACGGGTAAATGATTGCGGGACAAAAGTGAACCTATCTCCCTTGACTTTGTTCCGAGATTTCATGTTTGTCTTTATGGCGCCTTCGACGACTTCTGGAAGAGGAGTCGGGCGGTTGAAAGTCATAATTAATGTCTTCCACCTCCGGCATCATGAGCCAAGCTCTACACCCGCATCCCGATTTTTGTCTGCTTCATTACGCGCACCAAGAAGCCGCCTGATAAGTTCCTGTTCGGGGCTTTCGCAATGCACCGCTGGGCGCTTGATCAATTATCCTTCTATTCATCTTTTATCAGCTGAAGCGAGTAAAGCTTCTTGTATTCGGAACTGGTCTTCAGCAGCTCGCTGTGAGTTCCGCTTGCAACAATAACCCCATTACTGATTAGCGCCACACTGTCGCTCAGTAGGACAGTGGATAATCTATGAGCGACCATCAGCACGATTATGCCTTCAGACTTAAGACTAATAAGAGTATTCTGAATTATTTCTTCAGTCTTTGAATCGATATTGGACGTGATCTCATCAAGAATCAATAATTGTGGTTTCGAGACCAGCGCTCTGGCCAGCGCAACCAACTGTCTCTCACCGCCAGAAAGCTGAATGTCAGCAACTAATGTATCGAGTCCATTCTCGAATCTTCTCAACAACACGTTCAGGTTTGTTCTTTCGAAGATGTTTTCCAAACTGGCTTCAGAAATCGATCTACCCAGGGTAATGTTTTCCAGGAGAGTACATCTTTCAAACAAAGTTGGCGTCTGCTCCACAAAGCCGATATAGGGTCTGAGTGATGCTGAATTCGATACCGGGTCGCCATTGATGTAAATGGTTCCAGATTGGGGTTTTTGAAGTCCCATAAGAATATTCAGAGTAGTGGTTTTACCGGCGCCGCTCTCACCTACCAGCGTCGTAATTTCCCCTTTCCTCAATTCAAGAGACAGGCCTTTTAGAATTTGCTTTTTGCCGTAGCCAAATGCAATGTTCTCTAAAGAAATGCTCCGAACACTTTCTAACTTAGGACTACTATCGCTCCTTTCCTCTTCAGGAGCTTCCAGCACCTCGATTGTTCTCAGCAGTCCTCCCCAGCTTTGTCTTAGAAGAATGTTCACCTGCATGAGCAGCTGAATAGGATTGAATAATGATTGAACGTAAGCCCAGAAAGTGATCAGAATTCCTACAGTAATCTCGCCTTTCATTACCAGGTAACCACCGTAGGCAAGCAGTGAAAATGAAATAAGCCCGTTTATCGACGTCTTGAGTGCACCGGCGATTTTTATCGCCTTTATGAACCTCTTGCCCGCATAAACATGGTCTCCTTGAAAACGATCGAAGAAATTTGTGACCCAGGAAAATGGCATGGCGATTCTGATCAGTTTCATATTATCGATTATGTTACTTGTGACTCCCGCCAGTTCGCCGAATTTTTCTCTCTCAACTTTGCTCCTTTTCTCCACCATAATATTGAAGAACATTATCACAAGAAAGGAAAACATGATGAAGCCCAGGGGCAAAAGAGTTAATTTCCAGTTAAAAGCAAACATGATTGCTAGAATCGCCGATATTTGAACGATTCCCAATAACAGTATCGGAAATACCTGCGCTATAACTGTTCCTACGAGTTCCAGATCAGATATTAATCTCGATACTAGCTCGCCGGTTTTATTCTTGTGGAAATAGTCGAAAGGAAGAACAAACATCTTCCCTAACAATTGTTTTCGCATGTCCGATTTTGCCATGAGGGCCGTGGTTTCAAAAACCACCTCTCCAAAATATGTGAAGATCAAGCTTCCAAACCAGAGCCCGACGACAAGCAAAACATACTTTACGAGAAGGTCCATGTCGCCAGAAGGGATAACTACATCTATTAGCAGCCTTATCAAGAGCGGAAAGACAACAGCAAGTGCAATCATCACGCCGACCAGAACTGCTGCCAGCAGTTCCCGTTTCCAGTAAACCTTGAACAGCTTGAAAACAAACCTGCGAACGGTCTTTTTTTCATTCTCCATCTCTCTGCCCCCCGGGTTTTCTTTTCACAGGCCATTTGAGAATTTCTCCTTCTTTTCCACCTTTGCAAGTCTCAATCAAGTCAATTCCTCGAGTATGAAACAGAAAGCCTTCTTCTGAACTCATGCTCCCACCTCCTTGGTTTGACCTAACTGAAATGGACAATTGCCAAAATGGACAGGGTAGATAACAGTCTTAACAAATTACTATCTTATTCCACAGATGAAAATTGCATCTCAACATGCGCTATATGTTACTATTTCAGGAGAACCGTTGACGACACTCAGCATCTCACATGCATACAAATTGGAGTATTTGGTTAATATTATATCAAGTTAATTGCTTTTGACCAAGCGCGATATCACAAAGATGAACCAAAGGGATGAGCCCATTACCCTGAGAGGGTCATACAGCTTGTGAAGATGTGAGCATGTTTGCAGATTTTTGGCCGGATTTCGAAGCAAGCTGGAAGTGCCTCACCCTTTATCTTGGAAAGGATTTCACACTGTTTGCCAGACAGTTCACTTCTCTTGGAGAATTCACTCATATCCAAAGAGAAATGATCCAGTACATTCTCTCCAGTCCGTTTCTCATTCTCTTCCAACTTATCCCGTTCAGCGAGCTCCTCATTACACATAAGTCAGGGAGTTAATTGCTACCAATATACTGGTTCTTACGCGAGCATGTATTTGGTGATTTAAGTACTCCATTACGTGAGGAGGGCCACGTAGCGTCGGAGGGTGTTAGTGGTTTGTTTGCGAAAGAAGGCGACGATCTGAAATAGTTCCACAAGAAAGGGTGTTCGATGCCCGTTCTTGGTTGCTGGCAGGAGCCATACATATTGATCACTGACCAAATAACGTGAAGAGTGAATCTTGGTAAGAGACACTTGCACGCCGAGATGCTCAAAACAAGAGAGGGATTTTGGAGCGAGATCCCGTGCAGAGGCATCACGGGATGACAGTATCAAGCAATTCTAAAAGCGTCCCTATTCGTCATCTGAACTTGATTCGGAATCTCGGTTCTTTAAAGAGAATAGCCGAAAAATAGCTTCGTTGAGAGTGCGCTGTGAGAAGCGACTCACCGTTGACCGTCCCAGATCATGGACCCGTTCACCGATAAGATCAAAGACCAGATCCTGATCAAGAGCACATCAGGATGGCAAATTGAGTTGGTTCAAACAAGTTGGTATTCTTCGCCGGCTGGTTGCTGTCTTCTCTTCCTTAAGCTCCAACCAACCACGGCTATTAGAACAGTTGTCAGTTCCAAGATCCAAGTTGCAAAGTTGGAAGAACTGGTAATCAGTTCTCGGTTCACCGTTCTCCGAGAGGAGCATAGGGAAATCGGTTCCAAGCGCAAGAACGGCTGGACGACACTAAGAGTCTCTCGCTCCGTTCGGCGATCAGAGCTTCATCTAGAATCATAGTGGAAAGAAAAAAGACGCTCTGAAAGCGTCTTCAATATTAATTCTACCACGAGTAATCGTTAAAGTCAACCGGTCTAGCTGTTGCCGGCAGGTTAAGGAATCTCGCCCGGGGATCAGCATTTCCTTTAGCCTGGTTAATCTGAATCTATTGTTCACATATAAACAACAGTGGCCGCTTAAATGACTAATCAACTATCGGATGCCTCCAGAAACTCATCCAGCCGGTCCAACCCTTCAGCGAAGCTCTTTCGGCCCAATCCCATTCTGAAGAAGCCGCCTTCGAAATCGTACATCGATCCGGGAAGAAGTAGAATTCCCGCGCTTTCCAAGACCGCCGAGCAGAAGTCTTCGACATCCCCTCCAACGAAATGTACAAATGCTATGGGTCCTGCCTTTGGCCTCGAAACTCTGAACACCGACGAGTACTTCTCGAAGAATAGGGCAGCTCGATCCCAGTTCTCAACAACAATCGCTCTGTTCCTTTTCAGGATCTTATCACCTACACACAGTGCCTTCCAGGCAAGATACTCCGAGGGAGCGCTGTTGCAGATCGTGGTGTAGTGTTTGAATCTAGTCATTGATTCCAGGACACTTTTGTTGTGAGATACAACCCAGCCGATTCTCAAGCCAGCCAATCCGTAAGATTTTGACATCACCCCAAGTGCAAGAGAGTTGTCGGAAATATCTGCAAAGGACTCCTGCTTCTCTATGGATTGATCAAGCTCAAGCCCTCTGTAGACCTCGTCGGAGAAAACGAAAATCCCCCTTTCTTCGGTAAAGGAAGCGATCTTCATCAGGTCTCTGTTAGAAACAAGGTATCCGGTCGGATTATTAGGATTGTTTATCACAACCAGTTTAGTTTCTGGGCGAACAAGATCCTTCAGCTCATCTACATTAAAGCTCCATTCTTCCCCACTTCTTCTCAGTTCCCAGCGGGTCACTTCACATCCGATTGCGTTGGCGACTTCGTACAGTGACTGATAAACTGGAAACTGGCAGATCACATGGTCGCCTTTCTGAAGAAAAACATTCATGAAGTTGAAGATAGCCTCTTCCGCGCCTGAGTGAACCAGAACCTCTTCCGTTTTGACACTCGAGTAAAGCCTGGCAATTTGCACCCTCAAATCGTGATTGCCGGGAACTTCGGTGTAGCCAAGCCATGTATCCATGAACTTTGAGGGGGATTCGCCGTCCATTTTCAGCAACTCGCCGATCGTCATGGCTTCACAGTCCGACTGAGCAAGAAGGTGGGGTGCGTCGAACTCGTGCTTTTCAAAGTAAACTTCCAGTTTGAAATCATTTAGCTTCATTCTCTTCCTCCGGCTGTCAGTGATACTCGATCTTACCAGACTACTTTCAAACTGGAACTTATGAATGAATGCAGACGACGAGTCGGACGGCTTCCAGGACGTCTCTTATGCTATTGAAAATAGGTCTCAAAGGGAAATTCGATCATGAATCTATTGACGCCCTCTTCATGTTCGTAATCAAGCCGAAGATTGTGCGCACGCAAAATTGACAAGACCACTCTCAGCCCGAGACCGTATCCCTGACCTTTCACTTCCTTCACAGATTCACCAAGGCTCATGAAATCGACGGCTTTTCCCTTGTTGGAAACAGATAGCAGAGAGTATTTCTCTTCACGGGTCAGCCTGATCTCCACAGAATCGTCAGTAGAATACTTGCAGGCGTTGTCAAGAAGATTCATTATTACGTGCTCGATCATGTATCCGGAGGCACTGACCATTGTCTCGGGGAGGATCTGTATTTCAATCTCTTTGTCGGGATGAAGGATCATGATCTTCTCAGTAGTCTCCAGTACAAGTCGGGAGAGATCTATCTCTCTCTTCTCAATCGGTACCGAGATCTCTGTGCGCGATAGAAGCAGATACTCTTCAGAGAGTCTTATGAGCTTTTCCACTTCCTCAAGGGTTTCTCTCACGGCTTCGCGCATACTCTCTTCCGAGGAACTGCCAGTCAAAGAGAGCTGAAGATTCGATTTCATTACTGCGAGGGGCGTTCTCAACTCGTGAGCGATTCTTGAAGAGAACTGCTTCGCATCGTTAATCAACTGCTCGATTCTACTCAGCGCCTTATTGATTTCACTTTCAAGCTTCGAAACCTCGTCTCCACTCTTTTTGAGCGCAATTCTGGCATCCCTCAATCCCGTTCTGCTGATTAGCTCCATTTGGTTGCCGGCCTCTTCAAAAGGTCTTATCAGTTTTCTCGTGAATACTGTTCCAATGAGACTTACGGCCAACAGGATCGACAACGAGGAAAAGACCACTACTGCGAGAACAAACTTAAGATACTCCTCAGACTTTTCGAGATTGTAGAAAGTCACGAATCTCTCTTCGGCTCCTTCGATAAGCTCGACAGTCGCTCTATATCGATGATCTCCTTTGGTTCCAATTCCTGCAACTTCCTTGAACAGCTCCGGTTCAGCCCGAAAACTCGCCACTGGTTCATCTTCAATGTATATGGCGAATCCAAAGTCTTCATTTCCCGCAAGGCTCAGGAGTTTGTTTTCTTGACCTGCAAATTTATACGTGTTGACTATATCGTTATGAAACGATAGGAGCAGATTATCTATCCTGCGAAATTCCAGATTCCTCAGGACAAAAAAGACCGTCAGGCCCAGTGAAATAACCACGGTGCCATAAGTTACAAGGTAAAGCAGTGAGATCTTTCCCTTAACCGTCATCTGCCAAGCTCCTGAATCTGTACCCCTTTCCCGGAACCGTTTCGATTACGTCATACATCCCGGCCGACTCAAGTTTCCGTCTTATGTAGTTAATATAGACATCAACAATATTGCTGCGCGGTTCAAAGCCTGTTTCCCAGATCTTGTCGGTAATTTCCTCTCTGGAGAAGACGTCTCCCGGGTTGCGGAAGAGCAGTGCGAGGATTGAAACCTCTCTTGAGGTTAGGTCCAGTCTTCCCCCGGAACAGGTGAAGACCTCCTTTCTCGAATCGTAACGGAGAGGACCGTACTGAACTATCGACTCTATCTTCAGCTGATTCCGTCTTACAAGAGCTTTAACTCTGGCTTCCAGCTCACGCAGATCGAATGGTTTGGGAACGTAATCATCTGCTCCGATCTCAAGCCCTTCAATCCTGTTGTCAACTTCGCCCAGTGCGGTGATTATTATTATTGGAACATCGGACTTCATCTCTTCTCTAAGAAAGCGGCAGAACTCATAACCGTTCATGCCGGGCAGGAGGACATCGAGAACAATGCAATCATAGCTACGCTCAAGGGCAAGATCAAGTCCTTCTTCTGCGTTCTGAGAGGCATCCACAAGAAATCCCGAACGCTCAAAAAAGGAGACGACATTATCAAGAAGCCTTTTCTCATCTTCAACTATCAAGAGTTTCATAGAGTATCAATTCTTTCCGTTTTCTTTGCCGGGAGGAGTGTCTGGCTGACCAGGATCGTCGGGCTTGCCTGGATCATCGGGCTTGCCCGGATCGTCAGGCTGACCAGGATCGTCGGGCTTGCCTGGTTTTTCCGAAGGAGTCAAATCCTCTTCCTCGCCCAGTGCTTTCTCCAGTCTCTTGCTGGCCTCCTCAAGCGCCTTCTCATTTGCCATTACATTTAGTGTTGAAGCAAAACTGCTTCCTAACCTGTAGGACTTCGTCTCGGTTATTACATGCCAGAAGTGACCGTTCTCTTCCTGTACAAGAAAGATACCGCGAACCTCCTCCCTTGACTGTATAGAAACAAGAGAGAAAGCGTCAATCATCTTTACTTCTGATGAAATGCCGGCCTTGCTAGTTTCCGTTATTTCGGAAATCTCACCGTTTGTTGAGAGTGTGACTACTCTGGAGTCGGTCACAACCCTTATCAACCCTTCGGGAAGAACAAAGATAGCGAGAATCTCACCAGAAGCTACCCGCTGCACCCTCTGAATTAAGGTGATACTGACTGATAGCTCAAAGTCCCCGCCCCCAACCAGGTAACCAAGCAAAGACTGCTCGCTCTCAAGCACAGTACCAACCGAAAGTGCGGCTGAAAACACCAAAGCTATAGCGTAGGCGAGACAAATGACTCTTTTCATTTGAGTTCCACCTTCACTTCCGCAAACCATCGACAGTGTTGAACCGATGAATCCCTAGCGCTTTCCGGTTAATCAACCCAAACTCCTTTAGGACAGACCGAGACTTAACTGTCTGATCCACCTATTTCTCAACCAAGACAATTGTACCAAGATCGACGTCTTTGTCCACAACGGTAACTGAAAGGGACTGATATCTGGATTCGCTTTCATCGACCGAGAATCCTTCATCCATGTAATTGTCGAAGAACTCCAGCCTGTATTCCCCAGGACCAACCTTGCAAAATCTGAACTCGCCTTCCTCCCAAATCGGATTGTCTATATGGGTAAACGTCGTAAGCGCCTCGCCATCTCCTTCTGGAAACAGCGCTGCAAGGAGAGGCAACTGATCCGCAGAGACAATTCCCGTTACATCAAAAAGGCTTCCGTGGCGCACATGGATTACGGGCGTCATGTGGACCTTGTCTTCGTGGCTCTTCTTCTCTCCTGAGATCTCGGCCTCACTGACTATGTCCTCCCACCGGCCGTTGATTTTCAACGACTTTGACAAGTCAAAGTCAAGAACAACATTCGTCACAGAACCTTCGTTAATCTCAAGACCCAGATTGTTTATCTTCAATGATCCAGAGTTGACGGTAACTGGATAGACTATCTCATTGGCCGTCATAGTTGCCGCAGAAACTTCTATCCGCAACTGGTTATATACACCGACGACTCCTGCAGTGTCGGGCAGTTCAAAAGTCGCTCCCACAAGAGTAAGAATGTCCACTTCAAATGGCTCGTCGACAATAACAATAGGCTCGTATTCATCTGGAGGAACCTCCTCGGATCCATAGAGCTTTATGCTTTCAATCCTTACGATAAGAGAGTCAATCTCTTCGATAGGGATTACCGCATCGGTAAGGACAACTCTCACCGTTCCCCTGTCGGCCTCTGGCAAAGTAAGATCCACGCACCCAGTGAAGAAAAACGCGGAGAGCAAGACAATCAAGAATAGTAGCTTTTTCATTTTCTTTAACCTCCCTTCTTCGTTTGGTTATAAACAGAGTCTATCCCCTATGTTATTAAAGAGAGATTAAACAATCGCACGCAGGAGCAGTCCGAAACTTGTCCTGATCGGAAGCTTTTACATTGCCAGCATTGTTCCAGTCGACAACGGGTGCTATATTTGATATTGGCCAAATGCCGCGCCCTGTCGGTACGGGTCGGTGAGGAAGAGATAAGTTGAAAATAGGAATTCCCGGAGCACTCTTATATTACTATTACGGGCCGTACTGGGTCCATCTGTTTGAAGAACTCGGAATAGAGGTAATCACAACGCAGAAGACCGACAAGAAGACGATTGACAGAGGGATCGGGGTTTCTGTTCCCGAGATCTGCGTTCCAATCAAGATATACAACGGACATGTCCTCAGGTTGGTCGATCAGGGCGTTGATTATGTATTTGTGCCCAGAATGGTTTCAATTGAGAAGGGCAAGTTCTTCTGCCCCAAGTTCATGGGACTGCCCGACATGATAGAACATGGAATCCCGGCCGTCAGGTCGAAGTTGCTCACAATGGACATTCAGAGCAGTACTGAAGACATCACTTCGCCAAAGTTGATTTATCCCATTGCCGGTAAACTTGGAGTCTCCAAGAGTGAAATCCGAAGAGCCAGCCATTCAGCAGGAAGGAGATGGAAGAAGTTCAGAAACCTCTGCCTGGAAGGCAAGACGATCAAGGAGGCGTGGGCAGAACTCGATGGAGCGGGCTCACCACTCGAAAGGAGTCACAATTCCCTGAAAATCGGCCTCCTCGGTTACGTCTATGACGTCTATGATGAATTCATTAGCATGGACGTGACTGCGAGACTGCGGCAGCTTGGAGCAGCGGTGACGACGTTTGAGATGATACCTCCCAAACTCTTGAAGAAGCACGTGAAGAAGATGAAGAAGAGTCTCTTCTGGACTTTCAGCGACAAACTTCTTGGAGCGGCCTACAGCATGTTCAGGGAAGGTTCGGTCGACGGAGTCATTCACATTACTGCATTCGGTTGCGGACCTGATGCCTTTCTTGGGAAACTGCTCGAGATAGAATCCGAGAAGACGGGAATCCCCTTCATGACGGTAAGAATCGATGAACATACAGGAGAAAACCATCTTCAGACGAGGGTCGAGGCCTTTGTAGACATGTTGGGCAGGAAGTTCGAGAAGGCTGGAGAAAGGCCATGAAGTATTCATTTCCATATTTGGGCAATGTGATGGTATATAAGAAGCTTCTCGAGATGCTGGGTCATGAGGTTGTAGTTCCTCCGCGACCCACTCAGAAGACAATTGATCTTGGCACGAAGCATAGCCCTGAATTCGCTTGTTTCCCCTACAAGGTCCTTATGGGTAATTACATTGAAGCGTGTGAGAAGGGCGCTGAGATAATAGTTTCAAGCGGCGGGCACGGTCCATGCCGAGCCGGTTTTTATGGGGAGCTTCACGAAAGAACTCTTCATCAGATCGGTTATGATGTTGAAGTAATTATCTTCGATTCCGTCAAGCGTGATTTGAAGGGCGATATTTCGAAGTTCTTGAAGATCAAGGGAAAGAACTCTCTGGCCAGGGTCATCGGAGTTGCTCGGATTATCCTGACGATGCTCAAGGACCTCGATCGATTCGACAAGGAGATTCATAGGATTATGCCGTACGAAAAAGTCACGGGAACGTCCCAGAAAATCTTCGAGAGGATTTCCGGTGAATATGAAAAGTGTTGGACCCTTGATGAAGTGAAGAAGGCACACTCCCTGGCACGCGATATGATAGCTTCAATCGATGTTCATGATGTTGCCGAAGAAGAGAAGATACGCATCGGGGTTGTGGGGGAGATCTTTGTCGTAATTGAATCAAGCATAAACCTGGAAATTGAGAACACCCTGTGCAATCTGGGTTGCGAGGCCGAGAGATCGCAATACGTTGGAGAATGGGTCGATCACAATTTTTTCGGCAGAGGCCGCGAAAAAGAGATAATGAAAATGGGGTCGGAATACATAAAGATTATTATTGGCGGGCACGCGAAGCAGAATGTCGGTCACATAGTCGACTACAGCAAAAGGGGCTTTGATGGAGTTGTTCATTTGATGCCTTTTGCATGCCTTCCTGAATTGGTCTCTCAAAGCGTCATCCCAAGGATTTCCGAACTGAACGGCATACCGGTTCTCACACTGGCAATAGATGAACAGACAGGGAAGGCGAACAGTTTGACGAGGATAGAGGCTTTTGTTGATCTTATTAGAAACTCTAAGCGCAAACGCATTTCCGCGAACAAGTGAGGGGATTTCTGTGGAGATTTTTGTTGGAGTGGATGTCGGTTCGGTAAGTACCAACATAGTGGCGCTTTCCGAAAGAGGCGAGATGGTTTTCAAGTATTACGTCAGGACTAACGGTCAACCTATGGACGCAGTTAAGTTTGGTTTCTCCAGGCTGAGGGAAGAACACAACGAACCCGCCATCCTGGGCATCGGGACGACCGGCAGCGGCAGGCAGCTGGCAGCCGTCCTTCTTGGAGCAGATATTGTTAAGAACGAGATTACCGCTCACGGGGTGGCAGCATTCAGAGAAGTCAAAGAAGTCAGGACGATCTTTGAGATAGGCGGCCAGGATTCAAAGATAATATTGATAAGAGAAGGCATGGTGACCGACTTTGCCATGAACACTGTATGCGCGGCAGGAACCGGTTCCTTCCTAGATCATCAGTCAGAAAGACTCGGCGTACCGATTGAGAAGTTTGGAGAGCTTGCGCTTCAGGCAACTACGGAAGTCCGGATTGCCGGAAGATGCACGGTTTTTGCCGAGTCCGATATGATAGCGAAACAACAATACGGATTCTCTAAGTCCGACATTATTTGGGGTTTGTGCAAAGCGCTTGTCAGGAACTACATAAACAATCTCGGTCGAGGTAAGAAACTTGAGCCGCCTTTCGTTTTTCAGGGCGGAGTGGCAGCCAACAAAGGAATAAAGAAAGCATTTGAAGAGGCAGTCGGACATGAAGTAATTGTACCGAGTAACTACGATGTGATGGGCGCCATAGGCGCCGCAATTCTTGCCCGCGAAGAGATTGAGAGAAAACCGGTGGAATCTTCCTTCAAAGGATTTGACTATCTAAATCTTGATTTCCGGCCTTCCAGCTTCATCTGCAACGGTTGTTCGAACAGCTGCGAAGTAATCAACGCGAAAGCCGACGGAGAAATAATAGCAGTTTGGGGCGACCGGTGCGGCAAATGGCAGGAGCAGCTAAGAAGAAAGGAAAGAGCCTCTACCACTTGAGAGGCTCTTTGTCGTTCCTTCTGAAATCTTCATGGATGAGCTGCTCAATTGAATCAGATCTCTCAATTATCCGTGCCGATCACAATTCTCGCAAAATGCTTACCAATCGATTTTGCAGAATAGTCAGGCACTAGTTTATGACTTTATCGCCGCCGCCATGTTCAGACCTAGCTCAAAACACTTGTCGAGATCCTCTTGCGTTGGACAACTCTTCGACTCAATCACCGGGCCCACCTGATCGCACTTTGATTTCGAAGCGAACTGCTGAAGCTCTTTCAGGGCGCCGCCGCTCCAGGTGTAGGAACCGAAAACACCTATCTTGTGATTCTTCATCATCCTGTTCTCTATCGCGCTAACCAGCTGCTTCATCGGAGGGAAGAGCTCCGTATTATACGTACAACTTCCCATCACAAGACCCTTGTATCTCCAGATGTCTCTTATGATGAACGAAATGTGCGTCGTCGAGATATTGTGAACCCTGACTTTCTCGACTCCCCCCTCGACAAGACCCGAGGCTACCGCCTCCATCATTTTCTGGGTGTTCCCGTACATTGAACCGTATACCAGAACGACCCCTTCCTCTGTCTCCTGTCTGCTCCAGCGATCGTAAAGCTCGAGAATCCTTGAAGGGTTCTTTCTCCAGACGGGCCCGTGAGTAGCGCAGATAACCTTTATATCAACGCCTTTTAGTTTTTCGAAGGCTTTCTGGACCATTGCGCTGTATCTGCCGACAATGTTTGAGAAATATCTGAGAACTTCATCCTCAAAGAAATCCACATCAACTTCGTCGTCGAAAATCCCTCCGTTAAGTGCGCCGAAACCTCCAAAGGCATCTCCGGAAAACAGCACGCCCGTGGTCTTTTCAAGTGTCATCATTGTCTCTGGCCAGTGCACCATAGGGGTCATGTAGAATCGGAGGCTCTTGGAGCCTATTTTCAGCTCTTCGCCATCTTCAACCCTGACCACGTTATCGCTCACTCCATAGAAGGCGTCGAGCATATCCATGGTTTTTTCATTTCCGACCACGCTCATGTCAGGGAAGGCCTCTCTAAGGACTTTGATCGAACCGGAGTGGTCGGGTTCCATATGATTGACCACGAGATAATCGACCTTCTTTCCAGCAGGAAGAAGCGACTTTATCTTGTCGAGATATGCCGAGAAAAAAGGCCCCTTGACAGTGTCAATGAGAACAACCTTTTCATCGATCAGAATATATGAGTTGTAGGACACTCCTCTTGGAATGGGCCAGAGCGACTCGAAGAGATGCGTCTCGAAATCGTTCACTCCTATCCAGTGGATTCCTTCAGCGATTTTTACAGTTTCACTCACCAAAAAAGCCTCCCTTCTGAATTTCGTCGATATATAGAAAAACTTATCACAATTGTCTCTGTCTCCTAAGAACAATAGAAAAGTTCACTGGTTACTCAAGATGCGCTCAAATATCTCCTTCCCGTGAAGTACAGCAGCAGGACTCCGCTAATCGAAAGAACTAGATTAGTCACCGTGAAATAAACTGTCGAGACCATCTCGATTCCGAGCGAATGCCTGATTATTTCTGCCACGTACTTTACAGGAAGAAAGCTCGATATGGCTCTTAGATAATCTGGCAAGAATGCAAGGGGAAAGTATATGCCAGCGAGAAAGATCATTATCACCATTAAGATGCTTGCCGCCGTGTCTGCCGTTTCCGGATTCCTGAAGAGAAGTGTGAGGAAAAGGCCAAGAGCCATCATTCCGAGAGTTGATGAGACTATCGATATGAGAAAAAGCGGCCAATTAATCTGAAAGCCTGTCTTGAACAGAAGTCTGCTTACTATCAAGATCAGGATGATTGACACCAGACTAACCAGGAATCTCGTCAGGGTGCTTCCAAGAATGAAAGTCATGGGTTTGAGCGGAGTGATCTTGAATCTATCTAGAACTCCCCTCTTTCTGTACCTTCCAAAGACGCTTATCACCGAAAACATCCCGGCCGAAAGGAGAGAAATCGCTACGACGCCCGACATCGTATAATCGGCATCAGTTGCGCGAACTCTTCCGGCAGTCTCGGGAATGTTCTCAACAACAATCACCGACTTCACATTGTTAATCTCCTTCTCAACGGCCGCAGAGATACTTGCCCTTGCCATTTCTATTGTACTCAGCTGACCAACATCACCCTCACGGTAGAGATAGGAGATTTTCTCGCCATCGAATGTAACACCAAGCAAGACATCCCCACCCTTTATCGCTTCTTCAAGACTCTTATCGTCGTCGAAGAAACTAAGACTCCAGGCCCCCGTCTCCTCAATAATCGGAGAAATATCGTAAGCGCCGGTCTGATATAGACCTAGAGATGGCTTCTGATAATCACTGGAGCCACCGAAAAAGAAACCGAACAGCAGCAGAAATATCATCGGAAAGAACAAAGTGAAAAAGACTTCGAGCTTGTTTCTGAACGCCTCTTTTGCAAAGGCGATGAAGACAGCTTCTAACTTGTTTCTACTCATAGCCCATCACCTTCTTGAAATTCACGGCAAAAACGACCAGTGAGAATGTAGTCCAGATCAGGGGTACCGCTATCAGCCAGCCCACCGAAAGCGGTGCGAACTGGTAGCCCATCGCCCTTCTGCTGAGCTCAACAAGATAGGTGGTCGGTAATGCGTAGACCAACCAACGGATCCCCCAAGGGAGATCAAATACGGGGAAGTAAAGGCCCCCGAGAAACATCATTATCTGGTACAGAGTCTGCCCCAGCACGGTAACCGTTGATAGCTTTTTCGAAAAGGAAGCTAGCATCAGGCCAAAAGATACCGCAACAATCATTGAGTAGAGCAGGGTCAGGATGAACCTGATATCGAAGATTGAACCGCCAACCCTGTAGACGAAAGCGGCTACAAGATATAGAAGCACCAATGAGATCAGCATAGTTATTATCAGTTTGAAGAAGTGGCCGGCGAAGTATTCAAGAGATCTCAAGGGAGTTGTATAGAGTTTCTTATTCACCCCGGAGACTCTGTACTGAATAAGACCTATAGGGCTGTTGAATAGAGCCACCGAGAGAATCATCATCAAAGCGACTCCCGGAAAGATGTACTCTTTGTAATCAAAGGCCTTCTCTTCAATTGCGGAGATAACTTTCGTCTCCGTGACAATGTTCAGGAAATCCCCTTCGCCCCGCCGTTCGATCTCGAGATTCACTTCGTTTATCACTTCCTCGATAATGCTCGAAGCGATTGTGGACGATTCCTTGCCGCTGATATAGTGAACACGAAGCGGCACCTCGCCCATCTTGAGCGCCAGCGCGCTTGTCATCTTGGCGTTGGTCCCGGCGGGAATAACGAGCACGATATCCTGCCTTCCCTCCCTAAGATCAACTAGAGCATCATCGATTGAACCGTACTCCTTCTTGACAAACGGACCGCTCTCCGAGGAGATCCCTTCAATTACTTCGTCGATAATCTTTCCAAATCCCGCAAGATTCTCCTCCCTCACAATCCCCACTCTGAAACTTACTCCCTGCGTATCGCTCCCGTAAAAGGACCCGAAAACCGACGTCAGAATGAAGTAGAGAATCAACGGAAATATGAAACTCCAGAACATAACCTGGAACTCTCTGATTTCGCTCTTGAAAAGCCCTGACGTGAAATTCCACAATCTGCTCATGGAATCACCTCAGTCCCTCAGTTTTCTGCCGGTAAGGGTGATAAAGACGTCCTCCAGATTGGGCTTTCGAATCGTAACGTCGTCCAGGAGCAGGCCAAATCTCTTCGATCTCTCGAAAAGCCTGCCCAGAATTCTCTCCACATCCCTCGTTGTCACCGAATACTCGCGATTCTCAACATGTTGAAGAGCTTCCATATCCAGAAATTCCCCTGGTACGGGATCCTCTCCCTGAACACCGAAAGTGACAATATTCTCCGCGTCGATAGAGTCAATTAGCTCATCCAAAGTCCCTCTAGCGATAATCTTTCCGTAATCCATTATGATTATTCTGTCGGCCAATCTCTCTGCCTCTTCCATATAGTGAGTCGTAAGAATTATTGTCTTTTCCTTCTTCTTCAGGGCCAATATGGTCTCCCACAACATTCTTCTGGCCTGAGGATCCAGTCCGGTGGTGGGCTCATCAAGAAACACTACTTTCGGATCATTTACTAGAGCCACTGCAACTGCCAACCTCTGGAGCTGTCCTCCCGAAAGATTCTTGGTGTAGGTTTTCTCTTTATCTTCGAGAGATACCTCTTTGATCAGATCTCTTGATGGAATACTCTTCCTGTATAGACCTCTGAAGAGGTCAAGAGTTTCCTTGACAGAGAGATACTCGAAAAAACTCGACGACTGGAGCTGAACGCCGATCTCTTCCTTCACCCTTTCGCTGGAAGGAGGGAGTCTCTCTTCGAAATACTCAATAGTGCCTTCGTCGGGTTTTCTCAGCCCCTCAAGCATCTCAACGGTTGTGGTTTTGCCGGCGCCGTTGGGACCTAGAATGGCAAGTACTTCTCCCTCTCGGAGATCGAATTCTATTCCGTCAACTGCCTTCGTGTCCCCATAATATTTCCGGAGATTCATCACTTCAATTACGGTTTTCGACACATCTTTCACCACCCAATCGATACGTCAGTCTTTTCCAATACTATAGATTCTACCAGCTGTAGCAGGCGTCAGCTCTATCTCAGTCCTGCTCGTCTATAGCCTTCAACATAGCCTTAGCGGCCCGCAGAGGCCCGTCCATCTCGAATCCAGGTATTCCTAACCTCGTCCTGACCTCGCCAACCGTTACCCCCGCTTCTATCATGGCCTTTAGATAGCGATCGGCTATTACCTCGTGTTTATCCCGCCTTTGAATTGCTCCAAAAGGATTCGCGAAGTAACTGTAAGTCAGACCCTTCTCGGATGTAGTCCCTTTGGCCATCCTGGCGCCGCTCGAAAAGACCTCCGCCGCTTCGGAAGGGTCGCTGAAAATGCGAAGGTCGTCCTCGGTGTTCTCGTCGAAATTGTTTGCATAGAGGAAGTAATCAATCTTTGTCGGCTTAATGATCTCCGTATAGTTGGAATAGGGGACAATCACCCTGGCGTTTATCTCATTAGGGTTCATGAATATGCTTCGATCCATCGTTGAATATGCATACCCAGGCTGAAGATCATCGAGACGCACAAAGGCTCCCGTCTCAGTACCGTAAGCGACCACGGAACCGGATGAAGTTATGTCCAGAGATCCCATGTCATCGATCAAGATGTTTACCTCGGATACTTCCGAAGAAAGCCTGTTCAAAGCGTCGAGGGTTTCGGACTTACCGGCTCCGCTGTCTCCGATCAGCATTACGTTGGCCTTCTTCCCATTCCTAAGTTTTATGTTCGCCAGGGCGCCGTGAATCGGCAACCTTCCTTCGTCGATAACAAGAAGATTGTGAATCGTGAGTATCATCTTCTTCATATACCCGAAATAGTCGATCACGGGATCGTCTCCGACTACTCCGACATAAGTGCCGTCGTCTTCTCTGTAAATAACTCCGTTGAAGTCCCCTCTCTCTTCGAAGAGAGAGTTGTCTAATCCCAAAACGTATATGCCATCGGGTTTCTTGTGCTTGACGATATCGAAACTTGCGAGCTCGAATAGATTCCCAAGACCGGCGGCCAGAGCCAGGTACTCTTTGTTTACCACCACGAAGACAAGTTTGGAGCCTACGTGAATGGGGAACAAGAACCAGTCTTTTCCCGAAGAAATTTTCAGTCTTCCTAAAATTGGCTTGTCATAGACCTTAAACAATCCCTGTCTTTTGTTTGACCTGGTATAGAAGATTACCGGCGGTTCAAAGACTATGCTCCAGACGCATGCCATGTCGTACAGAAAGTCGGCTCCGGCTACCCTAACTCTCTCATCTACTTCGGGACGATCGACAATGAATCCCACCTGAGCGCCACCCGGCTCCTGTCTGAGAATCTTCAGCCTTATATCGGAAACATTTATCAATATCTGCCTGTAAAGGCTGAGTACCAAACCCTTGAGGTCGGTGTTGGTTCTTACTAGAACCATCTGCTTGAAAATTCTATCGAAGCGATTCGGGGTGTACTCGTCTCTCTTTACTATGAATCTGTGCTTGTTTCTCCACAAAGAAAACAAGCTCTCGACAAATCTAACAAGAAGTTCCTTCTTGTTGCTCATCTTTGGGAAGGAGTAATACGGCGAACCGTCAATCTTCTCAATCGGATCGATCGTGAGTGCAAGAAGAAGCTCTATAATCCCCTCGATATCGTACTTTCTGGAAATATCCACCGTATCCGTATTCTTCAAGAACGGCTCGAACAATGAAAGAAGCGAATTCTTTTTTTCTTCCGAGTCCCTTATCAACTCTGCAAGAATTTCTTTGAAGGTGACGCTGTTAAGTATTTGAGAAGAAGCATTGTATGCTACTTCACCATTAATCAAAATACTCCTCATTGATCATGGCCTCCTCAATTCAATGTAAGTATATTATACTTGCAGGTCGATTAGTTTCCTTTCACTTAAGTGAAGATCGTACAATTCAAGCGTATGGCCGGCAACTTGAACCTTATGGCGGCCCTCGCTCAAATACAACTTCTCTTCGAGTCGACGATGTCTCTGTTTGCTCCTCCCGGTTGGAGCAATGTGTTTTGATTCCAATACTTTTCATAGCAGGATAAATATTGGAAGCAACTTGCAGGGAACAGTGCTAGAATTCAATTGATGCGGACATGAGCCGCGAGAAAAAGAGGTGTCCAGAATGGCGGACAAGAAGAAAGAAGTTAAGAAAGAAGCAAGAAAAGAAACCAAGAAAGAAAAACCGAAGAAGTAGTTCCTCTAATAACCTACTCCGGGAGGCGGGTGAAGATTGCCCGCCTCCCGTTTTCATTTGCTCACACCTCACCTCGCTGCGAAAAACTAGATATTCGTTGTAAAATCCAGATGAAGGCCGGCTCTTCTTGCACCGGAAGGGAGGGTGTAGCTATGAGAAAGAGAATAGTTTTGATGATTCTGCTTCTTGCGGTAGTAATGGCATTTGGACAGAAAGATATTTTTTCAACCCTGCACGATGTTGAACAGCTGAGTACCCTGGCCGAAATGGTTCAGGTTGCGGGACTTGATGATCTTCTATCCGGTCCGGGACCCTTCACATTGTTTGCGCCTGAGGACAACGCCTTTCTGCAGCTGCCGGGAAGGACTGCAGAAGATCTTTCAGACAATCGGCCCTTTATGCGGAGAGTCCTTCTCTTCCACATAGTTCGTGGAAGCCTGTGCTCTAGCATGATCGTCCAGAATCCAGAACTTGAGACGCTTCTCGGTCAGTCACTTTCGATCGATTCCAGAGGCGGCGTAAGAGTTGACGGTTCAACAATAGTGGTCAGGGACATCCAGGCATCGAACGGCATGATTCATGTGATAGATTCTGTGATATTCCCCCGTGAAGAGCCTGACATTGCCCAGGTAATGAGGAATACAGGAATACTGGACGTGGCGATGTCTGCTTTTGAAGAGACGGCCGTTGTGGATGCTTTGAAAGGTGAGGGTCCTATGACCGTCTTCGTGCCGAGCGATCTCGCCTTTGCCAGAATACCATGTGATACGATGGAAGCTCTGCAGAGTGACCCTGAATGGCTAAGGGAGGTGCTTCTTTATCACATATCGGAAGGTCTCTTCACAACCGGTGATTTAATCTTTGAAAACGAAGTGAGATCGCTGCAGGGAGAGATAATTGAGGTGAAAGTGGCTGAGTCAGGACTCTGCGTGCAGAACATTCTGATAAGCGTGCCCGATATAGAGGCAAGAAACGGAATCATACACGTTATCGATCATGTGATGTTCCCTCGGAATTCACGGAGAAACCTGCCATCAATCAATGAGACTCTAGAAGAAAAGGGATTCACTCTCATGCGGACGCTTCTCGAAACACTGGATCCAGATATCCGCTCGAATGAGAAGCATCGTATCACCGTCTTTGCTTTGCCAAATGAGGCGCTACTCAATCTTGAAGTGGATATTAACCTGGTTTCCAGCGACCGAGAATCCCTGGAAAAACTGCTTGCTTTTCACGTCGTTCCAAACGAATACCTCCACTCTGAACTGAGGATCGCTCGGACAATATTTGCGGCAAATGGAAAGCCCTTGACCGTGAGGATAAGTGATCAGCCCACAATTAACGGAATCCCGATAGTCGAAAGAGATATTCTGTGCAGAGACGGGGTAATCCACGTAATTGAATCTCCTTTGATACCGGAACAGTAGTCTATCGAACGGTTCTCTTTCGGATAATCATCTTTCCGAGGGACACCAGTCCCCTGGATGAGACAACACTTCCGAAGGCGAGCGTTCCCAGTTTTCCGCCGGCTCCTCCGAAATGATTCGCGCTATAGATGAACATTATCCCCATAATCAATCCACTGAAGAGAACTGACGCTTCGCTTCTCAACTTCTCTCCAGAGGACATACCGACAAAGGAAGCAGCCATCACTACGGCCGCCATTACTGCCGCGTTTTCGGCACCAAATGCGGGAAGAAGCAGCCCTCCAAGCAGACTGACCAGAGAGGAGGCAAACACGGGGCCGTTTTTCAGCCTAATGCTTAATGAATAGGTCAGGACGGCGGCGCCAATACTGAAGAGCATTATGCTTATTCCAAAATGACGAAATTCAACGAGCACATCGAGCAACCTGCATCTTGAGCTCGTTGAAACCAGTATCCAGCTGCTGAAGGCTATCGTGCCAAGCTTTCCGCCGTATCCCTTGAACACATCCCTGGTCAAGAAGAATACCGTTCCCGCAATTGCTCCTGCAATAACAATATGTCCAAAATCATGAAGCACATCGGGAGAAACCATCCCGACAAAAGCTCCGCAATAGACTTCTACAGCATATTTCTTCACGATGGCAGTACCGAATAGACCGACAAGCGAAGCTGCAATAATTGCGCCGAGGCCGAGATAGATATTGAGAACATATGCCGAAAGTGTGCCCGCAACAACCGCTATCAAAACAATCGGGTATTCCTTCAGCATCTTCGAGACCGGTTGTTTTGCCGGGAACTCTCGGAAAGCTTCCCAGACAAAACCAACGACAATGATGGAAAGAAAGGGAACCATGAAGCTCTCCAGTTCAAGCGACGAAACTGCCGTTTGAACAAAAAGAAGAAGAGTCATCAAGACCAGTATCGTGAATCCCAACCGTCTCATCCCCGGCCTCCAGACCATCTGCAAGAGCATTACCCCGTATGGGTTCCCGAGCGCAGTTCTTGCATCAAGATTATGGTTGTACACTGAACATACATAGTTCGATTCTCTTATCACTTACGGAACAAAGTCAATTGTTAAAAAAAGGGAAATTCTGAATCAGATCCCGGCATTTCGAGTCGTCTATCTTCCCGGTTAATGATAGGTTGATATTTCTGCAAAGACCATTTTAAGTGCGATTAGGTAGTATAATGATTATATCGTATCCATCATTTTTGAGCCCCCCTAATTACTGATTAAGTCTCAAGGTTCTGGAGTCTTCTTGTTGCCGAGCGCTTAGATAGTGAGGATTCTTCATTCTGGTAGTTTTTCGGGGCAGAAAGGGTTGGTGTCATTGAAAAGACATTTCAAATTCCTTATTTTCATTGCGATTGTTGCCGTGGTTGTTGTTTTATCTGCCTTTTCATTTACCTCCATGTGGGAAGATCCGCCGATTATTCCCGGCTCCGGCGTAACGGAAATAAGAATGTTGAGCGAATGGCTGCCCTCTATTGAAGGCACGATGCTGGATACTGAGGTCTATGTTATCAACGGCTCAGAAGAGGGCGGGAAGTTTCTTCTTCTCGGCGGAACGCATCCAAACGAACCCGGCGGCACTCTTGCAGCAATTGTATTTGTCGAGAACGTGTCTGCAATTTCGGGAACCATTTATGTGATACCTAGATCAAATCACAGCGCCTTTACCCATAATGACGCAATGGAAGGTTCTCCTCAATTCTTTTCAATACAATTGCCCGACGGCTCGCAAAGAGTCTTCAGATTCGGTTCACGGAGAACCAATCCCATTTCACAGTGGCCAGATCCGACAATATATCTTCACCCGACGGGGGCCACGCTGGGAGGCGGAGAAGTTTCGAACCTGAACAGGACCTTCCCCGGTCGAGAAGACGGTTATTCTACCGAAAAGGTGGCTGCCGCTATTATGAATCTAGTGCTCGAAGAGGAAATAGATCTGGTTTGCGATCTGCACGAGTCTTCGCCAGAGTATCCAGTGAACAACGCAATCGTCTTTCACCAGGATTCCGCAGAGCTTGCAATTATGACTCAGATGATGCTAGAGATGGAAGGTGTCGACATCAGGCTTGAAGAATCTCCGGTCAATCTTAGGGGGTTGACACACAGAGAGATCGGGGATAATTCAGATGCTCAGGTTGTTCTCCTCGAAGTATCAAATCCTTCACAGGGAAGACTGCGGGGAAAGACAACGGAAGATCTCGTTACAGAGGGAATTGACAAGTTCTACTTGCAGGCTTCCAAAGACGGGAAATTGTTCGCTCCATATGACGAAACAGGTTATCCTCTTGATCTCAGAGTAGCGAGACATGTTGCAACAATCAGAGTTCTAGTCGATTCCTGGAACATGATGTTTCCCGAGAGGATGATCCTTCTTTCGGACATTCCGCCCTATGAGGGGCTGGTTGATGGTCTGGGGACTTATCTTAATCCAGTTTCATGAGAAACACACATTTCTAGATTGGAGGGGAAAGAATGAAGAAACTAGTGCTGCTAGTAACACTTATTACGTTTGTTTTTACTGCGACATTCGCCACGGTCACAGCTCCGACGGTAGCCTCAAGTAACGGAATGGTTGCAGCTGTTGACAAGTATGCTGCGGAAGTCGGCGCAAAGATTCTCGAGATGGGAGGCAACGCTGTTGATGCTGCGATTGCCGTGAGTTTTGCTCTTGGCGTTGTAGAACCCTACGCGTCCGGGTTAGGCGGAGAAGGTTATGCCGTAATCACAATGGCCGATGGAAGCAAGTTCGCTATCGACTTCAGGAGCGCAGCCCCGATGGCTGCCTCTTACGACGCTCTTTCAGAGCTCGGACTGACCCTAAGCAAAGCAAATTACACTCCGAAGGGAGCCTGTGTTCCCGGAGTCCTTGCCGGAATAAAGGAAGCCTGGCTTTTGGGAGCAACACTTCCTCTGGCAGATCTCATTCAGCCAGCAATAGACCTTGCAAGAAATGGGTTCATAGTCGACGAGACTTTCGCTCAGACAACTTCCGACAAGTACGAGCTTGTTCTCGAAAACGGCTTCGATTTCTTGAACGAGGGCTTTGTCTGGGAAGTTGGATCTACATTCACTAATCCACAGCTGGCAGAGACTCTTGAAAGGATAAAAGAGGAAGGCATCGATACATTCTACACAGGAAGCCTCGCAGATGAGATAGAAGAGTTTATGATTGAAGTCGGCGGTTTCATGAGAAAGTCGGACCTCGAGATGTACAGCGCGATCGTAAGAGAACCGCTTCACGGGACTTACAGGGGATACGATTTCTATGTACCACACCCACCGGTTTCCGGTCCGCAGATGATTGCAGTTCTAAACACTCTCGAAAACTACAATCTTCCCGCTATGACCTGGGACGATCCGTTGACCGTTCACATTATTCAGCAGGCGCTGGTTCTTGGAGACGTCGACAGAAGAGCTTACATTAGCGATCCCGAGTTCTACGATCTTCCTTATGAAGCCTTCATGAGCAAAGAATATGCCAAAACCAGATTCATGGCGATCGATCTGTCACAGGCCTTCGATCCAGCTTCCTACTATGACTACCAGGGAGACGCCTATCCATTTGCAGATGGATCAACTTATGAAGAGGTTCTTCTGGGTGCCTTGGAGTCGGTAGCAGCCAATGAAAGCGGAGTGGAAGAATCGCCATCGACAACCCATTTCTCTATTGTTGACAAAGACGGAAACGCCGTTGCCTGGACCCAGACGATCTCGAGCTTTTTCGGTACAAGCGTTTATTTCAAAGGCTTTTTCTTCAATAACGAAATGTACAATTTCGCTTCTTCATACAGAGATTGGGATATAATCAACCTTACTGGTGGAATGAGACCGAGAACGACAATCTGTCCGACAATAATTCAGAAGGATGGAAAGGTTCGCTGGGTAATCGGTACACCTGGAGGCGGTAGAATAATATCCACAATGGTTCAGCTGGCAGTTGACCTTATAGACTTCAACATGCCCGTGGATCAGGCAATAAGAACGCCCAAGTTCGTCGGATACACAACCTACAAGGATCTTAGAATTGAAGAAGGCTATCCGCAGACTACACTTGACTTCCTCGAAAAGGTTCTTGGACATCAACTGAATGTATATTCATACCCCGATCTCTTCTTTGGCGGCCCGAATCTTGTTTCTGTTGAAGAAAACGGTTTGATGATAGGAGCCGGCTCCATCAGAAGAGGCGGATCTGCTTCAGCACCGGAATTTTGAGCAATAGAAAGGATGATGTGATTTGAAAAGGTTACTTATTGTACTTCTAATTATCGGCGTCGTGTCTGTTGGATTTGCTGCAGTTGGGACCGAGCAAGGATTAATTCTTGAAGAACCCGTTGCAGTTACTTCGGCCGGGCAATCTCCGGGCGCGCTTCAGTTCACGGTGGTTGCAAAGATGGTCAAGCTGGAATACACTTTTGAAAAGCTTCTTAGCGTAGAGACCGTGGACATCTCTCAGTTCAAGACCCTCGTGCTGGTCGTTGGAGCCAGCGGAAAGGGCCTTGGGGCTGCCAACATAGATATCGAGGCAGAGATCCTGAGAGTGAAGTCGCTCGCCGAAGCGGCTGAAGAAAGCGGTGTGAAAGTAGTTATCTGCAATCTGGAAGGCGAATCGAGAAGGGGCCCGTCTTCCGACAGAATAGTCACCGAACTCGCACCTTTTGCAGATGCATACTTTGTAAAAGCAGACGCCGATCTAGACGGTTTCTTCACATCGTTCAGCGAAGAGGCCGGAGTTCCCCTGGCAACTTTTGAAAAGACAGTTGACCTGAAAGACGTGCTGGCCGAATACTTCGGCAAATAGCAATATGAATAGAAGGGGCGCACTCCTGCGCCCCTTATTTCTTTGGAGGAAAACTAATGAGAATAAAAGCAATTCTAATTGTGGCTCTATTTCTAACTTCTGTACTGTTCGGAAGTTTTTTCAGACCGGACGTGCGTCCCGGATACGGTGTCAACGACATCGGCTGGTTATCTGACTATTTCTCTCCGCTGCGAAACACGAATATGGATACTCCCGTGTATTTCATGGACAGTGGCGTCGATGGACCGACATTTCTTCTGATGGGGGGCACTCATGCTAGAGAGATCTCGGCTACAACCGCAGCGATAGTCTTCATAGAAAATGTTACAGTTACTAAAGGCAGAGTAATCGTGATACCCTTTTCAAATATCAGCGCGGCCTCAGTAGAAGACGAGACGGGAAAGGCGCCTCATTTTATACCAATTGAAAGCAGGTCTGGCACAAGGTTCTTGGTGTATGGCGACAGAAGAACCGATCCGCTCGATCAGGGCATTCCTGATCCTGAGATCTTCAAACATGCTCAGTCTGATTTCACTCTTGATGATGGGGCGGAATCCAGGAATTTGAACAGGCAGTATCCGGGAGTTGCCGACGGAAATCCTACTCAGCAGCTTGCGTACGCAATAATTCAGCTCGCGAAGACTGAGAAAGTGGATTTCAATCTCGACATGCATGAGAGCGGAACGCCTGACAGCTATATCGACAGCAAAGGAAATGAGCGGTCCGGCAGCAGCCTGGCTTACACTCTGGTTTGTCATCCCGATGCGCTGGAAATCGGGGCTGTAGCCATTATGGAAATTGAAGCCTTCTACGGTGTTTCAATGAAGCTTGAGGAATCGAACGAAGCCTTCAGAGGTCTTAGCCATCTCGAAATAAGAAATGCATCAGGTTCGCTTTCGTTCCTTTCGGAGACACCAAATCCCGGACAGGATTCATGGCGAGATAAGTACGATGTAATCAACGATCCCGACTATCCTTTGAGCCACAGGGCAGGTTTACAGCTTCAGATAATAAGATCTCTTTTCGGCGCTTACGAAATGATGATAGGTGAAACGATTGAAGTCGAAAATTTACCGTCTTATGAAGAAGTCATGCAAAACGGGATATTCTCTTATTTGAACTGAATTTCCGGGGGTGAATGTCATCTATACGCCTGAAGTCTGGTATTTCTTAGTAATGCTGATTACGTTTGTGGGTCTGGCTGTTATTAAGATCCCTATTTCCGTTTCATTGATGTTCTCCGCACTGGCGGGTTCGATCGCCTTCGGGGAGTTCTTCCCTCTCAGGCATCTCGTGGAAGGTGGTTTTGGTTACATAGACACCATACTTGTGATTGGCTCTGCTATGATTTTTATGGAGTCAATCAAAGTGTCGGGCCTTCTAAATACAATTGCAGGAAACATGACGATCGCCCTTCACAAGAAACCAACCTTTCTTCTCGTACTGCTCACTTTTTTTATAATGATTGCCGGCATGATAACCGGGTCGTCAACGGCTACAGTTCTTACAACCGGTGCGATTGCCTTCCCGGTGCTGAAGAGTCTCGGACTGAGCAAGCGAAGAGCAGGTTCAATAATCGCAATGAGCGGAATCTATGGCATGATTGCGCCTCCGATCAACTTGCCCGCAATGATCATCGGTCAGGGCGTCGACATGCCTTATATTGGATTCACCACCCCTCTTCTTCTGATGACCTTCCCACTGGCAATCGTCACCTCGCTCATAATCGGAGCTCGCCAGGTGAAGCCGGTCGATCTCGAGGAATTCAGAAAGACTAGAGAGAGAGAACCGATCAAAGGCTTTGCAGTGTACTTGCCTCTGATTCTGATGGTAATACTTATGGTTCTGGAAAACGTGAGCTGGGGCTTCTCCCTCGGTCTGCCCCTGATTTTCATGCTCTCCGCGATAGTAGCGACCATAACGGGAGCAAAGGGCAATCTCCTTAAGATTTCGATATCGGCTATACAAAACTCTCTCGGTATTCTTTCGATACTAATCGGTGTGGGAATGTTTATTCAGATCATGACTCTGAACGGCGTACGCGGTCTCATTGTGGGCTTCCTAAATGGCCTTCCGCAAGGAGCTCTGTTGGCAGGAATCGCTCTTGGCATTCCGGCATTTGGTGCTGTTTCTTCTTATGGCTCTGCCTCAGTGCTTGGAGTTCCCTTCTTGCTTGCCTTTCTCGGCAATAATGATATCGTCGTCTGTTCGGCTCTCTCTCTGCTCGCCGGTCTTGGAGATATGGTGCCGCCAACGGCCCTTGCCGGTATATTCGCCGCTCATGTGGTAGGAGAGAAGAACTACTTCAAGATCTGGCTTAGCTCGATGCCGGCCTTTTTCATTACGATGATATTCGCTACCATTACCATAATCTACTCGAACGCGGTGGGGAGATTCGCAAACAGCTGGTACTTCTATCCGCTTTTCATAGCTGGTCTTGTAATAGTTGCGATCGCGCTTCTTTTAGTAGATAAGAGAAAGGAGATGCCAGTGTCGTGACATTCGTATATATTGCAATTGCAGTGTATCTAGCTTCTGTCTTAATATACTCGGCTTACAAGACTGCCAAGAAATGGGAGTGGGTCATGAGCGCCATGATACTCATCCCGCTAATTTTAAGAATCTTTCTCATTAAGTAGAACTACCTTACCCGGAGAGTTTTTCCAGAGTATAATTTCTCTAGCTAAACTCTTCGGGAGGGGTAGTAGTTGCAGATTAAACGAGACAGTCAGTTCTACAGATTCGCTGCGTACGGTTTTCTTAAGAATCTTCGTTTCTTTGATCCATTCTTGATTCTGTTCTTCAGGGAGATGGGACTTTCCTTTCTCCAGATAGGAACTCTCATTTCCGTGAGAGAGGTGGCCACCAATTTCCTTGAGCTCCCAACTGGAATAATCGCCGACTTGTACGGAAGAAGGTTGTCTATGGTGCTATCAATGGTGTCCTATCTTTCGTCCTTCATTGTCTTTTACTTCTTTCCCAGTTTTTATGTCTATATGATAGCCATGATAGCCTTCGCATTCGGAGAAGCTTTCCGTACCGGAACCCACAAAGCAATGATACTGGAATACTTGAGAATCAATGGGATGACCGACATGAAGGTTCATTATTACGGAGCGACTCGAGCGGCATCACAGTTGGGGTCGGCTGTCAATGCGTTAATAGCTGCCTTCCTGGTATTCTACTCGGGCAGCTACAAGATAGTATTCCTCGCTTCTGTCCTGCCTTATGCCGCCAATCTCGTCAACCTGATGCTCTATCCCAAGGAACTTGACGGCGAGTTGAGATCCGGAGAAAAAAGAGAAACGATTAAAGCCTTCCTGGGTATTTTCAGGAGTGGAGACGCTCTCAAAGGGGTGTTGAATTCCTCTCTTTACGATGCGTTCTTTAAAGTTGTAAAGGAATATCTTCAGCCGATCCTCAAGGCCCTGGCACTCGGGTTACCAATAATGATTGCCTTCAGCGCAGAACAGAGGACGTCCGTAATCGTAGGCGTAGTTTACTTCGTGATCTACATTGCCACTAGCTATGCATCCAAAAACGCCGGAAGACTAAGCGGCAAGTTTGGAAATGAAGCGAGAGCGCTAAATTACACCTACATTTTCGGTGCAGTTCTAATCATATTTAGCGGTATTTTTCAGATCTTCGCTTTGCAAGTCTTGGCCGTTCTCACCTTCTTCTTCTTGTTCATCCTTGAGAACTTCAGACGCCCCATCAACATTAGCTATATAAGCGATAACATAGATCATAAAACAATGGCTTCAGGTCTCTCGGTAGAATCACAGTTGAAGACTCTGCTGATGGCGATATTCGCTCCCTTGATTGGCTTCATGGCCGACAAACTGGGAGTGGGGTCAGCAATTACGATAGCCGGAGCAGCAATGCTCTGTCTCTTCGCTTTCGTTAAACTAAACCCTCCCAGAACAGTCAAAGATAGTGGACGGGAAGGGGTCTAGTCAACAATACTACTCGAACGGTGGTGATATCTTGTGAGAGCACTCTGCATAGCAATAATTATGATTCTTCTTTCTACGGCAGCACTAGCCGTTGAGTCAGAGATCGAGAGTGCTTCAGGGAGTATCGAAAGGATAACGGTTAGTCAGGTTACCTACAGTGAAGAGAACGGCGTCATGAAACCACAGAAAAGGGAGACGAAGCGAATAGAGGTATTCTCTCAGCAAGGGTGGCCGGTTATTACCGCACTTCATACGAATGGAAGGGAATACAGCAGAATCGAATATACATATGATACCGCCGGCCTGATTCTGGAGAGTCGATATTACAGGAACGCAAGTGCAAACTTCACTTCCAAAACACAGTTCAGCTATGATTCTTACGGCAGGGTCATTGAAGAGAAGACCTATGACTACTGGCCTCCGCTTCTGGGACCACACAGACTGGTCGAAAGAGTCGAGATCACTTATGAACGAGAAGGTCGGGAGATACACAGAGTGAGGACAAATCAACTCGGCGCGGTTCTTTCAAAGACCAAACTCATTCTGGACGAAGATGGCAGAGTTCTGGAAGAATCGGTTCTTGATGGAAGCGGCAAGCTCACTTCGAGGACAGTTTACGAATATGACGACTCTCGTCTTTCGAAGATCTTTTCAATAAACAACGCGCTTTCTCTGAACGAAGAAACGACGATCAGCGATGTGGATTTCATTTTCGATAGAAAAGTCAGCACCTTCTCAGCCGGATCGGTCCTTCAAAGTCTAAGAAGAGTGTCGGACGGATACTTTGAAATTGTCGAAAAGCGAGAAATGAAAGAAGAGGTGGAAGGGGTCGTCCGGGTATCGCTCCCTGTTGAGCCCTTCTATGTCTCTCTAGAATACTCGGGCTCCCTCAAGACAAACATTTCGAGAGATACTGAGGGAGAGATCCTTCTTCTCGAGGCCTTCTGCGGAGAAGAAACAGTGGTGATTGCTGAATACAGTTATGATTCAGCAGGCTTGATTACCTCCAGAGAATACAACGCGGGAGAACTCCGCCTCAGAATTGAATACGCTTTCGATTCACGAGGAAACTGGATTGAAGAACGGCTGTATAAAGAGGAAAGCAATGAGTTAAGGCTATTGTCAGCTATTGAGAGAATAATCGAATACTATTGAGATGAGCTGCCCTACATCGATGATCCTGAGACTCCTCATTAAGCCTTTCCGCGTCACTGGAGTCAAGAGCTTCATAGACAGGCAGATCGAACAAGAATCTATCTGCCCCGAGGAATCTCAATTTGATTTTCTTCAAGATTGAACTGAGCATCTCTTTCCGAAAGAAGTTCCGCAATTCGGTGTCTCTTTGTCGGCACTCCTTTGCGAGTGATAGAATCTTACCAGTGGGAGGATATCTATGACAATTACGCTTTTCATCGGGCCTTCGGCCTCCGGAAAAACGGAAAGAATGTTTCAAGAGCTAGAGGCAGTGCACAGGAAAGACCCTTTTTCCTATTTTTTTGTCGGTCCTTCCGGAGATCATGTCAGGCATTTCAGAGAGAGCTTCATTTCAAGAGTTGGAACGATTGCCGCTTCCAGATTTCTTGCGATGGACCAGTTTGCCGTCGAGCTTTTCAGCGCACTTAACCCGGGATCGATCCACGTGGGAAACCATCTTATAAGAATGGAAATTGGAGATATTCTGAATCAAATCGGAAGAGAGGAACTCGCCGATTCTCCGGTGTTCGTCGATTATCTGCTCCAAATGGTGCACGACGTAAAGGAAAACGGTGGCTTTGGAGAGATATTCTCTGAAGATGACGAGGTGTCGGCGATTCTCGAGTCAATCTATGTCGAGCTCCAAAACAGATTATCCAAGAAGGGTATTTTTGACACTTTCGATGCTTACACTCAAATCGATAACGGCGAAAGGGATATCAGGCGCGGGGAGTTTGGCAGGTACTTGTTCCTTGACGGGTTTCACGACTTCAGTTACGCCCTCAAGCATTTCTTCAAGGCCGCAATTCCAGCTTATGAGGAGGTTTTCATCACCGTTCCGCAAGAGCCCGGAAAGGAGTTCCTGTTCTCGAATATCGATTCGATTCTGGAGACGGTAGATGAAATAGGCGAGAATCTTCCCGAACTCGAGATCAGAAGGATTTTTTTCGAAAAGACTCCTCCTTCCAGCGGATTCGAGAGGTTCAAAGACTCTCTTTTCTCATCCGCAAGCGTAAAACAAACCTGCGGATCGGTGGACGTGGTAGTCTACCCCGATATCTTTGCGGAGATTGAGGGCATATCGAGGTTTGTGAAGTCTTTGCTAACATCGGGGTACGAACCGGAGGACATCTCAGTTGTCGCTTCGGACTTCTCTACGTACAGAAAACTGCTTTTGGGAAAGCTCAGTGAGTATGGAGTTCCCAGCAGAATTGAAGGTGATGAGCAGCTCTACTCATCTCTCTCGGTCAGAAGGTTGATTCTTCCTCTAGAGACTGCCGTTCTGGGTTTCCCGCCTGAGAAGATCATCGCAATGGGAGACTGCGGTTATGGAGGAGAAATCGATTCGAGATTTCTTGAGTCCGTATCTTCAATGTCTAGAATAATTTACGAGAGGGCAGGTCTCAGGCTATCACTACAAAAGAGAAGACTCTCGTGGCAAGAACACCTTGAAAGGCTTGTTCGTCACATTGAATCGAGGCGAGAGGCAATGATCTCACTGGCTGAGGACGAGCTTGAATTGGGCGCTGCGGAAGATCTTGCCGAGATCGTTGAACGTATTAAGGACGATCTCCTGCCAGCAATTGAGAGGATCTTCGACGTTCTTGAACCTTTCAGAAGCTTGAGAAAGAGGGCTCTGGGAAGTTATCGTGAAATGCTGATCGCCTGGGAGAAGGAACTCTCACTAACAGATACTTTCAATGAGTATCGGGATGATTTGCAGGAGCAAGAATTCTCGGCAGTCACGAGGCTCTTCGATCACACTCTTACCGATCTCGAGAAACTTCTCAAATTCATGGGTAAAGAGCTGATCTCGCCGCAAGAGTACTACCGGTACTTGATGCTTGTGCTCAGGCATGAAAAATTCCCTTTCTCGAGGAACAAAGCTAACAGAGTCGAAGTGCAATCGCTTATTAATTCACGCTTTTCGAAGAAGAAGATCAAGCTGTTTGCGGGATTCGTGGACGGTGCATACCCAAATGTCAGTTTGAATCCATTGTACAGTTTCACCCAGTTCGGGGAGATCAAGCCCAGGGACCTTCTCCTGGATGAGGAGATGCACCAAAGACTGAATCTCCACATATCAGTGAGTTCTGCGCTTGAGTCCGTAAGGTTTACTCTGCCCGAATCAACGATCGACGGCGAACCGATTCTTCCATCTCCTTACCTTAAGAGTGTTTTGGAGAGTTCGGGGAGTGAAATCGTTCGGGAAGGGAGAAGGGCCGGCAGAAGATTCGGATATATTCCCGAACTGGGATCATCGATGAGCGAATCAGAGCTGAAGATTGCGGCAGCCAGACTTTTCGGAACCGATGCATGGAACGAGCTTAAAGAATTCGGGCCACTGAAACCGCTCGATTCAGTCCTTAGCCATTTTGGGAGGGAGTTGAGCTGGTCTGTCGAAAACACAGGAGACCTAGGCAGGATCGCAGGCAAGGTCTTCTCATTCTCGCGTCTGAAGTCCTACGACGATTGTCCGTTTTCATTCTTTCTTTCCTACGTTCTAGGTCTTGATGTCTCTTTGGAAAGGGTTTTTGAGCTGACAGCCCTCGATGAGGGAAACATTTTCCATTCCGTTCTTAGAGATTTCTTCTCCGGAAAGACCATGGACTGGCAAAACTCTCTTTCCGAGAACATCTCCAGACATCTGATGCACGATAGCGAGGTAGTCTTTCGGTTTGAATTTGAAAGGCTTAAAGAGATTCTCAGAGACTACATTACGGAAAGAGAATCCAAAAAACCGAACTTTATGCAGGGAAATTTCGTCCCATTCGCTTTCGAGAAAGCCTTCGGAATCGGAGATACGAAACCGGTAGAACTGCAGTCTGATTTCTTCTTGAGAGGCAAAATCGATCGACTTGATCTCGATGAATCGAGCCGCGCAATGTATCTCATAGACTACAAGAGAGGCGACAGCGGTGACGAAAAGCAGCTTCTCCTGTATTCTATCGTTGCGGACAGACTCTTTAAAGAGAAAGGATACTATGTTGCAGGCGGAGTTTTCAAGACACTGATCGGAAGGGTAGTTAACAAATCTGCCTTTAGGACGATTTCTTCAGACGAAGAGAAGGCCTGGGAGTTTGCGAACAAGCGAAAATCAGAAAGAATCGTCAGGGAGTCTTGGCTTTTCGAATGGCTCCGGAAGATAACCGAAGGAATTTATTCGGGGAGATTTCCACCTTCGTTCATCCGTTCTTCGAACCAGTGCTACAACTGCAAATTCGCAGCTGTCAAGAGAGCGATCACATGGAGGAAAGGTGGGTCAGATAGTGAATAGCGACATGTTTGTCACCGCTTCTGCCGGAACGGGGAAGACATATACACTGGTTAAGGAGTATGTCGGAGTATTTGAAAGAGCATTCAGGCTTGGCGAGCAGCTTGATGTCCACAACGTGGCTGCAATTACCTTCACCAATAAGGCTGCAAGAGAAATGAAGGACCGTGTAATAAGCGAATTTGATCTCAGGATCTCTCAGGCAGAACCTGGAAAGTGGAAGTTCTTGAGAAGCAAGCTCTCATACGCCTGGATCTCCACCATTCACTCTTTCTGCGAAAGGATACTGAGGGAGTGCGCCCTATTTGCGGGGATAGATCCGGGATTTAAGATTATCAACGGAATGAGGAGATCTTCACTTGAGGAAAAGGTTGTCAGGACTTACTTCGAAGAGAACCTGGAATCTATTGAGCCGCTCATTCGGCTTATGGGACTCGATAAGGCGTTTAAACTGATGAAAGATGCACTGTCAAGGGAGAGACACTCATTCTATCTTAACCCCTCTCCCGTTGAGAATTCAGGACGAGATCTTGGCCAGGACGCCGAAATACTCATCGACGGTTCAAGGTCCTTCGCGGAATCTTACAGGGCAGTTCTGTCTGATTACGAAAAGAGAACTGCGGGTTCCGGCCTTCTGGACTTCGATCAACTCCTGACCATAACGAGAGATCTTCTGCTGAAAATGCCTGATGTGCAGCAGAAGTACACCAATCGGTTCAGGTACATCTTTGTTGACGAATTTCAAGATACAGATGAGCTTCAAAACGAAATAATCAGATTGCTCAAGGTCGAGGGCAAGAACAATGTCTTCTTCGTAGGGGATGCCAAGCAATCCATATACCGTTTCAGAGGAGCAGACGTCTCGGTCTTCAACAAGACAATGGATACCTTCAAAAGAAGCGGAGCAGGTGTCAAGAATCTCCGAATAAACAGACGCTCGCATCCTGACCTTGTCTCATTCCAGAACAGATTTTTCAAGAGAGTGATGCGAGAGAACACTGAAGGCCAATTCTTTCGTTCAGTTTATGGGGAAGTCGTCGAATCGATCCCTTACGAAATTGACAGCAGCTCCTCAAGAGTGAGAATAATTAGCAGCGAGACTTCTGACGACTCAATAGGAGTGGCAAAGACTGTAAGGGCGCTTCTCGAAGAGGAAATTGTTTTCAGAAACAAGTCTGGTGAATGCGTGAAGCGTCGAATAACTCCCGGAGACATTGCTATCCTCTTGAGAACATTTTCCAGAGTCTCGAGTTACGAAGGAGCTCTCGAAGAGATGAATATTCCATTCTACACCGTCGGCAGCAGGAATTTCTACGAACGGCCGGAAGTAACCGGTCCCCTATCCTGGCTTGATCTCCTCGTCGATCCCTTGAATGACAACAATCTCGCGTCGTTCTTGCTATCACCGGCCTTTGGAGCTACACTTGACGAAATGCTATCTCTGAGAGCCAGCCAGGACATGAGACGTGTTCCGCTGTATTTCGTTCTGCAGGAAAGCAACGATGAAAGATTCGGTCAGTTGAAGGAGCTGCTCGATAAATTTGGGAAGCTCAAACATATGCTCTCCCCGAGCGATATTCTCCAGAGATTTGTTGAAGAAACTGAGTATCTGGCGAAACTGGCGACACTCAAGTCCGGCGAGAGAATGATTGCCAATGTAAAGAAACTGATTGAGCTGGCTCAGGACCTTGATAGAATGGGTAATTCCCTCCGCGAGCTTTCATCGAGCATAAGGGCGTTTATCGATTCGAGCGATGAATCTGAAGCTACTCTCGAGACAGAAGAGTCAGACAGCGTCAAAATACTTACTGTTCACAAATCGAAGGGATTGGAGTTTCCCATTGTCGTAATTGGCGACATGTACTGGAAAAAAAGAAGCTCCAGCAAGCGGCTCTTCTTTAATGAGAAGGGATTTCTCATAACGAAGGATAAGCCCGACAGAGATGAAGAGGGCCTAATTGGACGACTGGCGAGACAGGAAGAGGAAAAGGAACTGGAAGAAGAGAAGCGGACACTTTATGTTGCCTTATCACGAGCACGTGAAATGCTTATCCTTAGCCTAAACGGAAGAGGAGACTCTTCACGCCCATGGTCAATCTTGCTTTCAAGATCTCTGCTCGAGCCGGAAAGCGGCGAGATAAACAGTTTCTTGAAGGAAATATCCGAACCGTTCTTTCCAGAGGAATTTGCTTCCCTTGAGGACAAATCCTCCAGAACTGAATTCTCTTTGCCGGAAATCACTTCGGTAATGCCAGTTGCCGATTCCTCTTACATCAAATACCTCTCGCCGACCTTCATAACTTCTGACTACGAAGCTGAGTTTGAGACTGCATCAGATGCGGGAAGCCCGGACCTCGTGAAGCGGACGGCAAATATCGGGTTGCTGGCCCACAGCATTCTGGAACCGCTGGGAATGAAAGGTTTTCAAGGCCTTCCCCTAACTCTGAAATCGATCATCGACGGAGGAAGACCGGTCTCTGTTGACAGGGTTAGCTTCAGCGACGATGACCTGATTGAAGTGAAGAGAGTTCTCTCGGGACTTGTAAACCATCAAATCATCAAGGAAATTGAGGATTCCGAAAGAGTGCTAAGCGAATTCCACTTTCAACATGGGTTTGGGAAGTATGTTTTGATCGGAATTGTTGATAAACTATACTTGAAGGATGGAAAGTGGAAGATTGTAGATTTCAAATACGCGAACTGGAGTCCCCGATTCATAGAGAAATACCGATTCCAGATGCGGTTCTACCTCTACATTCTCAGAGACCTCTTGTCCCCCGTTGAAGCGACACTTCTCTTTCTTAAAGACGGAAAGGCGGAGAAGATTATACTTGAAGATCAAGTGAGCTTCGAGGCGGACCTCCTTCAAATGATCTCAAAAGCCGGAGGCGATACGAATGAACCTTAAACCAACACGTCGCTCTTTTGTTATCAGGTATTTCATCTATCCTTACTATTTCCTTCTGGGAATCGTCTTCTATCTGAACTTTGATCTGTCGGGCATAGACGGAAACAATCGCCTTTTTCTAATAGGCGTCTGGATAGCCTTGACAGTAGTTCCGGGAATTCTCCTGGCTTTCTCCCGAAGGAGATTTGGCTGGTTCTTCTGGCCGGCGCTCTTAAATGCTGCCGGTTGGTTGATAAGGTACATTTTCCCCGAGAAGACCTACAATGATCTCAAACCGCTTTTCGACAACGGGCCGGTGCTTCTTTTCATAGTAGCGGGGCTGCTGGGCGTCGTCTTTGTAGAGATTTACAGGACATCCTTCAAGTACGATCTCAGCGATGCAGGAGTGGAGATTACCCACGGAATGTTCAGCGCAAACTCTCATATGATTGTCGCCAGACACATTACGAACGTCATGCTAAAGAGAAACTTCTTCGAACTCATAATGGGAGTTGGTCACGTGATTCCTGTAACCTCTTCTGGAATGGGCTCAGGAGACAGAGGGGTAATGGGCGGCTTTACGACCGATGCGGGTACTCAGAACCTTCGCGGTGGAGCATTTGTGGGAAGCGTCAGCACTGAGAAAGAGTTTGTTGCAAACCCGGCAAACTGCATATATGGTATTTCGAAACCGAAAGATGTGATGGAGAAATTAAAGGAAATGGTTTTATAAAGAGCGATTAATGGCGTGCCCGGGGCGATTTGAACGCCCGGCCTCCAGATCCGCAGTCTAGCGCTCTATCCAGCTGAGCTACGGGCACCCATAAACAATATAATGGCGGAGAGAGAGGGATTCGAACCCTCGGAGGGTATAAACCCTCACGTGCTTAGCAGGCACGCGCCTTCGGCCTCTCGGCCATCTCTCCACCCTACAGAGTTCATTCTATCACGGTGAGGTTGCGGTGTCAATACAACTTGAGTCCTGAAAGGCTCTTCAAAGGACACTGGTTAAGCGTTTCCCAACTCTCCTGTCTCGTCTCTTTGAGTTTGAATTACTGAATTGAGCGGTTCTCTTTTTCCGCCCGGGGGTCATTTGCTTGAAGGGACAGGGCTAGCTTCGGTTCGGAAATAGGCTAGAAAAATGTAGTCGCATCTTTCGAAGGTGCAATCATTGCAGGAGTTTTGCCCAATGAAATTTTTCGCCTGATTAATCTGTGGTGTCTCTGTTCGGCGTCGACCGGTTATCATTGAGGAGGGCTGCTTTCTGCGCCTTGACTGAAGTGGAATTCGTAATTTGGAATGGAGTGATTGCTATTGCTCATTGTTCAATGCAATAATCTCATTGAGCTAACAATAATGAAGGAGCGTGAACGGATTGATGATAAGAGAAGTTGAGCCAAGAGATGCCGCAGGTCTCAAGGAAATCATCGTTGATATCGGATGGTTCAAGAACAAGGCTTTTGAAGAGGAAACATACCTGAAGAGAATTGAAGAGATGGTTCAGTGGAGTGTGGAGAAAGATGATCACCTCATTCTCGTTGCAGAAGAGAAAGGCGAGTTGACAGGATACGCCAGCGTACATTTCATGCCCTATCTATTCATGGGTGGAGCCGAAGGTTATGTTGGAGAGTTGTTTGTGAAAACACCCTGGCGGGGAAAGGGCATCGGAGGAGAGCTGCTGAGAAGGGCGGTAAATGAATCCAAGAAGAGAGGCTGCTGCAGGATAAGGCTGATAAACATAAGGTCTAGAGAGTCCTATCGCCGAGGATTCTACACAAAGCAGGGTTGGCAAGAAAGAACAGATGCTGCAGACTTCATGCTAAGGTTGAACGAATCGGAATGAATCGCGCAAACGGGTTGCCGCGCTAGAATCGAATCGCCTTGACTTCAGAAACCATGCATGTTGTCTGGTTTGCTAGAGCCTATGGTCATCTCCCCTCCGCAGAGCGCGCGTACGAGATTTGCCGTGGTAGCCTGTGGAGTGCTTTCGCTGTCTGGCTTTAAGAAGGCACGACAAAATCTTTTCTGTCATGAGATAGAATCGATCTCACGGACGTTCAATTTGCCGAGCCGGAAAAGGGTCTATAATCTATCTGGAGGGCAAAAAGGTGATTCTTCTGGAGCATCTTGAGAAGTTGTTGATCAGAATTGGGCTTGTCTGTATAACAGTCGCGCTTGTTCTATTTCTGCTGCGAAGAGTCGGTCTGAACCTCGGAAGACTTCCTGGAGACATTCACATAAACCTAAGTAATTTCGAATTGTGGTTCCCGATCACTTCCGGACTAATCGTGAGTGTTATAATTACGGGAGCCCTTTGGCTCTGGAGAGTAATTAGAAGGTTTCTTTAACCGACGGAGGAAGAATGGATACTGTCTATTTACGCGTGAATTCCGAGAACCCCGATGAAGCGAGTCTGAAGAAGGCTGCAGAACTAATCAGGAAAGGCGAACTTGTCGTTTTTCCTACGGAGACTGTTTATGGACTGGGCGCAAATGCCTTTGATGAAACGGCCATCATGAAGGTTTTTGAGGCAAAAGGCAGGCCTCAGGATAACCCGCTAATAGTTCACATTTCTACCATGGAGATGTTGAAACAAATCGTGTCACAGGATGTCGGCAGTTTTTCGGCTCTGATGAATCTGGTCTGGCCAGGACCGGTGACGCTGATCTTCGAAAAAAGCAAGGCAATACCTCCCTCCGTTACTGCAGGGTTGAAGAGCGTGGCCGTCAGATTTCCTTCCCACCCGGTGGCCCAAGAACTGATACGACTCTCGAGTGTTCCTATCGCAGCACCCAGCGCAAATCTCTCGGGCAGACCAAGCCCTACAATGGAAGAACACGTGATCGAAGACATGGACGAAAGAGTAAGCTGCATAATCCTTTCGGGGCCGACGGTTTTCGGACTGGAATCTACAATTATTGATCTCTCGAGAGGAAGACCCTCCCTATTGAGGCCGGGACCGATCGACCCGGATCAACTGAAGGGCGTCCTTCCTGATCTTCATGTTCCGGATTTTGCTTCGGGCAGAAAAGAGTATCTTGGTGATCCGATGTCGCCGGGTTTGAAGTACCGGCATTATTCTCCAGATATTCCATTAATACTCGTCGAAGGAGAGACTGGAATGGTTGTCACAAAGGTAGGAATAGTGGCTGGAAGGAAGAAGTCTCTCGTTCTTTGTTCTGAAGAAATGAAGGATTATTATCCAGTTCAGGTTAAGAAGGTCGTTCTCGGTTCGAGAGACAACCTGCTTGAGGTTGCGGCGAATCTCTTCAAGGAACTGAGAAATAAAGAGAACATGGAATACTCTCAGATCATTGCCGAGCCTTTCCCTGAAACAGGCGTGGGACTTGCAATCATGAACAGGCTGAGAAAGGCTGCCTGGAAAATTGAAAGGGCTTAGAATTCCGATTCGGAGGGAGTGGCTAGTTTGAAAAGAGGACTCAAGAATCTTTCGGGAGAGATCTTCGTCCTACTGGGAACGGTTATCGTCGCACTGGCTTTCTACCTCGTCTTTACTTGGGGAGACAGGGCCGTGACGATGATTGAAATAACCGTGATCGAGAAAGTCGACAACTCCGGGGCTGGAAAATCTGATTATAGAGTGACGGCAGATACCGGGGAGGAATTCGTGATCCAAAACGCAGAAAGCCAGGGCTTCTACGCTGCTTCAAAGGTCTTCAAGATGCTTGAAGTCGGAAGAACCTATCAGGCGCTTGTAACGGGAAGAAGAATACCTATTCTTGGCATGAAGAGAAATATCATCGAGGCGATACCCTCTCCATGATCTACTCTAAAGTGAATCCATCTTCCAGCAAGTCGACACAAGCCCTCGCAACCGAACGATCGTAAAGGGTACCTGCTCCCGAAGTAATCTCTTCTATTGCCACTTCTATTCCAAGCGCCGGTCTGTAGGGTCTATGCGATGATATTGCTTCGACAACATCTGCCACAGCGATTATTCTTGCCGGCAGGAGTATCTCCTCTCCCTTTAGCCCGTTAGGGTATCCAGAACCGTTTAGCCTCTCATGGTGTTGTATCACGTAGTCGGCGATCGGAAAATCAAACTCGATTTCCTTTAGAACTTCATAGCCAAGCTTAGAGTGCTCTTTAATCATCTCAAACTCTATGTAATTGAGTCTCCCAGGCTTGCTTAGAATCTCGGAAGGGATCCAGAGTTTCCCAATATCGTGGAGAAGGCCACTTATCCTTATGTTCTCGGAAAGTCTATCTTCAAGTCCCATTCTCCTGGAAATCAAGGCTGCCAGAAGCCCCACTTTTCTCTGATGCCCCGAAGTGTAGGGATCTCTGATCTCCACAATTCTAGAAAGCGCATTAATTGTGCTTTTTAAGGTGGCCTCGAGTTTTTCCTTACTCTCCTCTGCCTCTCCTCTCGCTGCCCTAAGATCTGTTACGTCTGAGATGAAGCCTTCGACGAACACTTCGCCCCCATTTTTGCCGTCAACTACCTTTCCCCTTTCAAGAACGTACTTGAGCTGACCCGACTTAGTCAGTATTCTGTACTCTATCTCGTAGTGATCGCCTGCTGCAAAGGACTCCTGGATTAGATCCCACACCATCTCCCTATCCTCGGCGTATATCAGATCCGAGTAAGATAGTTCCTTGTTTCCAATAATCTCCTCTGGCCGGTAGCCGGTGAGCTCTATGATCCCTCTACTGACTACTTCCATGGTCCACTCTCTGTCGTTCTTGCATCGGAAGCCAATCCCAGGAAGGTTTGCGAAGAGCCTATCTAGCTCTAACGTGCTCTTCTGAAGGTTCTTACTCGCTTCAGATGATTCATCCAAGTCATTGTAGACAATAGCGACGACATTTGAAGAAAGCCTAGAAATCGACACATCTCTCCAAATTTCGCTTTTTGCGTCTGAATTCTGTTTCGGTTCCGTGCGAAGTGAAATACCGGTTCTGTTTACTTCCTGGATCGCGCCCACTATACCGATTTCCCGGGCCGCGGGAAACACACGCTCAAAGTCCATTCCAATGACAGCTTCTCTCGGAAGACCTTCTATTTCGAGCGCGGCTTGATTGGCTTCGATCACTTTACAGCGACCCTCAATCGTCAATCCACACAGAATAATGCCATTTCTTAATAGCGATAAGAAGTCGCAGCAATCATCGGCATTTAAGAAATTACATTTGTCGAATGCTCCTCCATCACTTCTTTCAACTTTAAATTCAGAGTTTGAAACACTCATTTTCATCTCCCGATTAATGGATAATCGATGATAGCATTCATTGGCCATACGTACAAAGCGGTCGATGCAGTTCAACCAGACTAATTTCAAGGTTTGACAATCAGCGCGCTCCTCAATGATTCGACCGATCCTTTGAAGCCAGTCATACCGTCAGATGAAAGCATCGAATCGACTATGGCTTCTGCGCACGCCCAGACGGCTGCCCTGAATATTTTACTCTGCGTGTTCCCTTCGTTCATTAAGCTCTGCTCGGACAGACTGTACTCTCTGGATGTAGTTAAAGCAAGTGAAATGTCTCCACTTCCATGGTACCCTGGAGCTCCCAGCAGCCCAATAGCAAGATTCATGTGGCGCGTTACTCTCTTCAACTGATGAGGCATCAAAGGCAGATCTGTTCCCAGGATCATGATGAGCGATCCTTTCTCCCGATCGGGATCCTGTAGTTTGGGACTCAATTCGAGAGACGGAATTCTAAGGTCGGACGATCTGCCGAAATTCGAAAGAACGATAACCCCTAAGGTGTATTTCCTGCCTCCGAACTCGACGATTCTTGAAGATGAACCGATCCCGCCCTTATAACCAAAGCAAACCATCCCGGTCCCCGCGCCGCAGCTGCCGAGCTGGAAATCCTTTCTCGCATCCCCCACCGCATCGATAACCATCTCTTCTTTTATCGCAAGAGCTCGAATCTCATTTAGAAAGCCATCGTTGCACTCCATGACGACTACGTTTAGCGACGACAATTCGGGATTGCTCTGGAGGGCGAGCCTTACCGCGCCTTGATGTACGGCTCCAATTGAAAGTGTGTTGGTCAGAAAGATATCGCTTTCGAGCGTCCCGAGTTCTTCTATCTGAATGAGACCCATCGACTTTCCATAACCGTTGAAGACGCTGGAAGCCGCTGGGACTGGTCTTTCATATACGGAAGGAATCCTTATGACGGTTATTCCCGTTCGCAGACATCTCGGTGAATCCTCAGTCAAAGTGTAATGCCCGACTCGTATTCCCTCAAGATCGGTGATCTTGTTCAAAGCCCCCGTTTCGTACCCGTCTGACTGGCGAGCGAGCTCTCGAAATCTCATCTCTTCACCTATCTTTCTATAATTGATATTGGATCCTGTTTCGAGATCATGCATCTTGCCGTGATTACTCCGACAAGCAAAACAATAACGGTCATTAAAGAGATTCTGTAGAGTGTCTCCGGAACTACGATCGATGAAACATACAATCCCTGTAGAAAGAGAGATCTAAAGATCTGCCAGCAGACCGTTGTCAGAAGATATCCAGTTGCTGCGCCTATGGAAAGCACTAATACTAGTTCGCCGAAAAAGAGAAGACCGATCTCGTCTCTGCTCTGTCCCAAAATGTTCCTGATAGATATCTCGCTCCGTCTTGCCAAGACCACCCTTGTAACGGTAACCACACCGATTATCATGACGACGAAGAACTGAAGATAGATGATAATCGAGGAAATCAACCCCATGAACTGCGTCTCGGCACGGATCTTCAACTCGAAAGTCTTCCTGTCGACCACTTCAACCTGACCGGCCTCGGAGGCGAAACGCCTTATTTCTCCTGCAAGGTTGCGATCATCGTATGATAACAGAAGACCTTCAGATTTGATTCTGTCCTCCACCAGAACACCAGCGAGACTTTCTAGATTAGGCAGAACCTCCATCGAGGAGTAATCCAACCCCCTGACAGAACCATTGTCAATCAAGTCGAAAAGACCCCTGCTAACATATAGCGTACCGGCCACGGGATTTTCGCCAAGAATCGATAGAAGTCTCGAATGCTCAGCAGACACAACTGGAATGAAGAGTTTCGTAGCGCCGAACATAAGCTTCACATCCAGCTCGAGAAGATCGGCAGGAAGGACAGACGTCGACTTCAATGAAATTTCTTCGGGAAGCGTGAACTCCTCCAATTCCGAGGTCTGAACATAGGAACGACGATCGAATAACCAGCCACTGTCTCGAACAGTGCCCGTCAACGAAGATAGAAGTGAACCAAAAACAGTCACCAGCGCGGCAAACGCGATGATATTCACAAAAAGAGATTTGTAGCCGTCGCTCCTCAACGGAAATTGGAGCCAGGGCAAACCGCCATTCCTGAATCTATTCTTGAGCAGACCTAATCTTTCTTCAGAGCTCTTAAGAAGACCGACGAGATCTCTTCTGAGATGTCTCCCTATCAGTATCTGAGATAGAACAATCGTAGTAAACGGTATGAATAACGTGCAGATAGATGATATGGTACTGTCGCCTAGATAAAGACCATTGGGCGTGAAAAAGCGATCTTCGAATAGTGAAAGAACAGCTCTACCCGCAAGGAGTCCCAGAATCCAGCCAGCAGTCCCCTGATAAAGCGACTCCATAAATAGTCTTATTTTCAAATTCTTGGGTGAATGCCCTATGGCGGCAAGAATAGCATACTCTTTTCTTCTTTCACGAATGCTCACCGAATTAAGCATTGTAAGAGCTACTATGAAGACCAGGGAGACAAAGAGATTTGTCAAGAAGACTCCCAAGTAGTAGCTTGCGTACTGCCTCTCAAGAGTCTCTCTGGAAGAAACAGGCCCCCTAATCGAAACCGAAAGCTCTTCTCCGCCGACCCTTGATCTCAGTTCGTTTTCGACTGCTATTAGGAAACCACCTTCAGAGAATACCAGAAAGCCAAATAACCCATCTCCCCTCGAAATTCCAGACGGCCCCAGGCCGAATACAGAGGATCCTGCAAGAGATCCAACCACGGTGTATAGGCCCTCGCTTGCCATTTCAGATTCTTCCTCATAGACACTGTCCAGACCGACGTCCGAGGCCTTCAGAAATGAGTCGGATACAATGATTTCGTTTGTCCCTGGGGAAAATACCGTCCCTTCTGAGATGTAGCCATTGCTCTCTTGCAGCATCCGAGATATCTCCGTCTGCTTTATTCCATAAACGGGGAAATTGGCTCTTGCGCTTCCGAAAAGGTTGTAGCCGAGATAGGCTATATCTACGGGGATAACATCTGAAAGACCAAATACGTCTTCGAAAATCTCGACAAGACTATTGTCAATTGATTCATCTCTTCCACTTTCAGAGAGATACTGCACCGTAATCCAGCTCTCGTTGATCTTTGCTATCCTGCTTCTCGTCTCTCCGAAGGACAGAAAGATTGAGCTGATCACAAGGCTCATCGATACACCTAGAGCGACAACGAATATGAAGACCAGAATTCTACCCGGCCTTCTTCTCAGGTATAACCACATGTACTTAAGCATTCACACCAACCTCATAGACCTGACCATTCTCCACTTTGAGTCTTCTTCTGAAATCACCGATGATCTCAAATGAATGAGAAACGAGTATCAGAGTCGCACCGGACTTAGAGCAATAAGACTTCAAGAGCTCTATTACCCTGCTACCATTTTCATCATCCAGGGAAGCGGTCGGTTCATCGGCGAAAACAACCTTCGGACCGGCTATCAATGCTCTTGCCACTGCCACCCTCTGACTCTGCCCAAGCGAGAGCTCATACGGGAATCGTTTGAGAAGTTCGTTCAATCCAAGCGCAGTAGTGATTTCTTCGAGCCTCTTTCTTGCTCCTCGCTTTTCTTTTAGGGGGAGCAGAATGTTCTCCCTTACAGTCAAATGGTTTATCAAGAAGTGCTCTTGAAACACAAATCCGAACTCTTTGCGCCGGAGTTCGGCTTTTGCGGAAGGAGTAAGAGCCGTAAGCTCCTTGCCTTCGTATTTGACTTCTCCACGACTTGGCTCCTTAAGTGTGCTCATAATGAAGAGAAGCGATGACTTTCCAGAACCCGAAGGGCCGAATATCCCAACTTCTTCTCCCTTCTCTATCTTGAGGTCTGTCGATTTGAGCGCCGCCAGAGCCTGCTTCTTCGTCTCATATATCAATGCGACTTCTTTCAATTCGAACATCCTACTTCCTCCCTTTGAGAAGACCTACTGTGATTATCCCACAAACACTCCGCACAGGAAAACCTGGCGAATCAGCTTTTTTGAGTTGACCAGACCAAATTGGGCACAGTATAATTGCAGCCACTAGAAAATCAGTCAGGAGACTTCCCCTTGAGAGAGAATAAAAGCCATAATAATATGATATATACTGTTCTATACGGAGGTGAACTGATGAAGATAATGATCGATATAGATGACATTCTTACGGACTTCAATCGGGCCTTCCTAAGTATCGCCCATGGAATGTTTGAAGAGGTACCGCTGGAAGTTGAGGTCAAGGTCTGGGATTTCTGGAAAACCGTCCCCAACCTAACGCTTGAGATGGAAGAAAAGGTGTGGGAAGCCATAAGGAATACAGAAGATTTCTACGAGTCGCTGCCTCCTTATGCTGCTGAGGAGGACTTAATGAGGCTTGGCGATCTGATTGCTGAAGGCCGTCACGAGTTCTATTTCATAACGTCCAGATTCCCGACGAAGGGAAGAAACGTTCAGATGCAATCTCAGAGATGGATTCAAAAGGTGATTGACGTACCAGTATCGGTAATTGTAAGCTCCAGTAAGGGTGAACTTTGTGAAGTTCTCGGTATTGAATACGCCGTCGACGACGCGCCGCATCATATTGAGAACCTGCTAGATCACGGCATCAACACTTACATTTTAGATTGGCCTTATAACAGGCATATCGAACATCGATTGAGAGTCAAGAGCCTTGGAGAGTTTCTGGATAGCATATTGATCTGAAAAATCTGGAGGTGAAGACATGAAAAAGCTGCTTCTTACTCTTCTTCTAATTGCTTTTGTGACGTTAGTCTGCTCTGCAAGAACTGCGTGGGAGGATCAGATAGTGTATTTCATTATGATAGACCGTTTTTCGAACGGCGATCCGACCAACGATGACATGGGATATGGGGAGTCCGGCAGCGACAACTCGAGATATAACGGCGGAGATCTCGAGGGAATAATCGAAAAACTGGATTATGTCAAAGGACTTGGTGCAACGGCTATATGGATCACCCCTCCCGTTGCCAACCAGTGGTGGAATCCTTGGGTGAACTACGGAGGTTATCATGGCTACTGGGCCAGGGATTTTAAAAGAGTCGACGAACACTTTGGAGACATCGAGCTGTACAGGAGATTGGTAAAGGAAGCTCACGGAAGAGGGTTGCTTGTGATTCAGGACATTGTCCCGAACCATGTCGGTGATTACTTCCGCTTCGTGGACGGAGAGTTCGAGTTGAATACAGAAAGTATACCGACAGCTTCTCCCGAACAATACCCATTCTCCCTGAACAACTTCGAAGAAAACGAGACAGATCATATATATCACTGGACACCGGATATTTCCGACTTCAACGATCAATACCAGAAGCTCAATTATCAGATGTCGGGTCTGGACGACCTCAACACTGAGAATGCGGCGGTCGTCTCGGCTCTCAAAGACTCATTCACTTTCTGGATAGAAGAGGCTGATATCGATGGTTTCAGAATCGACACGGCTATTTATGCTCCCATGGAGTTCTGGAAAGAGTTCTTGAACGGTGAAGCTGGGGTCTACGAAGTTGCCTCCAGAAATGACAAAACGGAATTCCTTACCTTTGGAGAGGCCTGGGTGAGAAGTGATCCATTCGACGATAGCGGAGAAATCGTGATTGAGGAGTTCTTTGATGCCGGCATGAACGCAATGCTCGATTTTCCTTTGAACATTGAGCTTAGGAGTGTGTTCAAAGAAGGAAAACCCACTGCAAATCTAGGATACAGGCTTGAAGTGAGGCAGAGCAGGCTCGATCATACCAGGCTCCTGACCTTCATAGATAATCACGATATGGAGCGCTTCCTAAAAGGAGGCGGACTTTCAAACCTCAAACAGGCGTTAGCTTTCATCTTCACAATCCCTGGAATTCCGGTGATCTATTACGGCACAGAACAGGGATTCTTCGAGACAAGAGCCACCATGTTTGCCGAAGGTTTTCAGTCTGGAGGAGTAGACCATTTTGACACTCAGTCGGAGCTTTACAATTATATAAGGGATCTTTCGAATCTCAGAAAGGAGTACCCGGTCTTCAGATATGGAACAATCGAAATCCTGAAATCCGACTCTAACGGGCCTGGAATATTCGCCTACCGACTCGAACACAACGGTGATAAGGTATTCGTGATAATGAACACTGCAGGCGAAAGAAGAATTCTAGCAAATATGGAAACGGAGCTGGAAGAGGGCCAGGTCATCGAGCCGATCTACACATTCAACTCGCTATCAAAGGGCTATCCCGTGGAAAGAGAAGGAAAGCTTGTTGTGTCAATGAACCCTCGTTCAGTCTATGTGGGAATCGCTTCCGATGTGTCTCGCGAAATTGAGATTCCGGATATTGAGTTCAAGGCAGATCTCGAAGAAAACCAGAAGATTGACTCAACCTACACTATAACAGGGACTGCATCAGGAGCATCATCCGCAAAGATAATATTCGACGCGAAAATTGAAGAAGCGGAGGATATTGAAATCGTAGATGGAAAATGGTCTTACGAATGGAATATATCAAAATTCGATCCCGGAACTCATTCCATTCTATTCAAGGTTTACGGCGAGACGAGAAGAGAATCAATCTACAGCGACGATTACCCCGTAATACTCGACATCCCTGAATTGCTTCTGGCATCTCTTCCCGATCTCGAAGCCGACGACAGTGGCCCTTATGGAAGATATGAATATCCTACAGACATTACTTTCAAGAACCAGATGGATCTTCTCGGAGCGAATGTAAAACAGATAGGGGCTTCGCTGGTCTTGGGAATGAAGATAAAGGACCTGACTGATTCGTGGGGACCGCAAAACGGATTCGATCACGTTACATTCCAGATCTTCATAGACGACCCGGACAAGAAGGGGGCTAGGGTCCTGCCTTTCCAGAATGCCAATATGCCGGATGGGCTGGACTGGGATTACTTCATCTTCGCAAACGGTTGGTCCGTAGTTGCATACTCTGCAGAGGGAAGCGGTCCCGGATCCTTTGGGACTGCCATTTCACCTACTCCACTGGTGCAGACAAACAAGATGACCAACGAGGTCATTCTAAGAATCGCCGGGGAGACTATCGGAAGACCGGATGATTTGAAGGGATTCAACATATACATAACCACGTGGGACTTCGACGGAATTGAAGCAGTCTACCGCGATCTCTATCCCGAGCCGAAAAGCTATCACTTCGGAGGAGGAAACAGGGAAGATCCGTATATTATGGATGATATTTTGATCAAGATAGACTAAGAATTTGAAAATAGACCAAAGAGCGGATGTCTGGAGGCAACTATGCTTTTTACTTTGGCCGTGATCTTTGCCGTGATAGTCACTGCGCTCCTGATAAAGTACCTTAGCAGGGATGACGATGGAGAACAGAGAGAGGAAGAGAGGGAGATCACTTTCAGTCAGCATGCGATTCTGAGAATGAATGAAAGAGATATTGAGCCGGAAAGGATATTGAGAGTTCTCGAGGAGGGCCGTAAAGTAGAGATTACCAACTACAACAGAATGAAGATAATGGATGACGAAATCACGGTGATACTTGAGAAGAAGCTTGCCAACTTCGAAGTAATCACGGTATATTGGAATGGTGGTGATCGAGAAACGCCACCGTTTGATGGCTAGCATACAATTCCGACTTCGCTAACGGAAAAGAGCGTTGTTGATTTTCCTTGCTATCTGGAACTGCAATCTGAGGTTTTTCAGAGGAATGGGGACTATATGGAAGAAAGCAAGAACAAAGTTGTCGAATTGCTCAAACAATACATGTCTACGCCTGAGGACGAACCTTCCAGAGGGCTATCATATCTCAAAGAAGCGGTATCCATCCTTAATGGGCAGGGTAAGACTCTAGCTGCGCATGAGATTTTGGAGAAAGAACTCGGGAAGTTCGACGATAACTCAACAGTGGAGATTGCCGTTTTGTTGAATATGATGATCAAACTGAGCGCTCTTGTCGGCGATTTTGCGGGTGCGGTAGAGCATTCGAAAAGGGCTCAGGTAATATGCGAAGCGAAGAATGAAAGAGAACTGCTCACGAAAGTCATTATTAACACTTCCGGCCTTTACTTCAAGATGAAGGACTACGATAAGGCATTGGTGCACGCAAAGAGAGCCCTTCAAATGGCCAAGAGAAATGGTGACGAGATCAATGCCGCCTGCTGCCTGAATAATATCGCCATTATACATGAGAACGGTGAGACTGGAGAATCTGGGATTCCCTATCTTGAAGAGGCCGTGAAGATCAAGGAAAAGCACGGTATGAACTCTGAGCTCCCCAGCAGTTATTTGAATCTTGCCGAACTATATTACGAATCGAATCGAAAGGCAGAAGCAGCCGAGCTTCTCGAAAAAGCCAGGCAAATCGCCAAAGCGAACGAAAACGAATATGCAATTGCCGAGACAATGAAATACAAAGCCCGTTTCTTGAAAGGCGAGGGAGATTTCGCCTCGGCTATCAACCTGTTTGAGGAAGTCAAAGAATACCATCAAAAAAACGGAAACAAGACTGAACTACTGGGAGTACTGAACGATATCTCTTCAGTGTATGAGTTGACAGGAGACTCCAAAGAGGCCCTAAACACATTCAAACAGATTACTGAACTGAGCCGGAGTATTTTTAAGGAAGAACAGGCAAGGTCGATTGCCCAGCTGGAATCATCGTTCGAGGCGAGGGAGAAACTGAAAGAAATTAACGACCTGGCTGAACAAAACAAGAGGCTAAGAACGGTCAATGAAGAGATATCGGAGAAAAACGACGAGCTCCAGAAAATGAAAGCCAAGCTGGAGGAGATCAATAGGCTCCTGGAAAAGCAGGCCGAGACTGACCCATTGACCGGGCTGTTGAATCACAGGAAGATGAAATCAGTACTGGACAGTGAGATTTCGAGAGCAGAGAGATACGAAACTCCACTGACCATGATTATGCTTGACCTGGACAACTTCAAATCAATTAATGACTCTTACGGGCATTTGAAGGGCGACGAGCTACTCGCGGCCATTGGGAAACTTATCAGATCTTCTATCAGGAAGAATGATTTCGCTTTCAGATACGGTGGCGAGGAGTTTCTCATCCTTCTTCCTTCGGCAGATATGCAGAGGACAGCGGAGGTGTACTCAAGGTTGAAGCGGTCTCTACGTGAGCGCCTTGAGATAGCTGTCTCTTTCAGCGCGGGTGCAAGGCAGTGGAAAGGTGAGTCCTCGGACGAATTCATTTCCATTGTTGACAAATTGCTCTATGAAGCAAAAGCAAAAGGAAAGGACAGGCTTGAGATAAGCGAGGCGGCCATTTGAGAAAGGCGGATGAAATGGGACAGACAGATCATGAGAAGAGCTACATAGATTATTACGAAGAGTATCTTTCGAAAAATGAGTTGTGTATCGAGGAAAGGCTGTCGCTTCTAAGAAGGTTTCAGCAAGCTTTGCTTAGCTCGGGAGAGACTCTAGTTGCCTTCGAAACTGTAAGCAGAGAGCTTGAGAAATTCGAGGGTCAAACTTCCCGCGAGCTCGGACTTGCCTACAACGGTATGATTAGAATCAGCTGTCAATCAGGCGAGTTCTCAAAGGCTCTCGAATATGCTTACAATGCCATTGACGTCTTCAATGAAATAGGAGATGGAAGTACCCTGTCGATGATCTACAACAACATTGCCGGCGTCTACCTGAAAATGGAGAATTACGAGAAATCGCTAGAATATACAGAAAAGGCTATAGCCCTCGCCGAGAGGGCTAACGACGAGATATCTCTTGCCAAGTATCTCAACAATAAGGGAATAGCTATTGAAAACATTAAAGAAGACGGCAGTGGCGCGCAGTTCATTCGAAAATCGATTGAGATTAAGGAGAAACACTCTCTTGAGAAAGATCTTCCCAATAGCTATATGAACCTCGCCGACATCTTCCTCTATACCGAAAGAGAGGATGAGGCCATCGATCTCTTGAACAAAGCCCGTGAGGTAGCAAAGAAGAACTGTGACGATTACTCTCTTGCAGAAGTTTGTCGCTATGAAGCCGAATACTACAAGGCGACGGGAGACTTGGATTCTGCTCTGGCCTCTCTCGAAACTTCGCTGGAATATCACAGATCGAAGGGAAACAAATCGGAAATTCTTCAGAAGTTAAAGGCTATCTCCGAAATCCAGGAGGCGAATGGCAATGTTGAGGGAGCACTGAAAAAGTACAGGGAGATGGCAAAACTCAATTCCGAGATATTCAGAGAAGAAGAAGCTAGAGTAATTGCAAAGCTGGGAGCGACCTTTGCCGCTATGCAGAAGCTCAGGGAAATCGAGGACATGGCAGCAAGAAACAATGAGCTTTCAGAAGTAAACAAATTGATCGACAGAAAGAACGAAGAGCTCACGAAGATGCAAAGTGAATTGAAGTCTGCTAACGAGCTGCTAAAGCTGAGAGCCGAGACAGATTCCCTAACCGGCCTCATGAACCAGAAGAAGATGTTTGAAGTAGTGGAGTACGAAATAAATAGGGCCAAGAGGTACGGCAATGCGCTCTCCATTATCATGCTTGACATCGATAACTTCAAGGGACTAAACGACCGTCTTGGCCATCTGAAGGGAGACGAGATACTCGAGATCCTCTCTTCGCTTATAATCTCAAACATAAGGAAGATTGACTATGCTTTCAGGTATGGAGGAGAAGAGTTCGTAATCCTGCTACCTTCAACTGTTCTGGAAGGCGCGTTGACTACGGCGAAAAGAATACGGGACTCGGTTGAAGAAACGGCAGATCTACCGATAACCTTCAGTGCCGGTGTAACTGAATGGCAGGGTGAATCCGTTCAAGAATTTCTGCTGAGAGTTGACAAACTCATGTATCAAGCGAAGAACAAGGGAAAGAACAGAATTGAATCTTGCGTTGCTCCTGACTGAGAGGCCATAAAGAGTGTCCGGCATCCGGGTGAACTGACTGAAGCCATATTTGTTCAAGGATGGAAGCTCGCCACTTCTCAAAGTGGAAGTGGAGAAGTCTATCGATTCGAAGTCTGCCAATTCATGAAACCTGCAGACGCCGGCGACAACGTGAAAGTCCAGCAGCCTTTCCGGAGAGCATGATGGATGCCGAAGGTTAAGCAGGAAAGCAATACTCTTTCCGGGCTCTAAGACCTGTGGATTCTATACGGCGGGCTGGAAAGAGTGCGTTGATGGGCCGTCCGCTGCACCAAGCAACTCTTGGCGACCGTGATTGATCCATATAACATACAACCTCAAGTCAATCAAAGGTGTCTTTGACCGGCCGAGATCGGTGAGTCTGTAAAGGCAATGGCCCCGATACTTGAATATGGCAAGGAAAGATAGTGAGTCGTCAGATCTGGAAAGAATCCCTAATGCTGCCCAAAACTGCTTCTGCAGGAGCAATCAAAGTCGACGAAAAGTTTTTGAAGAAATCGGAAGCATCCGACGGCCCTTTCGAGAAATGTTGAAGAGGTCTTGCTCAGTAGCTTCGGAAGAGAATGTTCGATTTTGCTTTATGAACTGAAGAGCATATTTACTGAGGCAAAGCATTTTGAGTAGAGAACGGAAAAGCAATAGCTTTTTCATTCATGGATTGTTTTGAACAATTGAGAACTTAGATTTTCGCTCGGTGGCGAACCATCAGCAAAAGGAGGGAGCATGAGAGTAATATTTCTTGGAACTGCGGCATACGAGGGCCATCCGAATGCGTTTTGTGACTGCGAGAACTGCAGAAAGGTTATGGAGGCCGGTAGTGGGAATTTTCGGCTCACTTCAGCCGTGTATGTCGACGACGATCTTCTCATTGACTTCGGGCCAAACATCATGGCCGGAGCTCATAAGGCCGGAGTCACGCTTTTCAACGTCGAGACGCTATTAATAACTCACTCTCATTCAGACCACCTTTATCTGCCAAACTTCGGTTACAGAATGAACAGGTACAACGCTTCATACGATAGGCTTCCTGTATTGACTGTCCTGGCGAATTCAACGGTTCTCTCAATGATTTCCAGCTCTGTATACTTCGACCCGGACAAGACAGTGCTTATAAAAGCGGAGCCCTACAACGAAGTCGAGGTGAACGGGTGCAGCATCGTTCCAGTACCCGCCGTTCACAAAGTGAAAGAGGACGAGCAGCCCTATGTATTCCTGCTTAAGAAAGGGGGGAAGTCCTTCTTTTATGCCACCGACACAGGACCGATCGATGAATCCTCACTGAAGCTGTTGAGGAAGTTTATTGACAGCCCGGTAGATATCGTGGCATTAGATTCGACTCTAGGATTTATGAAAGAGGTTACCTTCCCTTACCATCACACTGCAGAACAGGTAATCACTTCAATGCAAAGTATGAGGGAAATCGGAATCATAGACGACAGCAGTCTGTTAGTTGCTCATCATTTCTCTCACTATCCAAATCCACCTCAAAGAGATCTAGAAGAGTTTTACGGGCGATTCGGAATCTCTGTGGCAAGTGACGGTCTCTTGCTGAATGTCTAGCTAATGCCTCATTCGGGATGTCGAATGGAGTTCAGATGACGAGATGTAAGATTTAATGCCTGCATCCTCATCCCGAGCTTGATTCGGGATCTCGGCTTCCCCGGGGTTGGGTTAGCAGACAGGGGGTTGGAAAGAGCAAAGTGAATCGGTTGAACGTTGAACGGTTCTCCGTTCTCCGAAAAGAGCCTGTTCTTGGTTCCAGAGCGAGGATATGTTCTACGTTCTTGATAAGGGTCAAAAACCAAGAGTGTTTTGACTCTAGCCAGTTATGAAAAGTGTTGTTGATCGGTCAACTCACTTCTGGTTCTTGACTTTCAACATGGAACTGACACCTTGTAACTGTCCTTTCACAGCGTACAGCGGTTCTTTGGAGCGCGTTCCCCGCATAGGACATCGTTTGCGTGACTTCTTTCTCCGGCGTCAGGTTTTTTAGATCCTCAAGAGCCACTCCCATGTTTTTTCAATCCACTCTGGACAACAAGGCGTGCCATTCGCTCAAACCCATCACTTATGACGGCGAGATCATCCTCTTGCACGTTCTCCAGGAAGATATCGATCAACTCCGAGAAGCTTTTCGAAAACTCCTTGAAGACCGCTTCTCCTTTCTGTGTAAGCTTTATGATTGTTACTCGTCTGTCTATATTGGACCTTTCTCGTCCGACATAATTCTTCTTTTCAAGATCGTCCGCCAGCACCGTAACGTTGCTCTTCGTCATCAAATAAGCCTTTGCAAGGGCAGACATGTTCTGAGGACCCTTGAGACCAATATATAGAAGTATGTAAAACTCCATTGTCTTGAGTTCAGCAGCTTCGTTACTGTAGGAGATGAACTGCGTGAAATTCCTGAGCAAATCGAAAACAGTCTCGAGTATGGCTAACTTGTCGGTCCCGACATCTTTGAACACCGTCAAACGCCTCCAATCAGAGTTTGCAGAGCAAGAATTCTCAATCATTATTGGAAATCGCGGAACACACTCGCGATTCCTCACTGTCGGTTGACATTATCTATTGTGAATGTCCAATGAGCCGAATAAACTCCTGTTCCATTACCGTTATTGACATTCTAGCACTGGTGTTCCCAAATTAGCTCCTTCAGCTGGAGACCATCGTCCGGAGCAAATCCCTGCTTGGCAGTTTCCTTCGAAGAGAAGCCTCTATGGAGAAGAGGCTCTTCATGCGTGCTAAGGGGGCAGTTGACGTTCTGATACTGTTGACCTTTTTGATAACGAGCTTCACAGAAATTCGTCACTTCCAGAGCGAGTTTTCGAGACTAGCGAAAAAGCTGGCGAGAGCTCTTCAGGCTCGTTGGCGGAGCAAGAATAGGATCGTGCTTCAGCTGGTTATTTCCTGCCAAGAACGCAAACGATGCTCTCAAACTCAACCATCCTTGTGGAAAGATATCGCTCTCTTCTCCTTTGTGCGGGAATACTCTTCTCCAGGCCAGCACTTCCCTTCACTCGGAATCCTCAAGTGGACTTGCTGAAGTTGATCAAAACAATTCTGATGTCTGTAGAAGTGGAAGACTATCTTTGTATCTCATCCATCCCCTCAAAGGCTCTAGTGTCCTCTCTTTGAACAAGAACAGAGCGCAATTCTTCTCTGCTCTGGTTTCCAAAGACATATTCCATGAAGCTGTGAATTGCTTGGAAAAGATAATCCTCCCCACCGTCCTTCATGAAGACACCTGTAAATCCCAAATAATGGGACAACGGAGAAAGATGATCCAGCATTGCAAAGTCGGGGTGCTTGGCCTCTGGTATCCTTATATGAAAAGGCGGAACGGGGCTGGCTTCAATCATGTCAGAGATTCTGCCCGATTCCTCACGATACTTCCATTCATCGGTTTCCATAATCAGTGAGGGAATCTCAACCCCTCTATCTATCTCAGCGTCACTCATTACAAACAGAGCAGGATCAAATGATACCAGCGCCTTAATCCTCGGATCATTGATTGAAGCAAAGTGGACCACTCCTCCTCCGCCTGAATGGCCTAATGCTACCAATTTGCTCTTATCGAAGATCCCTGCCAGTTCGTGGTCACTCTGATTTAGCCATGCAAGCCAATCTATCACGAAAGAGATGTCTTCTGCCATCAGCTGCATCGAAAGCCTAACCCCTTCTTCGAATGTCTCGACACCGGGAAGGTCCATCACCCTCTCCCTGTCAAAATGAAACTGCGTGCCGTCGGAGAACTCAACCACCGCCGCTCCATATGGATGCTCTACTCCAATAACGACGAATCCTCTACTGGCCATGTACTCTGCAAAAGAAAAATACAGTGGAACAATAGCCGGAGTTCCTGGTGATAGAATGACCACGGGTAGGTCTTTCGCATCTTGCGCAGGCACAGCATCTATGAAAGAGTTCGTCTTGACGGATCTAAGAAACTGGAACAGTACTGGAGGCAGATCGTAGTTATCAGCCAGACTATTCACGAAGAGCCTGTGATTCCTGAACCACGGACTTCTTCTCTTACCCTCAGTCTCATCTGCCGGATACCATATGTCAATTACCAGCCGCCTGGTCATCTCAGCATCGGAAAAGGGGTCAAACCTCGTCTCATCATTCAGTTCTATGATCTGGAGTCCCACTTCATACTCTCCACCAGGGTCGGGGACTTTCGTCGTAGGAAAGAGGTAGGAAAGAATTCCCAGTGCTGCTATGGCGAACACTCCTATAATCAAGTTAATATCGACAGTTCCACGAGTTCTGCTCAAGAAAATCACCTCTCTCCATTATTACACAAAATGGCGGAGCTCAAGAATAGGTGGCTCACCTATCGACTGTTTGCTGACAACTCTCCTTAATATGTTCAATTATTTCTACCATCTAATGTTATAGTTGGTTCTGAGGAAGACTATCTTCTTCTGGGAGAGTGTTATGAGAAAAGCATTATCAACTGCTTTCTTCGTTTTGGTTTTTCTGGTCGTTTTTGCTGAAGCAGAGTACAGATTTAGCGGCGATATTGACTATCCGCCGTTTGAATATAATAATGAACGAGGAATTCCAGTAGGATTCAATGTTGATATCCTCAGGGCGATTTCCAACGCTCTCGATTTCGAAATAGAGGTAGAACTCCGTACCTGGACGAACGCACGGGCCGCGCTTGAGAGCGGTCAAATTGATGGTTTGCTCGGAATGTACTACTCAGAAGAAAGAGATTCGCTCGTGGACTTTTCCAATCCGCATATAGTCCTTCATGGGTCTATCTTCTCCAACAAACTCGCCGGAAAGTTTTCTTCGTTGAATGACTTAAAAGAGTCAATAATAGCTGTACAGAAAGGCGATCTTATGGACGAGATTGTCTCTACCGAGCTCGTCGGCAGCGAAATCGTGAGAGTTGAGTATCCAGAGATTGCTCTTAGGATGCTTGACGAAGGACAGGTTGATGCCGTATTGCTAGGTACTTTGCAGGGACTCTTTCTGCTTGAAGAACTCTCTTTCAAGGATGTCGTGATGTCCGACAATCCCTTTATTCGGCTTGAATACTGTTTCGCAGTTAGAGAGGGAGATCGAGAGTTGCTCTCTTTGCTTAATGAAGGACTCTCGATAATCTCTTCAAATGGGGAATACAGACGAATCTACAACAAGTGGTTTGGAGGTATTGACGGTACGTACACAAGCGGCATCTGGCAGAGTTTCTTGCTTATTCTTCTTCCTGGCGGAATAATCGCTCTTCTGATACTTGGCGGTATGTACTTGTGGAACAGGGCTTTGAGAAGACAGGTCAGGGAGAAAACGGCTTCATTGAGTCAAAAGCTGGAAGAAGAGAAATCGGTTGAAGCTCAGCTCTCGCTTTCCATAAGGAGATACAAATCAATGTCTGAAACAATATCCGACTACTACTATGAGGTCGAATACTCAGACAATGGGGGCGATCCAGAAGTCTGGAGAAGCGACTCTTACGAAAGGATCAGCGGGTACAGCATCGATGAACCGGAACCTCAGAAGTTTGAATGGGAGTCGATCATTCATCCCGATGATCTCGATTCCTACAGGAGACACGTGGAAAGTGTGAGGTCTGGCAGCAGCCAGCAACTGGAGTACCGAATCATCCGAAAAGACGGCACTTTGAGATGGGTAAGCGAATTCTCAAGACCAAGTTACTCAGACGGAGCCTCCGGCATCAAGAGCATTTGCGGTGCGATCAGAGACATAACCGATGAAAAACTGGCGAAAGATGAACTGGAAAAGACGAAAGAAAAAGTATCCAAACTCCACGATGTTGCCCTGAAGATGGAGAAATCAAATGAAGAGGACACAATATATCACTCGATAATTGACGCTTCAGTCAACATATTCGGAATGGATAAGTTTGGTCTGTATCTATACTACAATCAGGAACTGGTTACTCTCGAAACCGAAGGAGAGGTTTCATCACTCCAGGGCTACCTTTTCAGGAGCGGAATCTTGAGAGACTCTATAGAGAGCGGGGTCTCGACGTTCATAGATACTGCATCGCTTCGCAAAGTAGTTCCAAATTGCAGCGTATCGATTTCCATAGTTCCAATGAAGAGTATAGGTGCCTTCGTATCGTACCATGAGTCGCCGATGAAACAGGAAGAAGTGAAACTTGTCGAAACACTGATGGCTCACGCAATCGAAGCGATCTTCAGAATAAGGTCAGACAGAGAGATTCACTATGTAACCTTCCATGACCCCCTTACTTCTCTCTACAATAGATCTTTCTTCGAGGAAGAAGTGGAGAGGCTGAACGTGAGACGCCAAATGCCAATAAGCATCGTTATGGGAGACGTCAATGGATTGAAGATTGTCAATGACGCTTTCGGTCATCTGGAAGGTGACAGGTTGCTGAAAGCCGTTGCCGAATGCTTGAGGTCCTCTCTCAGATCTGACGATATAATTGCTCGATGGGGAGGCGACGAATTCATAATGCTTCTTCCCCAAACCAACACTCAGTCGGCGGAATCTCTTGTTAGCAGAATAAAGAAGGCCCTGACACAAATAGCGGGGTTCGATCTGCCCATAAGCGTTTCATTCGGGATCGGAACAAAATCCGACATCGATCAGGATTTTCGAGAGACTCTTGTTTCTGCCGAAGAGAAAATGTACAGAGACAAGCTTCTTAACAACATATCCATGAGAAGCAGAACGGTCGAGGTGCTTGAGAAGAGTCTGCTTAACAAGAGTTATGAGACGGAAGAACATACGGAAAGGATCAAGACTCTCAGCAGGGATTTTGGGAAGTTCATCGGATTGTCTGAAGCCGAACTTGATAACCTTCTGCTCCTTGGCGCCCTGCACGATATTGGAAAGATTGCAGTTCCAGAGGAAATACTAACCAAGGCCGGCAGTCTTACCTCTGAAGAGTGGAAGAAAATCAAGTCTCATCCCGAAGCAGGATTTAGAATTGCCCTATCTTCGCCCGAGCTGGTGGGAATTGCGGATGAGATCTTAAGTCATCACGAGTGGTGGGACGGCTCTGGGTATCCCAGAGGACTGGTTGGCGAATCAATTCCACTTCTGGCAAGAATCATGTCAATAATAGATGCTTACGATGTCATGACAAGCGGGAGGCCGTACAAACACCCGGTTTCTTCAGAAGAGGCAATAGAAGAGCTGCGCAGATGTTCTGAGAAGCAGTTCGATCCAGGGCTGGTTGATTCCTTTGTCGACTTTTTGGGCGTATGATACTTTTCGTTCATGCTTTCTGTTCTCTGACAAGACTTCCTAGGAAGAACCGGTTCTGGGGCAAGGGGTCTAAGATCTGGTTAGATAATTGTAGGCCGTTCTTGGGAGAGCAGCTGTTTGCTCCGATGCAGCGCTCCCAGGTTCTTCGTTATTGGTCCAAGATTCCGTAACTCTTAAGCAAGCGCCGCCCCTGGTCCTTCAAACTGTGAACCTATCCTCCGAGAAGAGCAGTTACAGGTTTTCAAAGAGCCGCTGATCGCTGGAAGCTAACCTTTTCGCCGAGCCGCTTTGGTACGTCTCGGAGACAAGCGACGAGGGGTCTACATCTATTTCCGATGAAGGAGGACGGACAACGGAGTACCAGTTCCTTTGCCCTTCAAGACTCGAAACGCCTAACCTCTAAGCAGGCTATCCACTGTGCGTAGTGATCGGCAGAAAAGCAGTTGAAAGCACTTGCTGAGACTCTCTGTCATTCCGTAGGTTTGGTACTCTCCAGAAGGCGCAACTTTCTTCTGGCCTCTTTGATACCCAATTTCTTCAGTATGTACTTGCCAAGAGCATATTCAAAGGGAAACCAGGAAACGTGTCCTATCGGTACTATATATCTCTTAGGTCGGCCGAAAGCCTCCCACAACTGCTTTCTCGTCTGTACTGGAAGGGCCTTGTCAAAGAGCGCCTCGATCATGGTCACATTTTCACTGTCGTTGAACTGAGCGTAAGCAAGAGGATCGATTTTGAACAGGGGATGAAGATCGGATTCCAGTAGCTCGGAAGCGTTTTTCATTTTCCTAACTGCCAGAGAATCTTCTTTGAATCTCGCGTCAAGTCTCTTCTCATCGTTCAGATATCCTTCTTCGCCAGAACCGCTTCGAAGTGACAGTCGAATAGATTTGAGCACCGGTGACTGCCAAATTATCTTGGCAATGTTGCCTCCAACGGTCATCAGAATCAAGTCGTTTATTCTTTTGTCAATAGCGCTGACTATTGTGGAGACCATGCCTCCGAGGCAATAACCGAAAAGGCAGTTGTTCTCCCACCAGATGTTCTCTTGCTGGAGTAAATCGATAGTCGTCATGGTATCTACGACTGCCTGTTCCCAGAATACGGTCAGCCTTCTTAAATCCGGCGAGAAAAAGTCCTTTCCGCTAGTAGAACCACTTGCCGTTCTCGTATAGTTTCCCGGAAGAATCATCACAGAGGCTTGCAGGCCTGCGCTTGCCAAATGGCTTCCCATCCAGAAAAGGAATGGGATATTGACAGTGCCCAGGCCGTGAAGTATCAGTATCGAGCCGACAGCGCGTTCTCTTGGGGAAAAATGATATATCTCGACATTCTCGGTTCCCTTAATACAGTTCTTGTACAGAGAAGGATACTTTATGATAGAGCAACGATAGTGTTTGCCTTTGAATATATAACCACTGGAAAACTCTATCTTCTTCTTCTCATAAGAGAAATCGGGATTCATCCGGCGCTCCTCATTTTTCTCGTGCTCAAAGCACTGCTCCCTGCCTCGTCTGAGATAATCACTGCGGCCTTAGATCTATTCACGATATCCTGAAGAACTGTCGAAAGAGCATTTATTGATATCGGGTCCAGACCCAGCAGGGGTCTTACAAAAACATAGAGATCGCAGGCATCGAACCTCAACTGTGAAAGCTTCTTGTCTTCCTCAGATACTAGACCGGAGAACCCAGTGATTCTTTCGAGGCCTGCAAGAAAACTCTTGACTGAAACAACGCTTTCCTTATTCAGAATAGAGCTTTTCTTGAGTGCCTTGGATGAGTTGAAACTTCCCGATTTCTTCAGCATTACCTGAGAGACAAGTCCAGTATTCTTAAGGTTTGAGCTGAAATACTTTTCGGCTGCAGTAGAAGACGATCTGGAGGAAAACCGATCGAAGAAACTCTTCGCCTCTCGAAATAGCGGGACCGAGTTGTCGGTAAAGGGATCCTGCCTGGTCATAGCTCGCGTAAATGCTCTCACCAGCTCTCCACTATCACAGAAGATATTCAGAACCTCCCCTCTTTTCAATCTAAGATCCTGCCCTGAACCGGCAAGGTTACTTATTTCGATCAGCGGTTCTCCTTCTGCGGGAAGTATGGAGAAATCACTCGAGGCTCCCATTCTTTGGAGTATCGATCCCTTTTCGATCGGGGTAGGGAGGTGCTCAATTCCCGACTCGTCCATAAAAAGCAGATGATCTGCCAGCGCCATTACGTCTGGATCGGAAGTCGCAACGAGAACTGCGGTTCCGCTACTCTTGATCACTTCAATCATTTGGAGAAGCCGCTTCCTGGATTCGGTTCGCAAAACCGAGAATAAATCGTCGATCATCAGAACTCTGGGTTCGGAGAAGACAGCGGCTGCAAACTCCAGCAGCGCCTGCTCGTCAGGCAAAAGTGAAGAGACTTTTGACGAAGGATCCAAGCCCAAGCCGAATTTGGAGAGCAGTCGCGAAGCCTCGCTGTTCATCTTCTTTCTGCTAATCGTGAACTTGCCGGATCCAAGAAAGATATTCTCGGCGACCGTAAGATCGGGAACAAGCATGTATTCTTGATAAACGGCACTTAGGCCGATCCGTCTCGCCTCGACGATTGACCGCAATTCTACCCGGTGACCGTCAAAGACTATCTCGCCAGAGTCTGGACGGATGTCTCCGCTCATGATCTTGATGAGCAACGACTTTCCTATCCCGTTCAAACCTCCCAGAACAGTCAGTTTTCCACTCTCAAGATTAAAATCAACAGCTTTCAGAATTCTCTTGCCACTGTATGTCTTTTCAATTGCTCTAACTTCAAGAATGCTCACAAGACCTCAACTCCAGTTGAGAAAGTCCTCGCAATCCTTTTCTGGAAAATCCGAGGAGGACCGCGCCTTATTCAATACTATCAGATCCAAGTCATCCATCTTAATTGATGAGTGGAATCATTAGGTACATCTTGCCTTTCTTTCCCGCCATTAGAAGATTTCCCTTCCTAATCAGTATGAGAATAATGGAATCGTTGATCCTCGAAAGAGCTGACTGCAGCTTTCTTGGATCCACCTGGATCACAAATTCCTCCCCGCCGAAGGACGCAATTTCACAGTCATACCTTAGGCTGCCGGCCTTGAGAAACAACTTGAGCTTATTTCCGTCTGATATCATAAGAACCGAAAAGCCGCGCCTGGATAGCCTTGTGATCTTTCGTAAAGCAGAAAGGAGGGCTTTTCTCTGCACGCCGACTCCCGAGGCTGTCTCACTGAAGAGAAAAGATGGTGGTCTGGGAAATTCGGTCTCATCCGTACAGACTGAAAAAAGCAGCGGACCTGCCTTCAATCCCAGTTCCGAAATCCCGCTCCCGGCATCAAGCACTTCAGCTTTCAGCAATTCCAACGTTTTTACGAGATGTCTGACGGTTACGTACTGGAGCGAGAAGTGAAAGTCAGTTCTTGGCTCATATTCGAGAATCGACAGCAAGACCAGTCTACCGGCCGACGCTGCAAGAATCGTCTCGCTCCCCTTCGAAAAGATCTCAACGGTATCGCCTTCCATCGATGCCGCGGAAACGAAATTCAGGGACTCGTTGAACTCTTTCAAAGGAAAACGCGAAGAGAACTCAAACTTTCTTTCCATGGCAGGAACAGCATCATTTCGGGCTTTCTGAAGGCTAAGAGTCTCTGAATCAGTTTTAATTGCAATGGTTTCACCTTCAGAGGTGAAAGAGACGAACGACTTTTCGTCTGAGCTCTTCAAAGCCCTGGCATAATCTATGGGAACAGAATAGACACCGGTGAAAGGATCAACAGGGAGGCTGGATGAGAACTCAAGCTTCAGACACCCGTCTGTAGCAAAGAACTTCAGACCTCTTCTGAAGTAAATCTGAAAATAGCGATAGGAGGGCTCAACTGTACCCGACACCCTTCCGAATAGATCTATCAGCTTCGAATAATCCGAGGAAACCAACCTGAAATTCATCTCAATCCTCAGAACAGTCTTATCTGTTCTTTCTCGGCGAGCCCCTTCAACGCACCGTACTTTCTCAACATTTCTACGCTTGTCTTGTTTAGTGAAGTTCTCCTTACCAGATCCTCGACTGAAGAGAAAACCCTCTTGTCTCTTTCCTTCTCGATAGATCTCGCGGCTTTATCCCCCATGTTTTGAAGTCTGTTGAAGGGTATCCTGAGGGATTCGCCTTCAATTAGAAATCTCGTGGGGTGTGATTTCATGAGGTCGACATTCAAGAATCTGAATCCCCTGTAAATCATTTCCATCACCACTTCAAGGAGTGTCTCCTTCGCCCTGTCTTTCACATTTCTGTCTTGATCAGCTCTCAATCTTATTATCTCTTTTTTGATTGAATTTGTGTCCGAAGTACAGATGTCGATATCAAACTCTCCGCCCTTAATCGAAAAATAGGTGCTGTAAAAGGCGAGGGGATAGTGTACTTTGAAATACGCCACTCTGTATCCCATGCTAACGTATGCGGCGGCATGCGCCCTTGGAAAGAGATACTTTATCTTCTTGCAGGAATTTACAAACCACTCAGGAGCGCCGCAGGACCTTACCTCTCTTTCATCCTCTTCGCTTAAGCCCTTCCCTTTTCTGACCTTTTCCATAATCTTGAAGGCATCTTTTGGCTCCATTCCCCTGGCAATTAGATAGTTCATTATGTCATCCCGGCAGGCAATAACATTCGACAGCGACGCCTGCCTGGAGGTAATGATGTCCTTTGCGTTGTTCAACCACACATCAGTTCCGTGTGAAAGACCGGAGATTCTGACAAGCTCCCCAAAGGTAGAAGGTCTGGTATCTGAAAGCATACTGCGAACGAAAGTGGTGCCGAACTCCGGAATCCCTAGAGTTCCCATGTCTGTTCCCAGCTCGTGATACTTGACTCCTAGCGACTTCAAAGAAGAGAAGATTGACAACGTCTCCGGATCGTCCATAGGGATCTTTTCAGGATCGACCCCGGTGATATCTTTCAACATCTTGATGAAAGTGGGATCGTCATGACCCAGCGCATCTATCTTAACGAGATCATCGTGAATGACTTCGTAAGCGAAGTGAGTTGTCAACGTTGAGCCTTTCGTATCATTTGCGGGGTGCTGTACCGGTGTGAAACTATGGACATCCATGTCTTTTGGCACGATCATGAGTCCGCCGGGATGTTGACCAGTTGTTCTTCTGACACCCACAATTCCTCGAGCTATTCTCTCCTGTTCTGCTCTTCGAAGGTTCCTGCCGCTCTTTTCGGAATAGGCTCTCACAAAACCGAAGGCCGTTCTCTCTGCAAGTGTTGAAATTGTACCGGCCCTGAACACGTGGTCCCTTCCAAACAACTCTTCGATAAAAGAATGAGCGCGCTCCTGATATTCGCCAGAGAAGTTAAGGTCAATATCAGGCACTTTGTCTCCCTCAAATCCGAGAAAGGTCTCGAACGGTATGCTCTGCCCGTTCTTAGACATCTTCTTCCCGCAGACGGGACAGTCCATATCGGGAAGATCGTAACCGCATTCGAGATCGGTTTCCGGAAAGATCGACTTGCCACAATCAGGACAGAGATAATGTGGAGGCAGCGGGTTTACTTCGGTTATGCCGATTACGTTGGCCACGAGAGAGCTGCCTACGGAACCTCTTGAGCCGACAACATAACCGTCTTCATTGGACTTCTTTACCATCTTCTGAGCAATCAAATATAGGACAGCGTAGCCGTGGCCGATAATGGCATCGAGCTCTCGATTCAGCCTTCTTTCAACAATCTCTGGCAAAGGACTGCCATAGAGACTTTCGGCATTCTCGATTGCCATTTTCCTTACCTCTTCATCAGCTCCTTCGATTACCGGAGGATGAAGTTTTCCCTCAACGGGCGTCACTTCTTCGATCAGCGAAGCTATGTATCTGGAATTGTCGATGACTATTTCTCTGACAACTTTCTCGTCCTCAAATATCTCGTTTGCTTTTACCAACATCTCCTCTGTCGTGTGTAGATGCAGCGAAGGCTGGTTCTGGAAGTTATCGTAATCCTGAGCCGCATTTATTGCTGCTCTAAAAATATCGTCATGAGGATTCAAAAAATGAACATCCCCAGTCATTACAACTGGAATGTTCAATCTCTTTCCCACCTTATAGAACTCCCGGTACATATTCGCAAGAGTTTCCCTGGACATGTTTGTCTCGCCTTCCGAAGTGTCGATGTTATCCAGTGGCATGACTTCAATGTAATCGTAGAACTTTGCGATCTCCTCGAGTTCATCGGTGCTTGCCCCACCTATATAGGCTTTGGCCAGCTCCCCTGAAACGCATGCGCTGCCAATTAGAAGACCTTCCCTCGTATCGGCTAGCAAGCTCTTGGGAATTCTAGGCTTCATGTAGAAATACTTCGTGTGTGAAGCTGTGACCAATCTGTATAGATTCTCCAGCCCTTTTCTGTTCTTTGCAAGTATACTTATGTGAAAGGGTTTCAACGAATCGAGATTCTGGTTCTTCCTGAGCTTCTCAAGTTCGTTTACATTCTGAACCCCTCTCTTCTTTGCAAGCTGAACAAACTTCTTCAGAACTTCGGCCGTCACCTTTGCGTCTTCGTAAGCTCTGTGATGGTCGAAATGTCCCAGCTTCAACCGCTTGACCACATTATCGAGAGAATAACTCTTCGATCTAAAAAGGCTCTTTGCCAGTGCCAGGGTATCGATGCACGGCATTTCCCAGTCGCCTCCAAAGTGCTTCTTCACTGAATTACGGACGAATCCATAATCGAAAGAAGCGTTATGCGCGACTAGTATGCAGCCTTCAGCGAACTTCGTGAATTCGGGAAGTACCTCTTTGATCGGACGCGCTTCGGAAAGCATATCTTCGGTAATTCCCGTCAGGCTGGTGATCATTGCAGAGAGTTCCTTCTCCGGCTTCACAAAGGTGGAGTAAGTGCCTAAGACTTCACTTCCCTTCATTTTGACAGCGCCTATCTCAATGATCTCATCTTCTTTAGGATTGAGGCCGGTAGTCTCAAGATCAAAAACCAGGAACGAAGCATCGTCGAGCGGTGAGTCTTCTTCATCCAGATTCATTGATATCTGCTGGGAATCGTTAATCATGTAACCTTCCATACCAAATATCGGTTTGATTCCCTTTTTCTTAGCAGCGAAATAGAACTCGGGAATGGACTGGACCACACCGTGGTCGGTTATCGCGGCAGCGTCATGTCCCCAATCCTTCAAGGTATCGACCAGTTCTCGAACATCCACAACTGAATCGAGAGCGCTCATTTTTGTATGAAGATGGAGTTCAACTCGCTTCTCAAGAGATTCGTCAACGCGTTTGGGAAGAACTGTTCTCTGTACGTCTCTCGGAATAAGGACTTCGTCTTTCATCCAGCTGTCTGTTTCCATCTTTCCTCTAATGGTTATCTCATCACCCTCGCGGAGCTTCTCAGAAAGAGAGCGAGCGTTTTCACCAATTAGCTTCACCGTAAGAGAGTCCGTGTAGTCGGTGACGCTAAATGTTAGGATGAAAACTTTGCCGTTCCTGCATTCAAGTTCGAAGATCTTTCCTCTCACAACCAGATCGGATTCATTCCCGAGAACTTCCTTCATCTTCTTAGAAACGGCTCTTATCTCTCTGCCCATCAAGACTGTATCGACTTCATTCGAAGAAACGGTTGTCTCCTTTTCTACCTCTCTTCTAGAAACTTCTTCATTGATCAAATCATTCTGATCGTCTCGGATATCTAGTACTATTTCGAATGGAATGGCTTTCTTGCAAACCTTTTCAATTGCCTTTCTCAAGTCCTGTTTTTTCGCGCTGATTCGCTGAAAAGAGAACTGATCGTGAACAGTAATCAATATTCTGTCTTCACTGAATACCATTTCTGAAGAAGCCAAATAAGAAGACGCCCCATTTGTGAGCTTCAATATCTCTCTGAACTGCGCATCACTAACTCCCTTTGATATTTCTTCACCGGTGTCGACTGTTCCGCTTTCCACGAGCTGGAAATAGAGACGGACCGAGGACTTGAGGAACTGAGAAGCCTTCTCCCGAAATGCTGATTCCAGAAAATCCTTGAGCTCGATGCTGACCTCACATCCGATCTTGATCATTATCTCCTTTGAATCGCAGTCGATAGATATCTCCGAGACTTCTATGCCTTCACATTCTGCTGAAGAATCGGCTTCGACAATATTCGATAGAAGTCTTTTTATTGGAAGTTCTAAATTCCTCATGCACAGCTTCATGCCTTTCGAACACCTCCGGGAAACTTCCTTGCAGCAAGGTGACACCAGGCTACCGCAAGAGCATCGGCAGCATCATCGGGTCTCGGAGTCTCCTTCATCCGCAGAAAAGCTTTCAAAGTCCTCTGAACCTGTCCCTTCTCGGCTCTTCCATAGCCTGTAACGGCAAGCTTGACTTGATGAGGAGTATACTCAAAAATCGGCACTTCATGCCTCCTCATTGCAAGAAGAATCACTCCTCGTGCTTCGCTCACCTGAATCGCCGTGGTGACATTCCTGAAAAAGAAAAGCTCCTCAACTGCCGACTCGTCGGGACTGCATTCCTGTATAAGTCTTTCCAGCTGATCATGGATCTTCAGAAGTCTGTCTGGAATCGGTTCATCGGGTTCGGTTCTGATCGCTCCATATGAAACGAGTTCTATCTTTGAAGCCCTCATCTCGAGCACACCGTATCCAACAGTACCAAACCCCGGATCAATTCCCAGGACCCTCACACAAGCCGGCAATTACCAGCACCTCCAAGAAAACGAATCATAATTATAGAATATGCAGAATAGTGAACAGAACCTCATTCGGTCAAAATCCTCAAATGAAAAATCGGCATCGCGCATTCAGATTAGCTTGACCAAGAATCCGGTGATTATCTTGAAGTTACCGCCCTGAATATATTCTAACCGCGTACTGTCAGAAAGAAGTTAAGCAGATATTGACCGGAAGATCTTTTTCCTGGCGCATGTTTTCTGAAACTATAACAGAAGGCACTTCATCAATGAAAAGAGAGCCCCTAAGGACTCTCTCTGGCGGGGACGACGAGACTTGAACTCGCGGCCACCGGTGTGACAGACCGGCATGATAACCAAACTTCACCACGTCCCCGAACAGATAAGATTTTACATTACTCGCATCTTTCTGTCAATAGCCCGATATGCCGTGATGATACTGGTGTTAATTGAGAAGGCCAAGCAATAACTACGGGCAAATGAAGTGATCCGTAGTGAATAGTCTAGAGCAAACCAGAATATGGAAGAACTTATCATCACCGGGAGCTACCAGCAAATTCTGGAGAAAAACTACATATGGTCTCATATGTCTCTTTATGATTCAATGCGTACACACGTCACGCACACTACATTTTATCGTGTACTTCTCTTAATAATCACAGTAATATTACACTATTACTGTGAAAATCTGCGATTTAGGTAACACAGGACAGCTAATCACGAATATTTAGTGCTAATCATATCTAATTTAATTTATTATTATTTTCTATATGACATATATAATGATATTATCTCAGTACCTTAACTAAATAGAAAGGAGGGAACTCTGATGTTTAAGAGGTGTTTTTTGATTTTTTCTTTCGTATTCCTGTCGGTCTTGACATTTGGACTGACTGGTGGCGTGATCACAAGAGTGGAGGACCCCGGCTGCTATTTGTATGAATGCGATTGTTTCTTGTATTCAGAATTTTCTTTCAGCAAAGAGTTGATAATTAATGCGATATTTGTACCCTACGCAGTATATTGCTGTATTTCTACAGAAGCACGTCATTACGACGCAAACAACAACCCTTTGAGTGTATATGCAAGCGCTTACGGAGAATGCAGATACTCGATTGACGCAAGTCCGTGGAGCAGGAAGTACGTGGATGTTGACTGCGAAGGATTGGCGCAGCCAGTTGCAGCAAATGCACAATGAGGTTCTGTTTCTTCCAAATCGAAGATGATTTTGAAGCCGAAGCTGTTAGTGAAAGTTGTGTTTGCTCGGATCTTTGATATATGAATTAAGGAGGTGATTCGTATGGCCAAAAAAGTAGCGATATTGCTTGTCGTTTCGTTGATTTCGTCGGCGTTCCTTTTTGCCGGTACTCTGTCCGGTTACCTTACGGAGCGGATGGGCTGGACATACATCGCGAGCGGAAGCGATGTCGAAATTAGTGTTTATCCACCGGAAGGAGTCAGCGCACTCGCAGATGAGCGTATTTTCTATGGACAGATCAGAATTGGGGATTCAATTGTCAACATAGCAATCATGAACGTCGAGCCTCCGATCCTCTGGATCGACAGCGATTACGACGGCTGTTTTCTAAACGACATTCCGATGAAGGGACAGTATAGAGGGGCCGTTATAAATGAAAGCCGCGCCTATAAATTCAGTCAACAGTTAAGGGTCGAATATCTTTCCAACGGGAATTCATCTTACATGACCCAGGATATCGAGATTCACGCGATCCTTCCAAAAAAGGAAGGCGTCGAAGTCAACTACTTGCTCATGAGTAGAAGAGAAGGTTTGCTGGAAGTCGACGGAGAGCTGATCGAAATCGCCCTGTTTCCTACCGCGCCCGATGGCCTGGCCGATAAGATAAACGAAGTCTTCATCGGAATAGATCTGGACAGAGATGGGACTATAGACATGGTTCATAAGAATCACGAGCTTTTCGAAGCGACCAGCGTCATAAGAATCAACGACAAGAACTACAGAGTAAGCGAGATCAGCAGGGATGGCAGAAAAGTCACGTTCGAGCAGGTCGATGAAGATGCCCAGAACAGGCCTCTGTTGAAAAAAGGTTCGGACGCACCTCTGTTCGAAGCCAGAGACGTATTTGGAGAAACCTTCTCTATGAGCGATTACCTCGGAAATCCCATCATTGTAGTCGTGACTTCAAAGACGCCGCTTGAAGCCTTCACCGGCGGATTTCCATGCGTTGCCGATGACTGCGAAGATACCGGCAGAGAAGAGAAGAGGCTTGGAAGCCTTTTGAGTGAACTTGTCGCATGGAACGAATACTCCACAAAACCGGAAGTTGAGCTCATATGGCTTTATTCCGGCGACGGAATCACTTCTGCAGACTCTCTTGACGAATACTCCTGGTTGCACCTGATAGCCGATAAATCGGCGGTGGAGCTTTACAGCACGCCGTTGTCGAACGGCATGTTCCTGATCTCGAAGGACGGTAAGATCGAGTATCTTGACGATTATGTCCTCCAGGCGGGCGATGGCTCGATTCCCACATATCCGGTGTTCAGAATTCCCACTTTCGGGATTACCAGTTATATTTGGTTCAGGGAATTCGTTTTCGACAAATGATGCAGTGCTTATCCTCCAGAGAAAATGGCCGTAAGAACTCCGTCTTCCATACGAGTGTTTCCATATATTACGGATGCAAGAGCAAAGAGCATACTTTCAAATTGGTGTTCATAGTGTAGATAAAGAGTGCTAAATCACTTTGCTCGTTTCAGGTCGGATAAATTCGCATTTGGTTTTGGGTAAGCAAAGATATATCATTGAGTTGCAAAGGATGTCCCCGCGTCCTGTTGCAAGTTGGTTCCAGACCCAAGGAACTAGGGAGCCAACCTCCCTCCTGAAGAATTTTCCACCCCGAGGGCCGCCGATAGCGGCCCTTTTGTTGAAATGATCTCGTTTACATGCTAGAATAAATCTCGTTGGGCGACGTAGCCAAGGGGTCAAAGGCGGAGGTCTGCAAAATCTCTACTCAAGGGTTCAAATCCCTTCGTCGCCTCCAGGAGAGGGTAGATTTGCCCTCTCTTTTTCTATCTCTCTGGCGATTCTGCCATAGACTTCCTCTCTGTTTTCGGGAGTGATTTCGATGCTCCTAATTCCCATCGAAGCCTTCAGATGACCTATGAATGAGAAGTTGCCCTTTCTTAGGACGCAGAGACAGTGCCTTGCTCGCCTTAGGGAGGATACTACCGCTTGCTGGAACTCGGGAGAGTCTTCCTCGAGAAAACCTATCTCATCCATTATCAGTACATTATCGGATGGGATTTCCATAGTTCCGAGAAGTCTCGTCGCCGATACGAACCCTTCTTCAACAATTCTCAACCGCCCGTTGTCTCTACAACCTATGAGAAACGAATTGCCACCAAAGAAATTAATGTGAAGCTCTACAAGACTCTCGTCAAAGCGTGTCTCAAACCCTGTGAACTTGGTCAAGGCCTTAACTCTTTCTACAAGATAACTCTTTCCTGCATTTCTCTCTCCCGTAATGAAAAACTTCATAGGAATTCCCCCAACATTATCAACGAAGACTCATGAAGGCAGCAACGGCCACCACTTCCGCCTCCATAATACTCTATCTGCAACACGCATTAGTATACCTTAATGGCTGGGTTCATACGCTCCATGACAAATAAACTTCAGAAGATCTTCTGTGTCTTATTTGTGAAGCGTGGTCCGCTTCTTCCATAATCGAGAAGCAAATATGGACAATTAAGACGAATGAGAAAACACACCAGTTCTGCAAGAGAAACCTTATCCGAACTGAATGCAAAGGATATGCTAAATGCCTCGAGATGCGGTAGAATAGTCGTTGAAGAGCGTCTCACCGCTTTGAGAGTCGTTTGCAAAATGTGCAGTATAGCGACCGACATCAGAATAGAGGTCTATTCGGTTTGGTTTTTCAATCACTTTCTGTTACAGAATCACTTCAAGCAGATGGGCGTATTTGGCGAAGCTACACTAACGATCAACATGGAGTTCTTCTGGAGGTAGAGATGAAGGTTCTGCTATATTCCGAAGGTAAAAAGCTTTTCAGTAAATCAGGCGTGGGAATGGCACTCAAACATCAGATGTCCGCTCTTGACAAGGTGGGTGTCAAATACACAACGAATGAGGAAGACCGCTTCGATATCGTTCACATCAATACGATTGGACCCGGGGCGGAAAGAGTTCTCAAGAAATCAAAGAAGTCGGGGATTCCTATTATTTACCACACACATACAACCTATGAGGATTTCAGAAACTCGTTCACTTTTTCGAACACGATTGCTCCCTTGCTAAAGAAGAGACTGATTAAACTATATTCCTCGGCTGACTTTCTGATTTCACCCACGGAGTATGCCAAGAAGTTGATCATGAACTACGGTATCACTCTGCCGATCAAGGCAGTTTCGAACGGTGTCGATAATAAGAAATTCACTAGGAGCAAATCTTTGGCTGAAAGCTTCCTTTCTGAAAACCAAATCCACAAACCCCTGGTCGTCTCCGTAGGGCTCCCTTTCGAGAGGAAGGGCGTAATAGACTTCTGCCAGATCGCCGATAAGAGGAAGGATCTGACATTCTACTGGTTTGGAGCGAAGATAAGCAGTCTCCTGCCTGCAAAGATAAGGCGTCTTCTCAAGAACCCTCCAGATAACGTGAAATTCCCCGGATTCATTCCACAGGAGATGATTATCGGTCCATACTCCGCCTGTGATGTTTTCCTCTTTCCAAGCTATGAGGAGACTGAAGGGATTGTCGTTCTGGAGGCACTGGCTACTGAGGCTCCAATTGTCCTCAGAGACATTCCGGTTTACAGTGAATGGATGAAACATGAAGAGAACTGTCTCAAAGGCAATAACAACCAGGAATTCATCAAACATATCGATAGACTGCTAGAAAGCGACAGTCTCCGGAAGAAACTATCTTCATGCGGAAAGGAGACCGCTTTGGAAAGAGATCTTTCGATAATCGGCCAAAAGCTGAAGAATATCTATCTTGAGGTTCTTGATAATAAGCTATGAAGAAATCGACCAGAAACTCTGTGATCGCAATCGCGTTGAGTATCCTGATCATACTGATTATTCTGCTGGTCACCGACTTCAGCAAGTCGATCTCGTATCTGGCAGCAGCCAATCCGGGATGGATTCTTTTGACCTTCTCTCTGACAGTTGGAACATGGTTCTTTGAAGCGATAACTCTCAAGGTTTTTGCATTAATGCGTAGCCTGTCGATTCCCTTCACCTATCTTTTCAAGATAACTGTAATCGGTACGTTCTTCAACGGGATTACTCCCTTCTCCTCTGGAGGACAGCCTGCCCAGATCGTATTCATGCAGAGAAGGGGCATTTCGGTAGGTGAATCGACTGCAATGCTGGTTTCAAGGTTTCTGATTTATCAGTTCGTTATAACATTTCTCGGCGTGGCCGCGATTCTCAAGGCTTATCCCCTCGTCGCCGGAGAGATTTCCAATCTTGCCATTCTGTCGATCTTCGGGTTCGCACTCAACAGCCTCGTTCTTGTCGTGCTCATCTTATTCTCACTGAGTCCCGGATTCACAGAGAAGCTAATTCGTCTCGTTATCGTCTTCCTCTGCAGAATTAAGATAGTCAAGGAGGAAAGAACGTTGATCGAAAAAGCCATGAGAGAATTGCGCTTCTTTCACTCTTCCATGAAAGACTTGATAAGAAGACCAGTTACTCTAGGCATTGCATCGCTGAGCACCCTCGCTCAGTTGATCTGTATGATATCTATTCCCTATTTTGTTTCGCTTTCTATCGGAATTCCTGTGAAGTATATGGAGATCACCGCCGTCCAGCTTATTCTATTTCTCGTCGTTTCTTTGATTCCGACCCCCGGCGCAAGCGGCGTCTCTGAGGGCGGGTATGTACTTTTTTTCAAATCATTCTTCGGAGAAGGGATCGGCGCTGCGCTGCTGATTTGGAGATTCTTCAGTTACTATGCCAACATCATCTTCGGTGGGCTGCTAACGGCACACGAAATTGGGTTCAAGTCTAGATCTCGTTCCTGACAATCTTTTCATAGAGACTCAGCGTTCTATCCACATTGGCTTCAGCAGAGAAGTCCTGAGAAATCTCAACAGAACGTTTCGACATTCTTTCCATGAGCTCTCTATCTCTAAGCAGCTCAATCGCCGCAGTAGACAACTCTTCTTTTGAGGGGCACATAAAACCGTTCTCTCCATCCAGAACCATATTCGCAATGCTGTCATCCTTGAAGGCCACTACCGGAAGACCGGATGCCATGGCTTCAAGCGTAACCAAGCCAAAGGTCTCAGTATGAGAGGCAATCATGAACGCATCACTGCTCTTGTAGGCTAATGTAATCTCATCTGGCCACTTCAAGAAACCTGTGAAGTGGACTCTCCCGCCAACACCCAAGTTTCCAGCAAGTTCCTTCAGTTTGCCCTTCAGAGGTCCGTCTCCAACTAACAGCAGATGGGAATCCGGCAGAGCTGCGTTGATCCTGGCGAAGTTCTCGATAAGTTTGTCTATACTCTTTTCTTCTCCCAGTCTGCCGACGAAGATCAGAACCTTCTCACTATCGCCAATCTTGTACTTGTTCCTAAACGATCTGATTTCATCAATATCTGGCTCTTGCATGAAAGGAGTCAGGTCAACGCCATTTGGAATGACCTCTATATGAGACGAAACGCCGTAAGAGAGCAGCAGCTTCTTTATCTTGATCGAAGGCGCAATGACCGCTCTATTCTTGTCGCAAAACCTTCTATCCTGACCCCTTATATATACTCTCAAAATAGGCTCCATAAAAGGGATATAATGAACATACTCCTCCATCATTGTATGATAGGTCGTAACTCCGGGGACATGCAGATTCGAGATTACGAGACCGGACAGGTAGCCGACTATCAGTGATGTATGCGAGTGTACAACATCGATATCCAGACTTTTCACAATCTGAATGAGTTCCTTGAAGTTCGTCGGAAGGCCAATTCTATGTTGCTTCTCCCACGGAAATCTCAGCGAAGGAACACGGTAGACGTTCTCCTGAATGCCGGCTTCGGGGTGATCCACTGTGAAAATGTAGACATTGTGTCCTCTTTTCTGAAGATTCTCCTCAAGCATTCTGATCATGGTAACCACCCCGTTGACCTGAGGAGAATAGGTATCACTGAACATCGCTATGTTCATCATATGCCTCCAAACGTCTTGACACCAATTGTCTTCTGCTTTATAATCTTTACTGTCTTGGGAGATCGTCCAATTGGTAGGACAGCGGACTCTGGATCCGCCGATGGAGGTTCGAGTCCTCCTCTCCCAGCCAGGGGCCGAGAGGCCCTATTTTTTTGCATTGGCAATTGCAAATAAAGTGATCTCCTTGACACCGCCTTCTCTTAGAACTCTAGCACACTGGCTTGCAGTTGCACCGCTTGTAACTACATCATCGAAAAGAATAACCGAAGCGCTTCTTGTTTTCTTCCTCAAAAAGAACTTGTCCCTAACATTATCTATCCTGTCCTGCATCTTCAATGTTGACTGAGGAACAGTCTTTCCCGAAATCGACAGAACATTGTCGATTTTAATATCGACCGTTCTTGCAAGATGTCGGAGAATTCTTAGGTTGGTGTCAAAACCTCTCCTAATGAATGCCTTAACAGATGTTGGAACCGGAACGATTACATCGGTAGATGGAGCGAAGGCGTCTATCATTTCGAAGACCATCTCTGCAAATAGACGAGCCACGCCCGGGCGGTCTTCAAACTTGTAAGCACGAATAAGCTCTTTCAAGGGGCTTTCATACTTCCAATAGGAATGAGCCGAGTCTATGTTCACGAGCTCAAAGGGAGCCATTATCGGACCTCTAATAGAACTCAGACATTCTTTGCAGAGGTAGTCAGCGGGGTCGATTTCCCTTTCGCAGACCAGACAGTAATTAGGTAAGAAATGGGAGACGACTGCCTTTAGCATCAGATCCACTTCTCCCTCTTAAGTCTTCTGAGTTCGCGCAGAATCCGGCTACTGCTGACTGCTTGAACATTAGTTCCGGCTGGAAGAGAAGCCAGGAGCTTTTTCGAATACACTCTGTTAGGGTCGACTATCCTTTTGTCAATTACAATCACTACTCCGTGATCGCTCCTTGTTCTTATGAGTCTTCCAAGGCCCTGCCGGAAAGCCGTTATCATCTTTGGATAATAGTACTTGTTCATACCTTCCACGAAGCTCCTCTTTCCGTAATGCTTAATTCTGGCTTCAATTAGCGGTTCATCGGGTCTTTCAAAGGGGAGCTTGTATACTATCAGTAGCTTAAGCTGTTCACCAGGAAGATCTACACCCTCCCAGAATGCTCTTGCTCCGAAAATCACGGACTTCTCTGAATTTACGTGATCTGCAAGAATGGTTGTCGGACTGTCCTCCCTATCTTGAATGTGAATTGCCATATCTCCAAGTCCGCCGGAGATTTTGGAAAGAGTCCATTTCATGTCTTCATAAGAAGTGAAAAGCACCATTGAACCGCCTCCTACTATCTTCAAAGCGTTGAGCGTTATATCCGCCGCGCTTTCGAGATAGGTTAGCGAGTTCGGAAGATAGTCGGGTAGATCGGCCGGTACGAAGAACTTCAGCTGCTGCGTATAATCAAATGAAGTTCCAAGCCTAACCGCTTCATTGTTGCTGCTTGTTCCCAGTATTCTTCTTGCGTAATTGAAGCCATCGCTACCCCTACTGTAAACCCACAGAGTCGCAGAGATGAAAATCTTGACGCTCACATCGGGGAAGATTGATGCCATCAAGGTATCGTTTTCCACAGGTGACGAGATTATTCTAAAGCTATTGGCACGCCCTTCGAACTGGCTTACATACACAACCCTCGATTCCTGAGAAGCAGTGATACCCGCTATCTGCTTCATCCATTCCCTTGTTTCAGTGAGAATCCTGCTTGCTTCAGCTTCCAAGCCATCTATCTTTTCATTTCTATCCTCCACATCATCCAACATCTGTATCGTCTGGGTACCAATATATACATGTGTCTGAAGAGTATCGGAAATTCCTACGAGCAAAGGTATCGTCACTTCGAGTTCCTTTTCAGTGAATGTAGTTCGGCTTCCAGATTCGGATCTCGCTGTGACTCTAACAAGCTCTGCGCTCTGTTTGTCCAGACTAGCGGTTGCTTCTTTGAGCTTTGTCCACAGTTTTCTCAAGAATCCCTCGTCAAAGTGCCTCTTAAGAAATCCAAAGGAATCCCTAACAACTTTTATGAGTCTTCTCACAGTACCAGCCAGTTCGTACGGCTCAAGACGATAGCTCATGGCCTGTGTCAAGGAAGCCTCGAGCTCGTGTGCCTCATCTACAACGAGATATTTGAATCGCGGGAGAAGTGTTCCGATATCTTCTCGCTCTTCGGCGTCTCCGTCGGAAAGTCTTATGTTTGCTTCGCTAAAAAGGAAGGAATGATTCGTGATAACTATGTCGGAGCTTTTCGCGTTTTCTCTCTGAACGTAGTAAGGGCAGATCTCGAAGAAAGGGCAGAGTCGTCTGGTGCAGTCGAATCTGTTTCCAGAAATCATTCTTCTCATCTCTTCTTTCAACGGAAGCGGATCGAGATCTCCTTCACCAGTAATCATTGACCAGATGAGTATTCCTGAAAGTTCCTTTGACATTTCTTCATCCAACATCTTGTTGAGATCGAGGTTCACAACCTCAAAGAGCTTTCTGGCACAAAGATATCTTTCTCTACCCTTCATAACAGAGACACGTAGATCATCAAGGTTAGGAAAAGTCTTCAATATCTCCACATCTTTCTTGAAGAGCTGATCTTGAAGGATTCTTGTTCTTGTTGAGACAACGGCCTGATTCATAGTCGAGATACAGGCGTACGCAACCGGTGCCAGGTAAGCAATGCTCTTTCCGGTTCCAGTACCGACCTCGATCATCAGATTATTGTCTCTTTCAATTGATTCAGCGATTTCAAGAGCGGTCATGAACTGCTCTTGCCTGAACTCGTATCCCTTCATCGAATCCTGCAGGAGTCCACCCTCACCGAACACCAATTTTACAGTCTTCTGAAGATTGATCCTGGGATTGCCCCTTTCTCTTCTTTGATTCCTCTTGAGAGCGGAAAGTACATAATCCTCCCAAGGATCCAAAAACTCGCTTTTCCTGAGTGAAAGAAGGAGGAAGTTCTTCAGTCCACCGCTTTCTACAGTCTTCTCGACTATGGATGAGAGCCCCGCCGGCATTTTCTCAAGAGCCCTTCTGTACTGTTCGATCCTGGTCTTGAGATCCCCAGACTCCGACTGAAGAAGAAAGCTTCTCAGATATCCTTCATCGACAGCTATCTTTTGTGCATATTCGCTATCCAACGGCCCATCCACGAAAAGGCAGTCTTCGCCTCTCTCTGAAAAGAATGAAGGAAGGTCTTCGATATTTACTGAGACAAATGGAGAATTCTGAGAAACTCGTCTCAAGCTAATTTTTGTCTTTGCGTTCCGTTTGAAAACATTGCCTAGCAGAATCTCTCCCAAGAAGCACCTCGAAAGAAAAAACCGGGCTACAAACCCGGTTTAGTGGTGCCGAGGGCGGGACTTGAACCCGCATAGGCTAAACTGCCCACATGGACCTCAACCATGCGTGTCTGCCAATTCCACCACCTCGGCAACTTCACACGTCAAAAATTATAACTTGACCGGATTCCTTTGTCAAGAAGCAAATAGCGAGAATGCTTTATATAAGCATATCAAAACCGAGTTTGGAGAGCTCTTCCTGAATTATATATCTGTCGATAATGGCGTTCTCGTATTCAACTTCAATCACTCCGCTTGCTACATCTGCCTGGGCTTTGACTATTCCATCAAGCAGCTTGAGTCTCGCTACAATCTCTTCCGCATCGTTCTCCGAAATCTCGTTTCTTATTTGAAAAAGTCTTATTACCCTGGGCATTATTATCCCCCCAATATAATCCCTTCGTCGATGAGCCTTCCGCTTAAAGCATCTTTCGGCCTCATAGGCTTCTTTCCCGGGAACTGTACTAAGGATATAATAACATTTTCGGCACCGCAGCTTACAATCATTCCTCTATCATCGATCTTGACTACTTCTCCGACTTGACCTACTTTCTCATTTCCGCATAGCAGGCTGGCTCCGAAAACCTTTGCCATACTCCCTTCAACACTCACTCTCACTCCAGGCTTTGGATCATACGCTCTTATCTTGTTAACAACCTTCGCTGCATCTGATAAGTCTGTAATCACTAGATCCACAGGCTGAATCTTTGGAGCATAAGAAGGAATTCCATCTTGCGGAGTGAGCTCCAGTCTTCCCTCTTTGACTCTCTCCAAAAAATGGACCAACGTCTTTTTCCCAAGTTCTGCCAGCTTCAAATATAGAGAACCAAAACTGTCTGATGGATGGATCTCGAGCTCCCTCTTCATAGCGATTTCTCCAGTATCCATTCCTTCATCAATCTTGAATACCGTTATGCCCGTCTTTGTCTCTCCATTTTCGATTGCGCGCTGAATCGGTGCTGCGCCTCTATATTTGGGCAGAAGAGAAGCATGAACATTGAAACAGCCGATGGTTGGCAGGTTTATCACGCCCGATTTAAGAAGTTTTCCAAATGCCACAACAACAACTATATCTGGAGATAGCTCCGCAAGCCTTTCGAACCCTTCATCAGAATTGATCTTTTCAGGCTGATATACTGGTATTCCGTAGCTAGTGGCGACTGTCTTCACCGGAGTGGGTTCTACTCTCCGCCCTCTCCCCTTAGGCCTGTCAGGCTGTGAAAAGACTCCTGCCACGTTGTTCCCCGATTCTACAATCGCCTTGAGATGAGCAGCCGCAAATTCGGGAGTTCCCATGAATACAATCTTCATTTTATCTTATGCTTTCCTTAATTATCTGATTCAATTTCGGTTTCAGCACCGCTCTTTTTGCCGTAGAAAGATAATCAACGAAAAGTATTCCTTCAAGATGATCGCTCTCGTGCTGCACAATTCTCGCAGGATAGTCCGTCAAATCCTCTTCGTGGTGCCGGCCGTATTCATCCTGATAGTGTATTCGAACCGTGGACGGCCTGTCGACATCGGCGTAAATTCCGGGTATGCTGAGGCAACCCTCTTCCATCCTTACTGTCTCATCGCTCTTGGAAATAATCTCCGGATTAATTACTACCCTCAATCCGTCTCCGGGGTCGTAAACAAAAATCCTCCGGGACACAGCCACTTGCGGTGCCGCGAGACCCACGCCGTCCTCAACGTACATTGTCTTGCTCAACTCTTTCACGAACGCTCTGAGATCATCATCGAAAACTTCAACACTCTCGGAGACATTTCGAAGTATGGGGTTTCCGATATAAATCACTTTCATTCCGACCACCCTTCCGAAATCTCCTTCAGTTCCTCAAAATACTCTTTATCCGTCATAATGGCATGGAGAGGGGTGATCGATACGAAGTCTGATTTTACTGCGTTGAAATCACAATCAGTAGAACATTCATCTTCAACTACCTCTCCGAATATCCAGTAGTAGTTGTTTCCATAAGGGTCCTTTCTCTTCTCGAAATAATCCTTGTATCTTCTTCTGCTCTGTCTGGTCACTTTCCAACCCTTCAGTTCCTCATACTTGATAGAAGGAACATTAATATTGAGAGCAGTAAAGTCCGGCATCTTACTGACATCGTAGATTCTGAGAAAATTAACTATGAATCTGGCTGCAGTTTCGTACTCGGGATTACTCCAGTCGCTACTAGAAACCGCAATCGATGGAGTGTCAGTTACCGCACCCTCTAGAGCACCTGAGACTGTTCCGGAATAAAGAACATCTATTCCCATATTCTGCCCTTTGTTCACCCCGCTTATTACAAGATCTATCTTCCTATCCGAAATCGCAAGTAATCCGAGCTTAACGCAATCAGCCGGAGTACCATTAATTGCATAGCCGATGTTTTTATTACCAACCTTGACTTCCTTGGCCCACAGCGGAGTTCTGATTGTTATTGCGTGTCCAGTCGCGCTTCTTTCGACATCGGGCGCAACTACAAGGACTTCATGCTCTTCAGAAAGCGCTTCGGCAAGCAAAATAATTCCAGGCGACATGATTCCATCATCGTTTGTAACCAGGATATTCAATATTCGTGCCTCCTTTCACCTATTCATACAAATCATCTTGTATACTTATTTTACATTATGCATCTGAACTTTTCTTTTTTACTCTAGGAGAGAAATATGAATCTTACAGAGCTTATGGACTGCATTCCACACCTGAGAGAAATCCTCCACATCGTTGTGAAAGCATTTGAAGACTGTGATGACCCTGCTCATGATATTTCGCACACCTTAAGGGTAGTGGAGAACGTAAGCGAAATTGCTTTTCGGGAGAGGTGTGACCTTAACAAGGCAATCATCGCCGCACTGCTCCATGACATTAAGCGGCCTCAAGAAGCTCTAACCGGCATCGATCATGCAGAATCCGGCGCGGAATATGCTTTAGGACTTCTACCGACCATGGGATTCGACTTTTCGTTTATCTCGGAAGTCTCGCAGGCAATCAGGTCTCACAGATACTCCGGCGGTTTAACACCTGCCAGTGTGACGGGAAAGATCCTCCAGGATGCGGACAGATTAGACGCCATAGGGGCGGTAGCTATAGCAAGAGTCTTTTCCTATTCCGGAAAGGTCGGGACTCCTCTTCACTCTCTCCAATTCGGTCCGTGGCGCTCTTATAGCAACAATTCGAGTAGTTCAATAAATCATTTTCACGAGAAGATTCTCAAGATAAGACCTGAAACTTTCTGGACGGAAACTGCAAGAAGAATGGCTGGGGACCGATACAGTTTTGTTGTGGAATTTGTGCAGAGGTTCATGGCGGAATGGGGCGAAATTTAGCTTCAGTACCTAATTTCGAAGCTTATGAACGTCTTGAAGGGGAGCTCTTCAATCTCTGTCTTTGTAATGCTGGCATAGGAGGGACCCCTATCTATTCTTTCAACGAAAGCCTCGATCTCCTCATCACATCCAGAACAAACGACCTCTACACTTCCATCTGGTTCGTTCTTTACTAAACCCGTTACTCCAAACGACCTGGCGGTGTGAAGGGCAAAGTACCTGAACCCAACGCCCTGCACACGCCCAAAGACTCTTATCCTGAGAGTTTTCTTACAGGCCAAGCTCTTCACCTATCAGAACGATCGTGTAGCGCCACGGCCTTCTTCTCGAATCGATTATTATTGAGTACGTTTCGCATATTCTTTCTTCGCAACTGCAGTCGGAACAGAATCCGGTTGTTGCACAGGGAGTATGCAAGTTCAGCCTTTTTGCATTCATCGGTGCTATCGATCTGATTCTCTTGATGCCTGCATCCAGATCGTTCACGACTTTATTTATTCCGGCAACAAAAATCACCTTCTCGGGACCGAACGTCACGGCAGCGGCCCTGTTGCCGCTCCCATCCAGCAGAAGAATCTCTCCATTCTCTGTGATGGCATTCGCGCTGCAGAGGTAATAGTCGGACTCAAATGCCCTGACCATAATCTCCCTTCTCTCTTTATCTTCGGAAACTGAGTCTCTGTCAAGAAATTCAAATTTCCCAGATCTCAGCAAATCTATTACTCCAGTCTCCTGAAGTGTCACCGATCCACCAGTGCTAACCGTAGCTCCATCTGGAATTAACTTATCGACTTCTTCGACCACCGCTTCTATATCTGGAAGGTAAATCACCCTCACGGATTTGCTTTCGAATACTTTGATGAGTTTCTGTGCCAGTTTTTCATTCTTCCATCGTCTAAGACTGTTCCTCATTACGAACTCCTTTCTTTGAGATAAATCTGCCTTCGGTCAGCTCTCCGCAGTAATAATTGGACTTCCTTCTAGAATGTTATGATCTCGGCCCCACGCTCTACGTATGGCGCTAGCGGAACGTGGTTCCTCATGTCACCATTCAGAGGGAGACCCTCTTTCTCAACTATCTCAAGGGCACCCATCATTTTCGAACAACCATAGCATACGGCCTTTATGAGGCCCCTTTTCTTCGCTTCGATGTAAATCTCATGAACCGGATCCTTCTCATGTGTAATCTCTTTCATGAGACTGGGAGATTCTCCCTCCATTACGACAGATACGGCAAATCCCTTTTCGGACATGTCAAGGGCATTCAGCAAAGCATGAAGAAAACATGATTTCTTCCCTTCAAAAGCCAGTATCAGTACTTCGCGTGTCATTCATTCACCTCCAAGCAGTTTTCTAAGCTTCATCGCAAAGGCCAGATCTCCCGATACACTCAAACTTCCGGTCATGAATGCTGTCAGAGGATTCACAACCCCTTCAATCAGTCCTTCAAAGGTCGCGAAATCTGTCCGTATTGAACAATCAGAAGGTCGTTCTTCTTCAAAAACCTCTATCCTGCCATCGCAGATCTCGACAGTAAATCTCTGTGGATCACCTCCTTCAATAAAGAACGAGTATTTTCCACTTATCTCCGAAAGTCTCTCAGACTGCAATCCCTTGATCTTCTCAATAGCTTTCCTGACTGTCATCAAACTACCTCCCTGGCATCACTTTACATACAAAGTCTATCATCTTGTTGTACAATGAGATCGATATTTCCTAGAACTGGAGGCGCTTCTTTGAGGAAACGATTCTTTCGCTACTTCGATTCAGTAATCAAAGTGGAGGTTGAAAGAGAGGGTAAGACCAAGTTCAAAACCGATTCAGTATTGGCAGCGCCTGAGGAAGAACTGGATGCCGAAGTGGCAAATCATCTCTTCCAGGGGTTGAAGCTGCGCGGGCTAGAAGGATCCTCATCGCAGGACTTCAACGAGATGGAGATCGTAGAAAAGGCAGACGGATTCAGTATTACAATCAAGCTAAATGACGACCAGGCAGTTCTTGGACTTGGACAGAACATCGGACCTTTGAACAAAAGAGGCGGCGTCTATGAGATGTACAACACAGACGAACCGGATCACTCACCATCAAGAAGAAGGTTGTATTCAACCCTCCCAATCTTCTACGTCTCCTCTCCCGAGAGGCAGATTGGCTTCTTCCTTGATCATCCAGGCTATTCTAGATTCGACGTAGGGTTCGAGATCAGAGACCGGATGAAGATTGATGTGGAAGGCGATGGTTTTGATCTATTCGTGTTCTTCGAGAAACCCGAAGAGACCCTGAGGGACATATTCAGGCTAACAGGCAATCCCGTGTTTTTGCCAATCTGGTCTTTGGGTTATCATCAATCAAGATGGTCTTACGCAGACGAAGAGTCCGTTTTGGAAATCGCAAAGCAATTCAGAGAACAAAAGATTCCTTGTGACGCTATTTACCTTGATATAGACTACATGGATGAGTTCAAGGTCTTCACTTGGAACATCGATCGCTTTCCAGACCCCTCCTCGATGATCGATAAACTCTCCAGAATGGGAATTAAAGTTGTTGCGATAATCGATCCAGGAGTTAAGGCCGTCGATGGATACGACGTATTCGAAGATGGGATCAAGAATGATTCATTCTGCAAGCGAGGAGATGGCAGACTTTTCAGAGCGGCCGTCTGGCCAGGAGAATCGGGCTTTCCCGACTTCCTAAATGCAGCCACGAGAAGTTGGTGGGGAGAGTATTACGCCCGGCTACTGAGGATAGGAATTGCTGGATTCTGGAACGACATGAATGAACCTGCAATATTCTACACACCGGAATCACTAAGAGAACTAAGACTAATGTTTGCCGAACTTGAGGACCGAGGAATAGAAACAGAGTTTCTTTTCGGGAGAATCATGTCGAAGAAAAAGTATTATGACTATGGGACTGATTTCACACAGAGAGATGACACAGGAACATTACACCAACACAGAAAGGTGAGAAACATTTACGGATTCAATATGGCTAGAGCCTCCTATGAAGGTATAAGGAGATACGATCCGGGAAGAAGACCGTTCAACATTACAAGGTCATCTTACCCCGGAATTCAGCGATACGCCATCCTGTGGACCGGAGACAATGATAGCCAGTGGGAGCACCTTCTGAGTGAAATAAGGCTTGTGCAGTCTATTTCAATGGCTGGAGTTAGCTTTACCGGTTGTGATGTGGGAGGCTTCGGAGGTGACTGCAGCGGAGAGTTGCTTGTCCGTTGGACGCAGTTAGGAGTATTTCTTCCCTTTTTCAGAAATCATAGCGCTATTGGTACTAGAAGACAGGAACCATGGGCTTTCGATAAAGAAATCGAAGGGCTTGTCAAGAAGGCTATCGAACTCCGTTATTCATTACTTCCATATCTTTACACGATTCACAAGCAATCCGTAGATGGCGAGACTACTATGATTAGACCCCTCTCAATAGTCTGGCCCCAAGATAGGGAGACTCACTACGCCGACGACCAGTTTATGTTGGGTTCAGCGATAATGGCAGCCCCCGTCTATCAAAGGAATTCGGAGGGAAGACATGTGTACCTGCCGGAAGGAGAGTGGCTTGATCTCAACAGCAAAAGTGTTATCGACGGCGGCCACATTTGGGTGAACGCTCCCTTGGACACGATTCCTCACTTTCAGAGGCGGGATACTCTGCTGCCTACTACAGCCAGTACACAGTATACAGATGGTGGTTCCTGGGGAGACCTTCATTTCACTGGCTTTGTGGAGGAACGGGCCGAATTTGATCTTTACGAAGACGACGGCTTCTCTTACGCCTACAAGAATGGCGAATACTCAATCAAAAAGCTGGTTGTAACCAACACACACGATGGAATCAAGATCGAGGTCCGCCCTCAGAGAGGAACCTTCAAATGTAATGAGAGAGTCTTATCGTTCGAAATATATAATAAATCGGGGCTTCATGAAGCAAGAATCTCCGATTCTGCCTCTGGTTGCGAGATTCTAGTAGAGTAGCCTGAAATCAAAGTATGGAAGGAGTCTCATGTTCTCGAGCATCACTCCCATTCTGATGGCCAACGGGTATGCTGCGTAGAGATAGGCAGTTTCAAATTTGTATATTGCCAATCTCCAGGAAAATCGGCTTCCAATCAGCAAGTCGATTTTTGCTCCCATTCCTTCTTCTGAAAGATGGACGAGATTAAAGAAATTAATACCCCTCCTGGAAACAGCATAATCCGAAGAAACTGAGAGTCCCACAACAATATTGGAAGTATCTCTGAAGTCCCACATTTCAACCGGCACAACAGAAGGATCAGCACCAAAGGTTACTCTAGAGAAGATAGTAGAATCAATCGTGAACCCGTCTTTCTTCCAGTCAAAATCGACGTTTATACCTACATCGACGAGATTCGATGTAGCCGTCTGAGTATCCCTAATATTGATTAGAGTCTCAAGCGAAGCTTGACCGCCATAAAGAGCCGAAGAATCTTTAAGAATCGCATTGACCGATCCTGAGAGTCGCAGAGGGTATTCAAATCTAGCCCTCCACCCGAAAGAGAGTTTTGGGTCAATTTTGTACTGTCTGTAGGCATCCAAAGAAGCTTCCGGCCTAAGATCCGAAAACGCAATTGAGAGAGCGAAATCGACTGGGGCGTAATCTTCGCTGAGGAGTTCTATGTGAAGACCCGGTTGCATCGTTTCGAAATTGAATGAACCTCCTACAATGAGCTTGTTGTGAAACGTCAGGTCGGAAAATATTACTGACAAACCTTTGTATGGGATCGGCGATATGAACTTCCAGTCTGCAAAACCATCATACTTGGTCCCCTCTGCCGATTCAGAAGAGCGAGAATCAACCTCGATTGAGTCCAGTTCAAAGCTGGCAGGATTAACCTCTGAGGCCTGGAGCAGTTTGTTGCCTTGAAACTGACCTGCGGCCACAAAACCATCTCTTGTACTGGCGGGTTCCCTGACATACCTGGCGAAGGATGCCAGACCGGACATCTTTCCTCCTTGAGTCAGGAGATAAATGCTGCTACCTATACCATTTTGAATGGAAATCAGAAGCCCATCAGCCGTCCAGCTTCCGATTGAAAAATCCTTTGTTAACTCATAGAAGCTTAGACTATCGTCGACTGAAGAATATAACGCCAGACATTTGCTTCCAAGAATATTCACCCTGAATGCGACAAGGGTTCCGTCAAGAGAAGCTCTGAGGTTGTCAATCTGTATTTCGGCACCGGCAGAAGCTTCAAAGATCGGTGTAACCCTTTCGTTTCTAAGAGAAAGAATCTCTACAGAAAGGATTCCGAAGTTGTTCTTCAAAACCACCAACCGATCCTTACCCAAGAAATCAATTCCCAGAAGATGGGCATGTTTTGTCCTTTCTAATTTTCCTTCTCTGAAGAAATATAGCCTTGTCTCAGATACTTCTCTTTCGAAAACGAGAAGTGCTATTTCATTCTCGAAAACCGAAAAATCAAGAATCTCCATGGTTGAATTGAGAATTTCGGCCCCTTCCCTGTACAGGGAGTAACATCTCATCTCTCTATCGTAAGAGAGATAGTACAATCCGCCTGAATAATTCTTTGGTCTGAAGTGACTGACAAATTCTCCAATTTTCTGAGAAAATCCGCTAATAGACGGGGATTCAACTTCCATCCATCTACGAGTTTGAATCTCTATGAACTCTGCCTTCAATTCTTCATAGCTCTTTTCATACACGGTTCTGAAGGCGACTTCAACTCCGGAGAATCCAAGAATCCCCGACTTTATCCTGACCAATTCCTGAATGCTTTCAAAGCCATAGGTCTCATATAGAAATGTCAGGAATGCATAGCCGTAATTGTAATAGGCCTCTCCCCCGATGCCACTGTGACCAGATATTACGGTCTCCTCTAGAAAGGGATCCTCTCTGTCAAGTTGATCCCAAAGAAAAGGCAAGCGTCTGTAATCGTACTCATAAAGGTCTCCAATAAGCTCGCTCCCTAACTGAGCAAAGCCTTCGGTGAACCACATGGGCTGAAGGGCGTTAGGAAGGTAAAGTCTTGAGAAATAATTTCGCAGAAAGTTTCCTACTTGAGTAGTTGCGGTCATCTGAAATAAATGACTAAGTTCGTGAGTGATTACTTCTTCTAACCAGAAACCGTCATTTCTGTAGGGATAGTCGAGACCGATCGTCACTATGTAGATTGATTCCAGGATTGGATTTGCCAGACCGTTTGACCGATCCTCGTAGCCTCCGATCAATATTGAGATCTTATCTTTGAAAGGGTTCCCGAATAATTCGCTCAAGCTGTGGAAGGTGTTTTCTGCAATCTCTTCAATTTGGGAAACCGAGCCGGCTACTTCGTTATGGTATATGTAAACAAAGTGCTCTGATTCATACTTAAACCAGTCCAGATCTCTGAATGAGTATCCACTGACGATGATCGAAATCAGCAGAATAAAAAACAGAAAATACCTTCTGAACAAAGCAACACCGCCTTCTTGAAAAGGAGATCAATACTATTATAGACTACGCAAAGGCGACAAAGTTCTAAGGTAGGCGGTTGCTCCGCCGCAGTGCTATTATTGGTTGAGGTGCTTTATGGCAGAGATAGAAAGAGACAGGCTTTTGGCATATTTTGCGGGAATTGGTTCTTCAGTTATCTTTGGTCTTTCCTTTCTATTTACGAAGAACGCACTTGAATATACAAATCCCATGTACTTTCTTTCGTACAGGTTTTCCGTTGCCTTTCTGACTATATCATTGTTCAGATTGTTTGGAATCGTTAGGGTCAGACCCTACAGAGCGGTCTTCAAAGATCTGCTTCTTCTCAGCCTTGTTCAGCCAGTAATGTACTTCATCTTCGAAAATGTCGGGGTCTCCTTGTCAACTTCATCAGAAGCCGGAATACTCCTTTCGACAATTCCAATATTCGTTCTTATTTTCGCCAGGGTATTTCTTAAGGAGAGACTTGCCGCTCCACAGATAATCTCAGTCTTGACTGCACTATTTGGAATAATTTTGATAACCGCCGGAAAGGGTATTTCATCAGGAAGCAGTCCGCTGGGACCTATCATTTTGATAGGCAGCACAATCTCTGCAGCCTTCTATAACATTCTCTCGAGAAAAGCCTCTGTCAAGTTTAGATCATGGGAGATTACATATCATATGATGACAATGGGCTTCATCTCTTTCACCGTAATTGCAGTTATACTGTCTTTGTCGAGAGGAGAGTTCTTGTTCTATGTCGGCGGAATTGCTCAGCCTCGTGTTGCCATTGCCGCGCTTTATCTCGGTACATTATCGTCGGTCGGAGCATTCTTTCTGATCAACTTCATGTTGTCCAAACTCCAAGCTTCGCGTTCTACTGTATTTGTTTACCTTTCAACTGTTGTGTCTCTTCTGGCTGGTGTTGTCTTCAGGGGTGAAAGGTTCGGTTCAGTTCAGATTCTTGGAGTGGCCTTCATTCTCTTCGGAGTTTGGGGCGCGAACGCCATGACCAGGAAAAGAATCAAGGAGGAGTTCAAATGATGAAGAGAATGACGATCTTGATATTCATCTCAGCAATAGTGATAACTCATGGGGTTTCATTTGTAACCACATCGGACTCTACGCCTTCGGTAGTAATTCTTGAGAAATCATCTGTGCTGGAAATGTCACGTCTCGAAAACAACTGGTGGAGAGCCGAAGCAGATCTTGAGCCGGGCATGTATCACTATTATTTCTCTACAGACGAATCTACTCTCACAGCTGAAAACGATCGCGGCAATCAAAGCGAAGGTGAAGGCGGACTCTCTCTTCTGTTTGTTGAGGACTTCGGAGAACTTCAGAATTCTGTCATACATGATTTTGGAAGCAGGGACTATTTCAACCCGATAAATGAAAAGGAGTTTTACTTCGCCCTTTCATTGCCCTCAGGGAACGTTTATGAAGTGAAGCTGGTGATCGATGACAAAGAGTACTCACTCGAATATCTCCGCGATTTCGGCAACCAAAGCTTCTATCGAAGTGAAAGAATCGAGGTCGAAATACTTGAGTACTACTTTGAGATTGGAACAGGAAAGGACTTAGTCATCCTCGATTCTCTTGGACTCTGTAGAGAACCTCGTGCTTTCTTCAAATTCTCCAAAGAGAAACTTCCTATCTCGTACTTCGAACTGCCTGAATGGTCTAGAGGGGCGCTTTACTATCAGATATTTCCCGAGAGATTCGCAAATGGAGATCCCGGTAACGACCCTAACGGAACCCAGTCCTGGGATATTGACCCGGCCTACGCGAACCTTGGGGGAGATGGTTTCTTTGGAGGAGACCTCAAGGGAATCATCGATCACTTCGATCACATTCTTGAACTGGGGGTGGAGGCCATCTATCTGAATCCCATTTTCGAGAGTCCTTCGAGCCATAAGTACGATACTGAAGATTACTTGAAGATCGATGACAATTTCGGCAACGACTATGTTTTCGAGGAGCTCATTTTTCTGGCAGAAGATTCAGGAGTCAAATTGATTCTGGATGGAGTTTTCAATCATACCGGCTACGACTTCTTCGCCTTCAAAGATCTCCGTGAGAGAGAGGAGACTTCTCCCTACAAGGATTGGTATTATGTCAAACGCTTTCCTATAAGGAAGATCCAGGACAGGGCTATGACGTATGTGGGATGGAACGGCTACGCATATATGCCTAAGATAAACAGCCTCAACGAAGGCTGGCAGGCTTACGTGGAACAACTTATACGCAAGTACGACCTTGAAGGAATTGGCGGCTGGCGCCTCGATGTCGCTACAGAAGTCGCCCCTCTCTTCTGGAGCGATTTCTTCAGACCTCTCGTGAAGAGCCTTAAAAAGGACATGATACTTGTCGCAGAGTTCTGGGGCGATGCAAGCTCTCTTTTGAGGGGCAAGACCTTCGATTCGGCAATGAACTATCCTTTCAAGGAAGCTGTGATCGAGTATGTATTTAGAGCGGGAAACTCTGCCGCAAAATTTGCGGCCATGACTAATCTGTATCTCAACGCTTATCCGCCTCAGACTTTGCATTCTCTCTGGAACATTCTGGACAGTCACGACACCGAGAGAATTCTTACCCTTGCCTTCAATCAGGTTGATCTTCTGAAGATAGCGGTGGCAATTCAGATGACTTTCATCGGCAGCCCTGTAATTTACTACGGAGATGAAGTTGGAATGAAGGGCGGAAAGGATCCAGAAAACAGGGCTCCCATGCTTTGGGATCAGGAGAAATGGAATTGGGAGATATACGAGTTCTACAAAACCCTTATTGATCTTAGAAGATCTCATGAGTCGATCAAAGATGGAGAGTATGAAGTGTTGACGGCTGAAGGGCCGGTTTTCTCATTCAGGAGATGGAAGGACTTTGACGAAGTAATTGTTGTGATTAACCCCTCAAGGGAGAATGCCTTCTTCAACCCTCAATTCGAAGGAGAATTCTGTGAATGTCTTTCTGGAAGAAGCATCTCATTCTCCGAAAACACGGCCGAGATCCCGCCGTTAACCGTCTGGATTCTAGTCCAGGAGGATTGAAGCCTCACCTCCACAAAACAGAATCCAGCTTTGGAAAATTCTGCTCGGACGATGAGAGTGCAATAAGCACCTATCCATCTTCGCGGACATGTACGGGCTACGGATTCATTTTGTGCTGGATCTCCTCTTTTGTATCCAGATGCTCCTGCAGGGAAGCTCAACTTCATCGACCGTAGGTACCACACCGGACCAATCCCGATACATTTCCTTTAGTTTTATCGAATGCCTCGGTGTATCAGTAAGATTCACAAATGAAATTACGTCACTTTGAGGAGCCTTTCTCGTACAGGCCGCAAAGACCCCGTTCATACCGTCAAGAAAAACCCTTGGTTCTCCTCCTCTAAGTGAGATCGCTTCTCTCAGGAGTTCTATTCCATTTTTGTCTACTCGCGTCATATCATCGCTGTTGAGCATCATTCCGTCAAGCAATCCCACCGACAGAGCAAAGACTCTCTTTTCTTCTTCGGTGAGATCGCAGTCTCCCAGTATGATCGTATCAGGATCGTTTAGCCAAAGTCTTCGGTGCATGAAAGATCTTGTATATGCGTTCCTCAAGCAGAATCTTGCGCTGGGAACCCCGATATCCATGGGTTCACCGTTCCAATGAGGAGCAGTATCTGATCCTATCCTCATTCCATCGACAAAACCAACTGAAGGGAGAAGTGGCGCGCCACAGCCGAGAATGAAGCAATCCTCTCCAGCAGAGCTTCTTATTGCCCGCATGCCTGCTCTGTAGGCTTGAATGGGAGTTACGCCTTCATCAAATCTCCTGCCCGGGATAGCGCCCGCGAAAAGGAAATCTATCTTCAAATAATCGAAGCCATAATCTCTAATAGATTTTATCAAGGTTTCAAGATAACTCAAGGCTTCGGGATTCGTGCTGTCGAGGGCGAATATACGCTTCCCCCAGTTTCTGTAAGCGACTTTGGGGTTTCCATCATGATCCCTCACAAACCAATTTTTGTGTTCGTTGAACAGTCTGGAAGTCTCTGAAGCAGAAAAGGGCGCTATCCAGAGTCCCGCTCTAAACCCTTCTTTTCTGATTTCCGCCGCAATTTCTTTCAATCCGGGAAACTTGGAGTTGGTTTGGAGCCAGTCGCCTATGTCTTCTTGATAGCCGTCATCCAGCTGAACAAGTCTGTAATCGATCTTCTCGCGATCTCTGATTTCTGCAAGAAGTCTCACATTCTTAGACAGCTCCTCGAAAGTGATCTCAGTGAAGTAGCGGTACCAGCTGCACCATCCGATCCCTTCGAATTCTCCAAATTCGACTGCGTTCTTCTTCCTTATCAAGTCAGCATACTCTTCAAGCATTTCCCAGAGAGTGTCGCTGCCATATATTGCCATCGTCTCCAGTTCAATCGATTCGCCAGGCAGTAGTCTGGTTCCAAAGAGATCTGCAATACCCTTAATGCTTGAGGATTCATCGTTCCATAGGAAATACTGATGGGAAAATTCATTGGAGACGAAACCCACTAGAAGTTCATCCGTCGCAATGAAGTAGTCGCTAGGTCTAAATCCCTCTCTCAAAACTTCTGGAACGGGGGTGGCTGCAAGAAGGCTGATCCCCTGAGAATCGGCAAATTGAACGAAAGGTTCCACAATAGGTTGTTCCCAGTAAGCCTTGAAGGGAAACCAAGACTGCCAGTTATTATAATAAACAGGTTCACTGACATCCTGAATTTCAATCAGATCTACCTTCCCAACTCTATGTGGAGTATCGCTCACATTTCGAATTGTAACTTGAACAAGGACAGCAGATGAACCCGGAAGACTGGAGAAGGCGTAGTCAATTCTCAGGTCTTCTTTCTCTATCTTGAACTCTCTCCCACCGGCAACAATCAACTCTTTGATGCTCTCAACTCTTATTTTGAGCACTTTTCATCACCTCGCAGTTTTGCTTTCAATTATAGGCTAGTGCTAAAATAAGTTGAATCATGGTCTCACCATTGGTACCAGTTGGAAAGCCGTTTACGCTATCAATTCTGATTGGCTGTTTTTGATACTCTCTCAGACGCTCAGTTTCTGGCATTTTCGTGCCCCGTCTTCTTTCACGAATGAGAACCCAATATCTGGTAGCCGGGCCTCAAATTTCCTTCAGCGCACTCTCCAGATCTTCGAGAAGGTCCTCTATGTTCTCTATGCCTACAGAGAGTCTTACTCCTCCTTCAGAAAGGCCGACCTCTCTTAACTGCTCTCTGTTGAATGAAGAATGGCTGGTGAGAACCGGAATCGTCGCTAGAGACTCGACTCCGGCCAAGCTCGTGGCTTCAAGAAAGAGCTCGCTCTTTCTTATAAATTTCTTCGCCGTCTCAAGATCCTTCACTTCGAGATAAACGACACCTCCGAACCCCTTGCAGTCGGCGAAACAGTTTGGGACGGCACTTTTTAGAGATGGGTGAGAAACCAGACTAACCTTCGGACTCTTTGAAAGAAAAAGAGCTATCTCTTTTGCATTATTATTGTGCAGTTCCATCCGGAGTCCGAGCGTCTTGACTCCTCGGCTTACAAGAAAAGCATCGAAAGGAGCTCCATTTGTGCCCAGCTTGATCATCTTGTTTCTTGCCCGCGTCTCCAATTTTCTGTCTCTAAAAGCAGCAAAACCAGCAATAACATCTGAATGACCGTTCACGTATTTGGAGAGGCTCTGGACGTCTACGTCCGCGCCGCAATCAAGAGGTCTGAAATTGTAAGGTGACAAGAAGGTATTATCTACTACAAGCAGAGCTCTGCTCCCGCGTATCATTTCCGATATTCTCTGGATGTCGGAGAGAATCAGATTTGGATTTGTCATAGACTCGACGTAGACGATTGCAGTATTATCGTCGACCAGGCTTTCAAGATCTTCAAGTCGTGACTGATCGAATCTCCTTATTTCCACACCCATATCCGGAAGATCTGCAAGAAGGCTTTTTGTGCCACCGTAGATGTTCTTGGAAATCACTAAGTTCATTCCCGATCTCAAGAAAGTGAGAAAGACAGTAGTTATCGCACCCATTCCCGAAGAAAAGAAGATCCCTCCAGTTCCTCCAAAGAGGTTTGAAAGTTTTCTTTCTACTACACCTATAGAGGGATTTCCAACCCTGGTATAGAAGGTCTCTGAGTTTTCGCTCGCATACTTTTCATCGTTGACTACGAAGTTTGATGTTTGAAAGATTGGAGTTGACACTGCATCAAAAATCTTATCCTCTTCTCCGACGTGAACAGCTCTAGTATTGAATCCGCTCATCTTTCTATCGGCTTTCCTCTAACAAGGAATTGACAGCTACTATTCTCTTTTCTGCTGCAGAAACCAGTCCGGCCTCGATGGTGGCAAGATCCAAAATGGTCTCATCAATAGTGCCAAGAGAGTTATTTTCGCCCCTAATAACATTGTAGAAATCCTTGAACTCTTCAACAAAACCGTCGGTCTTGTTTACAAAGATCTTTTCACGATCGGCTGCAAAGACTTCGATTGTTGCTCCGTCCTTGTCAACAAGCATAAGACCGTCTGTCCCGACTATTTCGAACCTGTTGAGGGAAACGGGAGCACCGTAAACAACTGAGTAGTTTCCGATCACTCCATTTTCAAGCGTCATGTTGAAGACCACGCAGTTTTCCGCACCAAGATAGTCCAGACTTTTCTTCGAAAATCCGCTTACTTCTTCTGCATCGCCAAGGATTTTTCTTAAAGCCGCCACATCGTGCACTCCGCCATCAGAAATAAATCCTCCAACGTGTTCCGGCGTCTGCCTCCACTTGGTCTGCACATACTTGTTATCCTGTCCGAAATCAACCCATTTAAGCCAGCTGAAAGCAAGGGGTTTTCCAATCTTATCTTCTTTCAGAAGTTCGGCAGCTTTCTTATAGACTTCTATGTGTCTGTAGTTTTCGGCTATGTAGACGGGAGAATCGCCAGAAAGTCTCAACAAAGGTGCTGCTTCCTTGACAGAGGCTGCGACAGGCTTTTCGCAGATTACCGGTTTATTCGCTCTTTTTGCAGCCGCAATCATCTTCGGATTCAGGGCAATCGGTACTGCGAGGACGACAGCATCGACGAATTCTGAAGATAACATTTCTTCATAAGAATCAAAGACCGTTACGTTGCCGCCAACTATCCCGGCAAACTCCTCAGCCTTCTTTCTCGTTCTGCTGTTGACAGCAACAACTGTGAACAACTCACTGAGATTTCTCAGTGCCGGAAGATGGAGTTCCTTAGAGGCTATTCCCGCTCCAACCACACCTAGATTAATCTTCATAAGATTCCTCCTTCGCTAATTCAACTCAAGATATTAGAGATCCGGGAAATTTGCTGACCCAGAAGATTCAACTACAGGATAAAAGAGGAATCAACTTCTCTTGCCCCATCTGATGTCCTCACTTCGTATGAGTCTAAATCTATCCCGAATCTCTCTTTATATCTGGTCTTAATCACTTCGACAATTTTTTTCTCTTCTCCCTTTTCGCATAGGGCAAGTACCGACCCGCCAAATCCAGCTCCTATCATTCTCGCACCAGAGACTCCCTTCAGCTCTCTTAAAGTATTGACAATGAAATCGGTTTCTTCACAGCTTACTTCGTAGTCGAGGGCGAGGGATTCATGAGATTGAATTAGAAGCCTGCCGAGGTTTTCAAAATTTGAATTGGACATGATTTTTACTGATTCCAGGACTCTCATGTTTTCCGAAACTACGTGCAACGCACGTCGATAATATAGATCGCCCAATTTGCTTCTATTTGGAAAGAGATCTACCATGGAGACATCCCGATAACTGCTCTTTCCGAGGATTTCAAGAGCCTTTCTTGCTTCTTCTCTTCTCTTGTTATAGCCCCCCCTAAAAAGGGAATGATGTACTTTGGAATCAAACACAAGAAAAGTGTAATCACCAAGTTCTAGTGGTACATATTCGTAGCGCATCTCAACGGTATCAAGAAAAATAGCCCTATCCTTCTTGCCCATTACGGCAGCAAACTGATCCATAACTCCGCACTTGACTCCGACAAATTCATTCTCTGCCTTTTGAGCATAATTATAGAGCTTTGTCTCATCTAACTTCAAGTTGAAAGACAAGTTCAGTGCCACAATCATGGCTACTTCAACTGCGGCCGAACTTGAAAGGCCCGCTCCTTCTGGAAGACTGGAGTGAATCTCAACATTCATACCGCCAAACTCTATGCCGAGCTCATCCTTAAGAACCCACAAGACTCCTTTCAGATAATCGCTCCAGTCGCCGGTCTTTTCGATATTCGATTCATCAAATGAGACTGGCTCCCTTCCCATCGAACTCAGCCTTATTCTGCCACCGCTTGTCTTCTCGATCGATAGAAGGACGTACTTGTCAATCGCAACGGGCAAAACAAATCCCTCATTGTAATCGGTGTGCTCACCTATAACGTTAATCCTACCGGGTGCAACAAAGTACCTCTTCAAAACAACACCTCCAACATTGTACATATATGCTGTCTGTCCTTATTGAGAGGATAGCACCACCAGAACAAAAAGACAAAGCGGGCCATAGCCCGCCAGAGAGTTTCTAGGCTCTTTACTAGTGAATTCCCAGAAGATTGTCTATCTTGCTCTTGTCAAATCCAACAATGACCTGACTGCCTATTGTTATGACCGGGACACCCATCTGTCCGCTCTTCTTGACCATTTCCTCTGCTTTGGTTCTATCCTTGCTCACATCGTAATCTTTGAAAGGAATCCCGTTAGTCTTGAAGTAATCTTTCGCTCTCTTGCACCAGGGACAAGATGGGGTAGAATAAACAATAACCTTTGCGTTCATAACTTCACACCTCCGATTACCCCAGAGGGGTATTTATAAACCCATTATAGAGCGCCGCTTTTTTTATGTCAACCCCGCTTTCGCGTGGGGCTTGCTTTGTGAAAGACCGGGGAAAGGAATTATGGTTTCACCTTGTTGAGAAGGATCTCAAGCTTCTGTAACTGACGCAGCAGAGTGAGTTGTTGCTCTGTCACCCTCTTTCTGTTGGCGATCAGAGTCTGTAGATGACCCAGGGCCACCAACTTTGCGAGGTCGTCATTGCTAAGCGATTGCTTGGAGAGAAGCTCTTTCTCAGATTTTTTCCATTCCATGTAGAAAAGTCTCCCTGATGGAGTCCACCTTGCAAAGATTTTCTTCGGAACAACCAGCAGAAGCCATCCAAGACACCAATCGGCATAAAGTACAATCGAAATCACCAGTGATTCATCGGGAAAAGAGAGGTATACCTGCCAGTTTCCAAAGACGAACTTGAGTATTACAGACCAGATTATCAGGTAGAAAACCGAAAACACAGACATAACGGTAGAGCCCAGATACTCATAAAACCTTCCAGACTTAACGATACGCATTGCATGCTTCTGCCAGAAAAGGTATTGCTCTTTGAACCCGTCAAGCGAGAAGTTGTCGTTTTCTGCATCAGGAACCTCCACTGAACCGTCGTTGTTTCTTCGAAGTGATTTCAGCGTCTGTAAGGCCCACTGTTGTTGAGTTGGAATTCCACTGTTACCGGCACCAACTGATATTGAATTCTCCCCGAGGCTGATCTCTCCGCTGTTATGCATCTCAAGAATTGTTGCTAGAAATCCATTGTTATCCACTTCCTGGAAAGGGTTTTTGATTACTGCGTTAAGAAGATATCCCGGCACATCGTAAATCCGATAGCCAATTTCAGACTTCACCTGAGGCTCTACGCCGAAGAGGATAAACGTGAAAAACAATACGAAAAAGGGCACCGCGATTTGAAATCCAATCAAACCCGACAAGAAGGCCTGCTGGAACATAGCCATTTCGTGCTCTTTACGAATCGAACTCTTGCTTATCGTTGTGCTTACAGAGTTAGCCATAGTATTTGCGATGCTTTTTGGAAATGAGATTTTTATCTCACCAGAAGCATTTGAAAGGACCGATTTCATCTGCAGTTTCACGGAGTTTCCTACTATCTCTACGCTGGCTTCTTTGTATGGTCTTACTGAAATGTCATTCTTGGTTATTCTGGAGACAATCGATTCGGGAAGTTCCATTGAGAGAGTGATGTCTCTTGTCATAGCATCCGAGTTTGGTTCCCAGAACCTGTAACTCAAGACTGCGATATCCGATCCAATTTCGACGACGCCGGAAATGTTGTACTCGGTAGTCATCATGAATTCGCTGACTTCCTCTTCAAGGAAGATCCTCGCATCAAAGCCTCCGGGAGAGGAAGAGATCTCTCTGACGACACCAACCTCCTGCGAGACATCAATAGAATACGAGTTCAAAACTGAAGGATACGATAAGTGAAGCCTCTTTGATGCTGTGCGGTTATTGCGAGAGAGCGAGTAGACTGAAAGTTCTTTGACTTGAAGATCGCCCTGTTCGTCGAGTTTTGCACTTATCTCGACCGAATCTATTTTATATGGAGCCGATTCTCTCCAAAAACCATTGCCGAGTGCAATAAACATGAAGAAGCCGCTGACCATCATGAATATTATAAAAAAATACTTTCTTTCGAATTTCCTTTTCATTTCATCTCACCCTTTGTATTATACTCTGCTTATGAAAACAATCTGGAAAATGGAGGAAGAGATGCTTAAACGCAAACGGCTCTTCGTTTCGGATATGGATGGAACATTCTACCTGGGAAACACTCTTCTGCCGGGTAGCCTTGATTTCGCCATGGCTGTTGGCCGTCTTGGCGCAAGACTCGTATTTCTGACAAACAATTCATCTCGCACACCTGAAGAATATAGCAGAAAACTAGAAAAAATGGGTGTGGACAGAAAACTCTTCGAAGTCTACACGTCGGGAGAAGCAACAATAAGCTTTCTCAAGAGAGACTTTCCCGAAAAGAAAGCATTTCTTCTCTCAACTCCGTCTGTCAGAGAAATGTTCGCGAAGGGCGGAGTAACACTGGATGATCTTGATCCTGAAGTACTGGTACTTACATACGATACAACGATTACTTATGAAAAGATCCGAAGGGCTGCGCTTCTAATCAGACAGGGTATTCCTTATATAGCCAGTCACCCGGATATCAACTGCCCGACTGAAGAGGGTCCCGTGCCCGACGTCGGAAGCTTGATAAGTCTCTTTAAAACCTCGACAGATCGTAGGCCGGATTACATAATAGGAAAGCCCGACCCCACCATTTTGAAGATGGTGATGGAAGATTTCGGTTGCAGTCCTGAAGAAACTGTCATGATAGGAGACAGAATATACACCGATATTGAATGTGGACTGAAGGCAGAGGTAGATGCTTTCCTTGTTCTGTCTGGGGAAACTACAAGAGACATGATTCCGGACAGACATAGTTACAAAGTCGTAGAAAACGTGGGATCTCTGGCAAAGAAGATTGGAGATCACAATACTGTATAATTGCGATAAGTTGGAGGTGATTCAATGGTCATCCTTTTCGTTGTAATTGGAATTCTTGTAGTCTTAGCTCTTTGGCTCATCGGTGTATACAACAATTTAGTAACCCTTAAGAAGAGAGTCGAGAACGCCTGGTCGCAGATCGATGTTCAGCTCAAGAGAAGACAGGATCTGATTCCCAACCTGGTCAATTCGGTAAAGGGCTACATGAAATTCGAACAGGAAACCCTGGACAAGGTAATGCAGGCCAGGGCAAAGGCAATTTCCGCTCAGGGTGTAGGAGATAAGATCAAAGCAGAGCAGGAACTAGGCGGAGTACTTGGAAGACTGCTTGCAGTCGTTGAGAACTATCCAGATCTGAAAGCAAATACGAATGTATCACAGCTAATGGAAGAACTCACCACTACGGAGAATAAGATCTCTTATGCAAGACAGTTCTTCAATGATTCTGCTACCAAGTTCAACACAAAGATCGAGATCTTCCCTAATAATGTCATTGTTGGTTTCTTTGGGGGCAAGTTCGAATCCTTCCCGCTCTTTGAAGTCACAGAGGCCGAAAGAGAGACTCCCAACGTAGATCTCAATTTCTGAGGACAATGTCTTTCACTGTAGATTTCTACGAGGAAAGCAGAAAGAATGTAAGGAAGACCGTCATCCTTGTGATGGTCTTCCTTGTAATGATGATTGCATTTGGACTGATTATCGATCTCGTGTTCGGAATACTCCCCATATTTACCTTGGTCTTCTTAGCTATAGCATCCATACAGACCTTGATATCCCTGACCTCAGGAAAGGAAATTGTACTTAGATCAGTCAAGGCTCGCGAACTCAAAGCGAACGACCCCGAGGAGCGGCAGCTCAAGAACATAGTAGATGAACTTTCGCTTGCCGCAGGGATGGGAAAGCCTCCCGAAGTGTATGTAATCGATGACGATTCCGTAATCAATGCCTTTGCCACTGGAAGAAAGCAGGAAGATTCAGTTGTTTGTGTTACAAGTGGACTTCTGAAGAGCCTCGATCGCGAAGAAACTTCCGGAGTGATCGGTCATGAACTGAGCCACATAATCAACAGAGATATTCTTCTCATGACGCTTATTTCCGCACTATTAGGGGCCGTTGTGATAGTTCAGCTCCTTGCATTCAGGGCCTTGATTACCTATCTCAGATTTGGTGCCATCGGTGCTGCTACGAGATCGAGACGCTCTTCAAAGAAGAACGATAATTCTGCTCTTGCAATAATCGCTTTCCTGGCGGCAGTTGCTGGATTGGGTGCTCTCTTTTCATTCATTGGTAGGCTCTCGCTGCTAGCCGTTTCAAGAACAAGAGAATACTTCGCCGATGCACGTGCAGTAGAATTGACAAGGAACCCTTCGGGCCTGGCCAGTGCTCTGAGGAAAATCGTCACCTCTTCGGCGAAGCTTAAGACAGCCAACGTTGCCACAGCCCATCTATTCATCTCCGATCCTCTGAAGAGAGGTATTAACAACAGGACTTCATTCTTTGCATCCCTATTGAGTACTCATCCACCCATAGCGATGAGAATTTCGATTCTTGAAAACAAGACTCTCACGAAAGTTGAAGCCGAGCTGTCCGATTACATTTGATTTTCTCCCCCTTTTGAGTCAATTCACTATAAGAAGGAGTTAGAGGAAACGAACCTGTAACTTGACAATGGGAAGGGGTACTGGTAGTATAGGAATTGCTGACGCGAAGTTAGCGTTAGCGGGAAAGACGAGCGAGGAAGAAGGGTCATTGAAAAATGGATAGCAATCCAGCGAGTTTCAAAAAAATGAGTCATGGATGGAGGGTTTGATCCTGGCTCAGGGTGAACGCTGGCGGCGTGCTTGACACATGCAAGTCGAACGGT
>Ga0209164_1000375_pt1 | contig 114401 bp, 99 predicted proteins | sample MTBNYHSulfiMetaG_FD_187458 | JGI IMG/M metagenome (GOLD analysis project Ga0209164, IMG submission 187458) | Enrichment culture microbial communities from rom New York Harbor, USA that are MTBE-degrading - MTBE-NYH (New York Harbor Sulfidogenic)... | ecosystem: Environmental > Aquatic > Marine...
CCGGCGTGTTCCGCCCGAACCCTACACGGAGGGCGATCCCCCCGGACCGCTCTCGGTCTACGGGCAGAGCAAACTCGCGGGGGAGATGGCGGTGCGTGAAATCGCCGAGCGGCACGCGATTCTTCGAACCGCCTGGCTCTACGGAGCGGACGGCCACAACTTCCTGAAGACCATGCTGCGCCTGGCGGTCTCCGATCCGGAGCGCGTCATCCGGGTGGTGAACGACCAATACGGCTGCCCGACCTGGTCCCGGGACCTGGCCCGGCAGATCGCCCGCGTCATGGAGGCCGGGGGGCGGGGCACCTACCACGCCTGCGGGGAGGGCTTCTGCACCTGGTACGACCTGGCGCGCCGCTTCTTCGAGCTCATGGCCGTGCCGCACCGGCTGGCGCCCTGCAGCACGAGCGAGTACCCGACGGCGGCGGTGCGCCCCCGGAACTCTATCCTGGAAAACCGGCGCCTCAAGGAGGAGGGGCTCGATGTCATGCGCCCCTGGGAAGAGGCGCTCGAAGAATTCATCGCCCTGAACGGCAGGGCTTTGCTGGAAGAGGTCAACGCATGAGGAATATGCTCGTGACGGGCGGCTGCGGCTTCATCGGCAGCAATTTCGTCCGTTATCTGCTGGAGGAGTCGGACTTTACGGGGCGCATCATCAACGTCGACAAGCTGACCTACGCCGGGAACCCGGAGAACCTCGCGGGCCTCGAGGAGCGCTTCCCCGGGCGCTACGTCTTCGAGCAGGGAGACATCTGCGACGGCCCCTTCATCGAGTCGGTCTTTGGCGCCCATGCGGTCGACTGCGTCTGCCACTTCGCCGCGGAATCCCACGTCGACCGGTCCATCGTGGCGCCGGACGCCTTCATCCGCACCAACATCGTGGGGACCTTCACCCTGCTCGAACAGGCCCGGGCCCACAGCGGGCAGGTGCGCCTGTTCCATCACATCAGCACCGACGAGGTCTACGGGAGCCTCGGCCGGGAGGGGGCCTTTACGGAAAGCACCTCCTACTGTCCGAGCAGCCCGTATTCGGCCTCGAAGGCGTCCTCCGATCACCTGGTGCGCGCCTACCACACGACCTACGGGCTGCCGGTGACCCTTTCGAACTGCTCGAACAACTACGGCCCCTACCAGTTTCCGGAAAAGCTCATCCCCCTGATGGTCCTGAACGCCTGTGAAGGGCGGCCGCTGCCCATCTACGGCGACGGCCGCCAGATCCGCGACTGGCTCTACGTGCGCGACCACTGCCGGGCGATCTGGACCATCATGAAGGAGGGGCGCCGCGGGGCCACCTACAATGTCGGCGGCAGCCAGGAGATGGAAAACCTCGCCCTGGTCGAGCGGATCTGCGACATCCTGGAGGAGGAGCGGCCGCCGGGAAACGGGGTCCCTTACCGGAGCCTGATCCGTTTCGTGAAGGACCGGCCCGGGCACGACCTCCGCTACGCCATGGACTTCACGCGGCTTCGGACCGAGCTCGGCTGGGGTCCCGAGGAGTCCCTCGACACGGGCCTGCGCAAGACCGTGCGCTGGTACCTGGAGCACGGCAGCTGGATCCACTGCGTCCGGAGCGGGGAGTACCGCCGCTGGGTCTCGGCTCAATACGGCTGATGCGGTCCCCGCCGAAGGGGCTGCAGCCCGTCGCAGGGCGCACCCAGGTTTCCATTCCGGAAAGGGTTCTTACCCGGCAGGAACCGTCTGCCCACCCGGCGATGATCTTTCGGGCCAATCCCGGCGTCGAACTGCGCGCAAAGGCTCGATCTCCTCGATAGGGGAGCAAACCCCTCCTTTCCTGACGGAAGCGAACCAGGACTCTGATGTCGGCACATGGATCAGGGTCGCACATCTCAACAGGAGCCATACATGAAAGGCATCATTCTGGCGGGCGGGTCCGGCACCCGGCTCTACCCCATAACGCGCGTGCTGAGCAAGCAGCTCATACCGGTCTACGACAAACCGATGATCTACTATCCCTTGTCGGTCCTCATGCTGGCGGGGATCCGCGAGATCCTGATCATCTCGACCCCCGAGGATCTGCCCCGCTTCGAGCTTCTTCTGGGGGACGGATCGAACCTGAACATCTCGATTTCCTACGCGGAGCAGCTGCGCCCGGAGGGGTTGGCCCAGGCCTTCCTCATCGGCCGGGAGTTCATCGGCGCGGACAGCGTGGCGCTCGTCCTCGGCGACAACATCTTCCACGGCCACGGGTTTTCACAGCTGCTGCAGCGCTGTAGGGGGCTCGAGAGCGGGGGGATCATCTTCGGATACGCCGTGAAGGACCCGCGGCGCTACGGGGTGGTGGACTTCGATCAGGAGGGGCGGGTGACCGGGATCCAGGAAAAGCCGGAGTCGCCCCGCTCCCGCTATGCCGTCCCGGGGCTCTATTTCTACGACAACCGGGTGGTGGAGATCGCCGAAGGCCTGAAGCCGTCGCCGCGAGGCGAGCTCGAGATCACGGACGTGAACCTCGCCTACCTCGAGCGCGGGCAGCTGCGGGTGGAGCTTCTCGGCCGTGGGTATGCGTGGCTCGACACCGGCACCCACGAATCCCTGCACCACGCCATCCACTTCGTGCGGGCTATCCAGGAGCGGCAGGGGCTGAAGATCGCCTGCATCGAGGAGATCGCCTACCGCTTGGGCTACATCGACCGGGGGCAGCTGCGGCGGCTCGCCGACGAGATGTACCAGGCCGAGTACGGGCGCTATTTGCTCGATATCCTCGAAGAGGGGGACGACCGTCATGCCGATGAACTTTATTGAGTCCGGGCTGCCGGGGGTCGTTTTCGTCGAGCCGAAGGCCTTCGAGGACGGGCGGGGCTACTTCATGGAGACCTACCACCAGAGGACCTTCCACCAGGGCGGCATCCCGTGCACGTTCGTCCAGGACAACTTCTCCCATTCGCGGAAGGGGACCCTGCGCGGCCTCCACTATCAGCTGCGGCATCCGCAGGCGAAGCTGGTCTACGTCATCAGCGGGGAGGTCTTCGATGTGGCGGTCGACATCCGGCGCGGCTCCCCCACCTTCGGGAAATGGGTCTCGGCGGTCCTTTCCAGCGAAAACCACCGTCAGATCTTCATCCCGGCCGGGTTCGCCCACGGGTTCTGCGTGGTGAGCGAAACAGCCGACGTGGTCTACAAATGCACCGACTTCTATGCCCCCGGGGATGAATACGGCATCCACTGGTCGGACCCGGCCCTCGCCATCCCCTGGCCGGTCGCCGAGCCGCTCCTCTCCCCGAAAGACGCGTCCAATCCCCGCCTGGCCGACATCCGCGAGGAGTTCCCTGGCTCGGAAGCGGGCGGCCCGTAAAGCTGAATCAAGGCGGCGACCCTTAGAGCCATCCGTCCGGATCAGCGCGATGAGACCCCCGGAGGGCCCTGCCGCAGCGCGCGGATCGGGCTCGTCCTCAGGGATGCAGTCTACGCGGCTCGCCCGGCCGCGGATTCAGCGCCAGGATTCCATCAACGCCAGGCAGGCGCGGTTCAGCTCCTCTGCCCGCGCCGGGGTTCCGGCCTCGGTGTAGCAGCGGAACTCCGGTGCATTCCCGGAGGGCCGGAGGTGCACCACGTCGCCGCCCTCGAAGGTGACGCGGAGCCCGTCGATCCTGTCGCAGGCGGCCGGATGGCCGAAGGCGGGGCCGAAAAGGGCGGCGAGCCGCTTCAAATCCTGCTCGAGGCCGCCGGTCGAAAGCTCCTCCAGTATCCAACGGCTTGTTTCGGACGGGAAGTCTTTGAGGCGGTCGCTGAAGGTGAAACGCCGGGGCAGCTTTTCGAGCAGCGCGCTGAGCGGTGCGCCCTCTTCCCGGGCGGCCATCAGGACGGCGAGATGCACGATGATGGCGTCCCGGGTGGGAAGGGGCTGGAGGACCCGGCCGTTCTTGGCGATCGGGGAGGCGGTCATGAACCCCCCGTTCGCCTCGTAGCCCACCACGCGGCGCGCACCGTCGGCTGCGGCCTGCAGCATCCCCTCGATGACGTAGGGCGAGCCGATGCGGGTGCGGTGGACGCGCTCGAAAAAACCGCACCGCTCGACGGCCGAGTTGCATGAAACCGGAAGCACCACCGCATCGGCCTCGAGATAGGCGGCGCAGAGGATGCCCGCGATGTCCCCGCGGAGCCAGCGGCCCGTTTCGTCGGCGATGAGGGGCCGGTCTCCGTCGCCGTCGGTCGAGACGATGGCCTCGAAGCGGTTCTGTCGGGCCCATTGCGCGGCGGCCGCTACGTCCTCGGGGCGCAGGGCCTCCGTGTCGACAGGGATGAAGCGCTCCGAAAACCCGAGGCGGGTCACGGCCGCGCCGAGCCGGCCGAGGACCGTCACCATCGTTTCCCGGCTGACCGATGAATGTCCGTAGACCCCGATCCGCGCCCCCTGCAGGCAGTTGGCCGGGAAGAAGTCCAGGAAGCGCCGGAGGTAGCGCTCCCGGGCCGCTTCGCTGATCGGAGGGAGTTCGAGCGGTTCGCGCAGTCGCCCCGCGTCGTCGAGGAGTTCGTCCGGGAGGGCGACCACCTGCCGGCGGATCCCCGCCTCGTCCGCCTTGAGGATTTCACCCGTTTTCTTGTTGTATTTGATCCCGTTGCGGTCTTCGGGGATGTGGCTGCCGGTGACCATGACGGTCGGGATGCCCTCCTCGATGCCGTGGAGGGCGAGGGCCGGGCTCGAGAGCTTTCCCGCGTGCTCGACCCGGTAGCCCTTGTCGGCGATCGCCCGGGCGGCGGCCCGCATGATGCGCCCGGTGCTCGGACGCAAGTCGCCCCCGAGGGCGACGGCCTCGCCGGGGCAGGATTCGCCGCATTCTTCGAGGTATTGGAGAAAGGCGGCCGTGTAGCAGTAGCAGACGCCGTCCGTCATGTCGGCGGCAAGGCCGCGGACCCCGCTGGTCCCGAACTGCACGCCGGTCTGGTTCATCAACTCCGCGATGGACTGCCGGATTCCCATGATCGCACCTTTCCTCTCAGCAAGAAGGGGGGCGTTGTCCGGCGCCCCTGCACCTTCAGGACGAAATGGCCGGACGAAGACTCGGGCCGGTGCCGCAGGCGCCAACCTGTTCGAGCAGGATACGGTGGAGACTGTTATCAGAACAGCGCCCTCCGCGTCAAGCTGCTGCGATTTTTTCACGGCCGGCCATCCTCTTGCACGGCCTCGAACCCACAGCGCGGTTGGGCCTCCCCGGTCCGGAAGGCGGGGACGGCCGCTCCGCCCGGGGTGCGGGCGCCGCGGCTCGGCCTCCGGGGGCGCCGGGCGGCGCTTCTCCGACGGTTGGTTCGACGCCGGCGCGTCCCATCCTGCCTCATCGATCGAAGGCCTGCCGGTGCTGCGGTCGAGGGCGAGAAAAGGATTGACCCCGGGCGCAAACGCTTTATAAGGTTAGAGCATCACGGTCGGCCGGAGGCTGCGTTCCGGCTGCAAACCATCCAATCGAATCTGTCAAGACAAGGAGGATGTCATGGCCCACGAAGGACTTCACGAGCCTATAACTGAATTATCGCAGGAAACCAAAGACATGCATCGTGCGATCATCTCGCTGATCGAGGAACTGGAGGCTGTCGACTGGTACAACCAGCGCGTCGATGCCTGCAAGGACGAGGGTCTGAAGGCGATCCTGGCCCACAATCGGGACGAGGAGAAGGAGCACGCCGCCATGCTGATGGAATGGATCCGGCGGGTCGACCCGGCCTTCGACAAGGAGCTGAAGGATTATCTCTTCACGGAAAAACCGATCGCCGCGATGGAGCACGAACATCATTAGAAGGGGATCGAAAGAAAATGGATGAAGTCGAGAAGCTTTACGAAACGCTGCGCAAGGTGCAGGAGCCGAAAGGCTACTATTTCAACAAGGACAGAGAGCGGGTGATGGACCTCCTCGGCGCCCTGCTCGTCAACAAGGACCGCTACGGGTACATGGTCTGTCCGTGCAGGCTCGCTTCGGGCAGCCGGGAAAAGGACAAGGACATCCTCTGCCCCTGCGTCTACCGGGAGGCGGACGTGGCCGAGTACGGCAGCTGCTACTGCAACCTGTACGTGTCGGAGGATTGGAACGAGGGGCGCATGCCTCGCCGCTACGTTCCGGAGCGCAGACCGCCCGAAAAGATGTTCGGGTGACCCCCTCGCGGCGCGGACCGGGTGTGTTTTGCCCGGACGGCGCCGGCCGGGTCATCCGAAAGGATATTCGGGCGATGGCTTCAGGCATGGACCGGCCCGCCGCAGCTGGGGCCGGCTGGACCCCGGCGCGCCGGTTGCAGGGCGCCCGCCCGTTCGAAGTGAAGAGGGGGCGGACGGCCTGCAGGGCCGGCGGAAGGGGTCGAGCGGGGCGGAAACCTTTTCGACGGTGGAGGCACCATTCATGGATCTGCGCATCTTCGAGGAGATGGAGGCGGAGGACCTCCGGAAGTACGTCGCCTTTCTGCTCTGGCATTACCGTGTCATCGACGCCTTCTGGTTCATCTATGCGGCGGAGCGGTTCGGGCAGCCGGCGGCCGAGAGGCTGAACGAACAGGTGTGGGGGAGGGTGCCCGGCATGGCGGCCAAGGACCTGGTGCAGCGCTTCGGCATCCGGGCGAAGGGCCTCGAGGGCTTCGTAGAGGCCCTCCGGTACTTTCCGTGGTGCATCCTGGTGGGGTACGAGATCGAGGCGGGGCCGGACGAGGTCCTGATCTCCGTCCCCTCGTGTCCGACGCAGGAGGCGCGCCTGAAGCGCGGGCTCGGGGAGTACGTCTGCAAGGAGATGCACCGGGGCGAGTTCGAGAGCTTTGCGCACGCGGTGGATGACCGCATCCGGGTCGAATGCCTGTTCGCGCCGCCCGACCCGCATCCGGAAACGATGTTCTGCCGGTGGCGGTTTACGATGCAGTCCGCCTGAGGCGGTCTGACGTCTGTGGTTGAGAGCGGGCGGCGGGGATCGGGGAGTGCGGCCGCTGCGTTTGGCCTGGGACCACGGGAGCGTGGGGAGAACCAAGGCTGCAGGCTGTGCAGCCGGAGGGGCGTCCGCGCCGATGCGCTCGAGCTGAGGCCCCCGGACCGCGGGGGCGCCGTGGCATGCCCCTGCGCCGACAGGGCGGCCTGCGGCCGTAGCGCTTTTTGCGGGTGGAATGCGGATCGGGTGTCCGGCTTTGACTCTAGGGGCCGGGCGCCGGGCAACCATCGAGAGGGTGGAGGTTGGGCATGGAGAAGACGGAGAAGAAGCTGCTGCAGGGACTGAAGACGGCGATGCAGGCGGAGCTCGCAGGGCATTATTTCTATAAGAATGCGGCCGAGGCGACGAGCGATCCGCAGGGGAAGGAGACCTTCAAAAGGATGGCCCAGGAGGAGATGGGGCACTTCAAGTACCTCCAGCACCAATACAAGAACCTTGCGGAGAAGGGCGCCTACGATCTCAAACGGGCGCTCGCGACCAGCAGCTACCGGCATGCGGCGCACCCGATCTTCACGAGGGAGATCCGGAAGCGCATCAAAGACAGCCATTTCGAGATCAGCGCGCTCACCATCGGTCTGAAACTCGAACTCGATGCGATGAAGTTCTACCGCGCGCGCGCCGATGAAGCCGAAGAGCTGGAGGTCAAAGTCTTCTACCAGGAACTGGCCGAGTGGGAGGAGGATCATTACCGGGCCTTCGAAAAGGAGTTGGATTCCCTCAAGGAGGAGTACTTCGAGGCGAACAATTTCGTCCCCATGTAGGCGCCGCCGGAAGGCAACCTCCCCCGGAACCCGCGCCGGATCCGGCTGCTGAGCGGCCGGAAGCGCAGAATGGAGCACCGTGGATGCAACGTGTGAAGACTGCAGACTCCATCGGCCGGGCGGGTCTTCGGGTGGAAGAACCCATGCCCTCCCGGGGCCTTTCGCGGGATGGGCCTATGGGTGATCGGGAGGCAGGGCCCCCGCGCTGGGATTTGAGCGCCCTGTACGAGAACCCCCTTGACCCGGCCATCGAAAGCGACCTGGGTGCGGCCCTGATCGCGGCCGAAGCGTTCCGTCACTCCTGGGAGGGGCGGGTGCAGGAGCGCTGTGTCGAGCCGGCGGAGGCCGCCCGCGCCCTGGAGGCCCTCGAGGCCTGTCGGGAGAGGATCCTCCGGCCCCTGGGCTACGCGATGCTCGTGCTGGCCGCCGACACCCAGGGGGCGGCCGCGCGAACCCTTTACGGACGTGCTTCCGGGGTCCTCGAAGCGGTGAAGAAACTCCTGATTTTCTTCCCGCTGCAGCTGGCGCGGATGGGGCCCGGCACCCTGGCGGATCTTGCCGCGCACCCCGCCTGCCGTGAATACGGCCCCTACCTGCGGCGCATCATCCGGCAGGCCCCTGCTTTTCTGCCGGAGGCGGCCGAGCATCTGGCCCTCGACCGGGACCTGACCGCCCGGGAGGCCTGGCGCCTCTTCTACGACATGACGCTCGGCGCTCTCCGGATTCGGGAGCCCCGGCGGGGCGGCAGGCCGATCGGCCTGCCCGAGGCCCTCGGGCGTCTGGGCGCGGCGGATGGCCGGCGGCGGAAAGCGGCCTTCCACGAAATCTACCAGGCGCTCGATCCCTGCATCCCTCAGATGGCCTTCGCCCTCGACACCTTGACCCACCATGAGATCCTGGACGCCTCCGCACGCGGATTCGGCTCCCCGCTCGATGCCGCCGCGCTTGCCGGCGGCATCGAGGCGGAAAAGATTTCCGAACTCCTTGACCTGGTGGAATCCCGCTATTCCCTGGCGACCCGGTATTTTCGCCTGAAGGCCGCAGCGTTCGGATCTGCGCGGCTGGCGATGGAGGATCTCGCGGCCCCGTGGGGCCGTGGAGCCTGCGGCGCGCCTTTCGGGGCGGCGAGGAGGCGGCTCGAACGGACGGCGGCCGCTGTCGCACCCGCCTGGGACGAAGCCGTGCGCCGCGTCTTTGCAGACGGCCGGATAGATGCCGCGCCCGAGGCCGGGAAGCAGGGAGGCGGCTTCTGCCATGCACCTCCGCCGCAGAGGCTGCCGTATGTCTTTCTCTCCTACACCGGTTCCATTAGGGATTTTCTGACGCTTGCCCATGAAATCGGGCATGCGGTCCACTACACCCTGGCCGCCCGGCAGAGCGGCCTCGTTTTCGACGGGTCGCGGGTGGTGGAGGAGGCGGCCGCGACGCTCTTCGAACTGTTCGCCTGCCGGCAGTGGGCGGCGGAAGGCGCCCCGGCGGAGCTGGGCATGCAGCTCGCCGCCGCGCGCATCGAGGGCTTCGTTGCGACGGTCATGCGCCAAAGCGTGCTGACCCGTTTCGAACTGGCGCTGAACCGGCGGCGGAGGGTCAGCCCGCTCGATGCGGATTTCATCCGCGGGGCCTGGATGGAGGAAAACAGCCGGCTTTACGGGGACAGCGTGGAGATGCCCGGTGCCTACCGGGACGGGTGGGTGCTCGTCCCGCACCTCTTCCATCGGCCGCTGACCTGCTGGGTCTATGTGTACGGGCAGCTGATATCGGCGGTTCTCTATCGGCGGTGTCTGGATGAAGGAGCGCGGTTCGCCGCAAGGCTCAACCGGCTTTTCGAGGCGGGCGGGAGCGCGGAGCCCGCCGCGCTGCTCCGGGGTGTGGGGATCGATCTGGACGGCCTGGCCTTCGTGGGGGAGGCCTTCGAGGTCTTCGAGGGGTTCCTGGAGGATTTCGAGCGGATGGTGCAGGATTCCGGGGCGGGGGTTGCCGCCCCCTGAGCGGACTATCGATGCTTATTCAACGTCGCGGCGGCCGTTCGGGCCGTTGACCCACCAGTCCGTCTGCTTGTCGAACCACCAGTCGGTCCAGTCGGTTTCGAGCACGACATGCGCCAACTCCCGCGCCTCGTCCGTCGAGAGCCGCTGCAGGGCGAACGAGAGCCAGTCCTCGGCGTGCGGGTTTCCCAGGTCCTTGTAGGCCTTCAACTCCAGGATGAGGTCCAGCTGGTCGGCATCCTTCGCGAGCCGGGCCTCGAGCGTCGCCCCCTCGTTGAATTCTTTGAAGAGGGAGAGGATGTCGGCGCCGAACGGGAGGCCGCCGACTTGGTCCTGCAGCGCGCGGACCTCGTCGACCGTCACGTAGCGTTTGTTGACGTAGTTGTGGTCTCCCGTGCGGGCCTCGGGCAGGTCGTGGAAGAGGCACAGCAGGGTCACCCGGCCGAGGTCGACGCCGGGCGTGCGCGAGGCGAGCACGTAGCCGATCACCACCGTGCGGAAGGAGTGCGCCGCCACCGATTCCCTGCCGGAGCCGAGAAACTGGTAGCCGGTTCGGGGGGTCTTCTTGAGCATCCCCACTTCGAAAAGAAATTTCGCGATCTGATCCAACATAGCACCGTCCATCCGGTTCTTCACCCCTGACAAACCGTTTCCCCGTTTGGAAAGGGTTGTTTTGTTCGCTGAGAGCCGGGTATCCCCTGCGGAAATGACTTCTTCATCCAACAGGGGCTGTTTCTCCATCCGGCAACGTTTTTTCACTCGGAAGGCCCCGTTTCCCCAGCCGCAAAAGGCTCCTTACCAGGCACGAGCCGCTTCGCCGGCCGAAAACGAGGATTTTTCTTCACACGCTGAGGATGCTCAGTTCCACCGGTTTCCGGCGGGCCTCGTTTTCTTCGCACCTTTCGCGTGCTCAGTCCCACCCCTGCTGGGCGGGTCCCGGTTTGGCCAATATCAAGGAGATCCAGCGTTTGTGCGGAGGCGACCTGGAGGTCGCCGCACAAGCAAACGTGCCGATGGACGCCGAGATTGGCCCAAAAGACCATTTCCGGATGGAAACTCATTAGAGGGATGCCATAGAAAAGTCAAGCGGGTTTTGCGGCGTTTACCTTGATTTGTCTGCGAATGTTGATTAAAATAATAAGGTTGAAACCCAAGTGAAAATGATTCTGCGAAACGAGCCTGTCTTCGGTTCCGCACAAGGGCCTGCGTCGGGCTGTCCGGCGGCTTTCAAGATGGGGTCCGCGGGCCGGGCACAGCTGGAACGATGCCGTCACGGGCATCGAAAGCCCCTCCGGGGCGAAGACGGACCAGGCCTCGATCGCAGGATGAGGGCAGACCCCCCGGGCGCATGCACAGCGGGAGGGATGCCCGGATTTTTTGTGGGATGGGGGCCTATCAGCAGCAGGAGGGATGCCGGAGCGTGCGTGACGCCGCTTACCGGTGTCATGGAAAGCCATGGAAGACAAAGAAGGCGTACTGGAGATCCTTACCTACCCCGATCCGATCCTGAAGACGGTGGCCGAGCCGGTGGAGGCCATCGACGGCGAGGTGCAGGACCTGATCGACCATATGATCGAGACGATGCATGCCGCACCGGGCATCGGTCTGGCAGCCAATCAGGTGGGCGAACTGAGGCGGGTCATCGTTTTCGAGCGGCATCCGGGAGCGGACGAGAAGGCCCCCTTTGCCCTTATCAACCCGGTCGTCGCCTCCGGTGAAGGGCGTATCGTGTGGTCCGAGGCCTGTCTGAGCGTGCCGGACTACACCGCCGACGTCAACCGGACGGCCCACGTCCTGGTGCGGGGCATCGACCGCCATGGAAAAACGCAGGAGATCGAGGCCGATGACCTGCTGGCGGTCTGTCTCCAACACGAGATCGATCACCTGGACGGGGTGCTCTACATCGATCACATCAGCAGCCTCAAGCGCAGCATCTACAAGCGCAGGCTGCAGAAGCGGCTCAAGAACTCGTGAGCGGTATCGGCGATTTGAAGCGAAATTCCGGCGGGCGGATCCTCGGTCCTCTGCCCGAAAACGCGCGCATCGTCTTCATGGGGACGCCCGAGTTCGCGGTGCCCGGGCTCGAGGCCTGCCTGCAGGAGGGGCATCGGGTGACGGCCGTTGTAACCCAGCCTGACCGGCGCAAGGGGCGCGGGCGGAGCGTGGTGTTTTCCGCGGTGAAGGAGGCGGCGCTCTCGGCGGGCATCGAGGTCCTCCAGCCGGAGAAGGTCGCCGATGAGGCGTTCCTCGAACGGATGCGCGCCCTGGATCCGGATCTGCTGATCGTCATCGCCTTCGGGCAGGTGCTGAAGCGCCCGCTTCTCGAACTGCCGCACTGCGGGGCCGTCAACATCCACGCCTCGCTGCTTCCCCGCTACCGGGGGGCCGCGCCTATCCAATGGGCTGTCCTCGACCGCGAGAAGGAAACAGGCCTGACGGCGATGCTCATGGAGGAGGGGCTCGACAGCGGCCCGATTTTGATGCAGAGCCGGATCGACATCGGAGGGGACGAGACCTTCGGAGGTCTTCACGACCGCCTGGCGCGGCTCTCTGGGCCGTTTCTCGCCGAGGTGCTCCGGCGGCTTCAGACGGGGACGCTGGAGGCGGTGCCGCAGGACGAAGACCGGATGACCTATGCCCCGAAGATCACCAAGGAGCATGCCGCGATCCGCTGGGAGGAGTCCGCCGCGGCGGTCTCGGCGCGCATCCGCGCCATGGACCCTTCTCCCGGGGCGTTCACCCTGTTCAAAGACCTGAGGCTCAAGCTCTTCGAACCGTATGTCCTTCGGGAAGAAGCGGACGAGGCCCCGCGCCCCGGGCGCGTCCTGGGCTATGCGGAAGGCCGCCTGTTGATCGAGGCGGGCGAAGGGGTCTTGGCGGTCGGCGCCCTGCAGATGCCGGGCAAACGCCGCATGCCGGCGGCGGATTTTCTGCGGGGCTTCCCGATTCCCCAGGGGACGGTTTTGGATTCGCCGCTATGACGAAACGCACCGCACAGGTTTACTCGGCGGGCTCCCAGAGCGCACCCTCGGACGACCCCCTTTCTCACCGCGTACTCTCCGGGCTCGACCCGGCGATGGCGCCGCGCAAGCGGATCTTCATCTTTCTGCTGCTGGTGCTCTGCCTGGTGCTGCTCGTCCTCGCCTTTCTCCTCTGGTATGTCCCCTATGTCGGCCTGAGCGCAATCCACCCGAGCATGCCCCTCGTCCTCGCCGTGGTCCTGGGGGCCGCGGTTTGCTTCATCCTCGGAGGGGCCCTGACCCTCGTCTTCACCATCCTCCGCGGGAAGAACCTCTTTTTCAACCGGCGCATCCGCGGTGCGGTCATCCGTTTCCTCTTTCCTCTGCTGGTCGTCCTCGGGAAGTGTTTCCGGATCGGGAAGGACGAGATCCGGCGCTCTTTCGTCGCCATCAACAACCAGCTGGTCCTGGCCGAGTGCGGGCGGGTGCGCCCCCAGAAGCTGCTGATCCTCCTCCCCCACTGCCTCCAGTTCCACGAGTGCGGGGTCCGCATTACGGTCGACGTGGCCAGGTGCAAGCGCTGCGGCAAGTGCCGGATCAAGGACCTTGTCGAACTCGCGGAAAGGCACGGCGTGTCGATGTCGGTCGCCACGGGGGGGACCCTGGCGCGGCGCATCGTCGTCGAAAAGAAGCCGGATCTGATCATCGGGGTGGCCTGTGAACGCGACCTGACCAGCGGCATCCAGGACAGCTACCCGATCCCGGTCTTCGGCATCTTCAACCGGCGCCCCAACGGGCCGTGCTTCGACACGGACGTGGATATCGCGATGGTTGAGCAAGGGGTCAAGCGGTTCCTGGCCGGGCGGGCCGATGGGACCGCGTGACGCCGCGCTCGAGGCCCTCTGCGCCCTGGAGGGGCCTTCGGAGCGGCTGGAAGGCGGGGCGCGGGACATCCTGGACTGGCCGTCCATGCCGGATGAACGGGACCGCGCCCTCGCGGTTCAGCTGGTCCAGGGGGTGATGCGCTGGCGGGCGGGGCTCGACTGGATCATTGCGCGGAATCTGCGTTTTCCCTTCAGCCGGATAGAGCCCCGCGTGCTCAACATCCTCCGCCTCGCGGTCTTCCAGATCACTCGCATGGACCGCATCCCCGCATCGGCCGCCGTCAACGAGGCCGTCAAACAGGCGCGGGCCTCCGCCAGGCCGCACATCGCCGGGTTCGTCAACGGACTGCTGCGCGGGATATGCCGCGGGGGAAAACCGACGGCCTTTCCGGACCGCAAGCGGGAGCTGCTTCGGCACCTGGCGGTCGTTCACTCCTACCCGGAGTGGCTTGTGGATGGGTGGCTGAAGGAGTGGGGGATGCCCGCGGCCGAAGATCTGATGGCGGCCGGCAACCGGCTCCCGGACCTGACCATCCGGGTCAACCGGATGCGGATCGGACGGAGCGCCCTGATCCGCGCCCTGGCCGACGAAGGGGTTGCAGCCGAAAGGACGGCCTATTCCGCCGAGGGGCTCGTCCTGCGCGGCGTGAAAGGGGGCGTCGAACGCCTGAAGACCTTCCGGGAAGGATGTTTTCAGGTTCAGGGCGAGGGGGCTCAGCTCTTTTCCCAGCTGCTGGGGCCGGAGCCCGGGGAAAGGATCCTGGATTTGTGCGCCGGGGTCGGCGGTAAGACGACCCACCTGGCCGAACGGCTGGAAGGGCGCGGGCTCGTTGTGGCGGTCGACCTCCAGCAGCGGCGTCTCCGTGCTCTCCAGGCGGCGGCGCGGCGCCTCGGCGTCGCCGGATGCATCCATCCGGTTGCGGCGGACGCCGTCGCCGGCCTCGCGAATGTCTTCCGGACCCGTTTCGACCGGATCCTCGTCGATGCGCCGTGCTCGGGGCTGGGCGTGATCAGCGGACACCCCGACATCAAGTGGCGCCGGCGGCCCGAGGACATCGGGCGCCTGGCGCGGCTTCAGCTGGAGATCCTGCAGGGCGCGGCCACGCTCCTGAAGGAGGGCGGGGTGCTCTTCTACGGGACCTGTACGCTGACCCGGGAGGAAAACGAAGAAGTCGTCGCGGCGTTCCTGGCGACCCGGCCCGACCTGGTGCAGGAGGATCTTCGCGCCCGCGCGCCGAAAGGGGCTCAGGCCCTCATCGACGCGAACGGGTTCCTCGAGATCCTGCCGCATGTTCACGGGCTCGACGGGTTCTTCGGCGCCCTCCTGAGGCGCAGGGGCGGGGATCGAGCCGGAATTCCCGGCCGCTCGGGGTGAGGGCGCGCTGCGCCGGGCCGCAGGGGCTGGAGCCGGACCCCCGCGCGGGCATGGGCGGCGTATTCGAAAAATCCCGGGAGGGAGGACCCTTGGCCGGATCCTTGCGGGGGCATGGGCGGCTCCATGAACCCGTTCTAAAAACCTGATCAACCTTCCACAGACAGGAGAAATGCATTGGGAAAGATAGCCCCTTCCATCCTTTCGGCCGATTTCACGCGGCTCGGGGAAGAGATCCGCGCAGTGGAGGCCGCCGGGGCCGATATGATCCACATCGATGTCATGGACGGGCATTTCGTGCCCAACATCACCATCGGGCCCCTGATCGTCGAGGCGGCGCGGCGGGCGACCACGCTGCCGCTGGACGTCCACCTGATGATCTCCGACCCGGACCACTATGTGGGCGAGTTCGCCAAGGCCGGCGCGGACATCCTGACGGTCCACCCGGAGACCCTGCGCCACCTCCACCGGAGCATCCACGCCATCAAGGACCTCGGCGTGCAGGCCGCCGTTTCCCTCAATCCTGCGACCGGCCTGGAGGTCCTGGAATACGTCCTGTCCGACCTCGACATGGTGCTGTTGATGACGGTGAACCCGGGGTTCGGCGGCCAGCGGTTCATCCCGGCGGTCATCCCGAAGATCGAGCGGCTGCGGCGGATGATCGAGGAGAGGGGGCTTCGGACCGCCGTCGAGGTGGACGGCGGGATCGGACCGGATACGATCGGGAAGGTCGCGGCGGCCGGGGCGGATGTCTTCGTGGCGGGGTCCGCCATCTTCGGCACGGCCGACTATGCCGGGACGATCCGACTGATGCGTGAGCGGATGCACGGGCCGATCCAAGCCTAGTTTCCGGCCGGGAATGAGGATTTTGGACCCGTCTCTGCGTTGATCTTCACGTTTGCTTGTGCGGTGTACTATTCGTACGCCTCCGCACAAACGCTTGATCGCCTTGATACGGGTCCAAAATCCTCATTCCCGGCGGAAATGGTCTTTTTGGCCAATCTCTGCGTTGATCTGCACGTTTGCTTGTGCGGCGACCTGCAGGTCGCCTCCGCGCAAACGCTTGATCGCCTTGATATTGGCCAAAAATCCTCATTCCCGGGTGGAAATGGTCTTTTTGGCCAATCTCGGCGTCAATCTTCACGTTTGCTTGTGCGGTGTACTATTCGTACGCCTCCGCACAAACGCTTGATTGTCTTGATATTGGCCAAAAATCCTCATTTCCGGGTGGACACAGGGTCGTGTCCAAAACTTTGTTTCCAGATTGCGTCTCGATACGGGTCCAAAATCCTCATTTCAGCTTGAGGAGGCGATTTATGGTGGGGGAAATGGGATTTCCGAACTGGACTCACGCGTTTATAGTCGGAGAGAGGCTTTTTGTATATTGGTCTGTTATTTTGAGTGTTTAGACCGTATTTCTCATCTTGGACGGAAAGGATTGCCATGATTTCCATCAAACATCTGTTCGGGCACGTCGATTCCCTGCCGCCGGAGGAGGTCAAGGCCTTCATGGCCGGGCACGAGGCGGGAACTTACACCTTCCTGGATGTCCGCCAGCCGGGCGAGTACGAGAGGGGGCATATCCCCGGGGCCCGGCTGATCCCCCTGCCCGAGCTCGAGGGCAGGACGGGGGAGTTGAGGCGGGATCAACCGCTCTTCGTCTACTGAGCCATCGGGGGGCGCAGCCGTGTCGCTGCGCAGATGCTGAAAGGCAAAGGGTTCGAACAGGTCTACGATATGAAGGGCGGCATCAGGGCTTGGAAAGGGGCCAAGGCCTGGGGCCCGGTGGAATTGAACATGGACATGATCAGCGGCGAGGAGTCTGCAGCCGGCATGATCGGGATCGCGTACGGGATGGAGGAGGGGCTCGCCCGGTTCTATGGGCGGGCAGTCGAGCGGACCCGGGATCCGGAGGCGGCAGGGCTTCTCAAACGCCTCGCAGCGTTCGAGGAGAAGCACAAACAGGCCCTTGTCGAGCTTTATGACGAGATCCTCCCTGAAAACGGCGGCGAAGAGGGGCTGCGCGCGAATGCCGATTACCATAGGGTGGAGGGGGGATTCCACCTGGATGACTTCCTGAAAGAGAATGAACGCGCCTTCGCGTCCCCGGGGGAGTGTCTGCAGCTGGCCATGATGGTCGAGGCCCAGGCCCTGGACCTCTATCTGCGCTTCACCGATAAGGTGACTGACGAAAAGGCGCAAAAGGTGCTTTTCAAGACCGCGGAGGAGGAGAAAGGCCACCTGGCGGCGCTCGGGGAACTGCTCGAGCGCATCGTGGGGGGCTAGGCGGGCCGTCGGGAAAGACGCCCGGCCCGGAGCGGGGACGCCCCGGGCCGCCGAGACGGCTGCTAGGGCTGTTCGGGTTCGGATTTGGGGCGGACCGACAGAACCGGGCACTGGGCCTGCCGGATGACCCTGTCGGTGGTGGAGCCAATGAAAAGCTTTTCCACGAGGCCCTGACCGCGCACGCCGAGGACGATCAGGTCCATCTTGTTCACGAGGGCGTATTTCGTGATCTCCTCATGGGCATGGCCCGCCAAGAGGCTCGTTTTCGGTTTGCACCAGGCGCGGGCGTCCTCCGGCACGAGGTTTTCCAGGGTGTCTTTGATCTGGAGCCGCAGGTCTTCAGTCAGGCCCTCTTCCACGTCGGCCTCGGTTTTGGCGATATGTTCGTAGACCGGCGGTTCGATGACATGGACGAGATGCAGTTCGCTTTCGAACTCCTGGGCGAGACTCAGGGCATACTCGAACGCGAGGTCGGAATAGGGCGAGAAATCACATCCCACCAGGATCCGCTTCAACGGTACGGAGGCCGCGGTCAGCGCCTCGGCGCCCCTCTCCGGTCCGCGCACGGCCAGCAGCGGGCACGGCAAGGTGTGCATCAGGCGCTCCGTGACCGAACCGAGAAGCATGCGTTTGAGCCCGGAGCGTCCGTGTGTGGCCACCACGGCCAGGTCGGCCTCCTTTTCGGCGGCGAGGCGGGAGAGTTCATCGGCGGTGTGCCCGACGGTGACAAACGGCTCCCAGACGATGGGGGCGTCTCCGATCAACCGATTGAGATATTCATAGGCGTAGTCGGTGATCCGGCGCTCGTGGAGAAGCGGGTCGGCCATGCCCTCCCCGTACATGGTGGCCGCGGGCAGATCGATGACGTGGCTGACGTAGAGTTTGGCCTTGTACTCCTTGGCGAGCGCCATGCTGTACGCCAGGGCCTGGTTCGAGAAATCGGAGAAATCGATGCCGCACAAAATTTTCTTCAGGAGAATACGCATGCTCTTCCACCTCTTGAGTGTTGAATAAAAAAATGATCCGTTTTCCGGCCTTCCCTGCGCGCCGGCGCAAAACCGTTTGAGCGGGCCTTGGAGGGAGTCCCCCGGAGCTGCAGGGGTGCCCGATCCTCCCGATGACGGGGAGCCGGCTCGGAAGGGGGCCGGCTCCCTGCGGCATCATGGTGTCACGGTTCGTGGTACACTGGTTTGCCCATTTCGGCAAAGGTGAAGTTGTAGAAGACGTTGTAGCCGTTGTAGTCCAGCACCCGCAGGTCGTCGGTCTGCTTCAGGTCGCCCATCACAACGGCGTAATGGTTGCCGTATTTTTTCTTGACGGTTTCAAGCGGCAGGTCACACGCAATGAATTTGTTGATTCCTTTGGATGCCAACTTTTGAACCAGTTTCTCGTCCTTGAATGAATCGTAAGTGGTGAGGATCAGAATGGGGCCCGTGCCCGTAAAAATAAGCCCTGCCTTCATGGTGCACCTCCTTCCCGGTTGCGGGGGTCAGCCTGACTGAACCCGCCGATGGTCCGCAACAAAAGGCAAACCCCCGGATGTCGAATGCCAGAGCAGGTGAGATCCTCTTGTGGCGCCCCGGGCCTACGGGCCGCGGCCGCCACAGGCAGACCTGCATATTCCGGTTCGGCCGCGGCAGGCCGGGCCGGAGTCCATACGGAAACTCCAATTCCGATCATTCCAAGAAAGCCTTAAAAAAATTACAGCATAAGCCCCGGTTCTTTTCAAGCTCTTTTTGGCGCCGGGAAAGGGCTCGACCGGGTGAGGATTCCGCCGGGCGCATTCGGCGATTCCTTGAAGCCGCGGCTTTTTTAGGTTAACCTGGATTCGATCCGGAAAAGGTTTGTTCGCCGGTCCCGGCATCGACCCGCACCATCGCCGGGCCGCGGTTTGCCATCCGCCTTTGCACAAGCGTAGAGTTTCATGAACCGGGACCCGCCCCGACGGGGTGGGACTGAGCACCCGCAGGGTGTGAAGAAACCGGGACCCGCCCCGACGGGGTGGGACTGAGCACCCGCAGGGTGTGAAGAAATCTCTTCCTTTCCGGGGGGCTTCGACCCGCCAGGAGAAGGGTGGATGGAAGTGCGCACGCCGGCCGTGCTGAAGGATATTTGGGAATGGACATTATGGAGCTTTTAAGGGGGCGAGGAGAGAGTCATGTTGAAAGACAAGGATAGGGATCTGGACGAGATGGAAGAGGAAACCACCGAGGCATTCGATTACGCGGACAGGGATGACCGGAGCAGAATGGGACCGGCAGGATCCTCCCCGGGCGGGTCTCTGCTCAAGCCCATCCTGATCGCCGCAGTGGGGCTGATGCTGCTGATCATCGTGCTTCTGGTCCTGAGCAGCCGCGGGCGGAACGACATCAAGCTCGAGGAAAAGGTGGCGGCCCTGGAGGCGAAGATCGCCCAGATGGAGGGGCAGACGGGCAAGTGGACCGGGCTTTCGGACCGGCTTGCCGCGCTCGAGCAGGAGCAGGCCTCGGTGAAGGATTTTGTTTCCCAGCTGAACCGGAACCAGCAGGACATCGGTTCGCAGCTGCAGGGCCTCGCGCGCGAGGTCGAATCAGCCTCCCGTCAGGCTGCCCGGCCTGCAGCCCCAAAGGCGGCCGCCAAACCGGCCCCGGCTCCCAAGGCGGCTGCCAAGCCTGCCGCCACGGCGTCCTCCCGCGTCTATACGGTCGAGCCGGGGGACACCCTTTACCGCATCGGCCTGAAACACAACCTGAGCGTCGACAAGCTGCGGCAGCTCAACGGTCTGACGGCGCAGGACGTCATCCAGCCGGGGCAGAAGCTGAAGGTGTCGCCTTAGACCGGGTCCAGACCGGCGGGGGGCTTGCTTGCCGCCGCCGGCGCCCGGAATCCCGATGGGCTCCCATCCAGAAAGGGCCGTTTTAGCCGGCTTCTTTTGCCCTTATGCGAAAGCGGCCCTTCCCGCCGAGTTCGGCGTCGTTTCGTTTCAGTCGAGGTGCTTGCTGAAACGGCCGACCGCCGCCGCGAAGACAGCTGTGCCCAGAAGCGCCAGCGCGGCGAATTGGGGCCAAAGCGTCTCGAAGCCGGTCCCCTTGAGGAAGATGCCGCGGATGATGACCAGGAAATGCCTGAGCGGGTTCAGGTGGGTGAACCACTGCACGGGCAGGGGCATGTTCGAGATGGGGAAGACGAACCCGCTCAGCATGAAGAACGGGACCATGAAGAAGAAGGTGGTCATCATGGCCTGCTGCTGAGTCGTGGAGATGGTGGAGATGAAAAGCCCGATCCCGAGCGTGCTCAGGAGAAAGAGGCAGGTGGCACCGAAGAGCAGGGGCGCGCTTCCGACCATGGGGACCTCGAACCACCAGACGGCGAAGATCGTGACCCCCAGCATCTGGGCCTGGGCGATCAGGATGTAGGGGATGGTCTTGCCGAGGATCCACTCGGAGGAGGTCAGCGGGGTGACGATCAACTGCTCCATCGTGCCGGCCTCCCGCTCGCGGATGATGGCCATCGAGGTGAAAAGCAGGGTCAAGAGCATGATCAGGAAGGCCACGATGCCGGGGACATAGAAGTATTGGCTGTCGAGGTTCGGGTTGTACCAGGTGCGGATGCGCCCGTCGATCCGGCCGTATTCGAGGTGCTGGGGGTAGAGCTCCCGGACGAAGCGGTCGTTCAGCCCCTGGAGGGCGGTGAGGGTGTGGGAGATGCGCACCGAGGCCATGTTGCTCATGCTGCCGTCGACGAGGATCTGCACATCGGCCGTCCGGCCCGAGCGGAGCGTCGCGCTGAAATCCGGCGGGATGACCACCGCCATGTCGACGCGCCGTTCGAGCAGGGCCTGCTCCAGTCCCCGGGTGTCGTCCGGAAAGAGGAGGATGCGGAAGGTCTCGTTGGCATCGTAGGCATCCTGCAGCATGCGGCTTTCGACGGTGCGGCTCTGGTCGACCAGGGCGAGGCGGATGTCCCTGACGTCCGTGCTGACGACGTAGCCGAAGAGGATCAGCTGCACGAGGGGCGTGATGATCAGCAGCGGCCGGTTCTTGCGGTCCCGGAACAGCTGGATGAATTCCTTCCTGACGAGTTCCCTGATCCGCAATCTCTTCATGTTCAGAGTCCTTCCCGTTTGAGCGCCAGGAGCGTGCCGATCCCGAGGGCGGCGAACATCCCGAGCAGCACGGCATAGCTGGTCCAGAGATGGGCCAACCCGAGTTCCCGGAGGTAGAGGCCGTTCATGATGTCGATGAAATAGGTCGCCGGCACGACCGCGGTGACCTTCTGGAGGAGCGGAGGCATGTTGACGACCGGGAAGACGAAGTCGGAGAGGAGGAGCGAAGGCAGGTAGGTCACGAGCACCGCCAGCTGGTTAGCGACGAGTTGGGACTTCGTCAGGATGGAGATCAGGAAGCCCAGGCTGAGGGCGACGCAGAGATAGACGGCCGAGGCCAGGATCATCAGCCAGAAGCTCGATTTCATGACGACGCCGAAGAGGACCTGGCCCATCAGGACCGCGATCAGGACGTCGACGAGCGCGATGAAGAAGTAGGGGGCCGCTTTTCCGAGGAGGAACTCGAGGGCGGTCACAGGCAGGGAGCGGATCGTCTCCATGGTGCCGTCTTCGTATTCCTTCGCGATCACCAGGCTCGTCAGCATGGCGCCCACGATCATGATGATGATGGCGATGATCCCCGGCACGATGAAATTCCGGCTCTCCAGGTCCTCGTTGAACCAGACCCGTACGCGGCCCTCGACCGGGATGTCGATGGGGCCCATGCCGCTGCGGTCGAGAAAGGCCTGAAGCCGGGCGAGGTTGTATCCCTGGATGAACGCCTCCGCGTAGCTCTTGGTGATGCCGGCGAAGTTGGGGTCGCTCCCGTCGATGAGGACCTGGAGCGGCGCCTGGCGATCGGCCCGGAGCTCCGCGCTCCAGCCGGGCGGGATCACGATTCCGAGGGTGGTCCGCCCTGCATCGAGTTCGGCCGCGAGGTCCTCGCTGCGAGGGAGGTGCGCCACGACGCGGAAGGCGACCGTGGCGTCGAGGCGCTGGATCAGGTCGCGGGAAAGCGGCGTCCGGTCGTAGTCGACGACCATCGTGCGCACGTTTTCGACGTCGAGGCTGAGGGCGTAGCCGAAGATCAGGATCAGGAGCAGGGGGATGGCGAAGGCCAGGTAGAGGCTGCGGAAGTCCCGTATCAGGTGATAGTATTCCTTGCGGGCGATGGCCCTGGCGGCGGCGGGCCTCATGGACGCCTCCTCCGCATCAGGGCCACGAAGGCCTCGTTCAGTCCTCCTCCGCCCTCCGGCAGGTGCTCGGCGATAATGGCGGCCGGGGAGCCCTCCGCGACGATCACCCCGTCGTGGATCATGACGATCCGTCCGCAGTGTTCGGCCTCGTCCATGTAGTGGGTCGTGACGAAGACCGTCACGCCGCCCTCCGCCAGCTCCCGGATGAACTCCCAGAAGCGGCGGCGGGTGAGAGGGTCGACCCCGGAGGTCGGCTCGTCCAGGAACAGCACGGCGGGCTGGTGGAGGAGGGCGCATCCGAGGGCGAGCCGCTGCCGGAGGCCGGGGGGCAGGTCGCGGGTCAAGCGGTTGCGGGCGTCCTCAAGGCGGGTCATGGCGAGGGTCCGGTCGATCTTCTCGGGCCAGCTTTGCACCGGCACGTTGTAGATGCCGAGATAGAAGCGGATGTTCTCGAAGGGCGTCAAGTCCTCGTAGAGCGAGAACCGCTGGGACATGTATCCGATGTGCTCCTTGATCCGCTCGGACTCGGTGAAGAGGTCGTATCCGGCGACGTGCCCCTCGCCGGAGGTGGGCCGGATGATGCCGCATAGCATGCGGATCGTCGTCGATTTGCCGGCGCCGTTCGGGCCGAGGAGTCCAAAGATCTCGCCCCGCTTGACGGAGAAGGATATGCCGGCGACGGCCGTGAAGGCCCCGAAGCGTTTGACGAGATCCTTGACGCGGACCGCATCAGTGTTCGAATTGGCCATGTTCAGGACCCTCGTCGATATCCCGGATGCGGTGGATGATCGCGGATTCGAGGTCGGCAAAGCCTTCGTACAGGGTGTCCGGGGCGGCCTCGGCGAGGATGCGCGAGCGGTGCATGAGGAGGATGCGGTCGCACTTCCTCGCCTCGTCGAGGTAGGCGGTCGAGACTACGACGGTCATGCCCTGGGCGCGTCTTTCCGTGAGGATTTCCCAGAATTCCATCCGGGAGACGGGGTCGACCCCGTTGGTCGGCTCGTCGAGGATGAGGACCTCCGGCTCGTGGACGAGGACGCAGGCCAGTCCGAGCTTCTGTTTCATGCCGCCCGAAAGGTGCCGGGCCTGACGTTCGACGAAGGACAGAAGGTTCGAGAACCCGAGGAGGCTTTCGCGCTTCGAGGCGCGAAGACGCCCGGGGATGCCGTAGATGTCCATGAAGAAGTCGAGGTTTTCCTCCACGGTGAGGTCCTGATAGAGTCCAAAGCGCTGCGGCATGTAGCCGATCAGCCGCTTGACCCGGTTCCGCTCGCGGACGGCGTCGAATCCGCCGATGACGATCCGTCCCGTGTCGGGTTTGAGCATCGTGGCCATCATGCGCAGGAGCGTGGTCTTTCCGGCCCCGTCCGACCCGACGAGGCCGAAGACGATCCCCCGCTCGATCGTAAAATCGGCCGCCGAGACCGCCTCCTCGGCGCCGTAGCGCTTCGACACGCCCTGGACCTCGATCATCGGCGCCGGCCGGGCGGGCTTGTCCTCACCCGCGGGGTGTTCATTCGAGCCAGGCATCGGCCGGCATTCCTGGTTTCAGTTCGAGGTCCGGGTTCGGGAGGGAGATCTTGACGAGGTAGACGAGTTTGACTCGTTCCTTGTGGGTCTGAATGATCTTGGGGGTGAACTCCGCCTCGGGCGAGATGTAGCTCACCGTCCCCCGATACTCCTTTGCCGGGAAGGTGTCCGTTTTGACGACGGCGTTCTGTCCGGGCTTGACGCGGCCGATCTCCGTCTCGCCGACGAAGATCTTGAGCTTGACCAGATGGAGGTCGGCGATCGAGAGGACCTCCCGGGTCGGTGTGATCACCTCGCCCGGTTCGACGTTGCGGCTGGTGACGATGGCGTCGAACGGGGCCTCGAGGACGGTGTAGCCGCTTTCGGTTCGGGCGAGGCGGAGCGCCGCCTCCGCCGCCTGGACGCGGGCCCGTGCGACGTCCAGCGCCGCGCGGGCGGCATCGACCTTTTTCAGATTGCCCCGCGCCTCCTCGAGGACTGCAAGGCCCTCGGAAAGCCGGGCCTCGGCCGCCTCGATCGACTCCTTGCGGAACCCCTCGCGCGAGAGGTCGAAGGCCGCTTTGGCCCTTTCGTATTCGCGCAGGGCGGTCTCGTGCCGCAGGGCGTAGGCCTCCATCTCGGCGGCCGAGACGACCTTCCGCTCAAAGAGCTTTTCGTAGCGCTCCTTGTCCCTGCGCGCCTCTTCCAGGGTCGCCAGGGCGGCGAGACGGGCCTGCTCGGCCCGATGGACCTCCTGCTTGCGGTATCCGGCCGTCAGCTCCTCGAGGTTCGCCTCGAGCGACCGGACGGCCGCTTCGGCGCGGGCCACCGCCGCCGGCGCGGCGATCTCGACCGCCGCCAGTTGGACCTCGGCCTCGGCGGCGGCGTGGACGGTCTGCTCGAGGTCGGCGGCGGCCTTCTGCACCCGGGCCTCGTAGGTCGTAGGGTCGAGCCGGGCGAGGACCTGATCCTTGCGGACGGCCTGCCCCTCGTCCACCAGCACCTCCTGGACCCGGCCGCTGACCTGGAAGGCGATGTTGGATTCGATGCTCTCGATGGTCCCGGAGTAGTAACGCTCAGCCGTCTTTTCGCGCCGCTGTCCGACGTAGACCAACACGCCCACCCCGAGGAGCAGGATGACGAAAACCATCAATATGAGGCGTTTTTTCAATGTTTCGTTCGTCCTCCAGGCTGGCTGCCGGGTGTTCGTGCGGAGAGTCCCTGCGCCGCTCGGTCATGGGGCCCGCTTTCTGCGTCCGGGACAGGTGCGCCCGATCCGGCATGAAAAGGGGCCTGCAGCCGTTTCAATCGCTTGGGGAAAACAGCGCTCTCAAAGGAGAAATCAAGACAGTAGCGCTTTATACCACCGGGAGGGCGGGCCGATCAAGCCGCAATCGCATCCCACCTTCAAGCCTCTCATGGCTTACGGCATGATAATCTCCGGCCCCGAAAGAGGGTTTATTGCCTTTGCTCCTATTGCCTTAACAGCCTTAAGCAGAATATCATCGGCTGCCACGAACAGCATCTCTTCAATTGGTTCCCTCCTCCCGATGAAAAAATTTGACCAACGCCGAGGTATCAAAAAATAGAATCATATCCGGTCCTCACGCAGTAGCTCTCACACACCTTGCGCGCATTCACGACCAGATCCAGGCTGACGAGCAGGGTAGGCAGGGTCCTGCTCATGCGCTTTCCCAAGGCCGGTGCGATCCTTCTGATGTGCTCGAATGGTAATCCGACCCTGGTGATTTTTAAACCGCTTATTATGTTCATTTTTTGAGCGACTCTCATAACGGCGAGCGGCGGTTGAAAGCTTCGCAGATCCTGATACAATGGGTGTGAAGCACGGGTTTGCGGAGGGCGCCGGCGCATTCGCCGGAGGGCCACCGGATGGGATGGCATGGGGGGCCGAGGCCGGCAGGGCCGAAGGTTTGAAGGAAAAAAGACGGCGGAGGCCCCATGGGCGCGGGGCCGCTTTGAATAGCCGGAGGCGGCGCCCTGGAAGGAGGGCCGGATGCAGATAGGGATGATCGGATTGGGGCGGATGGGGATGAACATGGCCCGGAGGCTCATCCGGGGCGGGCACGAGGTGGTGGCCTACAACCGGACCCGGGAGAAGACGGAGCGGTTGGCGGCCGAGGGAGCCGGGGCGGCGTTCAGTCTGGAAGAGCTTGTGAAGAAGCTCGCAGCGCCGCGTGCGGTCTGGCTCATGCTGCCTGCCGGCGCCACGGTGGACGAGCACCTGACGCGGCTGGCCGGGATCCTATCCCGCGGGGACATGGTCATCGACGGCGGGAATACCTATTATAAAGACGACGTGCGCCGCGCCGAACTCCTGGCCCCGAAGGGGATCCACTACGTGGACGTCGGGGTGAGCGGCGGGGTGTGGGGCCTCGAAGCCGGATACTGCCTGATGGTAGGGGGCGGGAAGCGCGTTTATGACATCCTGGAACCGGTTTTCCGGTCGCTCGCGCCGGCGGAGGGCGTCCTGCACTGCGGCGCGACGGGCGCGGGGCATTTTTTGAAGATGGTCCACAACGGGATCGAATACGGGATGATGCAGGCCTATGCCGAGGGGTTCGGGATCCTGGACGCCTCCGCCTACTCCGATGACCTGGATTACGCGAAGGTGGCGCACCTGTGGAACCAGGGGAGCGTCATCCGCTCCTGGCTTCTCGAACTCGCCGAGGGGATGTTTTCGAGGAGCGCGCGTCTGGCCGACATCGGCGCCTTCGTCGAGGATTCGGGGGAGGGCCGGTGGACGGCGCTTCAGGCCGTCGAGAGCGGGGTGCCGGCCCCCGTGCTGACCTTGTCGCTGATGAGCCGCTTCCGCAGCCGCGTGGACGACAATTTTTCGGACAAGGTGGTGGCGGCGCTCCGGCGCGAGTTCGGGGGGCACGCCGTCCGGAAGACGACGGAGTCGATCTGAGCTTTCTTGTCCACAAACGGGCGTGCCTGCAGCGGCTCGCCGCCGCCTGCGCCGAAGGACCCTGTGCCCTGCGGCGTGGTCAGCGGCTGAGTTCGTCTGAGGCTTGCGGTCATCAGCCGCGCGCGCCTGCAACGGCTCACCCGGCGGATTGAGCGTGATGAATGCACCTATCACGTCATCAGCCGCGCGCGCCTGCAACGGCTCACCGCCAAGGGTACCGAAGAGGGCTGTGCCGTGCGGCATGCTCAGCGGCTGGATTTTCTGAGGCCTCCCGTCAGCAACCGAGTGCGCCTGGTCCGGCTCCCGTCGAGGATGCAGAGGAGGCTTGTTCGGCGGCGCGCGTCGCGGCTGATCGGCTTGCGCCGCCGAACCAGCGGATGTGTTTGTCCGGGCGGGTCGTCCAAGCGCTCGAACGCGGCGTGGTCTTCGAGCCGCCGAAAAGCCCGATTCGGAAGGAGAGGTTGCAAACGTCATGAAATCGTTTCTACAGGGTTTCACCTACCATGCAAAGGGGCTGAGCCTGGCCTTCAGGCGGCCGCGGCTCCTGTTCTGGGGCATTCTGCGGCTGGCGGTGGTGCTGCTCCTGACCGTGGCGGCCTCGGCGCTGGTCCTCGTCTATCATCAGGAGATCCTCAACGCGGTGTGGACGCGGCCCGAAAGCCGCTGGATCCTCTGGCTCTGGGTGCTGCTCTCGTGGCTCCTGTCCCTGTTCCTGATGGGGGTGGCCGCCGTGCTTTCCTATCTGGTGGCCCAGATCGTCTTTGCCGTGCTCGTCATGGACTACATGTCCCGCATCACCGAAAAGATCGTAACCGGCCATGTAGAGGAGCCGAGCGGGGGCCTTCTGAAGGTTCTCCTCTATCTGATCGGGCAGGAGATCCCGCGGGCCGTGCTGCCGGTAGCGGGGTCGCTGATCCTGATGGTCTTCGGCTGGCTGCTGCCCTTCGGACCCTTGTGGGTGCTCCTTTCATCGGCCGCGGCGGTGTGCTTTCTGGCCTGGGACAACACGGATCTCGTCCCGGCGCGCCGGCTGCTGCCCTTCGGCGAGCGTTTCGGGCTCTTCAAGAAAAACCTGCTCTTTCACCTGGGTTTCGGGCTCCCTTTCCTGGTGCCCGCCGTGAACATCTTTCTCCTCTCCTTCGCCCCGGTGGGCGCCACCCTCTATGCCCTGGATCGGATGGGGAAGGCGCCGGGCACGGGGGATGGGGCGGCTTGATCCAATTTGTCCTTGACTAACCCCGGCGGGTCTGCTTTATACTTCGAACCTGATCGATCAGCGGGGTCAACCGCCGCCGATGGATCGTCTCCGGTCCTCGATTGCGGGGGCAGGACCGGGATGAACGCCCCCCCCACGACGTATACGCCTCCGGCCCCGGGAGGATCCACCGAACACCGGATAACGCTGCGCCGCGGCCCGGTCCGGTTTCTCTGAACCCGATGCCGATCTCTTGCCGATCCCATGCAAACCTGGTCTGACGAACGGTGTTACTGGCTGGGGCTTTATTTGATACCCGGGCTGGGGAACAGGACCTTCAAACGCCTGATCGATACGTTCGGGGACCCGCGCGGGGTCTTCAATGCCGATCCGGAGAATCTCCTCCGGGTGGTGGGGATCAGGCAGGAGGCGGTCCGGTCGATCGCGCGCCGCGAGCCCGCGGTGGATCCGGTCCAAGAGCTGGAGGCCGCGGAGCGGTGCGGGGTCCGCATCCTGACCTACGGGGACCGGGATTATCCGCACGAACTGCGGGAGATCCACGCACCGCCCATGGTGCTCTATGTCAGGGGGCGTGTGCCGCCTCAGAATGGGACGCCGGTGGCCGTGGTCGGCTCGCGCAACGCCAGCCACTACGGGTTGAATGTGGCCGAACGGCTCGGCCGGGGCCTTGGCCGGGGCGGCGTGGCGGTGGTCAGCGGCATGGCCCGCGGGATCGACACCGCAGCGCACTGGGGCTGCCTCGATGCGGGGGGTTACACCGTCGCGGTCTTGGGCACCGGGGTCGATCAGGTCTACCCCCGGTCGAACGGCCGGCTCATGGCGCGGATCCTCGAGACCGGAACGGTCCTGAGCGAGTTCCCCATGGGAACGCTGCCGGAGCCCCGCAACTTCCCGATCCGCAATCGCCTGATCAGCGGTTTGAGCCGGGGGGTGGTCGTGGTGGAGGCCACACGCAAAAGCGGATCCCTCATCACCGCCGCCCAGGCCCTCGAACAGGGGCGGGAGGTCTTTGCCGTGCCCGGGAGCGTCGATTCCATCAAGAGTGCGGGCACGCACTTTCTGCTGAAGCAGGGGGCGAGGCTCGTCGAGGGTACGGAAGACATCCTCGAGGAGTTGGCGATTCGGCCGCGCGTGGAGACGGGCGTCGGGAAACCGGCTGCTTCGCCCGAGGCCCCGGATGGGGTGGAGGGAGTGGTCTTTCGAGCGCTGGATGTCTACCCGCTGCATATCGACGAGGTCGTCCGCAAGACCCGCCTGCCTGCGGGGGATGTCCTCGGGGCGTTGATGACCCTGGAACTGAAGGGCCTCGTAAAGGCCCTGCCCGGCAGATCGTATGTGCGGTCCGCTTGACAGGCGGTTGAAAAAGCCTCCGTACATGGAATTCTTCATCACGCTCTCAAGCGGGGAGGAGGCGGGCACTCCGGGCCACTCGAGTCGGTCGGCTGCGTCTCCTTTGCCCGAGCGGGGGAGGTGGAAGGGTAAAGGGTCCGCGCGTTCTCCGATTCCCCTCCGGCCAGGACGTTGCCCCCGAGCATGGCGCAATGGAACCACAGAAACGGCGGGATCCCTCCGGCGTGATTTTTCCCAATAGCAGGTTATACTCAAACTTATGCCTAAAAATCTTCTGATCGTCGAATCGCCTGCAAAGGCCAAAACCATTCAAAAATATCTCGGTCCAGACTTCGAGATCAAGGCCTCGGTAGGGCACGTGAAGGATCTGCCCGTCAACCGGCTCGGGGTCGATGTCCAGCGGAACTTCAGGCCCGAGTACGTCACCATCAAAGGCAAAGAGCGGGTCCTGAAGGAGCTCAAACAGGCCGGCCGGAAGGCCGAAACGGTCTATCTCGCCCCCGACCCCGACCGCGAGGGGGAGGCGATCGCCTGGCACATCGCCGAGGAACTGCGAAACGGCGGCCCGGCCATCGTGCGGGTGCTTTTCAACGAGTTGACGGCCGGCGCCATCCGCGAGGCGGTCGCATCGCCCCGGGAGCTTGACCGCCACAAGTTCGAATCGCAGCAGGCGCGGCGCGTTCTGGACCGTCTGGTCGGGTACCAGATCTCCCCCATGCTCTGGACCAAGGTGAAGCGGGGCCTGAGCGCCGGCCGGGTGCAGTCGGTCGCCGTCCGGATGATCTGCGACCGGGAGCGTGAGATCTTCGCCTTCGAGCAGCAGGAGTACTGGTCGTTGACCGCGCATCTGGACGCGGACCGGCCGCCGCGCTTCAAGGCGCGCCTGGTCGCCTTCGACGGCAGGAAGTGCGACTTGAAGACAGGGGCGGAAACCGATGCGGTCATCGAGGCGGTCCGGGACGAACCCTTCAAGGTGCGGAAGGTCACGAAAAAGAAGACGAAAAAGAGTCCTCCGCCGCCTTTCACGACGAGCCTTCTGCAGCAGGAGGCCAGCAAGAAGCTCGGTTTTTCGGCCAAGAGGACCATGTCCGTCGCGCAGAACCTCTACGAAGGGGTGGCGCTCGGCTCCGAGGGCCAGGTCGGTCTGATCACGTACATGCGGACCGACTCCTTCCGCCTCTCGAACGAGGCCCTGACGGCGGTGCGGGAGCGGATCCTCACGGACTTCGGGGCGGATTTCCTGCCGAAGAAGCCGAACCAGTACCGCAGTCCCAAGGGGGCGCAGGAGGCCCACGAGGCCGTCCGTCCGACGGACGTCCACCTGGCGCCGGACAGCCTCAAACCCTATCTGACAAAGGATCAGGCGGCCCTCTACACGCTGATTTGGAAGCGCTTCCTGGCCTGCCAGATGAACCCGGCGGTGCTCGACCAGACCCAGATCGAGGTGGAGGCCGGAAAGGGCCTTTTCCGGGCCTCCGGGGCGGTCATCGCCTTCAAGGGGTTCATGGCGGCCTATGACGAGCCGGCTTCATCGAGGGCGGTGGAGCTTGAGAAGGAAACCAAGGAAGAGGAGGCGCTCCTGCCCGAACTGAAGGAGGGCGACCCGCTTGCGCTCATCAAGCTCGAGCCCGCGCAGCACTTCACACAGCCGCCGCCCCGCTTTACGGAGGCGACCCTGATCAAGGCGCTCGAGGAGAACGGGATCGGCCGCCCGTCGACCTATGCCTCCATCCTGGCCAACATCAGCGACCGCGAATACGTGGTCCTCGAAAAGAAGCGCTTCAGGCCGACGGAGCTGGGCTTTCTCGTGACGGACCTCCTGATGGCGAGTTTTCCGGACATCCTGGACCCCGCATTCACTGCGCAGATGGAGACGCGGCTCGACATGATCGAGCACGGCGAGGCGCAGTGGACGGAGGTCATCCGGGACTTCTACCGCGTCTTCAAGGAGGAGCTCGACCGGGCGCAGTCGAGGCTCAAGGGCGAAGTCCCGACGGGGCTTTCCTGCCCGAAATGCGGCCGGCCGATGGTCTTGAAATCGGGGAAGAACGGCATCTTTCTGGCCTGTTCGGGCTACCCCGACTGTCGCGAGACGGCCGATTTCACCCGGGACGAAAAGGGCCGCATCATCGTGTCGGCCGTCCCGGTGGTGCCGGAGGACCTGGGCCCCTGCGAGCTATGCGGGCGCCCGATGGTGCTGAAGACCGGTCGCTACGGGCCGTTCCTCGCCTGCTCGGGTTATCCCGAATGCAAGAACACCGCCCCCATCGGCGGCGAGGAGGACAAGACGGCTGCCTCGCGGCCTGCGGGCATCCCCTGCCGTGAGTGCGGAGCGCGGATGTTCGTCAAGACCAACCGCTCGGGGCAGCGTTTCCTGGGCTGCGAACGTTATCCAGAGTGCAAGCACACCGAACCCTACCGGACGGGCGTCGCCTGCCCGGAAGAGGGCTGCGGCGGCACCCTGGTGGAGAAGTTCACGAAGAAGGGAAAGCCCTTTTACGCCTGCGACCGCTTCCCGGAATGCCGCTTCGTGATGTGGGACGAGCCCTACGACGGCGAGTGTCCGGAGTGCGGCACACGGGTCCTCGCCATCCGGCGCGGCAAGGGCGGCGAGGCCAAGCTCGTCTGCCGGAAGCGGGGCTGCAGATTTTCGAGGCCGCTCCAGTCAGGCGAAGATCCCTCTCAGACGGAAGAACCCCCGAACGCCTAGCCGGTTTCCATCCGGAAATGGTCTTTTTGGCCAATCTCGACGTCAATCTGCACGTTTGCTTGTGCGGCGACCTGCAGGTCGCCTCCGCACAAACGCTTGATTTCCTTGATATTGGCCAAAAATCCTCATTTCCGGATTGGAAACCGGTTTGTAACGGAAATGGTCTTTTTGGCCAATCTCGGCGTCAATCTGCACGTTTACTTGTGCGGCGACCTACAGGTCGCCTCCGCGCAAACGCTTGATCTTCTTGATATTGGCCAAAAATCCTCATTTCCGGATGGAAGCCAGTTCACCGGTCCAGAGGTTTTTTCTTGTCATCGGACGGTGAGAGCGCTCCTTCCACGGCCGCCTCGACCGCTTCCCTGCATTGTGGAAACGCGCGTGCGATCCACTTTTCCTGTCTGAGCGCGGCCTCGCTCAGAATCCTATCCGCTTCCCCTAAAACCGCTGTTTCCTCTGCCAAAAAATATTGACTTTGCCATACGCGTATGTTACCTTCGCAAAAAATGAATGATAGTTCATTCATCTTTTTGGATGTGTTTAGGCATAACCTTCTAGAATATCAAGTGTTTTTGGCATGGTCAAGCGTTTGGAATCGTTAGCGGACGTCTAAAGGAGGTCGTTTTATGGACAAGAGGATCAGGAAGGCCGGAGTGCTGGGGGCGGGCGTGATGGGCGCCACCATAGCCGCGCAGTTGGCCAACGTCGGTATCGAGACGATCCTTCTCGATATCGTGCCCCCGAAGCTGGGAGACGATGACCGGAAAAAGGGACTGACGGAACAGAGCAAGGCGTTTCGGAATAAATTCAGCAACAACGGCATTACCACGGCCCTCAAAGCGAAACCGGCCTCCTTCTACATCCCCGAAAACGCCGCGTTGATCGCGGCGGGGAACCTCGATGACGATCTCGGAAAGCTCGCCGATGTCGACTGGATCATCGAAGTCGTGGTGGAGCGCCTGGACATCAAGCGGTCCGTCTTCGAAAAGCTGGAGACCATTCTGAAGCCCGGGATCCTGGTGACCTCCAACACCTCCGGGATCTCCGCCGCGGCGATGTGCGAGGGGCGCTCGGAGACCTTCAAACAGCACTTCGCGATCACCCACTTCTTCAATCCCCCCCGCTACATGAAGCTCCTCGAGATCGTGCCCGGGCCGGACACCCTGCCGGAAGTGGTGGATCAACTCGCCGAGGTCTGCGAGAAGCTGGTGGGCAAGGGTGTGGTCTACGCCAAGGACACCCCGAACTTCATCGCCAACCGGATCGGCGTCTACAGCATGCTCTACGGCATCAGGGCCATGATGGACCTCGGGCTGAGCGTCGAGGCGGTCGACGCCCTGACGGGGCCGGTCATCGGACACCCGAAGAGCGCCTCCTTCCGGACCGCCGACCTGGTCGGGCTCGACACGCTCGTCCATGTGGCCGACAACGTTTACGACGGGGCGCCTGACGACGAGAAACGCGAGATGTTCAAGGCCCCCGGATTCATCCTGAAGATGATCGAGAAGGGCCTGCTCGGCGAGAAGACCAAGCAGGGCTTCTACAAGAAGGGGAAGGACGGGGAGGGGAAGAAGGTCATCCTTTCGATCGACTACAACACCCTCGATTACACCCCGCAGCAGAAGGTGAAGTTCGCCTCCCTCGAGGCCGCCAAGAACGCCGGCGGCACCGGGCAGAAGATCAAGGCCCTTTACTACGCGGACGACCCGGCCGGCCAGTACACCTTCCGGACCACGACCGAAACCCTGATCTACTCGGCCAACCGCATCCCCGAGATCGCGGATGACATCGTCAACGTCGACAATGCCATGAAGTGGGGCTTCGCCTGGAAAATGGGCCCCTTCGAGGCCTGGGACGCCCTCGGGCTCGAGAAATCCGTCGCGAAGATGAAGGCCGCCGGATACACCGTCCCCGGCTGGGTCCAGGAGATGCTCGACTCGGGCAAGACGTCCTTCTACAAGAGCGAAAACGGCAAACGCCTCTACTATGACAAGCTCTCGGGCGAGTACCGCGAGATCCCGGTCAAGCCGGGGATCATCCTGCTGCCCTCGCTCAGGGAGCGGAACAAGGTCGTCGCGGAAAACAGCGGTGCGACCCTTTACGACATGGGCGACGGGGTGGCCTGCCTGGAGTTCCACACCAAGATGAACGCCATGGGCGACGACATCATCAGCATGGTGGTCAAGTCCGCGGACATCGTCTCCGAGCAGTTCGAGGGCCTCGTGGTCGGGAACCACGGGGGGGCCTTTTCCGCCGGCGCCAATCTGCCCCTGATCCTCTTCACCGCGCAGGAGGAGGAGTGGGATGACCTCGACTGGATGATCAACACCTTCCAGCAGTCCCTGATGAAGCTCAAATACCTCGACAAGCCCGTCGTCGCCGCCCCGGCCGGCCTGGCCCTCGGCGGCGGCTGCGAGATCTGCCTCGCCTCGGACCGCGTCCGGTTCGCCGCCGAGACCTACATGGGGCTGGTGGAGGTCGGCGTGGGGCTGGTCCCGGCCGGGGGCGGCACCAAGGAGATGCTGATCCGCAACACCGACCACCTCTTCGAGGTGCCCCGGGGCGGGATCTATCCGAAGCAGATCGAGCTGATGCCGTTCATCGCGCGCGCCTTCGAGACCATCGCGACCGCGAAGGTGGCGACCTCCGGCCCCGAGGCGATCAAGCTCGGATACCTGAAGCCGACCGACAAGATGACCGTCAACCGGGATTACCTCCTCGAGGACGCCAAGAAGACGGTGCTCGCCATGAACATGGAAGGCTATCAGCCGCCGCGGCCCAGACAGGCGATCCGCGTGGCGGGCGAAAACACCTTCGCCATGATCAAGCTGGCGCTCTGGACGATGCACGAGTCCGGCTACATCACCGACCATGATGTGACGGTCTCCACGAAGGTCGGGCATATCCTGTGCGGCGGCGAGGTCCTGGCCGACACGCTGGTCAGCGAGCAGTATCTGCTGGATCTCGAACGGGAGGCCTTCCTGAGCCTGTGCGGAGACCCGAAGACCCAGGCGCGGATCCAGCACATGTTGACCACCGGCAAGCCGCTCCGGAATTGATCCTTGCAAGGAACCTTTCTGACCATCGTGATGAGGGAGGATGCAATATGATGATGAAAGAAGCTGTGATAGTAGCCGCCTGCAGGACTGCGGTTGGAAAAGCTCCCCGGGGGATCCTGAAGGACACCCGGCCTGAGTATATGGGGTGCGCCGTGCTGGGCGATCTGCTGAAGCGGGCCGGCGACCTCGATCCGAATCTGATCGACGACGTGGTGATCGGCTGCACCTTTCCGGAGGCCACCCAGGGGCTCAACCTGGGGCGCGTGCTGGTCATGTCCATGGGCTGGCCGGACCGCATCCCCGGGATGACGGTCAACCGGTTCTGCTCTTCGGGGCTGCAGGCCATCGCCATCGGCGCGGAGAAGATCATGTGCGGGTTTTCGGATGTGGTCGTGGCCGGCGGCGTCGAGAGCATGAGCCAGATCCCGATGGGGGGCAGCATGATGTACCCCAATCCGGCCCTGGTCGAGATGCGCCCGGGGGCCTTCACGGGCATGGGCCTGACCGCTGAAAACGTGGCCGAACGCTACGGGATCACACGGGATGAGCAGGACACCTTCGGCGCCATCAGCCAGCAGAAGGCCGAGGCCGCCATCAAGGCCGGGCGGTTCAAGAGCCAGATCGTGCCCCTGAAGATCAAGAAGCAGGTGCGCCTGCCCAAAGGGCGGTTCGGGTTCGAGGAGTTCATCTTCGATACGGACGAAGGCATGCGGCCGGGTACGACCAAGGAGAGCATCGCCAGTCTGAAGCCCGCTTTCAAACCCAACGGGAGCGTCACCGCCGGCAACTCGTCCCAGACCTCCGACGCCGCCGCCGCCGTGCTCCTCATGAGCAAAGAGAAGGCCAAGGAGCTGGGCCTGAAGCCCATGGCCACCTTCCGCTGGCATGCGGTCGAGGGCTGTGAACCCGAATACATGGGCGTCGGGCCGGCCGTCGCCATCCCGAAGGTCTTGAAGATCGCCGGGATGAGCGTCGACCAGATGGACCTGATCGAGCTGAACGAGGCCTTCGCCGCCCAGGCCATCTACTGCATCCGGACGCTCGGGATCAACGAAGAGATCACGAACGTCAACGGCGGGGCCATCGCGCTGGGGCACCCCCTGGGCTGCACCGGGGCGAAGCTCACGACGCAGCTGGTCTATGAGATGCAGGAGCGCAAGGCGCGCTTCGGACTGGTTTCCATGTGCATCGGCTTCGGCATGGGCGCAGCGGCCATCTTCGAGGTCGAGGATTATTGAGGCGGGCACGCCTGGAGGGGGACGGCTCGAACCGCTGTTCCATGCAGGCGATGACAAATTTGAAGATCCGATGACAGGCTGATCGATGGAAGCCCGGAAGGGGCTTTTGACGGCGGCGTGGCGGTGACGGTCCAATCAACGATTAGAAAAGGAGTTAGTGAAATGGCGGAGAAAAGGGTTTTTGCAGGCGGGGAGTTTCTCGTCACGGATGTGGCGCCGGAGGATGTCTTTACGCCGGAAGACTTCACTGAAGAACATAAGATGATCTACGAAACAGCCAAGGACTTCGTGGCCAAGGAGGTCCAGCCCCATATCGAAGCACTGGAGGAGAAGAACCACGACCTGGTTCTGAAACTGCTCAAGCAGTCCGGCGAGCTGGGTCTGCTCGGGACCGACATACCGGAGTCGTACGGAGGGCTTGGACTCGACAAGGTCAGCACGACCGTGGTGGGCGAAGTCATGGGGACGGCCGGCTCCTTTTCGGTCGTCTACGGGGCGCACACTGGGATCGGGACGCTGCCGATCGTCTACTTCGGCAACGAGGCCCAAAAAGAGAAGTACCTCCCGCTCCTCTCCTCCGGAGAGTGGTGCGCCGCCTACTGCCTGACCGAGCCCGGCGCGGGGTCCGATGCCCTCAACGCACGCACCAAGGCCGTGCTTTCGGAAGACGGCAAGTTCTACGTCATGAACGGTGAAAAGATGTTCATCACCAACGCCGGCTGGGCCTCGAGCTTCGTGGTGTACGCCAAGGTGGACGGGGAGAAGTTCACGGGTTTCATCGTCGAAAAGGACTTCCCGGGGGTCTCCACCGGGAAGGAAGAGAAGAAGATGGGTGTGCACGGCTCTTCGACCCGTCCGGTCATCCTCGAGGATGCCCAGGTGCCGGTCGAAAACGTCCTCTACGAAGTCGGCAAGGGCCACAAGATCGCCTTCAACATCCTGAACCTCGGGCGCTGGAAACTGGGGGCGATGACGGTCGGCGGCTGCAAGGGCTGCGTCACCCAGGCGGTCAAGTATGCCAATGGGCGGGTGCAGTTCAAGGTGCCCATCAGCTCGTTCGGGATGATCAAGAGCAAGCTCGCGGAGATGGCGGTCCGGACCTTCATGAGCGAGAGCATGATGTACCGGATGGCGGGGATGTTCGACGACAAACTGGGGACCCTGGACGCCGAGGCCAAGAAGAGCGGGGCCGAAAACGCCAAGGCGATCGAGGAGTACGCGGCCGAATGTTCGATCACCAAGGTCTACGGGTCCGAATGCCTGGATTACTGCGTCGACGAGTATGTCCAGATCCTTGGCGGCTACGGGTTCTGCGCCGAGTATCCGGCCGAGCGCTACTATCGGGATTCGCGCATCAACAAGATCTGGGAGGGTACGAACGAGATCAACCGGATGCTGGTGCCCGGAACGATGATGCGCCGGGCCATGCAGGGCCGGCTTGCCCTCCTTCCCGCCGCCCAGGCGATCGCCGGGTTCCTCATGGGCTATTCGCCGCTGTCGGTGGAGCTGCCGGATACGCCGCTCGCCCAGCAGGAGCACATGGTCGGGATGGCCAAGAAGATCGCCCTCATGGTGGCCGGCGTCGCGGCGCAGAAGTTCGGGGCGAACCTGGCGAAGGAGCAGGAGATCCTTGCCAAGATCGCGGACATCGTCATCGAGATCTTCGCCATGGAGAGCGGGCTGCTGCGCGCGCTCAAGATCATCGGCAAGGAGGGCGAGGACAAGGCCCGCTATCAGATCGAGGCCGTCAAGGTTTACGTCGATGATATGATCCCCAAGATCGAGGGCTGGGCCAAACAGGTCATCGCCTATACGGAGGGCGGTGACATGCTGCGTACTCAGTTGGCCGGAATCAAGAAGCTTGCGCGCTACCAGCCCATCGACGCCGTGAGCCTCAAACGGTCGATCGCTGACCGCATCATCGAGATGGAGGCGTATCCCTTCTGATCGGTAAATTTTTTATGTTGGAAATTGTTTCGTGTTTTCTGTTAAAGTGATGTATCAAAAAGAGGGCTTGGGCCCTCTTTTTGATTTTTCCGTTCCTAGCGCGAATGCTCGAGCGGCATGGTTGCTGCGGCGGGCTGCGGCCTCTTCAAAGTCGTTTCCATGCGGAAATGGTCTTTTTGGCCAATCTCGGCGTCCAACTGCACGTTCGCTTGTGCGGCGGCCTGCAGGCCTACTCCACGCAAGTGCTTGATTTCCTTGGTATTGACCAAACCGGGACCCGCCGCGAAGCGGTGGGACTGAGCGCGCGCAGCGTGTGAAGAAACCGGGACCCGCCGCGAAGCGGTGGGACTGAGCGCGCGCAGCGTGTGAAGAAAAACTCTCATTTCCGGATTGGGAACCGGGTTCCACAGGGAAATCATTTCCGGATGGATACCAAGTCATGGAAAGAGAGGCGGCCCAGTCGAGGCAACGCGTCGTGCGGAACCCTACGTACAGACCCAGGTGGGGATGGGCTGCACCCCAGCGGGGCGGACAGGGACTAGAGATGCCGTGAAGGAATCCCGGTGCCGCAGAGAGCGGCGCCCGAAGGACGGAAAAACGGCGGGTCGACCCGGAAGGGAATCGGGGCGGTGCCGGCGTTATTTCAAGCGATCCAGAGGAAAATGAATGTCAGAGAGAATGGAAAGATTGCGGAATTTGGGCATCAGCGCCCACATCGATTCGGGCAAGACCACGCTCACGGAGAGGATCCTCTTCTATACCCACCGGATTCATGCGATCCATGAGGTCCGCGGGAAGGACGGCGTGGGCGCCAAGATGGATTCGATGGAGCTCGAACGGGAGCGCGGCATCACCATCGCCTCGGCCGCGACGCACTGCGAGTGGAAGGGCTATCAAATCAACATCATTGACACGCCGGGGCACGTCGATTTCACGATCGAGGTCGAGCGGGCGCTGCGCGTCCTGGACGGTGCGGTCCTGATCCTGTGCGCGGTGGGCGGGGTGCAGTCCCAGTCCCTGACGGTGGACCGGCAGATGAACCGCTACCGGGTGCCGAGGATCGCCTTCATCAACAAGTGCGACCGTTCGGGCGCCAACCCGCTCCGGGTGGTGGATCAGCTGAGGACGCGGCTGAACCACAATGCGGTCCTCGTTCAGCTGCCGATCGGCGCCGAAGGGGATTTCTGCGGCGTCGTGGACCTGGTGGGCATGCGGGCCTTGTACTTCGAAGGTCCGAAAGGGGAGGAGATCCGGGTCGAAGCGATCCCGGCCGACCTGGCCGATCAGGCAGCCAGAAGGCGGGAGGAACTCCTCGATGCCGCCTCCATGTTCTCGGATGAGCTGATGGAGGCCATCTTCGAGGATCAGGTCACGGAGCCGCTCGTCATCGAGGCCCTGCGCCGCGGGACGCTCTCCCGGCAGTTGACCCCGGTCTTCGTTGGTTCGGCCTACAAGAATATCGGGGTGCAGGCCCTGCTCGACGGGGTGACCCGTTTCCTGCCGGGGCCTGCAGATATCTCGAACGAGGCCCTCGACCTCGAGGCCGGGGAGCAAACGGTGCCGCTTGAGCCCGACCCGGATGCCCCGCTCGTGGCGTTGGCGTTCAAACTGGAGGTGACGCCCTACGGTCAGTTGACCTATATGCGCATCTACCAGGGGTCGCTCGGCAAGGGGGACGACCTCGTCATCTCGCGCACCCGCAAGAAGCTCAAGGTCGGCCGGCTCGTCCGCATGCACGCGGACGAGATGGAGGACATCAGCCGGGCGGAGGCGGGCGACATCGTCGCGCTGTTCGGGATCGACTGTTTTTCGGGCGACACCTTCACGGACGGGCGCCTGAACGTGAGCATGTCGTCGATGTTCGTGCCCGAACCCGTCATCTCCCTGGCCCTGACGCCGCAGGACAACAAGAGCCAGGTGAACATGTCCAAGGCCCTGAACCGTTTCATGAAGGAGGATCCGACCTTCCGGTCCCACGTCGATCCGGAGTCCGGGGAGACGATCATCTCCGGCATGGGGGAGCTGCATCTGGACATCTACCTCGAGCGGATGAAGCGTGAGTTCAATGCCGCCGTGACGGCCGGCATGCCGCAGGTCGCCTACCGGGAGGCGGTCACCGAACGGGTCGCCTTCGACTACACCCACAAGAAGCAGACCGGCGGCGCCGGCCAGTACGGGCGTGTCGCCGGCTACCTGGCCCCGTCCGAGGAGGGGGAGTACACCTTCGTCAACGAGGTCAAGGGCGGGGCCATCCCGACCGAGTTCATCCCCGCGGTGGACAAGGGGTTTCAATCCTGCCTCAAGAAGGGCCTGCTGATCGGGTTCCCGGTCATCGGCATGACGGTCGGGGTGAACGACGGGCAGGCGCACAGCGTCGACTCCTCGGAGATGGCCTTCAGCCAGGCGGCGGTCGGCGCATTCAAGCAGGCCTACATGAAGGCGCGGCCGGTCATTCTCGAACCGATCATGAAGGTGTCCGTCGAGTGCCCCTCGGAGTATCAGGGGGGGGTCATGGCCTCCTTGAACCAGCGCCGGGGATTGATCATGGGGTCCACGGAAGACGGGGTCTTCACCGGGGTCGAGGCCGAGGTGCCTCTGTCCGAGATGTTCGGCTATGCGACGGTGCTCCGTTCTTTGACGCAGGGCAAGGGCGAGTTCACCATGGAGTTTGCACGCTACGCGAAACTGCCGGAGGCCCTCGCGGAGGATCTGAAAAAGCGCCTCAGGGAGAAGAAGACAAAGGGGGATAACATCTCATGAACGACTGGAATGCATCGAGTCCTGCGAAGATCCTTTCGATGTCTTCGCAGGGCGGCCTCGGCAGGGGAAACCTGGGAGCGGTGGTGGCCCGCGCGGGCGTGGGCAAGACGGCCTGCCTCATTCATATCGGTTTGAAGCGTCTCCTCGAGGGGGAGCGGGTGGTGCACATTTCCCTGAAGGAGGGCCCTGATAAGGTCTCCGCCTATTATGCGCTGATCTTCGCGGAGCTGGCCCGCACCCTCCCGCCGGACGAACAGAAGCGGCTGCAGGCCGTCATGGAAAAAAAACGGATGATCCTCGCTTACCTGAACCAGAGCTTCGATGTGGCGAGGCTTCGGGCCAACCTCGTCAATCTGAGGGATCACCTCGGCTTCAGCGCGGACCTGCTGATGATCGACGGCCTCGATTTCGAGCAGGTGAGCCGGGAGGATCTGGAGGCCTTCAAGGCCTTCGCCGCGGAGTGGGGGGTGGAGATCTGGTTCTCCGTCCTGTCCCACAGGCACCTGCACGAGACCAATGCCCGCGGCGTCCCGCAGCCGCTGGATGCGCTTGACGACTTCTTCGGCGTCATCCTCCAACTCCACCCCGAGCCGTCCGGCATCTATCTGAAGTTCTTGAAGGACCACGATGCACCTGCGGCACCCGAAGCGTCCTGGCGCCTCGATCCGAACACCTACCTCGTGCTCTCCTGATCCCGGAGGCGCGAAGCATGCGGCCGGGCGGGCGCCCGCCGGCGCCTCTATCGTCGGCAAACACGGCGGCGCCGGCGCCCGGTCCGGGAAAGAAGCGATGAAAACGGCTATCGAACTGGTTCTGGCCCTCGCGATTCTCGTGGGGGTGTATCTGCTCACCCAGCGCATCGTCATCTGGCGGCTGCAAAGGACCTGCAACCGGGTCCTGCGCGACCTCCAGGCCAAGGGCGCCTTCAGCCCGGAATCGGCCGTCCCGCTGCCTTACGCCCATAAGAACCCGCTCCGCATCGGCGTGCGCGACTACCGCCCGAAGGCGGTCGAGATCCTCCTGATCCAGGGCAAGGTGGCCACGAACGAAGACGGCGCCTACTACCTGAACCGCAGCATGACCGCCGAGGCCTCGTCTGCAGGCTAACCGGCCCCGGGCCGGCGGTGAGGTTTACAAGGTTCAGGCGAAAAGGCAGCGGGGATGTGCACAGGTTCGAGCGATCGATAAACCTTGGTGTCGTCAGGAGGTGCAGGCATGGAGAAGGAAAAGCGAGGCGTCGGCAAAGGGGCGTGGCTGAAGGTCTTTTGTCCGGAGGCGCGGTGTTTGACGGAGGAGGAGATTCTGTCGATTCCGGCCGAAGAGCGGAAGGAGGCCGAGTCGGGCGCTGAAAAGGGTCTCTGGCTGGAAGTCTTCTGTCCGGAGGGTGCCTGCCTGAAGGAGGAGGAGCGGATCAATCTCCCGGTCCGCCCCGGCGCGGCGCAGAAAGAGGGGGGCGCCTGGTTGAGGCTGTTCTGCCCGGAGGGGCGCTGCCTAATAGAGGAGGAATCCGACGTTCCTTAGGGCGGCTCAGCGGGTACGGCCTCTCAGAAATAATAGCCGAAACGGTCCTGTCTTTCTCCTTACCACGGCTGACGAGCGCGTACGAGCGCGTGAACGCAGGGTCCGCTCATGCCTGATCTTCTTTGCGGTGGCACGTGTAATTCGCCTTCAGGGGAGAGGGGGTGGTCAGCTTCCGGAACAGGATGCGCTGCAGCTCCCGGTGGGTGAAGTAGGGGTCGTCATTGCGCAGGTAGGGCAGCTGAACCCTCTTTTCACGGAGGATCTCCCGTGAGAGCTCCCCGAACACGATGTCGTCTTCGTAGAGGCGCGCCTTGGCGATCCTCTGCCCGTAGGGGTTGATGATCTCGCTCCCGCCCCAGAACCGGTAGGTCTTCGGAACCTGATGGGGAAACTCCATCGACAGGCCGGCGGGTTCGCATTCCCCGAAGGTTTCCTCACCGACCCGGTTCGCGCAGATGTTGTAAATGCCGAAAATGCGCGAATAGAAGGTGTTGATGGTCTCCCAGCTTTCGATGTTGGAAAATCCCTCGCCCATCGATTCCTTGGACGAGTTGATGACCGTGATGAAGACGTCGGCCTTCTGGGTGACCCCAAGGTAGGGAAGGGACGGGTGCCAGAGGTCGTTGCAGACGTAGACGGCGAAGCAATAGCCGCCGTAGCGGAAGACCGGGACCCTTTTCCCGGAGGAGTAATATTTTCTCTCCTCGAAAACGCCGTAGTTCGGGAGATTGAGTTTGCGGTAGGCGAAGAGGAGTTCGCCGTCCACGGCGACGAGGGCGGAGTTATAGAAGTTCATCGAGGGGGATTCCTCGATGAACCCGACGACGGCGGCCGTGCCGCGCGTCGCCTCGGCGATCTGGCGGATTTCCTTCGAATCCATCCGAAGGGCGACCTTCGGGTAGTGGTGCCCCACGAAGTAGCCTGTCAGCGCGAGCTCGGGAAAGACAACCATCTCCGCACCCTGTTCGCGCCCTGCATGGATCTTTTCGATGACATCGGCCAGATTGGCCTGGACATCCAGGAGGACCGGGCTGGTCTGGCATACGGCGATGCGCATGGATTTTCACCTCCCTCTTTAGCGGGGATCAGCAGATAAAGGCCTTTCCGGTGTTCTTCAGCGTGTGGTCATCGCGCATGTAGTTCGCCTGGCTCCCGTTCCTTCGGATGGCCTCGAACCCCTCTTCGTCGTAGGGCTCCAGAGGATAATCGGGGGCGGCCTCCGAACCGGTTTCGCGGCACAGCTCGATGTGGCGCTCGAGTTTCGCGATCGAAAAGGAGATGAGCTCGCGCAGGAACCCGAAGGCATGGCGCATCTGGTGGAAGCCGTGCTGCTTCATCAGGCCGAAGCCCTTGACGGCCTCCTCCTCGGCCTTGCCGTTGGGGGCATCCTGGCTGGTCGTGCAGGCGGTCTGGATGGAGGGCAGGCCCAGCGGCCGGTTGACCTTTTCCATCAGAAGGTTCGCGACGTTGTGGGCGACCAGCCCGAGGTCTACGGCATAGTTTTTCTGGATGTTGGCGATCGAGGGCAGCCCGGCATGGACCACCGTGACCTCTGGGTTGATGAGCTGGGTCAAGGTGATTCCGAAAAGGGCCTCGGCGTGGGTCAACGTGAGCAGACCGGACATGGAGTATGGGGCGGAGAGCCCGGCCATGGGCATGGTCGACACGTAGATCGGGATCCCGGCCCGGACGGCCGCGATGAAGGGCTCGATCATGCTCTCGATCACGTTGAGGGGGCTGTTGATGATAGAAAACTGGAGGGTGAGTCCTCCCCGGGTCTCGTGGATTTCTCGGGCCTTGTCGATCCCTTCGGGGGTGACGGCGGCCACGTAGATCGGCTTCGAGCAGTGCTCGATCAAGGTCTCCATCACCGGGACCTCGGCGTTTTTGATCAGGACGCCGCGGGCCATGAAGGCCACCTCATCCGCTGCCTGGACGATCTTCGCGATTCGGACCAGGTGGTCGAAGGTGGGAGGGATGAGTTCGCCGGTCTCGTCATCGTAGACGAACGGGGCTGTTCCACCGACCCCGAAGGCATTGTCGCCGATCCAGTAGCGGTCCCGTTTCGGTGCAGACTGCAGGGCTTGCTCCACGAGCGGCGAGAGCACGTGGATGTGCCCGGAGGTTTCGTCGTAGGCTGCAAGGCCGGTGCCCTCGAAAAGGGACCTGACCTCAGGGTGGGCGCAGCGGACGCCGACTTCCTCCAGCACGCGGAGCGCGTCCTGGTGTATGCGATCGATGTATCCGTTCATAGGTAGCTGCATGTTAAGACACCTTTCTTGTCCCCGGCTGGAAACCTTCCCTTTCGGCCGATGGGCCGCCGATCAGCGCGTTTGGTCGTGCGGCGACCCGGGAGGGGGCGCCTTTCGGCAACAGCCTGGTCTTTTCGATTTTTGTTGAAAATCGTCATTCCATGCCAGGAAACATGCTCATGTTCATAGAAATTGCGGGCACGAGTATAGAGTACGTTCGATTCCGTGATGGGCATATCGTTCGGTTGAGGTATGGGTAATTTTTCGTTCAAATATGAACTCCCATTCCGAAATCCTGCTTGTCGCAAAGACGGAACAGCGGATGGCTACCGAGACCGCCCTCACACACGGACCGTCAGCCCGTCGTAGGCGAAACGCGCATTGGGCAGTGCGTCTTCGAGCACCCGATAGTCGTCATAGCCCCGGTTCCAGTACTCTTCGATGTGTACGAAGAGGACCTGGCGGGCTGCGAGGCGCCCGGCCAGCGCCAGGGTCTCCTCGAAGGTGTAAAGCGTCTGCCGGGAGATGTGCCCCGCAGGATAATGGAACCCGTGCTTCAGCCCCTCCTCGAAGATCCCGGGTTGGATGACCAGCAGATCGGCACGCTGCACCTCGGCACGCTCCTCCGGAAAGGGCTTGATGTCGCAGGGCGCATAGACGATCCGGCTGCGGGCGTTCTCGAAGACGAGCACGAACGCTGTCTGGGCGCCCCGATTGACCGGGATCGCCGTCACGAGCAAACCGCCGATCCGGGCCGTTCCATCGAAGACGGACCGTTCAACGTAGCCCTGCCTCTCGTAAAAATCGATCAGCGGTCCGTATATGGACCGGATCTCACGGATGCGCTCGTCCAAGACGGCGGGGAGATGCAGGCGGATCCGCTTCTCGGGGTAGGCTTCCCAGGACCGGAAATCGAGCGCCATCTGCTCCACGACTCGGAACCCTTCCACGTGATCGGGGTCGAGGTGGGTAAAGAGCAGATGGTCGATCCGATTGAGCCCACACCGGTTGATCTGCTCGCAGATCTCGGCCGGGGTGTCGATCAGGACGTGTTCATCGTGGATGAAGGCCGAAGGCCCCGTTCGCCGGTATCGTCCCCCTTTATGCCGCGCTTCGCTGCAGACCCCGCATTCGCAAAGGGGCTTGGGGATGCCCATGCATCCCCCTGATCCGAGAATGGTCATCTCCATCGTTTTGTCCACTGATGTCTTTGCATGCGTGCGGTTTGCGGAGCCGCGGGCCGCCGATGCCTCGCATTCGAACAGCCGCCGAGGCCGGGGAATCCCTTTTGCAGGAGGTGCTCCCCGGCGGAGGCGGCTTCGGTCGGGAGGCTCCGAGAGCGGCTCCGTGCGCCGCAGCCGGGAGCGTTGAAAGATGGCTTGTGCGGCAGGAAAGGTCCAACAGCAGACCCATCTCTGGAAAGAGACGCCCCCCCGTGCGGCGCAAACCCGTGATCAGCTCCAGGGAAAGGGGCTGTGCGATACCGGGTGCAGTTCGCCTTTCCGGTAGCGGTCGAACCGGAAGGGCTTCAGCAGGGCCTGCTCCTCTCCCAGCACTTCGTTGGCGACCAGTTCACCGACGCCGATCATCTTGTAGCCGTGGTTGGAGTCGAGGATCATGTAGCAATTGTCTTTGAAGCGGTCGAAGATGGGGAAGTTATCAGGTGTGAAGCACCCCAGTCCGCCGGAGGGCTCGTTCTTATAGTCCCGGTAGCGGTCTTCGTAGCGCTTCTGACAGTGGGCCAGCGCCGAGGTCCACATGTGGACGAACTCCGGACCCACCACGAAATCAGGCGAGTCGATGCCGTACGGATCGACTTTGACGTCGCCTTCAACCTTGTAAGGGGCGGCTCCGCCCTGTACGCCGCCGAAGTGGAAATCCGGCTTGTAATAGATGCCCCATATCTCGTCGGTGATGAGAGAGCCGTCCTCGCTCGAATAGAGCGGGGCATCCGAATCGACGTGCATGACCGGCGGCATCTGCCCCCGGTTGTCCATGGCATATTCGGGCGGGACCCCGAGCGTGCCCTCCACGAGGCACCAGTAGGTCCACATCGGAATGTCGCTGTGGACGTTTCCGTTCCGATCCTTGATGTCAACGCGCTCGGGCAGGTCGAGCATGTCCCAGAAGGTCTTCGCCCAGGGGCCGGGGGCCACGATCAGCCAATCGCAGGCGATTGCACCGTTGTCGGTCTCCACATGGGTTACGGCGCCCCCTTGGGTGCGGATGCCCGTGACGCTCACGCCCGTCATGACCCGGACACCCTCCGCTTCGGCCTTGTCCGCCAAACGGTAAAGGGAGCGGGTGTTGTGGGCGTATCCGCCGAGCTTCTCGTGCAGGATGGAGGTGATGTTCTTCGCCTGCCAGTCCTCGAAGACGTTTTTCCGCATGTATTCGAGGCAATCCTTTTCCCCTTCGATGAAGGCGGAGGTATAGCCGATGGCCTTTTGCTGGCGGTAAATCTCGGCCACATCCTCATGCATCACCTCCGGGGAGATCTGCATGTAGCCCACCGGGCGGTAGCCGTACTTTTCGGCATCCTCCTGCCAGATGGCGACGCTGTGCGCCATCAGTTCGCGCATGGCGGGCTGAAAGTAGTTGTTGCGGATGACGCCGCAGGCGATGCCGGAGGCGCCGGCGCCGATCGCCGTCTTGTCGAGCACGAGGATATCCTTGCCGGAGCCTGCTCCGGGGCGGTTTTTCAAGGTTTTGGCGAGGTGCCAGGCCGTGCTCAGGCCGTGGATTCCCGCGCCGATAATCACATATTTGGATTGGGATGGAAGTGCCATCGTATAGATACCGTCCTTTCTTGTTTGGGTGGTTATGCAGATCGATCAGGCGGTGGCGAGCTTCGACAGGTCTTCTTGGTCCTGCGAGTGGTCGTGTTTCAGTTCACCGTCAACGGTCCCTTTGACCTTCTCCCGCTCTTCAGCGAAATCGAAGCCGGTCCAGATGCCGATGGACCCCAGGATGGAGTCCTGCGGGTGAAATTCCCGAAAGATCTTGAAATAGTAGGCGGCTTCCTTGCTGCTGATGACAGCCTCGGGGTTTTCCGCCCTGATTTGCAGATATTCTTCGTCGCTCATGGCTGCTTCGGCCATCTGTTCACCCAGGCTTTCACAGCCCGCTCCCTGGGTGTACTGCACCTTGTAACGCCACAGGATGTCGTCCGGGAGATAGTCGGTGTCTTCGAATGCCATGCGCAGGATCCATTTTTCGATCTTGGCCCCGTGGTGCTCTCGGATTTTGAGTTCGGCGGGGATCTTCATACTGAGGTCGATCATGTCGACATCCAGGAACGGGACCCGCAGTTCCAGATTAAAATGCATCCCCATACGGTCCGCGCGCTGCAGATTGATGTTGTGGAGATTGCCGATGCAGCGGCGGGCTTCCAGATTGAGTTTATCGAACGGGAAGTGCTTCATGTAGTGGTAGCCCGTGAAGAGTTCGTCGGCCCCTTCCCCTGTGAGCACGACCGTGACGTAACGGGCGGCGAGTTTGCAGGTGAAATAGCAGGGGACGGCGCAGCGGACCAGCGACGGGTCGTAGGTCTCGAGCTTCTGGATTACGAGCGGCAGCGCCTCGTGATATTCCGCTTCCGTAAAGAGCAGCTCATGATGGGTGGATCCGATATGCGCAGCGGCGATCTTTGCTGCCTTGACGTCATCGCTGACATCCCCTGAGGCATCCTTCATCCCGACTACGAAGGTGTGCAGGTTGGGGATTTCCTCGGCCGCGATGGCGGCAACGAGACTGCTGTCGAGGCCGCCGCTGCAAAACGATCCGACCGGGACCTCCGAGTCGGCGAGGAGCCTTTTCTTGACGGCCCGGACGAAGGTCTCCCGGATCCTGCGGCAGACCGGTTCGATGTCCGTCAAGAGGTGATCCTCGATGGGCGGGATGTCGTAGTAGCGGACGAATCCGCTCTCGGGGGTGTAGTAATGCCCGGCCGGAAATTCATGGACCTCGTCGACACCGGCCAGGGTCATGGCGCCCAGCTCCGATGTGAAGTAGAGGGCGCCCTGCCGGTAGCCGTAATAGAGGGGTTTGATGCCGATCGGGTCGCGGGCCATCAGGAATGCATCGTTGTCGAAGAGGGCGAAGGCGAACATGCCATCCAATTCCTTCACGCATTCGGGTCCTTTTTCCTGATAGAGGTGCAGGATCACTTCGGTGTCGGAATCGGTCTTGAAGGAATGTTTGGGCCGCAGTGAATGTTTGAGTTGACGGAAATTATAGATCTCCCCATTGCAGATGATCCCCGCGCTGCCCCCATTGGCCAGAATCGGCTGATGTCCTTTGGCGACGTCTACAATCGAAAGACGGGTGTGTCCGAATACCAGGTTCTCCCGGGGATGGATTCCCCGGTCATCGGGTCCGCGATGACCCAACGCGTCCAGCATCCGGTTGACGGTTTCCGTATCTGTGGTGCCTATGCACCCCGCAATACCACACATGGCGGCCTCCTATCACAAGAAATTCGAAAGAAGTTTCGAAATATTGCCGACTGAAAGAAGGGCGTTCTCAGTTCTCGAAGACTTTCCCGAGGTTCGCGGTGGTCAGGGGGTCCTCCATGTACATGCCGAGGCCGATGTGCTGGATCGACTCCATGCCCCTCTCGTCGTAGACCGGCATCTCGATCAGAGGGGCGTCGGTGGCGGTGATCTCCTTTGAGAGCTTGCTTGCCTTGTCGAGTTTTTCGAAGGAGAAATCGATCAGGTAGCGGAGAAAGGCAAAAGGGTGGCGCATCATGTGAAAGCCGTACTTCATGCACATCGCCTGCCCGGCCATGGCGTCCTGATAGGCCCTGTCGGTCAGATGCTCTTCGTGGGTGGTTCCGGCGCTTTGACACGTGGGGAGATCCAGCATGAGATTCAGGTGGCTCATCAGGATGTTGAGCAGAAAGTGGCTCACAAGCCCGTAGTTCGGATTGTATTCGATGCGCGGGTCGGCGATCGTCGGGAAGCCGGCGTGGATGCAGGTGATACCCGGATTCAGCAGCTGCGCCGCGCAAAGGCCAAAGAGCACTTCGGCGTGGGTCATGGCCAGCACCCCGTTGTAGCAATAGGGGGCGCTGATGCCCGCCATGGGCATAGCCGAGACAAAGACCGGGAGGCCGGCCCGCACCACCTTGACGAAGTGCTCGGAGAAGTTCTCGTTGACCTCGAGAGGTGGGCGGGTCAGGCAGAAAACGATCATGATGTCCTTCCTCTGCTGGTGGATCTCTTGAGCCCGGGCGAGTGCGGCATCGGAAGTGACGGCGAAGTAGAGGGGCTTGGAACAGATCTCGGACATCAAGGACATCTGCTCGACTTCGTCTTTCAGTTTGATGCCCCGACCCATGCCGGCGACGGCGTCGTTCGCCTGGGCGATCCTCGCGATCTCCTTTGCGTAATCCGTGTTCGGAAAGATCCCGCCCTGTCCTTTTTGATCGTCGTAAACGTAAGGTGCGGTGCCGCCGATGAAGAAGCTGTTTTGGGGCACGAAGAAGTCATCCAGGCCGGGGACGGTTTTGAGACATCGCTGCACCAGATCCCTGGTTACGAAGATCCGGTCCTCATAAACAAAACCGAGACCGTCGTTTTCATAGGCTTTGAAGGCCGCCTGGATATCGGGCTGCCGGCAGCCGACGCCCAGGTTTTCGAGGATCCACAGGGCGTCTTCATGGACCCTGAGGAGCATCTGAACGGTGTCTTCTCCCAGAGCGGCCTTGGACTGCGCTACCTGGTCTTCTCTCATACGTTCCACGTCATTCTCCTTGTTTGCAGGTTAGATTACGTTCCACCCGGAAATGGTCTTTCAGCCAATCTCGGCGCCAAGGTGCCTGTTTGCTTGTTCGGCGGTTTTCGAATCTCCTTCGCTCAACCGGGAGATCTCTCAGACCCCCCCTTTCCGTATGGGAAGCGGGGGTCGTCGTCGACCGAGTCAGCCGTCTCCGGATGGAGAAACATCCCTTTCATGCACCTGTCGGCGTGGAATCCCTGCCGGTGGGGACGCTGTTCTTTCCGGCAGGGCGCCGGATCAGGCGAAAGAGGAGGCTCCCCATCAGGGGAGTCGGTGGTGAAAAGGGTTAGCCTGTTTGATATTTTGTGGAAAAATCAAATCACACAAAATAGTTTCAGCTCAAAATATTACGTCAAAAAAAATCACTTGTCAAGGGGGAGGGTTGACAAGTGAAGAAAAGGATGCCGGCCATTACCGGTGTGGCAGGTCTACCCGGGGTTCCTCTTCGATAGGTTCGCCGGGATCCTCCATCTCGAGATCGGCCAGGTCGGGCATGTCGAGCATGCCTGTCAAGGTGTGCAGCCCCTTCTGGATGTTTTCGACCTCAGTCCGGGGGAGTTTCCGGAGGCCTTCCATGATTTTGCGCTGAACAGGCGGCGGGGCGTTCATGGCCAGGGATTCACCTGCCTCGGTCAGTTCGATCATGATGACCCGGCGGTCGGGCGAGTTGCGGACGCGCCGGACAAGGCCCTTTTGTTCCAGCCGGTCGATGATGCCGGTGACCGTGCTGGATTTCACGAGGATCAGGCGCGCGATCTGAGAGGCGGGAATGGGCCCGTTGGCATGCAGGGCGAGGATGCAGTTCAACTGCGGAGTGCTGATCTGATGGTATTTCATCAACTCTTTCGAGTAAAGTGTTCCTGCCTGTCCCAAACGGCGTATCTGGTAAAGGATTTCGCCGATAAGAACATCTCGTTCCTCCTGTATTGGTTTTGGATTCTTTGCAGCGCTCGATTGCGATGGCATGGTTAAACCCTCAATGGGCAAGATGGTTAAAGTGCTCAGGCGGTTTTCAGGTCCGGATGGCACGTTTTCGATCCAGCAACCGCCGCGACTGCCTGCCGCTGCGGCAGGGTCGGGGACGGACGGACAAAGGTTTTTACAGAGGCTCTTTTCCAGGAAAAATGTGCGGCAGCTTGGTTGCCGCTTTATAAATATTATAGGGACAGCTGCCGGTGTTTGGCAATGACAAAACACCCTTGCCGGTTTTCGGCGTTGCAGGAACATGCCGGGAGCTCGATCACACCGGCCGGTTTTCAGGCCGCCTGCGACGGGGGCGTGTTGCCGTTTTTTAACCCCTCGGTTTCAGAAGTAGCGGCTGGATTTGCCTTTTTTGTCAAGGAGGCTCCTCGCGAGGAGCAGGGTTTGGTTGCGATCCTCCATGTGCAACGCCTGCTCCAGTCCTCCAGTGTCCATATTGACGTTGATGGCCTCCTTGGTGAGTCTGAGGCCCATCGGGTTCTTCCCGTTCATGGTTCGGGCGAGTTCGAGGGCCGTGTCCATCAGGGCCTCTTTTTCGACGATGCGACTGATCAGCCCGAGCGCCATCGCCTCATCCGCCGTCATAAAATTGCCTGTCAGCATGTATTCGTAGGCGCGCCCCCCGCCGATCAGCCGCGGGAGGAGGTAGCTGCAAGCCATGTCGGCGCCGCCGAGTCCGATATTGATGTAGGCCGCTGAAAACCGGGCATCGGGGCTGATCAGCCGGATATCCGATGCCAGCGCGAAGCTGAACCCCAACCCGACTGCGGCCCCATGCACCATGGCGACGATAGGTTGGGGCGCCTGGCGCATCGCCAGGTTGAGGCGCGCCAGACGGGCCTGAAAACGGTAGAACTGGTCCGTGTTCATGCCGGGGGCCTCATTCCTGATCTCCTTCATGTCGAGGCCCGCGCAGAATCCCCTCTCTCCGTTCCCACGGAGGATGATGACGTGGATGTCCAGGTCATAGAGACGCTCCTTCCAGAACGCCTCGAGCTCCTCCATCATCCGGAAATTGACGGCGTTGTACTTTCGGGGGCGGTTCAGCGACAGCAGCCCGATCCCCGGTTCGAGCAGTTGGTACTCGATCGTGTCCATGGCTCCTTCCACCTTCCTCCGGAAATGGTCTTTTTGGCCAATCTCGGCGTCAATCTGCGCGTTTGCTTGTGCGGCGACCTGGAGGTCGCCTCCGCGCAAGCGCTTGATTTCCTTGATCTTGGCCAAAAATCCTCATTTCCGGGATGTTGAGGGCCTCTTCGGTGAATCTGAGGCCCATCGGGTTTTTCCCGTTCATAGAAGATTCCGTTCGGTCGTCTCGGACAGGCCAGGTCCGAACGCAAGGTTCCCACGGAAATGGTCTTTTTGGCCAATCTCGGCGTCAATCTGCGGGTGCCGCCAGGCGCAGGGCGGTTTCCCGCAAGGTCTTTGTCCTTGCCGGTGCGGAACAATTTCAGTATATTTCCGGTGTGAACCCGGCATCTCGAAACGGGCAGGCCGGGCCACCCCCAAAGCAAGAAGGACCCCGATGAAAGACTACCCCCTCGAAATGCTCATCACCCACCAGAAAAACCTGGAGCGCATCCTCGACAATCTTGCGGAGGGCATCATAGCGCACGACACCTCCAGGCGCATTCTTTTTTTCAACCGGGCGGCCGAGGAAATCACAGGATACAAGCGGGAGCAGGTGGTCGGCCGGGACTGCCACGAGGCATTCGGACGGCCCTTCTGCGGCGAGCGTTGCGCTTTTGCGGAGGAGACGCCCCGCGATATGCAAGACGTGGAATACCCGCTTCATATCACCCACCTGGGAGGCGGGCAGCGCCAGCTGGAGATGCGCGTGACGCCGATGCGGGATGACCGGCAGCGCTTCGTGGGGGTCATCGCCGCGTTCCGGGACATCACCGACCTCGTGGATTTGAAGCTGCAGCTGGGGGAGATCGAGAGCTTTGCCGGGATCGTCGGGCGGGATCAGAAGATGATTCATGTCTACCGCCGCATTCGAGATCTTGCGATTGTCGACTATCCCGTGCACATCAGCGGTGAAACAGGCACGGGAAAGGAGTTGGTGGCCGTGGCGATCCACAACGAAAGCCGCCGCGGAGGAGGGCCCTTCGTACCGGTGAACTGCGCGGCGCTGCCGGAGGGGGTCCTCGAGAGCGAACTCTTCGGACACGTCAAAGGGGCTTTTACCGGAGCGGTGCGGAGCAGAAAGGGCCGCTTCGAACTGGCAGCCGGCGGGACCCTGTTTCTCGATGAGGTGGCGGATATGCCGCAGAGCGTTCAGGCGAGGCTTTTGCGGGTTTTGCAGGAAGGCCGCTTCGAGCGCGTCGGCGCCGAGGGGTCCGTTGCAGCGGATGTCCGCATCATCAGCGCGACGAACCAGGACCTGAAAGCGTTTGTCGAGGCGCGGCGGTTCCGGGAAGACCTCTACTACAGGATTTACGTGGTTCCGATCCACCTCCCGCCGCTGCGCGAAAGGCGCGGAGACATCCCCCTGCTCGTGCGGCATTTTCTCGAAAAGGCCGCGTCGGACGCCGGCAGACAGGCCGTTGTCTCGCAAGAGGCCATGGCGGCCATGATGGATTACGAATGGCCCGGTAATGTGCGCGAGCTGCAGAGCGCCATTCGCTTCGCTCTGGTCCACGCCACCGGGCGTTTGATACAAACCAAGGACCTCCCTTTCGAACTGAGGCACACGGGCAGCCAGGCCGGGCCGAAGCGCCGGCCTAAAAAACTCACAGGCGAAGGGGTTCGTTCAGCTTTGGAGCGGAGCGGCGGCAACAAGGCCAAGGCGGCGCGTCTGCTTGGGGTGGGGCGTGCGACCTTGTACCGTTTTCTTGCGGAGAACGGTGGTGTCTCATGATACACTTTTGTCTCATCGATGATCTTCCCGAGTCCTTCCCGAGTTTTCCCAGAACCGAGCCTTCAAACGAATGAAACGGCGACCGTGGCCGCGCCTCGCAGGTCTGCAGCGGAAGGCCGGCATGGTCAGCCGTCGCAGCGACGGGCTCGCTGAATCCTGCGCCGTCCGGGAACTGGAGAAGGGCGAGAAGTGTCTCGGCGAGAAGTGTCTCGCCTATGTCTCAACTGCAGGGCTGTGGTACGCCTCGGAACGGACGCCCCTTGCGGCGCAGGGCAAGGCCGTGATGATTGCGCCCTGCCGGTCTTTGCCTCGATCCAAAGCACGCTCGAGCGGTGCGCCTTTGTTTACAAGGGTTTCGCGCGCCTGAAGGGCCGAGGGGGGCGGAAGCTGCCGGGCTGTGGAGTTCCGCATGCCGGCCCTTCGGGGAGGAGCGCTCCGAAGGATATTCTTGGCACGTATTTTGTAATGATTTTCTCAAGAAATGAAACGGAAGGCCCTGGGACGGGTGGATGCCGATGAAGCCATGCGACCGCACCATCAAAAAGACGCTGGAATTGACCGAGCGCATGATTGCTCTGGCGGACGAGGGTGACGAGGTGAGGGAGGATTCGAGCTGCGGCATCCTTTACGGGGTGTTGAGGGACAGCGCATTCCGGATAAGACAGCTCGCGGAAAAGGAGCGTGAGGCGCACATCCGCAAAGGCTGGTGGAAGGAATAACGGTGAGGTTCCCGTTTTTTTCGCAGAAGAAGACGGGGTCGACGTCTAACCGGATGAACAGGATTTGAAATCTGTCAGAAACGGAGGAAAAAAGAAATGAGCAAGACAGAGCAAAATCTGAGAGAGGCTTTTGCCGGTGAATCACAGGCCAACCGGAAGTATCTGGCATTTGCGAAGCAGGCCGACAAGGAAGGATACCCGCAGGCGGCCAAGCTGTTCCGCGCTGCGGCTGAGGCCGAGACGGTGCATGCGCACGCGCATCTGAGGGTGCTCGGTGAAATCAAGGGCACCGCCGAGAATTTGAAGGCCGCCATCAACGGAGAGACCCACGAATTCAAAGAGATGTACCCGGAGATGATCGAAACGGCTAGGGCCGAGGGGAACAAGGCCGCCGAGAGGTCCTTCTCCTATGCCAACGCGGTGGAGCAGGTGCATGCGAATCTCTATCAGAACGCCCTGCAGAGCCTTGGCAATCCGCCCGACGTCGACTGTTATTACGTCTGCTCGGTCTGCGGGTATACCATTGAAAACGAAGCGCCCGACACCTGCCCCGTGTGCGGCGCCAAGTCGAAGGCTTTTGTGAGGGTTGATTAGTCGTTCTGCGCCGGCGCAAACTGAGGACCCCCGCAAGGAACGAGGCCTTTCGCTGCGCCGGCTGGGAGAAGGCGCGCAGCTTCGAATCGACGCTTCGAATCGAGGCGGAATTGAAGTGAACCCGAAGCTCACAATACGCCGGCGGTGATGACACGCCGGCCAGGAGGATGATATGGCGGCGCCAGAGGACATGTATCAATGCCAAACGGTAAACTGTGGGTACATATACGACCCCGACCGGGGGGATCGCAAAGGGAAGGTTCCCAAGGGAACCCGTTTCCAGGATCTTCCGGATGATTGGAAATGCCCCGTCTGCGGCGCGGGCAAAAAGATGTTCAGACCTTTGGCGGGTCCAGGGTCCGTCGCGAAGGAGGGAATCTGAGGCGGGGGGCGGTGCGCAGACGAAAATTACCTTGACATCATGGGAGGCAGGCTTTAAAAATTAGGAATGATTCCTAATTAGGCGGCAAAACTATGACGGCAGGGACTTCACATCGAATGACACGGCAAAGGGAGGTGATCCTCGAAGAGATCCGCAAGATGGATTGCCACCCGACGGCCGACTCCATTTACGAGGCGGTGAGGAAGCGCCTGCCCAGGATCAGTATGGGAACGGTCTATCGCAATCTGGATATTCTGGCCTCATGCGGAATAATCCGGAAACTCGAGCCGGATTTTCCTCAGATGCACTTCGACTGCAATACGAAGGAGCATTATCACGTCACGTGTATAAAATGCGGCAAAATTGAAGATGCGCCCGTCGACATGGTGAAAGACTCCGTTGGGAATCTTGAATCGGCGATGGGGAAGTTGACCAAGTACGGCATCTTCGGGCACCGCCTTGAATTTTTGGGCATTTGCGCTGAATGCCGTGCAAAAGGGGAGACGCTTCCGGTGGAGGATGCTGTTCCCGGCGCCGAAAACCTCGAAAACGAGAAGGAAGCAGAGGCCTGAGCAGGCGCTCTCCGGCCTGAAACGGCGTACGGCTCAATCGGATCGGAGAGAGGTGTTCCAGGGATGGATCCCTGCACTCTTGCGGTGGCTGCTGCTGGTCAGCGGCCCTGTGAAAGGCCGTTGCCGGTCGCCGGCCTCGTGAACGGGGCGGATGGCTGACCGCGAAAGACCGAAGGCCTTCTGCAGGATGATAGAACAGGAATGAGAAAGGAGGAGATATGGAAGAGCGTAGCGGAGTTGTTACCATGAAGGGAAACCCGCTGACTTTGCTCGGCGGGGAGGTCAAAGCCGGTGACCAGGCGCCCGACTTTGTCGTTATGGACAACGATCTCCAACCGGTGCGTTTTTCGTCCTATTCCGGAAAGATCGTCGTTATATCGGCTGTGCCGTCGTTGGATACGCCGGTGTGCGATATGGAGACCAGGCGCTTCAATGACGAGGCGGGCCGGCTCTCGGATGACGTGGTGATTCTGACGATCAGCATGGATCTTCCTTTCGCCCAGAAGAGATGGTGTGGAGCGGCGGGCGTGGATCGGGTCGTTACGCTTTCCGATTACCGAGACGCGGAGTTCGGCAAGGCTTACGGGGCTTTGATCAAAGAGCTGCGGCTCCTGGCCAGGATGGTCTTCGTGGTGGACCAGAGCGGGGTGGTCCGTTACGTGCAAACCGTAAAAGAATTGACGCATGAGCCGGATTACGAGGCGGTTCTTGCGGCGGTGCGCGCCCTCGCAAATTGAATCCGAACCGGAAGATCGGGGGCTTCTGGGAATCCCCGACGCGCTCGAATCGGCCTGGGAGCCACCTCGTGCAATCTTCAAAGATCGAACCATACGCAAGTCTGGAATAGCCGTTGTAGAACGGTAAACGACAACCATCCATTGAAAAGGAGGAATACCGATGGCTCAGAAGCTTGAAATCTATAAATGCGATGTGTGCGGCAATATTGTCGAAGTTCTTTTTGGCGGAGCGGGGGAACTGGTCTGCTGTGGACAGCCGATGAAGCTCTTCAAGGAAAACACGGTCGATGCGGCGAAGGAAAAGCATGTTCCGGTCATCGAGAAGCTCCCTGACGGCGGCTTCAAGGTCAAGGTCGGCAGCGTGCCGCATCCGATGGAGGAGAAGCATTACATCCAGTGGATAGAGGTCATCGCGGACGGCAAGGCCTATCGGCAGTTCCTGGAGCCCGGAGCCGCACCGGAGGCTGTCTTCAAGATCGATGCGGCATCCATTGTCGCCAGGGAGTACTGCAATCTTCACGGTCTTTGGAAGGCCTAAGCAGGCGGGGAATGGTGCCCCCGTCCGAACGGGGGCCAGGGTTGAACCGGGTTTCGGAAGGACCTAGGCGAGCGCTGAGAGGAGCGCCGCGATCTGCGGCGGATGATGAGAAGGGAGGCGGATATGGGCGATTGGAAATGCAAGGAATGCGGTTATACGGTGAAGGCGGAGACGCCGCCCGAGACGTGCCCCATGTGCAAGAAGAAGTGCGAGTTCGTGGACGTCTCCTGCTATATCCCTGACTGCGGTCAGACGGGCAGCGATCCCAGGTTGAAATAGCCTCCATGCGCCGGCGGCTCCTGGGGCGCACCGCTGCGTTTGGCGGCGTATTCGACTGGGCAAGGGCCTGCAGATGCGCAGCGCGTAAGCGCCTGGTTTCTTTGACAGCGGCCCTGTCGGGACCCGCCGCCTCGCGGGGGCGGGAGTGAGCACCCGCAACACGCGAAGAAACCGGGCCCTTCCGGGAAATGGTAGAATTCAGATCGCGAAGCGGCGGATGAAAGAGCTTTGTTTTCGGACCGGAGGGCTGCGCGGGCAGGAGAATTCACCGCTGGATGGCGGTGCATCATTTCGGTTTACCCTTTACGGAAGAGGAGGAGCGGGACATGTCTGAGAAAAAGTACCGGGTGCGGGCGGAGTGCCCTGCTTGTGCCTGCGGGGATGTTACCTTTCTCGGCCCTGAAAAACTGCGGGAGAAGTTTATCGGCAACGAGGAGGAGGTCGAGATCCTCTGCCCGCATTGCGGAGCGAAGCTGAAAGGCAAGGTCGAGATCGAAGAAATTGAATGAACCTGTGGGAAGCGGGCGGTCTCAACCGTGCCGCCTGGAGGTTGCACGCATGGGAAAGGCCTTGGTCGTTTATGCCACCAGAACCAACGAGACCAAAAACATCGCGGAACTGATCGCAGAAGGAATTCGTTTTTCCGGGCACGAGGCGAATGTGGTCAATGTGACCCAGATCAAGAAGGAAGGCGATCTGGGGGGGTATGATGCCTATGTATTCGGTTCGGCCACCTACCACGGGGAGATGATGCAGGGCATGAAAACGCTGCTCTTCCTTGCTGAAAAGGCCGGGCTGGCGGGCAAGGCCGGAGCGTCGTTCGGCGCCTTCGGTTGGAGCGGCGAGGCCCCGGACCGTATCTTCGACACCATGAAGAATATCTTCAAAATGAACATGGTTGGCGCAGCGCTGCGCCTCAAGTCCGCAAGCCTTGGCGGCGGGACCAAGATGGCTCAGGACTACGGCCGCGAGGTCGGGCAGAAGCTCTCGGCGGGCTGATCGAAGAAATGGGCCCGAAATCCTCATCTCCGGATTGGAAACTGGGTTCTACCGGAAAATCATTTCCGGATGGGAACGAGGCAGGAGAAGACATCCTTGTCGGATGAGTTGGATCGACATACGTTAAGCGCCCGGGTGTGGCGGGGAAAAAGATTTCGCGAAATGCTTTTTGCAGACCGAAAAGGAATGAGATCAGAGCGCGGATCTCCTTCCTCGAAGAAGATCCGCTGTTCCGGCCGTGTTTTTTTAGGGGACGTCCACGCGAGAGTCGATTGTATGTTGGCGCAGAGATTGGCCAAGCAGATCATGCTCTGATGAAATCTCATGTGTCACCGATAGACAAGGAAAGGGAACTGATGTTTGAATACCGTATCACCCGTCATGCGGAATCCGATTTCAACCGTGTGATCTATTTTTGTTCTGAGAAGGGAGAATGCCGTTTGGAAGATGTTTCGGACTCCCAGACGACAGCTTTGTCCGCCATGTTGAATGAGAAAGGCGCTGACGGCTGGGAATTGGTCCAGCTTCTGTTTGGCAAGGGAGGATTGCTGGCGGTTTGGAAACGTGCTTTATAAATGTTTAGCTAATAGTAATAGTTACTAGTCATGAAGGCTAACATAATCCAAGAAGGAGGATCTCTGATGGAAAAGGAAAAGAAGAAGGATGAACTCGTGCAGTTGAACATCAAAGAGACGACGATGTGTGATGCGACCGCGCAGATGCTCAGGAAGGCGGAAAAAGACGGCGTGGAGACGGCTTTCCACCGCGCGGCGACGATGAAGGCATGCCCGATCGGGGCGGATTCCGCCTGCTGCAAGCACTGCTCCATGGGGCCCTGCCGGCTCAACGCCAAGGATCCCTATGGCAAGGTCGGCGTATGCGGTGCGACGATCGACACGATCCAGGCCCGTAACTTCGCCCGCATGGTGGCGAGCGGCGCAGCGGCCCACACCGACCACGGAATGAGCATGCTGGACCTTTTTCGCGAGGTGGTGAACGGCCACATCAAAGAATACCGGATCAAGGACACCATCAAGCTCGAGGAGGTCTGCCGCGAGATCGGGATCGAGGTCGAGGGGCGCACGCCCGAGGAGATGGCCATGGACCTGTATCATGAACTCGAGCGCACCTATACCCAGGTGGAAGGCGAAATCCCGTTTGCGAAACGCGTCCCCGAGAAGACCCTGGAGACCTGGCGCAAGCACGGCGTGGTTCCGCGCGGTGCGATGCGCGAGATCATGGAGTTGATGCACCGGACCCACATGGGCGTGGATCAGCATTATGAAAACATCACCAAGCAGTGCAGCCGTACGGCCCTTTCGGATGGGTGGGGCGGGTCCATGGTGGCCACCGAGATCTCCGACATCCTGTTCGGAACGCCGGTCCCCGTCCGCGCCGAGGTCAACATGGGCTGCCTCAAAGAGGACGAGGTCAACGTCATTATCCATGGCCATGAGCCGAACCTGTTCGAGTCCATGCTGGATTCGGTCAACGATCCCTCTCTGATCCAGGCGGCCAAGGATGCCGGAGCCAAGGGGATCAACCTGGTCGGTATGTGCTGCTCCGGGGCCGAGATGCTCTCGCGGCACGGTATTCCGCATGCCGGCAACTTCATGTCGACGGAGGCGATCCTGATCACCGGGGCCGTCGATGCGATGGGCGTCGATGTCCAGTGCATCAAGCAGGGGTTGGCGAAGGTGGCGGAGTGCTATGGGACGAACTTGTTTACCACCAATCCGCGCTGCCACATCGAGGGGGTGGAGCACATTCAGTTCGAAGAGCATGCGCCGCGTGAGTGCACCGATGCCATCGTCGAACGCGCGATCGTGCGCTTCAAGAACCGCAAACTCCCGATCGAGATCCCGCAGATCCGGAACCTCGGGGTCCACGGGTTCTCGCACGAATACATCAACTATATGCTTGGCGGGAGCTTCCGGTCTTCCTACACCCCGCTGAACGACAACATCATCAACGGGCGGATCCGCGGTGTGGCCGGCGTCGTCGGCTGCACGAACCCGCGGGTCAAGCAGGACTGGGTCCACGTCGAACTCGTCAAGGAGTTGATCAAACGGGACGTTTTGGTGGTGCAGACGGGCTGTTCCCAGATCGCCCTCGCCAAAGCGGGTCTGTACACCCCCGAGGCGGCCCATCTGGCCGGTGCGGGTCTGCGCGAGGTCTGCGAGACCGTGGGGATGCCGCCGGTCCTCGGACTGGGGTCCTGTGTCGACAACAGCCGGATCCTGATTGCGTGCGCGGAAATGGTCCGGGTCGGCGGACTGGGGGAATCCATCGCCGATCTGCCGGTGGCCGGCGCCGCTCCCGAGTGGATGAGCGAAAAGGCCATCTCGATCGGGCACTACTTTGTGGCCTCCGGGGTCTACACGGTCTTCGGTGTGACCTTCCCGATCGTCGAAGGGACCAAGTTCCACAAGCTCCTCTTCGAGGGCCTGGCGGACATGGGCTTCGGGACATGGGGCTTCACACCGGATCCCTACGAGATGGCGCGCATGATGGTCGCTCACATCGATGCGAAGCGCAAGGCGCTTGGCATCGACAAATCGCGCGAGCGTGTGCTCATGGATATGGCTTCACGGCGTGATCTGGAAGCGGCGTAATCACTGCTGCCCTGTGATGGGTTGAAAAAAGAGGTCGAGGGGCGCTGGGTCCTTACGGATCCCGGGGCCCCTCGGCCTCCGCTGTTTTCTCCGGTTGGCGCTTCGGCGGCGGCTCCGCGCTGCAGCGCGGTTTTCCTGCGTGATCCGCTGCCAGGCTTCCTGCCGGAATAAAAATGTTCATGATTCAGATCGATCTCTGTTAAACTCACCGTCGGTGCAGTCCGGGGCCTCCTGCGGCGGGCGCGGGAGCCCGCGAACCCTGCGCCTTCCCGTCAACTGCCCGGTCTTTCCCGACCGGCTCTTCTCAGGGTGAATTCGAACCGATGTGTCTGATCCTTTTCGCCTGGCGCGTGCATCCGGTCTATCGGCTGGTGCTCGCCGCCAACCGGGATGAATATTACGAACGGCCGACCGCCCCGGCCTCCTTCTGGGAGGATGAGCCGGACCTTCTGGCGGGGAGGGATCTGCGGGCCGGCGGGACGTGGTTCGGCGTCACGCGCCGGGGGCGGATCGCCGGGATCACCAATTACCGGGATCCGGCTTCCCACAACGAACATGCCCCGTCAAGAGGATGTCTCATCACGGACTTTCTGCGGAAGGACGCCCCCGTTGACGCTTTTCTCGAAAGACTTGGGGCCAGGGCTCCAGAATACAACGGGTTCAACCTGGTGCTGGGCGATTTGGAAAAGCTCTACTGGTATTCCAACCGGGGGAGCGACCCTGTGGCGCTCGGCCCGGGTGTCTACGGGGTCTCCAACCGGCTGCTGGATACCCCGTGGCGGAAGGTGGTGCTGGGCAAAGAACGCCTGGCGGATGCGATGGCACGCTGCCGGCGGCAGGAGGATCTGATCGAGGGGCTTCTCGAAATTTTGTCTGACCGGCAGACAGCCCGGGACGAGGACCTGCCGGAGACCGGGGTCGGCCGTGAGTGGGAGCGGATCCTTTCCTCTATTTTTATCGAGAGCCCGGATTACGGGACCCGTTCGTCCATGGTCCTGCTCGTGAGAGCCGACGGCGAGGCCCATTTTGCCGAGAAGACGTACGCTCCGGACCAGGCGTTGAACGGGCATATGGTCCGGCACGTATTCAGGATGGACCGGGCGGCCGCTGCGGCGGAGGACGGGCTCCATGGGTGAAGCGATGAGCATGGCCATCAGGGGCGTACTTTTCGATTTCGACGGGACATTGACGCGACCGGGAGCACTCGACTTCCGGGCGATCAAGGAGGAGATCCGTTGTCCGGTTGACGTGCCGATCCTCGAATATCTCGAAGGATTACCGGACGGGGAACGGCGGATCTTTTCAGACGTCCTGGAACGGTGGGAGCAAGAGGCGGCGCTGCGGTCGCTGCCCAACGCGGGGGCGCAGGAGTGCCTCTTGCAGCTCAAGGCGAAGGCGCTGTCATTGGGGATTCTCACGCGCAACAGCGCCCGATCGCTCCGGCTCGCCTTCGGAAACCTCAGGCCGATTTCCTTGGAGGACTTTTCAGTGGTGATTACGAGGGATGACGCGCGGCCGAAGCCTCACCCTGAAGGGGTCCTGAAGGCGGCCGAGGCGATGGGGTTTCCACCCCATCAAATGGTGATGGTCGGGGACTTCCGCTTCGATGTCATGGCAGGGGCTCGGGCGGGCGCTCTCTCCGTCCTCCTGAGCGCCCAACCTTCAGAAGTGATGCAGCCGGGAGATCCGGAGCCCGACTACGTGATCGGTGAACTGAGGGAGCTTCTGAACATTGTGCAAGACGACGCCGCTTCCCTGCGGCGCCGGGTTTCGTCCCGTGAGGTGTCTGCCATCACCGGTTCGCCCCCTTTCCATTCTCCGGCCTGAAAAGGTCAAGGCGTCGAAACCGGACGCCGGCGACCCGCGCAGAAGGGCCGGGGGCCGCCACGCCTGCGTTTTATTGAATGGTTACGAGCACCTTTTGCCCCGGGAAGATCGTGCTCCGCGGCGACAATTTGTTCAGCGTCAGAAACTCCGACAGATTCATGCCGTATTTGCGGGCAATCACCGCGGGGCTGTCACCCCTCATAACCGTGTATTTTGTGGTCTGACTGCCCGAGAACGCACCGCCTCCCCTGGGCAGGGTCAGCACCTGGCCGATTTGAAGGTTGGAGCTCTTCAGGCCATTCATGGACTGGATCACTTTGGTGGTTGTACCGTATTGCCGGGCGAGCCCGAAAAGCGAATCCCCCCTCTTCACGGTATATTGCAAGTAATTCTTTCGTTGAACTTTGGCGGGCGTTGCCGCTTTGGCGGTGGTGTTGGCCCGGGACGCATAGCTGCTGGATGTCGGGATCTTGAGGGTGGATCCAACGAGAATACGGTTTTTGCTCTTCAGCCGATTGGCGGATTTGATGCTGTCAGCCGATGTGCCGTACCGTGCCGCGATGGAAGAGAGGGTTTCGCCCTTGCGCACACGGTGCCTCACATAGCTGGAGCTTGCTGAGGAGGAGGTGCGGGCTTTGGCCACCGTTACAGGCGGGCACCACGCGGGGAGCGTTTCCAATTTGGCGAGCAGTTCCTCCCCTTTCCCCATGGGCACCTTGAGCTCGTAGGGTCTTTCGGGCGTCGTGTTCTGCCTCAATTCCGGGTTCATGCTCAGGAGGGAGTCATAGGGCGTGGAAATCGCTTCAGCGACCGCTTTGAGGTGGATCTGTTTGCCGATGGTCACGGTCTCCATCGGGACGACAGGATCGACCTCGGGCAGGGTGATTCCATACGCGCTGGGCTTTTGCAGGATGTGGAGTACGGCCAGAAAGCGCGGGACGTAGGCCGCTGTTTCCCTTGGGAGCTTTTCGTAAAGGTCCCAGAAGTTGTCCAGATAGTTGATCTGCTGACTGTTGATGTGGCGCAGGACGGCGCCTTCACCGCAGTTGTAAGCGGCCAGGGCCGTGGTCCAGTCCCCGAAGATCCGATGCAGTTCCGTCAGGTAGGCGATGGCGGCATCGGTGGCCTTCTCGGGGTCCATCCGCTCGTCGATCCACTCGTCCCTCTCGAGGCCGAACTTATAGCCGGTCGAGGCGATGAACTGCCAGAGGCCGAGGGCCCGGGCGCGTGAAAAGGCCCTGACCTTGAAGCCGCTTTCGATCAGAGGCAGCCAGGAGAGTTCTTCGGGCAGTCCGGCCTCTTTGAGCTTGTCCAGGATGAACGGCCGGTATTTGCCGGAGCGGCGGTAGGCATTGATGAAGAAAGGGTTGTTGGGGGCGGTCAGGTAGGCGATTTCTTTTTCGACGTGCGCGTTCATGACCATGGGGATGGCGGTGTGAAGTCCGTTGGCAGCGGTGTACCGCGACGAATAGATCTCCACGATGCGCTTCGAGATCGTGATGCGGATATCGTCGCGCTGCTGAAGGATCTCTTCCCCGGCGTCGTCTTCGACGCGCAGGATCAGCCGGAAGGCCTCGTCCAAGCCTGAAAGCGCCTTGTCGAGTTCGCCCCGTTCCCAATACTCGCTCGATGCCTGGCAGAAATCGAGGGCGGTATCGAGAAGTTGTTGATCGGAGAAACAGGTAGTATCGACGCGCTCAAGGGCAGCGCCCCGGATTTTCGCAGGGCTGGAGGCCCGGGTGAATGTGCCGCCTGAATCTGCGGCCTGGTAGCCGCCCGGCCGCAGATCCCCTTCGATGGATTGCGGCGGTAACGCGCTGTTATCGATGGGCAAACCGCTGCCTGCGCACCCCGTCAGCAGCATCCCTCCACAGAGCATCGGCCAAATGGCCCGCGCCAGTCTCGAGACGAGATTCTTTTGCATGATCCTCCTTTGTTCCTGTTCTTTTGTCAGGAAATCAGGTTGTTTACCCCGTCGCTGCGTCAAACCGGAAAGATGCGGAAGCGCGGGGCCGGGCACTCCGGCCAACCGCTCCTGCGATGATCTCCGAAGCCTTCCGGCAACTGCTCGACCCCAATGCCGCTTGGATGTGCACCCATCGGCTGCACCCGGGGGCATGGTCCCCCGGCCTCTGGGCGGAAAATCCGCCGGTGAGGAAGTTAGGTTGATGGAAAGGCATTTTTTTGGGACGCAGGTGTACGCAACGAAACTTCTTGTCTGTAAACGAAATCGCCCGACCGTACGGGATCCGCACGGTGAAGGCTGTGCGATGGGAGGCGGCCATATCTGAGGATTGGAATCTCCGGGGCTTCAAGGATTTCTGCGTGAAGGTCAGGGGCCGCTGAATGCGTGCGCCTGTATCCGCCTTGCCGCGCCTCCCGTACATGTTTTGCCGGGAAGTATAGGAGAAGCCTTTCGATTGGTCAAGCCTGAAATGGCGCAGCGGAGCGGGTTTTCTAGGTGATTTTCAGCTGGGGGTGAACGGCCCGATGCGGATGAAGGGCCGGCGGAGGCTCATTCTTTCTCAGGGAGGCCCCGGATGATGTTTTGCAGGATGTCTTCGCGGTTCAAGGAAGGGTCTTCTGAGACGGCCGTGAGCAGATGGTTCAGGACTCTGCCGACAGCGGGCCCGGGACCGATTCCGAGGAGCCGCATGACGGTGTGTCCATCAACGGCCAGGTCTTTGGGCCGCAGAGGCAGAGGCTGCCGCATCAGTTCGTGGATCCGCTGTTCCAGCCGGTCGAGCGCTGCGACCCTCTGTTCGGAGCCTCCGCCGTGCGCCAGGAGATCCGCGCGCCGCAGAGAAAGGAGGTCGGGGACGGCTTCCGGGCCTATCCGCCGAATGAGGCGGCGGATGGCAGGATCGCTCCAGGGCGTCTCGCAATCGAGCATGTGGTGCTCGACGAGATGGGCGGCGCGTTCGGCAAAGGCCGACGAGAAGCGCAGCCTGCGGAGGATCTCGCGCGTCATCCGGGCGCCGAGGGCCGCGTGACCGTGGAAACGCCAGATCCCTTCGACCTTTCGGCGGGTGGCTGGCTTCCCGATGTCGTGAAACAGGGCCGCGACCCGCAGGAGCGGGCTGGGAGGAACCCGGTCCACGGACTCGAAGACATGCTTGAGGACCGTGTAGAGGTGTGGGGGACGCTGAGGCATCCGGTACGCCTCGAGCAGCTCCGGAATGATCCTCCCCAGCAGGCCCGTTTTCCGGAGCAGGATCAGGCTGGATGAAGGACGTCTGAGGAGCAGGATCTTCAAGAGCTCCTCCCGGATTCTTTCTTTGGCGGCGCTATCGATGCGCCAGGCCTCGCTCACGAGGGAGGGCAAGGTCCCGGAGGCGATCGAAAAGCGGAGCTCCCCTGCGAGACGGATGGCGCGCAGGAGGCGGACAGGATCCTCGCGGAAGCGGTCTTCGGCCGGGGGTACCGCACGGAGCAGGCGTTTGCCGAGGTCGACCGCCCCGCCGAACGGATCCGTGAACCGGCCGGAGAATGGATCCACGGCCATGGCGTTGACGGTGAAATCGCGGTGGGCGAGGTCGCTTTCAAGAGAGCGTGTTTTACCCTTGAACGGAGTGATCTCGAGGCGGGTCCCGGCGAGGAGCAGCGTGACGGTATTGGCCTGGATGACGAAATGCGGGGTGTCGTAAAAGAGCTCTAGGAGGGCCTCGTGCGGGGCGCTCGTCGCCAGATCCCAATCGACCAGGGTGCGCTTCAGCTGCGCATCCCGAACCGCGCCGCCGACGACGGCCACCTCATGTCCGGCGGCCCGGAGGCGGCGGCAGGCCCAGAGGACGGCCTCGGGCAGGGCGGGTGGCGGCATGGCTGCGGAGCCTGGGTTCGCTGCTCGGTTTTTCGAACCATCGGAAGAACGTCCGGGCGAAGCGCAGCAGAAGGGGTATGGATGATCTGTCGGCGGCATGATCGGTCCTGTCGAAAACCATCTTGATTCCATCTGGAAATGCTTTTGCCTGCCTGTCTCGGCGTCCATCTGACGTTCGCCGGTGCGGCGGCCCGCAGGCCGTCTCCGCGCAGCGTGTGAAGAAACCGGGACCCGCCCCCGCAGGGGGTGGGACTGAGCACCCGAAGGGTGTGAAGAAACCGGGACCCGCCCCCGCAGGGGGTGGGACTGAGCACCCGAAGGGTGTGAAGAAAATTCCGCATTTCCAGCGGGACACCATCTTATACTCCATGCGGCTCTTAGCCAAAGAAAATGAGCCCCGGCCCGGAAATTAGAAGGCTGTGAACGAGGGAAGGGTTCCGGCTGGGTGGGAGGAAAGTTGGATTTGAGGCTTGAAATTTATTCACTCCCAGGTTAGAAAGATAAATTCTCGGGCTTTTAGCTGTGTCCGGCCAGGGGAGTCGATGCGTTGGCATCCGGCAGGATTCCGCGCGAAAACGAAAAGGAGAGTTGCGACATGCTACAGTTGAAAAACGTCCGCTTTGCGGTCCAGGATGATTCATCCGGGGACGGCAAGGGTATGAAGAGCATCATCGATAGCGTTGATTTCACCTTCGAAAAGGGGAAATTTTATGCGATCACGGGGCCGAACGGAAGCGGGAAAACCACGCTGGCCAAGCTGATCATGGGGATCAATCCCGTTACGTCCGGGGAGATCCTTTTCGACGGCAAGGATATTTCGGGATGGTCGATCACCGAGAGGGCGAAGGCGGGGATCGCATACAGCTTTCAGCATCCCGCCCGGTTCAAAGGCACGACGTTCCGTGATCTCCTCTCGATTGCCATGGGTACGGATGACGAGGATAAGCTGGTGAAGATCATCGCGAGGGTCGGCATCTGTTCGCTCGATTTCCTCGACAAGCCCGTCGATTCCAAACTGTCGGGGGGAGAGATCAAGAAGGTCGAACTTGCGACAACGATTGCGCGCAACCCCAAAATAGCCATCTACGACGAGCCGGACACCGGCATCGATCTCTGGACCATCGGCCCGATGGTCGAGCTCCTGAAACGAGAGCAAAAGGAGTATGGCACAACCACTCTGGTGGTGAGCCACAACCGGGCCTTCCTCGAAGCGGCCGACATGCTTCTGCTGATCAAGAAAGGCCGGATCGTTTTCACCGGGGGCCTGGAGGAAGCGATACCCCTGTTGGAGGATCTCAGTATCTGCAGCTACGGCGATGTCTGCGAAGGAGAGAGCGATGCTAAGTGCTATCGATAAAGAACTGTTGAAGGAGGTGGCCGATCTCGAGGGCATTCCTAAAGGCGCCTACAACATCCGCAAGAACGGGGAACTGCTGGGCCGCGAGGTGTCCGCCAACATCTTGATCGAGACGAACGAGGCCGGAAACGGTATCGTCATCACCATCGCGCCGGGAACCCGGGACGAGTCGGTTCATATCCCCGTCATCGTCAGCCAGGCCGGTCTCCACGACGTGGTCTACAATACGTTCATCGTCGGAGAAGACTCCGATGTCACCATCGTCGCCGGCTGCGGGATCCACTGCGGCGGATCCTCGCCCGAGGGGCACGAAGGGATCCACGAATTCCGGATCGGCAAGCATGCGCGCATGAAATACGTCGAAAAGCACGTGGCTCTCGGCGAAGGAAAGGGCAAGCGCAGCCTCAACCCGACGACCCGCGTTTTTATGGAGGAAGGCGCCTATGCCGAGATGGAATTGAGCCAGATCGGCGGCGTCGACGAGGCGGTCAGGCGGAACGAGGCGCAGCTCGGGCCGGGGAGTTCGCTTCTCATCACTGAACGGGTTCTGACGGACGGGCGGCAGTCAGCCGTCTCCCGGAACGAGATCGTGCTCGCCGGAGAAGACAGCAAGGCCAACATGATCTCCAGATCCGTCATCAAAGGGGATTCGCGGCAGGATTTCTACGCGACGCTGGATGCGCAGGCCAAATGCTTCGGGCATATCGAGTGCGATGCGATCATCATGGACAACGGGACCAACGAGACCATCCCGTCCTTGAAGGCGAGGCATCCGGAAGCCGAAATGACCCACGAGGCTTCCATCGGCAAGATCGCCAACGACCAGCTCATGAAGCTGATGAGCCTCGGCCTGACTTACGACGAGGCTGTGAATAAGATCATCCAGAGCTTCCTAAAATAGTTCCCTGTCGGAAACGGTCTTTTTTGCCCATCTCCGCGTCAACCTGCACGTTTGCTTGTGCGGCGACCTAGAGGTCGCCTCCGCGCAAACGTTTGGTTTCCTTGATACGGGCAAAAAATCCTCATTTCCGAATCGGAAATCGGGCTTTGCGGGGAAGTATCATTTCCGAACCGTAAACGGGGAGTACCAGCCTCCTAGGATTTGGCGTAGCTGTGAAGGCCTGCCAGGTAATTCACTCCAAAATAGGTGAAAAGCACACAGGCGAATCCCACCAGGCACAAGACCGCGATTTTCTTTCCGCGCCATCCCCTGACGAGGCGGGAATGGAGCACCGCGGCATAAACAAGCCACGTGATGAGCGACCATGTCTCCTTCGGGTCCCAGCTCCAGTAGCTGCCCCAGGCCGAATGGGCCCACACCGAACCGGTGATGATGCCGAGGGTCAGCATGAGGAACCCGATTACGACCATCTGATAATTCAGTTCGTCCAGCATGCCGGTCGAGGGCAGAAGCCGCGTAATCCTCCTAGGGGAGCCCGCCTCGCTTCTCTTCTTCATGAGGTACATCAGGCTCAGCCCGAAAGAGAGGCCGAAGGCGGCATAACCCACGAAGCACGTGATCACATGGGAGATGAGCCAGTTGCTCTTGAGGGCGGGGATCAGCGGCTGGATCTGGCTGTTGATCCCAGGTGAAAACGAAGCGTAAGCCATTGCGAGGAAGGCCAGGGGAGTGGCAAAGGCCCCGAGGGTGCGGTTCCGGGTGCGCCACTCCACCAGCAGGTAGAGAAACATGATCATCCAGGAGAAGAAGATGAGGGACTCATAGAGGTTGGAAAAGGGGGCGTGGCCGATCCCCATCCTGTAAGATTCGAACCATCGCAGCGCGATGGCGAACGTGTGCCCGATCAGGCCCGCCGCCGAGATCCCTGTGGCGATCAGCCCCGGGGCCTTGCGGTGCATGATCAGCATGAGCAGATAGAACAGAAACGCAGCGAAGTAAAAGAACGTAATGTAGCTCAATATAGTCGCATTCAGCATCGTATTCAGGCCTTTCTATCTCGTGTCCATTTACAGGGGAGCATCCCGCCTTGCCGGGGGGGTTGTCCCGGGAACGGACTTCCAGGCGCACGCATGCGCTGCCCCCGTTTCGTACGCTCGGTCAGTCGTTGCGATCGTTCAGAAGGCGGTTTAAATCGCCCGTCAGACGCTCGAGCTCCCGTTCGAGGCCGACGGGGTTTTTGCTGGATCTCCCCGCGATGCGCACACGGTTCGCGCCGTTTTCGATCCGGTCCAGGCGCACCCAGATATGCCGATGGGACATAAAGAAGGTGACGATGAAACCCGCGACCATCATGAAGCAGCCCGCCCAGACAAGCGGTACGCCGGGGTCGCGGTTGACCTGCAGTCCCGTGTAATAGCGGCTTTCCAGTTGAGTCAGCACGAAGGTGTAAGGTTCGAAGGCGGCCGGGTTCAGGCGCGGGTTGTGCCCGAAAATCCCAGGGAACCGCTCCTGAACGGCCCCGACGTTCTGAAAGACCCAGAATTGCATCTCATCCCCATCGTGCGGTTTGACGCCGATCAGGACGGCGGGGCCCATGACGCCCATCATGTTGGGGTTGGCATCGAGGACCCTGAAGACCCCTTCCTTGCCGGGCAGTTCAACTGCGGGGCCCTGGATCTCGGCATCGACAGGCGTCGTCGCAGGCGGGTCGCCGGCGCGCATGAGGTGGAGGTGCACCCGCCTGCCGGGAGTCGAGCCGTAGCTCGACTGGTAGAAGGTCACGCCTTCGAATTCGGTGGGGTGGTTCACCCGGATGGCCCGCTCGGCGGCCACCTCCCCGTCGACGAGAAAGGTGAGGTCGGAGCGGTATTCTTTGGGTGCCCCGCTTTCATAGAATTCCACCAGGAACCGGTCGCAGCGGACCTCGAAGCCGAGCGGCATGGTTTCCATACGGTTTCTGACCGCGATCTCATCGATCGTCTCGCCCTCGACAATGTTGACGAAGCCTTGAAAGCCGAGAAAGGAGCCGATCAATCCCCCCACCAGGATGAGGAATACGCTCAGATGGACCAGGTAGACCCCGAAGTGGGCGTAGCGGCCCTTTTCGGCATGCCAGGACGAACGCGTCTCGTCTTTGGCGGCATGAACGCGCTTGTAGCGCGAACGAAGGAGCGCTTCGATACGGCCCGGGAGATCACCGGGGTTTCCTTCGACCAGGAAGGCCTGCTCCTCGGGCAGGTTTTCGAAAGGCTGTTCACGCTCCGGGCTCGGTTGAGCGCGGAAGCGCCCCCAGGCCGTGGGGAACCGGTCGATCGAGCAGACCAGGAGGTTGACCGTCAGCGCGCCCAGGAGGATTCGGAACCAAAAGGCATGGTACATATCGAAAAGGTCGAGGGCCGCGAAGAGACGGAATACCCAGGGGCTCAGCTCGCGGGCGAATTTCAGGGCCTCCTGCTGCTGGGGGATGAGCGTGCCGGCGATGGACGTGATCGCCAGGATGATCAGAAGCGCGATGGTCAGTTTGACTGAACTGAAAAAACGCCACAAAAAATGGACCTTTCTGTCTGGCGGGGTCCGGGATGTCGTCTGGGCCAAATTCCAATCCCCCATTCATTCATAAGGATAAGTGAGCTGAGCGCGCGAAGCGCGTAAAGGAAAAATCCTCATTTCCGGTACAAGACCATTTCCATTACAAACCAGTTTCCAATCCGGAAATGAGGATTTTTGGCCAATATCAAGGAGATCAAGCGTTTGCGCGGAGGCGACCTGTAGGTCGCCGCACAAGCAAACGTGCAGATTGACGCCGAGATTGGCCAAAAAGACCATTTCCGGATGGAAACTCTAATTATCGGCATCATAGATGAAGGGCGCAAGCGAAATATGCCAAATGGGCGATGTTCGATCGCTGCAACCTTTTTTCTTCGCACCGAAAGCGTCTTCGGGCCAGATCCGTTGGTGCGGACAGGCGGAAACATGCAGTCAGAGGCCGGTATCGGCCGGAAAGGCGGTTTTCGTCTAAATAGCGGGTTTCCGAGCAGCCGGAATTTTCCGTTGCTCCAAGACCGCGCGTTTGGTATCAGGATTCATTCGGGAAGGGAAGACGGCCCTGCGTGATTTCGAGGGGGGATGTTCCGGCGGGTTGGGCGCTGTCCGCCTGTCCCGGAGCGCCGTGCCGCGGGCGGGAGAACGGGGCCGGTATTCAAGGAGACAACCGACATGAACCAACGGCCTCTGAGCCGCTTTTCCGGGCTTTTCTGGCGTTTTGCCATCCTGGCCTTCGTCCTGTCTTTCATCCTCCCGTCGTCGAAGTTCGTCGGCGGCATGGCGGATGATGCCTTTATCGTCTGGTTGGCACGAATTCTTTGGGTGGCGGGTCTGTCAGCAGGTTTTACCGTTCTCTTCTGGCTGGCGGGCCGCTTGAGGACCCGGAAGGGCGCGCCGGGCCCCGCGAAGGGGGCCGGGAAAGACGGCGCGCGTGCAGCCGGGGGGGATGGGCCGTCCGCCGCGCGCCCCGGCACCGGAGGAAAGGACGGCTGAGCCTGCCGCCCGGCGGTGCCTGCAAGACTCTCCGATTATCTGTTGACAAGCGAGACGGGCGCTTTTTAGAATACGTCTGTTCGGAGATAATGCAGAACCATCCCCTGATGTCGGGATGGTTCTTGACGGCCCCGATCGGCGGAGCAAGGCCGCAACATCAACCAGGAGGCCGGGCGCGGTCTCTTTTCAAAGCGAAGGATGCTGCCCAATGAAAGAATCCGGAAAGAGTCGTGAGGCGGGCAAGACCAAGTGGGTCGTGGCCTTGGTCGTCGCGGTCCTGGTTTGCTTCTCTCTGGTGGTCATGGTCGTCAATTCCAGAAAACCGGAGCCCCTCGAACTGTCCGATTACGACCGGAATGTGAGAGGGGCCGCTTTCGTCCGCGCCAATCTGGTCCTCCTCGAGCAGATGATCGACAACTGGCTGCCGAACGATCTTTTCTGGCCGACGATCTTTCTGGACAACATGCCCAACTTCCAGCTCGGGCAGCTCGAGCTGGTCCGCTACAACCTGCGCGTTCTGAGGGACGAACTGACCCGGCTGCGTACGACGGACAAGATCGACCGGCTGGCGGAAGAAGCGTTTACCGCGATATCGAACGATCCCCGCAGGTGGTGGTTCCCGTCTGCAGAAAGCAAGTGGAAGCTCGCCCACGCCAAGCTCGACACCTTCTATGGCAATCTTCTGACCGGGAAATCGACCTTCTATGCCCGGGCGGACAACCTCGCCACCCTGATGACGGAGTACGCCTCCCTCATGGGCGGGATCAATACCCGCCTCATGAATGCGCCCGGGGACATCCGGGCGGTGCTGATCGACGAGGAGGACGCCGGAGGGTCCGGGGGCGGGATTGAAATCGTGCAGGTCGACATCCCCTGGAGCGAGATCGACGACAACTTCTACTACGCGCAGGGAGCGGCTTACGCCCTCCTGGCCTCTTTCAAGGCGATCCGGGTCGATTTCCATGACATCCTCGTGAAGAAGAACGCCCTCAAGCTGCTGGACAAGGTCATGGAATCCTTGCAGCGATGCGACTTCGAGCCTCTGATCATCTTCAACGGGGATCCGGAGAGTGTTTTCGCCAACCATTCCTTGAATCTTTCCGGGGTCTTCAATGATGCCCGCCAGAAGATCAGTTCGCTGATCGTAGCCTTGAACCAGGGATAGCCCCCCGCTCCCAAGCCTGTCATGATCTATTCGCGGCGGTCCGGGCGCTGCCTCGCCGCCGCCGAAAGCCCACCGACATGCACGAAATGTCTATCGCTCAGGGTTTGATCGACATCCTTCGTGAAGAGATGTCCAACCACCGGGCCGAGCGCCTGCGCCGCGTCAAGGTCCGGATCGGAGAGCTTTCCGGTGTGGTTCCGGACGCCCTCTCGTTCTGTTTCGGCGTAATCATCGAAGGGACGGAGCTGGACGGAGCCTTGCTGGAGCTGGAGCAGGTCCCGCTGGAGGGGCGCTGCCGCGCGTGCGGGGCGTGTTTCCGGATCCGGAACTACGCTTTTCAATGCCCGGAGTGCGGGGACGGATCCATTGAAATCGTCTCCGGCAGGGAGTTGTCCATCGTCGAAATGGAGGTGGACGAAGAAGGGGGAAATGGATGAAGATCGCAGTGGTCAGGGACATTCTCGATGCCAACGAGCGCATCGCCCGGGAAAATCGACGGCTTTTCGACCGGAAAGGCCTGTTGGTGATGAATCTCATGAGTTCGCCGGGGGCGGGGAAGACGAGCCTCCTCGAACAGACGATCGAGGCCCTCGGCGGCGATCTCAGGCTGGGGGTCATCGAGGGGGACATCCAGTCCTCGAAGGATGCCGAACGGATCGCCCGCCGGGGGGTGCAGGTCGTCCAGATCAACACGGGCGGGGCCTGCCACCTGGACGGCAACATGATCCGCGACGCCCTGGACGCGCTCGACCTGGACCGAATGGATCTTTTGGTCGTCGAGAATGTCGGGAATCTCGTCTGCCCCGCGGAGTTCCATGTGGGCGAGGACTTCAAGGCCATGATCCTGAGCGTCACCGAGGGAGAGGACAAGCCCGCGAAATATCCCCTCATGTTCCGTGAGTCGAAGGTTCTGGTCATCAACAAGATCGATCTCCTCCCTTATCTCGACTGCAGCGTGGAGCAGATCCGCGAGGAGGCGCTGAAGGTCAATCCCGAACTGGTGCTGTTCGAGGTCTCCTGCAAAACCGGCGAGGGGCTCGACCGGTGGATGGACTGGCTCAAAGAGGCGGCCCGTGCCCGCCGGCCCCCGCTGGAATGAAATGATCGAGCGCGTCAAAGGATCGATCAGGGGCACCGTTCAGGGTGTGGGATTCCGACCTTTCATCTATACGCTTGCCAGGCGCCACGGGCTGTCCGGCTATGTCCGGAACAGCCCGGACGGGGTGGAGGTGGAGGTCGAAGGCCCTCTGGCCGGGATCGAGCGGTTCTTTGAAGAGGTCGAAGCCCAGCCGCCGCCGCTCGCGCGCATCGAGACAGTGATCCGCCGGCCGATGCCTTCCTGGGGCGACAAGCGGTTCGTCATCCGCGACAGCCTGCCCCGCGGGGAAAAGGACGCCCTCATTCCGCCGGATGTGTGCGTCTGCAGCACGTGCCTCGCTGAGATGCGCGATCCGGCCGACCGTCGGTACCGCTATCCGTTCATCAACTGCACGTTCTGCGGGCCCCGTTACACGATCGTGAAGGAGGTGCCCTACGACCGGCCCGGAACGACCATGGCCGGCTTCCCCCTCTGCGAGGCCTGCCGTTTGGAATACGAGGACCCGCTCGACAGGCGCTTTCATGCGGAGCCGATCGCATGCCCGGAATGCGGTCCGCGCGTTTCGCTCTGCGACGCGGCCGGGCGGCCCTTCGAGGGGGAGGACCCCTTGTCCGCCGCGTGCAGCCTGATCGAATCCGGACACATCCTGGCCGTCAAAGGGCTCGGGGGTTTCCACCTGGCGGCCGATGCCGCCCAGGACGAGGCGCTGAAGCGCCTGAGGAGCCGGAAGCGCCGGGACGGGAAGCCGTTCGCCCTGATGGTGAAGGATCTCGCGGCGGCGCGCAGGATCGCTGTTTTCAACCAGGCCGAGGCGCGGTGCCTCTCTTCCCCGGAGCGTCCGATCGTGCTCCTGCGCAAGAGGCGCGGACACGGGTTGTCCGATGAGGTGGCGCCGCGGAGCCGTCTTTTCGGGGTGATGCTCCCGTATACGCCCCTGCACGCCCTGTTGATGGAAGGGCGCTTCCCCGCCCTGGTGATGACGAGCGGCAACCGCTCCGGCGAGCCGATCCAGATCGACAACGGGGAGGCCCTCACGGATCTTGCCGGCATCGCCGAGGGCTTCCTGCTGCACAACCGCGACATTCACATCCACTGCGATGACAGCATCCTGCGCGTGGTCGCAGGGTCCCCGAGTCCCATGAGGCGCTCGCGCGGCTTCGTCCCTGGACCGGTCCATCTGCCGGAGGCCCTGAAGGACCTGCCCCCGGTGCTGGCGGTGGGCGCCGAACAGAAGAGTACCGTCTGCCTGACGAAAGGCGGCCGTGCTTTCCTGAGCCAGCACATCGGCGATCTGCACAACCTCGAGACCCTGTGCGTCTTCGAACGGACGATCTCGCACCTCGAGGGCCTTCTCGGCGTGCAGCCGCAGGTGCTGGCCCGCGATCTGCACCCCGATTATCTCTCATCGGTTTTCGCGCGCGCCCGAACCGGCTGTCCGGTGGTGCCCGTGCAGCATCACCATGCCCACATCGTCAGCTGCCTCGCCGAGCACGGCTTCGAGGGGCCGGTGATCGGGCTGGCCATGGACGGGACGGGCTACGGTCCGGACGGGACGATCTGGGGCGGGGAGATCCTGCTGGCCGACTGGGTGTCATTCGAGCGCGCCGGCCACCTCGAAGGCGTTCCCCTTCCCGGAGGGGACGCAGCGGTCCGGCACCCCTGGCGTATGGCGCTGGCCTATCTGGACCAAGTCTTCGGCGACGGCCTTTTCGGTTTGAAGATCCCGCTCCTGGACGAGCTCGACCCGGGCCAGGTCGAGCTCGTTCTGCAGATGTGCCGGACCGGCTTGAACGCGCCTCCGACGTCGAGCTGCGGCCGGTTCTTCGATGCTGCGGCGGCCTTGATCGGGCTGCGGCGGAGCGTCACCTACGAGGGGCAGGCGGCCTTCGAGCTCGAGATGTGCCAGTCCAGGACGAAGACGAAGGGTTACCCCTGGAGGGTCAGCCCCCTTGACGACGGGTCATGGCTCCTCGAGGCGGGGCCGATCATCACGGCGCTCGTGGAGGACCTCGCAGCCGGAAAGCCTGCGGGAATCATGAGCCGGAGGTTTCACCTGGCGCTCATCGAGATGCTGTCGGAAGTGTGCAGGGGCATTCGGGAACAGACCGGCCTTTCCGTCGTCGCGCTGAGCGGCGGGGTCTTCCAGAACGCGACCCTCCTCGAAGGCCTGACGGGGCTCCTCGAGCGCGGGGGCTTTACGGTATTGAGCCATCGGCTCGTGCCATGCAACGACGGTGGGTTGAGCCTCGGGCAGGCGGTCTGCGTCGCTCTGCAGACCACCGGTTGGAGCGGACGCTTCGCCGGGGGTGATCATCAGGCCGGTTCGGGCGCCGTGGCATGCGGCGGTCGATGGGGGCGGACGACATGAAGCATATCGATGAATACCGCGACCGATCCGTTGCACAGGCCCTGGCCGCGCGGATCGGACGGATGGTCGAACAGGTCGGGCGGCCGATCCGCCTGATGGAGATCTGCGGGACGCACACCATGGCGATCTTCCGCCACGGCATCCGAAGCCTTCTCCCGGAGGAGATCGAACTGGTCTCGGGTCCGGGGTGCCCGGTGTGCGTGACGGCCGCCGAGGACATCGATCGATGCCTTCGGCTCGCCCGCGAGCCGGGCGTGATCGTGGCGACCTTCGGGGACCTCCTGCGCGTTCCAGGCAGCGGTTCGTCCCTCCGGCTGGAGCAGGCCGCGGGCGCGGATGTGCGCATGGTCTACTCGACCATGGACGCGCTCGACCTGGCGAAGGAAAACAGGCGCTCCGATGTGGTCTTCCTGGGGATCGGTTTCGAGACGACCGCCCCGACCGTCGCAGCCGCCCTGCAGACGGCCGGGCGGCTGGGGGTCGAGAACTTCTCGGTCCTTGCCATGCACAAGCTGCTGCCGCCTGCGATGCAGGCGCTCCTGGCGGATCCGGATATCCATGTGGACGGGTTCATCTGTCCGGGGCATGTCACGACGATCATCGGCACGTCGGCCTACCGGGATGTGGCCGAACGTCATCGCAAACCTTGCGTGGTGACGGGTTTCGAGCCGGTCGACATCCTCGAGGGGATTCTCATGCTGGCCGGACAGATCGCGCAGGGGCGCGCCGAGGTCGAGATCCAGTACCGCCGGGCAGTGAACGCTGAAGGCAACCCCGGGGCCCTGGGCTGCATGTGGGAGGTTTTCGAGCCGGCCGATGCGCTCTGGCGCGGCCTTGGGACGATCGCCGGGAGCGGCTTGAAGATCCGGGACCAACATGGCGGCCGGGATGCCCGGCTGCGCTTCGACCTCGCCGTCCCGCCGGCGGTGGAGCCGGCCGGGTGCCGCTGTGCCGAGGTGTTGAGGGGGCGGATGCGTCCCCCTGAGTGTCCGCTTTTCGGCCGGCGCTGCACGCCCCAGGATCCCGTAGGCCCCTGTATGGTCTCGGGGGAGGGGACGTGTGCGGCCTATTACCGCTACCGCTGCTGAGGTTTTTCATGTTCGAGAACATCCGTCTTGCCGACCTGCCCGAACGGGCCGTGCGTGTGCTGAGGGCGCCCTCGAGCACCCGGCCGGCGATCTGGCTCCTCGAGGAAGAAGGGGCAGGGGCCGTCGTCAAGGATTTCAGCGTCAACCATGCGTGGTACCGCCACACGGCTGGACGCTTCCTCGTCTGGCGTGAGCAGAAGGCCCTGCGGCGCCTTGCCGGCGTCCCGGGCGTCCCGCGGTTGATCGGAGTGGTCGATGGGGTCGCGATCGTCATGGAGCGGCTGCCGGGCCGGACGCTCGAAAACCTGGAGCAGGAGCGCACGCTCGACCCAAATTTCTTCGATCGACTGCAGGAGGCGGTTCTGCAGTGCCATGCGAGGGGGGTCGCTCACTGCGACCTGAAGCGCGCCGCGAACATCCTATTCGGAGACGACGGCCGGCCTTATATCATCGACTGGGGGGCTTCCATCTCGGCGAGCGAGTTCCGGTTCTTCGGGTTGAGGCGGATCTTCGAGCGCTTCGAAGAGGACGACCTCCTGGCGGTGATCAAGGTGAAGCTGCGCCACTGCCCGGACCAGGTGAGCGCGGAGGAAAAGGCCCGGCTGTATCGGAGGAGCGCCCCGGAGCGCCTCATCCGCCGCCTGCGGGACCGTCTGCGGGAGGTCCTTCAGCGGGTCGCCTGACAGGGGCCTGGAGGCCTTCCTCGGTGTCTTCGTAGACCTCGGGATCGAAGCGCGGGGTGCACAGCGCCAGGAATACGAGGTCCGAGCTCCCCGTGCTGGTGATGCGCTGTGAGGCGGCGGGTGGGATGAGGATGACGTCGCCCGGAAGGACTCGGGCGCCGGGCATCCCTTCGACCTCGACCAGTCCGGTCCCCTCGAGGATGACATAGCGTTCGACGGTTCCCCGCAGGCGGTGCCATCGGGTGGTCCGGCCGGCCGGGACCCTCGCGCGGGCGACCGACAGCCCCGGGTCATCGGCCGAGTTGGACACTTCGATGATGAAACACCCCTCCTCCGTGTAGAATTCCGCAGAGAGATCGAGCTGTTTGACGACGGGCTGCATGCTGTCACTCCTTGACGCTCCCCGCTTTGCCGCGGGATGCTCCGGCAAACGAACGGATGGGGCCGCAAGAGGGCCTTGTCCGGGTGCGGAAACGCCGCCTCTCAGCCCCGGAGTCCTTTTTTATAGATCTTGCCCGAGCCGGTGCGCGGGAGGCTCTCCAACAGTTCCACGCTCTTCGGGCATTTGTAGCCGGCCAGGTGCTTCCGGCAAAAGGCGATGACCTCCTCGGGCCGGACCTCGCAGCCGGGCTTCGGCACCACGTAGGCCTTCACCGCCTCCCCCCATTTCGGATCGGGCACCCCCACGACGGCCGCCTCGAGGATGTCCCGGTGCTGATAGAGGACGTTTTCCACCTCGGTGGAATAAACGTTCTCGCCGCCGGTGATGATCATGTCCTTCTTGCGGTCAACGATGTTGACGTAGCCTTCCGCGTCGATGACCGCCAGATCCCCTGTGTAGAGCCAGCCGTCCCGGATGGCCTTCGCCGTCTCATCCGGAAGGTTCCAGTATCCGGGCGTGACCGTGTCCCCTTTGACGATGATCTCCCCGACCTGCGTTTCATCCGCCGCGACATCCCGCCCGGCCTCATCCACGACCCGCAGCCTCACGTTGATGAACTCCCTCCCCGTCTTGGCCTTGTAGCGGAGCTGTTCTGCCGGCGGCAGCGACCTCATGGGGCCTTTGAGGAGGGAAAGCGTGAGGTAGGGGCTGGTCTCGGTCATCCCGTAGGTCTGGACGTAGTCGCATTGGAGGGTCTCCATGATCCGGCGCACCGTTTCGGGAGCGATCGGCGCTCCGCCGCTCAGCATGAAGCGGAGCGAGGAGTAGTCGAATTTCCCTGCCCGCGGCTCGTTCACCATCAGGTTGAGCATGGTCGGTATGAGGTTCGTCAGCGTGATCCTCTCGCGCTCGATGGTCTCGAGGACGCGCAGGGCCTCGAAGACGGGCAGGATGACGTGCTTGCCGCCCGCCCAGGTGATCGCGAAGGTCGCCCAGGCGTCCGCGAGGTGAAAGAGGGGCGCGACGTGGAACCAGTGGTCGCTGTCCGTGATGTGGAGTTCGGCGATGGTGCCGAGGGCGTGGCTCTTGACGTTTCCGTGCGTCAGCATGACGCCCTTCGGCCGGCCGGTGGTCCCGCTGGTGTAGTAAAGGTGGGCAACGTCCCGGTCCTCGAGGGCGATGGGCGGCGGGGGGTCCGGTGGTTCAGCCGCGATGAGGGCCTCGTAGCCGGCCTCGTTCCCTCCGCCGGACGCGGAGTCCCTCTGGGTCCAGATGACCCGCTCGAGGTCCGGCGCGAGCGTCGGGAGGCCCCGGACAGGTTCCTGGAAGCGGCCCTGGGCGATCAGGACCCTGGCCCCGCTGTCCTGGAGGATGAAGCCGAGTTCCCCCGGGGAAAGCCGGAAGTTGAGCGGCACGAGGATGAGGCCGAGGTGGGCTGCGGCAAAATAGCTTTCGAGAAAGACGTGGCAATTCTCATGGAGGACGGCGAGGCGGTCGCCTTTTGCTAGGCCCATTCGGCGGAGTGCGCCGCAAAGGCGCCAGACCCTGGCGGCGAGTGCGGCATAGTCCATGCGGAGATCCCCGCAGACGACGGCCTCACGCTGCGGGTGAAGCCTCACAGCCTTTGGGAGCAGTTCATTCAGGGGCATAAGGGAATCCTTTCTGTTTTTTCCAACGGGAAAGGTCAGGGGTTTCACCAGGCTTTCCTCCGGATGAAAGCCTGGTCTTGAAGGTCTCGTCACAGCGCACCGCGATCGATCCGAAAGCATGGCCCTTCAGAGCAGGATGCGCTCCTTCGGCCCATAGCACAATCGCAAGGCAGGGGTCAAGCGCACGCTTCCAGCATCCGTCCCCAAGCAATGATGCACACTGTTCTGTGCGATTCTCAAGGCCAGGCCTTTTCGGATGATCGGGCTCCTTCTCTTTGGAGAAGCAGTGGGACGAATATTTCCCGGAGGCTGCAAAAAGATCACAGGAGGGGGCTCCGTCGGCGGACTCCGTGTCGTTTGCCGATGCATCCGATTTCAGGAGTTATTTTTGCCTTGGTCGGCGTCTCCCACCCCGGTACGGCGGCCTTCTCCCCTGCCGCTGAACGCGGCCAGAAGGTTGTCCCCGCTTGGTGGGAAGAGAGAAAGCGGTGTTCGCGCAGCCTGGCACATGGCTTGCAAATACTGCGGGGTGCCGTCAGTGATCCGCTGCGGGGGGTGCAAAGCGAAGCCTCCGCGAAGATGCCGTCGTTCATGTTCAATGAAAGGGTTGCCTCCTTGAAGAAAAACCTTCTCCCAGTGGGAGCGTGCCTGCCTGCGCTGCTCATCTTTCTCGTCCTGACGCTGACGTACATCGCCTCATCTGCGGGGATGCACCGGGCGCCGGACCTCTATGCCATCGACACCCAAAGCCCCGGCCCCGTCCGGCTGGGGATGGAATTTATTTTCAGACAGGCCTTTTATATCCTTGCGGCCCTGTCCCTCTTCTGGTCCGCATTTCTTGCCTGCCAGGTGTGGTCCGTCAAACAGAGATACGCAGACCTCATCCGGAAGCGGGGCGAGTTCGAGCGGATCACAAAGGAATTCGACGAGGGGTTGCGGGGCAGGACCGGAGGCAGCCGCCCCGATTCCGATGCATCGATTTTATGAACCGGTGAAAGGGTGATGTTCGTGGTTTCGAAGGCCTAGGAGTCCGCTCCGACGGCCGCCAAGGTCAGGAACAGGTTGCCATGTCGGCTTGAACTCCGTCCCGATCCTGTGGGGGAGGCAGCAAGATCCGGGGGGCTCTCTGCTGTCAGGTGTATTCAAGCAGGCCGGCAGCCTTTTTCCTGGGTGCCGGGATCTTGGCGATCCCGGCACCTTATCCCAACAAAGAGGACCGCTTTATTCTTGGCATGGCCAGGGATACAGCGGTCCTCTTTGTTTGTACCCTTCATTCGTTTCCTTTTTTGGGGCAGGGGACCGAACCACGTTGTATAATGCCGGCAGGCTGCCCTGCCCGTCTGCACCTTGGTGGACCTCGCTGCTTTCAGGTTTCAGGGGCGATGGAGCGCCCTGCCTCTGTGCAGTGGATGGGTTCTTCCCGGTGGTTTTAAAGGCTTGAGGCAGCGCGTCGGCCGGTCGGATGGATGGACGATGAGCGGAGTCTTTCCTGCGGGCCGACCCAAACCTTTCAGTGATGGAGTGAAGGAGGAGATGAGCGGTATGGCTTACAGCGGTGGTTCGAGGCGGTTTGCGAAATGGTTGCGGACAACTTTATGGGTCGGGATGGCGGTGCTTTGCGCTTCAGCGGTCGGCGGTGCGGCCTGTGCCGAGGGACCGGAGCCCGCACCAGGCCATGGGTGGCCCGACCTGGCGGCGTTGGTCAGGGTCGGCGGACCGCTCTCCTTTTGCGGGGAACCGGTGCCTCTCGACAACCGGGAGGTGCGGGAGCGGCTCGAGAAAGAGCTGCTGCTGACGATTTGGGACCGGCCGCAGGTGATGCTCTGGTTGAAGCGGTCGACGCGCTACTTTCCCGCCATCGAGCAGATGCTAAGGGATGCGGGTCTCCCGGAGGACATCAAGTACGTGGCGATCGCCGAAAGCGCTCTGCGGGCGCATGCGGGGTCGCCGAAAGGGGCGATCGGCTTCTGGCAGTTCATGCCGGCCACGGGGCGCCGGATGGGGCTCAGGATCGATTCGCACCTGGACGAACGGCGGAACCTGCGCAATTCGACCGATGCCGCGATCCGCTACCTGTCCGCCCTGTATGCGCAGTTCCAGTCCTGGACCATGGCCGCGGCGGCCTACAACATGGGGGAGGCCGGCCTTCAGACGGAGGTCTTGGAGCAGGGGACCGATGATTACTACCTGCTCTACCTGCCGCTCGAGACCCAGCGGTTTCTCTTCCGCATCCTGTCAGCCAAGATGATCTTCTCCGATCCCCTCAAGTACGGGTTCCGTCTCGAAGAAGAAGATTTCTATCCGCCGGTGGCGTCGGACAGGGTGCAGGTCGTCTGCTCACAGGCTGTGCCGATCCGGATCGTGGCGCAGGCAGCGGGGGCGACATTCAAGCTGATCAAGGACCTCAACCCGGAGCTGAGGGGGTATTATCTGCAGACCGGGACCCATGAGATCGCCGTGCCCGAAGGGGCTGGCGAAGATTTCCAGCGCCGTTTCGAGGAGCATCTGACCACATGGAACAAGGGGCGCGCCGAACAGGTCTACACCGTCAGGAGCGGTGACAACCTGTCCATCATCGCCGAACGCTTCAATGTGCCCTTGAAGGCGCTGCTCATCTGGAACCGCCTCGACATGAACCACCCCATCCAGCCTGGTCAGCGCCTGGTGATTTATCAGCCCGGCCGGCAGAATTCCTCCAACGCCTCGGAGGCTGAATAGGAGCAACCTCCGAAAGAGGCCTGCAGGATATAAAAGGAAATCAATTTATTGCACGTAGGCGACCTGTGCAGGTCGCCGCGCAAGCCAACGTGCAGATGGACGCCGAGATTGGTTAAAAAGAGTCTTTCCGGATAGAAACTCGGCAACTCCAAGAGGGTGAGCCCAAAAGGGGGACGGTGTATTTTTTGGCACGACCGAAAATGCACCGTCCCTTTTTGGTTGGATTTGACTTTCTGTGTAATTTCTATTAAAATAATTTCACGTCAAAATATTATCCATGAAACCCGCGCGTCATGCCGGCCAAGCGCCAGGCGCCTGCCGGGTCGGCCGCACAAGCCCGTCTCTTCATGAACGGCCTCCGGCACGCAGGCGCCTTGCCGGCCGGTGAAGCGCGGACAAAATCAGCGAGGAGAAGAAAGAGGATGTGTACCATTTGTGGACATTATGTGGAGAACGGAAGCATTCCATCAGTCGATATATACGATATGCTCAAGAAAATGGCCCACCGGGGGCCCGATACGCACGGCATCTTCATAGACGGGGCCGTCGAGCGGGCCGGGGAGATCGACGCTTTGAAGGAGAGTCTGCGTGCTCCAAGCCGGATCGCCCTGGGCCACTCGACCCTGAAGATCGTCGGAAGGGGGAGACTGGGACAGCCCTACTGTTCGTGCGACGGAAAGCTGACCATGATCCACAACGGGGAGATCTACAACTACCGGAAGCTTCGCACCCTTCTGGTGCGACCCCATGACATCAAGACCACCAGCGACAGCGAGGTGGTGGTGCATCTGCTCGAGGAGACCTACCAGGGGGATCTGCTCGATGCGGTAAAGAAGGTGGTGCCGCTGCTCGACGGGATGTATGCGATCGCGGTGACGGACGGGAAAACGGTCGTGGTGGCGCGTGACCCCATCGGGAAAAAGCCGGTCTATTACACCCGCAACGAGGGTACGACCTACTTTTCTTCCGAGAAGAAGGCGATCTGGAACGGCAGGACCGCTCCCACGCGGCTCAATCCGGGGGAAATTCTCTGCCTCGAGGAGGCGGGTCCTCAGCTGCACGAGGGATATCACCTGCAGGCCCCCCCGATCGATATCGTCGATTTTCGCGAGGCGGTGGAGGCCTATAAGGACGTTTTGGTCAAGGCGTTGAAAAAACGGCTGACAGGCCTCACCCAATCCCGGTTGGGCGTCATCTTTTCCGGGGGGATCGATTCGGTTCTGATCGCGAAGCTGCTCCAAAGTGAGGGGAAATCCATCATCTGTTACTGCACCGGTACGGCGGATTCTGGGGATATGATCGCCGCCAGGGCTGTTGCGGAGGATCTGGGGCTCGAATTGAAGACCACGGTGATCGACGAGGGGACCGTCAGAAAGATCCTGCCGGAGGTCATTCGGAACGTGGAGGAGAGCGGACTGCTCCAGGTGGAGGTCGCCATCCCCATGTATATGGCCGCCAAGCTCGCGGCACAGGACGATATCCGTGTCATGTTCACCGGTCAGGCCGCTGACGAACTCTTTGCCGGATACCCCTGGTACAACGATGTGCTCGAGGAGGACGGGTATCTGAGGCTCCACGAGAAGCTCCTCGAGGATCTCGGGATGCTTTACACGGATACCCTCGAGCGCGAAGACAAACTGACGATGGCCCATGCGATCGAACTCCGGGCGCCGTATCTGGATCGGGATGTCATCCAGACCGCCATGCGCATCTCGCCCCGCCTCAAGCTGGATGGACCGGGCGACGCCCTCCGCAAACGGGTGCACCGCCAAGCCGCCGTCGAGTTGGGGGTGCCGCCCTATCTCGCTTTCCGGGGGAAAGACCCGGCGCAATCCGGCTCCGGGATCCACGGGATCATCGAACGGATCGCCTCGGGCTCGGGGCAGACGATCGACGCCGACCTCGTCGACGAAAATGTGCGCAGGGACAAGGGGAGCCTTTACCGTTACGGCGACAGCCTCTACGGGCGGGATCTCACCCGGTCCTACCTTCAGGAGATCGAGCAGACCATCCAGGATTCCTACACCTGCAGTTTCCTTTCGGCCGCTGCAGGAAGCGCCGGGCAATGAGAATCTGCATCGCCCAGATCAATTACAGCTCGGAGAACATCCATCGCCACTACGAGCGCATCACCGGGATCATCGAAGCCCACCGTTCGTGCGATCTGATCGTCTTTCCGGAGCTGATCCTGCACGGGCACCCGTCCTTCGAGCGTCCGGAGGGGTTTCTCTACCGTAAGATGAAGGTCGTTTACAGCACGATTTCGAGAGACCTCTACCGGTTCGTCGAGCGCGCGGGCGCCCGTGTCATCATCGGGGAGTTGAAACGAAAAGGGGATGACTACTTCAACGTCGCCACCTACATCGACGGAGGGCGGATCGAAAGCTATGTCAAGAGCCATGTCCATTGGACGGAACATTTCGTCCCCGGGACGCGCTTGAAGGTTTTCGATTCGCCGTTTGGCGGCATCGGGGTCAATATCTGCTTCGATGCCGCCTTTTCGGAGGTATGGCGGGTGCTGGCGCTGAAGGGGGCATGGATCGTGGTCAATATCGCAGCGGTTCCAGGGACCTTTCCCGTGGAGAACATGTGGCGGCGCTTTACGGGTGCGGCGGTCTTCAACCAGATCTTCGTCGTTTACGCCAACCGCCCGGGCGGCTACTTCGGCGGCTACAGCGCCGTGTTCGGACCGCGCGGGGAGAGGTTGGCGAACGCCGGTGCGGACGAGGAGGTGTTCGAGGTGGAGATCGACCCCGCCCGGGTGATCGAGTGGCGGCGGGAGGAGGATATCTACGCCAACCGGCGGCCGCTCCTTTACCGCGACATCACCCACCGGCACAAAGCGTAGACTCCTTTCTTTCCGCTCTCCCTCTGCCTAATCGCTCTGCAGCTCCCCCAGGCCGGCGAAGAAATCGAGGGATTCGGGGTTCCTGAGCGCGTCCTTGTTGAGGACGGGCTGGCCCTGGATCGTCTTCTTGACCGCCAGTTCGACCTTTTTCATGTTGAGGGTGTACGGGATGTCCGGGACCGCCAGGATCTTGGCCGGGACGTGCCGCGGGGAGGCGTTGGTGCGGATGGTGCTGCGCAGCCGCGCCTTCAGATCGTCGTCGAGCATGCAACCCGGCGCGGTCTTCACGAAAAGGATCACCCGCACGTCGTTCTTCCAGTCCTGCCCCACCACGAGACTGTCTTCCACCTCCTTGAACTGCTCAACCTGCCGGTAGATCTCCGCCGTGCCGATGCGCACGCCTCCGGGGTTCAGGGTGGCGTCCGAGCGCCCGTAGATGACGACCCCGCCGCGGTCGTTGATTTCGATGAAGTCCCCGTGTCGCCAGACGTTCGGGTAGACGTCGAAGTAGGCCGCGTGGTACTTGGAGCCGTCGGGATCGTCCCAGAAGTAGATCGGCATGGACGGCCAGGGGGCGGTGCAGACGAGTTCGCCCTTTTGGTCGATGACGCTCCGGCCGTTGTCGTCGAAGGCCTCCACCTTCATGGCGAGGCCGCGGCATTGGAGCTCCCCGGCGTAGACCGGCCCCATGGGGTTCCCGAGGGCGAAGCAGCCGTTCAGGTCGGTGCCCCCGGCGATGGAGGCCAGTTGGAGGTCCTGTTTGATGTCGCGGTAGACGAACTCGAAGCCCTCGACCGGCAGCGGAGAGCCGGTGGAAAGCAGGGCCCGCAGGGGGCCGAGGTCGAAGGCGTGCCCGGGCTTGACGCCGGCGTTTTCGAGCGCCGCGAGGTACCCGGCGCTGGTTCCGAAGACGGTGATCTTCTCGTCCTGCGCGAGCTCCCACAAGGCGTCCGCCGCCGGGTGGAACGGGTTGCCGTCGAAGAGCACCAGCGTGGCCCCCAGGGCGAGCGAGCTCGTCAGCCAGTTCCACATCATCCAGCCGCAGGTAGTGAAGTAGAAGATGGTGTCCTCGCGCTTGAGGTCCGTGTGGAGCATCAGCTCCTTCAGGTGGTGCACCAGGATGCCGCCGGTGCTCTGCACCATGCACTTGGGGAGCCCGGTCGTCCCCGAGGAGTACATGATGTAGAGCGGGTGATCGAACGGCAACTGGGCGAACTCCATCTCCGGGGGCGGGGAGGCCTCCTTGAAATCGTCATAGAGGACGGCCCTGGGGACGGCGCCGATGTCCGGGCGGTCCTGGGTGTAGGGGACCACCACGACCTGCCGGGTCGAGGGGAGGTCCTCGAGGATCTCCGCCACGCGGGCGAGCGAGTCGAAGGTCTTGCCCTTGAAGGGATAGCCGTCGGCGGTGAAGAGGACCGTGGGTTTGATCTGGCCGAAGCGGTCGAGGACGCCTTTGATCCCGAAATCGGGTGAGCAGGAGGACCAGACGGCCCCGAGGCTGACGGCGGCCAGCATGGCGGCCGTGGTCTGGGGCATATTGGGCATGAACCCGACCACGCGGTCGCCCGGCGCGACGCCGACCCGCTTCAGGGCGGCGGCAAGGGCGGCGGTCTCTTCGTACAGCCTCCGGTAGGTCCAGCGGATGGTCTCGCGGCCTTCGCTCTTGAAAATCAGCGCCGTGCGGTCGTCGCGGTAGCGCAGGAGATTTTCGGCAAAGTTCAGCCGCGCCCCGGAGAACCATTTGGCGCCCGGCATTTTGGACAGGTCGTCGATCACCTCGCGGTAGGGTTCGGAGGCGATCACGCCGCTGAACTCCCAGAAGGCGGCCCAGAAGTCGGGGATGTTCTGGACGGACCAGGCATAGAGGCTAGGGTATTCGTCGAAGGTCTTCCCGAAGCGGCGGTTGACGTGCTGCATAAAACGGTACATATTGCTGGACTGGATGCGCTGCTCAGACGGTTCCCACAGAAGCTTCGCCATGATATGATCCTCTCTGCTCAAATGGTTGAAGGATAAAGACGACCGCGGCATCACCGCAGTGCGATCACCATCTGGGAAAGAAACCTTGCAGACCTCAAACCAGCCACGCCCCAGGCTTATCGTCAGCAACCGCCTCGAGGCGCTCGTGGAGCAGCTTGCCGCCGCCCTCGAAGCCCCGCTGTCATCGCCCATGGCCGCAGAGACGATCGTCGTCCAGAGCCAGGGCATGGCGCACTGGTTGTCTATGCAGCTTGCCCGGCGGCTCGGGGTCTGCGCCAACGTGCGCTTTCCGTTCCCGAACGCCTTGGTGGAGGAGCTTTTCCGAAAGGTGATGCCTGCGATCCCGGAATCCTCCCCCTTCGAACCGGGTGTCATGACCTGGAGGATTATGAAGGTTTTAGGCGGATTCGTCAACGCCCCCGGCGCCGATTCGCTGAAGGCGTACCTCGGGCGGGGCGACGATCCGCTCAAGGCGCTGCAGCTGGCGGACCGCATCGCGGACACCTTCGATCAGTATCTGCTCTTCCGCCCGGAGATGATGCTTGCGTGGGAGACGGGAGAGGATGCGCAGTGGCAGGCCGAGCTTTGGCGCCGGATCCGTGCGGATGCGCCGGCCGTGCATCGGGCCGCTCTCGCGAAACGGTTTTTTGAAGCGATCGATGCCCTCCCGGAACGGCCGCCGGGGTTTCCCGAGCGGATCGCGGTCTTCGGGATCTCGGCCCTGCCCCCCTTCCACCTGCACGTTTTGCGGGCGGCCGCGCGCTGGGCCGAACTGAACGTCTTCCTCCTCAACCCGTGCCGCGAATACTGGGGGGATATCGTGAGCGAGCGCGAGGCCGGGCGGCTCTCACGACGCTCGGCCCGGCCGGTGGAAGACCTGCACCTGGAGGGCGGCAACAGCCTCCTCGCCTCTATGGGCACCCTGGGGCGCGACTTCCTGGACCTCCTCCAGGAGCAGGACCTAAAGGAGACAGCCTGCTTCGGGCCGGAGGACCCGGCGACGCTTCTCGGCAGGGTTCAGGGCGATATCCTCGCTCTCCGGGAAGGTTCCGGAGAGGTGGATGCCGCCGGCCGGCCCGTCAAGCGGCAGGTGGCCGCAGAGGATGACTCCATCCGGATCCATGCCTGCCACGGGCCGCTCCGGGAGATGGAGGTGCTGCACGATGTCCTTCTGGATCTCTTCGAGCGCGACCCTGGGCTCGAACCCTCCGACGTCCTCGTCATGGCGCCGGATATCGAGTCCTACGCGCCTTACATCCGCGCCGTCTTCGAGCAGCCGGGCGAGGGGGCGTCGCCGAAGATCCCCTTCAGCATCGCGGATCAGGGCCTGCGGCGGGAGGGGAGGCTGGTGGAGCCCTTCCTCGCGATCCTGGCGCTTGCGGGCGGGCGATTCCCGGCCAGCGAGGTCCTGGAGGTCATCGAGTGTCCCGCGGTCCTGGCGGCTTTCGATCTCGAAGAAGGCGACCTCGGTCCGATCCGCCGCTGGGTCCGGGAGAGCGGCATCCGCTGGGGGATCGACGGGGAGAACCGCCGCGAAAAGGGGCTGCCGCCCTTCCCGGAAAACACCTGGCAATCCGGGCTGGACAGGCTCCTCCTGGGATACGCCATGCCGGGGCACGGCGAACTCCTCTTCGAGGGGATTCTCCCCTACGATGAACTGGAGGGGGCCGAGGCGGCGGTCCTCGGCAGCCTGGCCGAGTTTGTCGACCGCCTTTTCCGGCACGTGAGGGAACTCGTCCGCCCCCGCTCGCTCGAAGACTGGTCGCGGGACCTCGGGCTGCTCCTGGACGACCTTTTCAGTCCGGGCCCGGACGACGAGGCGGAGATGCTCGTTATCCGGGGGGCGCTCCAGCGCTTCTTGGCGGAGGCGGAGTGTGCCGGTTACGGGGATGCGGTCGATGTCCGCACCATCCGCTGGGTTCTGGCGCGCAGCTTCGGCCGTCAGGGCTTCGGCTACGGGTTCATGAACGGCGGGGTGACCTTCTGCGCCATGCTCCCTATGCGGAGCGTTCCCTTCAAGGTGATCTGCATGGCGGGCCTGAACCACGACGCCTTTCCCAGGTCGGTGCGTCCGCCGGGCTTCGACCTCATGGCCGCCCGGCCGCGGCGGGGGGACCGCTCCCGCCGCAACGACGACCGCTACCTTTTCCTCGAGACCCTGATCTCCGCCCGGCGGAACCTGATCCTGACCTACGTGGGGCGGAGCGCGCAGGACAACAGCCCCATCCCGCCGTCGGTACTGGTCATGGAACTGCTGGACTACCTGGAGACGCATTTCGAAGCATCGCCGGGGCAGCCGCCGCGCGGCCGCGAGCCGGCCCAGCCCGGAAAGAAGGAAGGGGCGGGGGCGGCCGGCATGACTGAAACCTGTCTCAATGTCCACCATCTGCAGGCCTTTCACCCCGAGTACTTCACGGGCGGCGCCAGACTTTTCAGCTACGGAGTGGTTCAGGCCGCGGCCGCCCGGAGGCTTCAGGGGGAGCGTCGCCCGCCTGGCCCCTTCATCGCCGGACCGCTCCCCGAGGAGGCCGGCGAGGAGGCGCGGGAGCTGACCATCGAGGACCTGAAATCCTTCGTCGTGAATCCGGCCCGGTTCCTTCTGCAGAGCAGGCTCCAACTGGTGCTGGAGGAGGCGGAGGGCCGGCTGGAGGACCGGGAGCTTTTCGAACTGGAAGGGCTCGAGCGCTACAACCTGCGGGTGGAACTTCTTTCGGCCCGTGAGGCCGGCAGGGATGCGGGACGCGTCTATGCGGCCGCCCGCGCGGCCGGCCGGCTTCCGCACGGGCCGATGGGAAGGGCCTTCTTCGACGCGGTCGACATGGAGGCGGAGGTCTTCTGGGAAAAGACCGCCCCCTATCTGGCTGACGGCCCTTCCTCCCCACTGGAAGTGGATCTTTCCCTCGGCGGCCTCAGGCTCACGGGGCGGCTTACAGCCGTTTACTCCGGGGGGCTCGTGCATTACCGGCCCGCCCGACTGAAGGCCCGCGACCGTCTCCGGCTGTGGATCGAACACCTGGCGGCGTTCAGCCTCGGTGAAGCGGGCCTGCCCGGGCGGAGCGTCCTGGCCGCGCTCGAAAAGAGCGGCAAGGCCCTGGCATGGGCCGGCCGGGCCTACACCCCACCCAAGGATGCGGCGGGTCTGCTGGCGAGGCTTTTGGTCTGTCACCGGCGCGGCCTGGAGCACCCTCTGCCGTTTTTCCCGGAATCGTCCATGGCCTTTGCCGAGGGGGTCTTGAAAAAGGGCGAGCGGCGCGAGGCGGCCCTCAAACGCGCCCGGCGGCAGTGGGAGGAGGACGCCTTTTCGAAGGGGGAGTGCACCGACCCCTATTTCGACCTGTGCTTCGGCGGAGGCGACCCCCTGGACAAGGCCTTTCAGGATCTGGCCCTGGACCTCTGCGGGCCGCTGCTCGAGCATGAGGAGAAGCTTTCATGAGCGCTGCACCCCTGTTCGATCTCGCGCACAGCCCCCTCGACGGCGTCAACCTGATCGAGGCGAGCGCCGGCACGGGGAAGACTTACGCGATCACGGGCCTCTTTCTCCGCCTGCTGCTCGAAAAGGGGCTCCCGGTGAGCGATATCCTGGTCGTGACCTTTACCGAGGCGGCCACGGCGGAGCTCAAAGACCGCATCCGGCGGCGGCTCCGTGAGGCTGAGGCGTGGCTTGCCGGGGAGGGGGGAGACGACCCGTTCCTCGAGGCGCTCTTTGCAGACGCCGCCCGCCCAGAGGATCTGCGCCGGCGCCTGCGCCTCGCGGTGACAGGCTTCGACGAGGCGGCGATCTTTACCATCCACGGATTCTGCCAGCGGATGCTGTATGAAAAGGCCTTCGAAAGCGGCGTCCTTTTCGACACGGAATTGAGACCCGACCTGACGACCCTCAACCGCGAGGGGGTCGAGGATTTCTGGCGGCGCCATTTCTACGCGGCCCACCCCTTCTTCGTGCAGTACCTCATCGAGGAGGGAGTGGAGGTAAAGACCTTCCTGGAACTGCTTCAAAAGCGCATGGTGCATCCGGGCCTCCGCATCCTTCCCGACGCACCGGAGGTGGAGGCCCGCTTCGCGGCGGCACTGGGGCGCGCCGAAGCGCTGAGGGCGCAGCTCGAGGAGCTCTGGAGGCGGGCCGAAGGGGATGTTCGCGAGATCCTCCAGACGGGCGACCGCCTGATGCGCAACCGGTACAACCCGGAGAAGGTCCCCGGCTGGTGCGCGGCGTTCGGCCGAAGCCTGGCCAAAGGCGTGAACGGTTTGCTGCGCTCGGAGGAGCTCCGGCGCTTCAGCGCCGAGACCATCCAGACGGCCCTCAAAAAGGGGAAGACCGCGCCCGATCACCCCTTCTTCGATCTGTGCGCGGAGGCGGAAACGGCGCGCCTGGAACTGAGGGAGACCTGCGAACAGATGCTGCTCGGCTTCAAGCGGCGCCTGTTCGACGAGGTCCCGCAGACGATCGCGGCGTTCAAACGGGAGCTGAACATCCAGTCGTTCGACGATCTTCTCCTCAGGGTTTACCACGCACTCCATTCGAGCGCCGGCCCGGCGCTCACCACAGGTGTGCGGGCCCGCTTCAAAGCCGCCCTGATCGACGAGTTCCAGGACACCGATCCGATCCAGTACGGGATCTTCGACGCCGTCTTCGGGGGAGGGAACGCCGTCCTCTTCCTCATCGGGGACCCGAAGCAGGCCATTTACGGCTTCCGGGGTGCGGATGTCTTCGCCTACATGCAGGCCGCCAGGGAGGCCGGGAGGCGCTACACCCTCGGCGAGAACTGGCGGAGCGAGCCCGATCTCGTCAGGGCCGTGAATACCTTCTTCGAGGCCTCGCCGGAGCCCTTTCTCTTTGAGGAGATTCCGTTTCAGCCGGTTGCGCCGGCGGCGGCGAAGGTGCACGAAGGGCTCAGGCTGGAGGCCCCGGAAGGGGAGCGGGCGCCTTTTCAGCTCTGGTTCATGGAGCCTCCCGGCGGCGGGTGGCAGTGGCCCAAGGGGGAGGGGAGGGAGGCCGTTCAGGAGGCGGTGACGGCCGGGATCGTCCGGCTGCTGCAGCTTGGAAGGGAAGGCCGGGCCGCGATCGGCAGCCGGTCGTTGCAGGAAAAGGACATCGCCGTGCTGGTGCGCCGCAATATCGAGGCGCGGCGGCTGCAGGAGCGGCTGCGCGAGGCCGGGGTCCAGAGCGTACTCTACAGCACCGGTAACCTCTTCGACGCCCCGGAGGCCCTCGAGATGGAGCGGATCCTCGCGGCCTGCCTCGAGCCTGAAAACGAACGGCTGCTGAAGGCCGCCCTCGTCACCCGGGCGCTGGGAGTGCGCGGCGACGAGCTCTATGCCCGCCGCGAGGACGAGGTCTGGTGGGAGGCGGTGCTCGGGCGCTTCCGGACCTTGCACGAGATCTGGCGTGGCCGCGGTCTTCTGACCATGTTCAGGCATCTCCTTTTGGAGGGCAGGGGGCTGGAGCGGCTTGCGGCGTTGCCGGACGGCGAGCGGCGCTGCACCAACTTTCTGCACCTGGCCGAGGTGCTGCACACAGCGGCCGTCGAAAGGCGGCGCAGCATGGAGGGGACCCTCAAGTGGCTTCGCGATCGGCGCGACTCCTCGACCCCCCGGCTGGAAGAGCACCAGCTGCGCCTCGAAAGCGACCGGGATGCGGTCACCCTGATTACGGTGCACCGCGCGAAGGGGCTCGAGTGGCCCGTGGTCTTCTGTCCGTTCATGTGGGACGGCACCCGTTCCCCGAAGGAGAAGGAGCCGATCCTCTTCCATGACACGGGGCGCGGCGGGGGCCTGACCCTGGACCTCGGCAGCGATGCCTGGAAGGAGAACCGCCTGCTGGCCGAACGGGAGGATCTCGCGGAGGGATGCCGGCTGCTCTACGTGGCGCTTACGCGCGCGCGCAACCGCTGCACCTTTGTCTGGGGGCGGTTCAAAGACGGGGACAGATCTGCGCCGGCCTACATTCTTCACAACGCGGGCCTGCCCGGTGAGGACCGAAAGGACGCAAAGGCGAAGGCGGACCCGCCGCCCGAAGACGGCGAGGCCGACAGCTTCCGGGAGGCGCTCGAGGCGCTCACGGGCAGGGCCGGCGGCGCGATCCATCTGGATGACCATCCACCCGCACAGGCGGGCGAGTTGCCGCCGCCGGCCGGGGCCGCTCCCGCGGAGGCTGCTGCACGCCGGGTCAGCAGGCGGGTGGAGCGCGCGTGGGCGCTCACGAGCTTTTCCTCCCTCACGGCGATGTTCGATGAAGGGGAAGGGGGTGCCCGCGACGTCGATTCATCCGCGGAGGGCGGGCCCGATGATATTCCTGCAGAGCCCGAAGAGGCGGGCCCGCCCGAGGGCGGTTTCGCCTTCCCGCGGGGGGCGAGGGCCGGCACCTGCCTGCACGCCGTGATGGAGCACCTGGATTTTTCGCCGGCGGCGAGGGATACGCTCGGTCCGCTCGTCCGGGAACAGCTCGCCCTCCATGGCTTCGAACCCGTATGGGAAGAGCCGGTTGCGGCGATGATCCAGCGCGTCCTCGAGGTGCCGTTGGAAGACGGGGAAGCGCCCTTTACCCTTTCGGAGGTCGGGCGGGCGGAGCGGCTGAACGAACTGGGTTTCTATTTTCCGCTCAAACCGGTGAGCCCCCAGCTCCTCCGCACCGTCTTTGCCCGCCACGGGGCGCGGATGCCGTCGAGCCGCTTTCCGGAGGCCCTCGGCCGCCTGACTTTCGCCCCGGTGCAGGGCTTCATGCGGGGGTTCATCGACCTCGTCTTCAAGCGCGCCGGCCGCTACTACCTCGTCGACTGGAAGTCGAACTTCCTGGGCGCCCGGGTGGAAGACTACGGCCCCGACCGGATGCTGCGGGAGATGGAGTCGTCCTTCTACATCCTCCAGTATCACCTCTACGCGGTGGCGCTGAACCGCTATCTCGCGCTGCGCCTGCCCGGCTACCGCTACGAGGCCCATTTCGGCGGGGTCTATTACGTCTTCATGCGTGGTGTGGATCCTTCCCGCGGCGGCCGCTACGGGGTCTTTCGGGACAAACTGTCTTTTGAACTGATCGAAGACCTGACCGTGAACCTGTTGGCAGGTGAACCATGACGGCGCGAGAAAGCTCTTTCTTGATTTCGGACCGGATCGACGACCGCGGCTTGAGCCGCCTCGACCTCCACTTCGCTCGGTTGATGGAGCGGCTGGCGGGTGCGCCCAACCCCACACTCGCCGCCGCCGCGGCGCTGGCAAGCCGCGCCACGCGCGAAGGGCATGTCTGCCTGGACCTGCAGCGGCTGCGGGCGGCGGGGCCGGACCCCTTCTCCGAAGCGGGACGGATTCCTGGTTTTGGCTCCCTGGCGGAGGTCGGGGAGCGGCCGGAGCGTCTGCTCGCCGCTGCGGTAGTCGGGCGGGCCGGCGACCGGCGCCCCATGATCCTGGACGAGGCCGGCCGGCTTTACCTGTACCGCTACTGGGCCTATGAAAACGATCTCGTTCAGTGGATCCGCAAACGCTCGGAGAGGATGATAGAACCCGCCGATACGGGTGCGGTCCGCACAATCCTGAAACGGCTTTTCCCGGGTGAGGGCTGCGCCCCCGACTGGCAGCAGGCCGCGGCCCTGACCGCCCTCCTGAAGCCGTTCTGCATCATCTCCGGGGGGCCCGGGACCGGGAAGACCACGACCGTTGCCCGCATCCTGGCCCTCCTGCTCGAACTCGGACCCCCGGAGGGGCTGCGGATCCGCCTGGCGGCCCCGACGGGCAAGGCCGCGGCGCGCCTCCAGGAGTCGATCGGTGCGGTCTGCGCCGGGCTCGGGCTCGACCCCGCCGTCCGCGAGCGGATCCCGGGAGATGTCTTCACGGTGCACCGCCTGCTCGGGAGCATTGCCGGGTCGCCCTACTTCAGGCACAACGCGGCCCATCCGCTGGCCGCCGACGTGGTGGTGGTGGACGAGGCCTCCATGCTCGACCTGGCCCTCATGAGCAAGCTGACGGCTGCCCTGCCCGAAGAGGCCCGTTTGATCCTCCTCGGCGACAAGGACCAACTCGCCTCGGTCGAGGCCGGTGCGGTCCTCGGCGACATCTGCGATCAGGGCCGCGGGAAGGCGTTTTCCCCCGCCTTCGGGGCGCTGTTCGAAAAGACGCTGGACTTTCCACCGGCCGCGGGCGAAAATAACGGGCCTCTGTGCGATTGCATCATCGAACTCCAGAAGAACTACCGCTTCGACGAGCGCAGCGGCATCGGGGCCGTAAGTACGGCGGTGAAGGAGGGTGCGGGTGGACGGGCCCTGGCCTGCTTCAACCGTTCTCCGGAGCTTGTCCGGCGGCCTGCGCCCCCGGCTGCCCGGCTGATGGAGGCCTTGAAGGAGGCGGTGTTGAGCGGCTACGGCCCCTGCCTCGAAGACCTCTCCGAGGGGGGCCTCTTCGAGCGCTTCGACCGGTTCCGCATCCTGAGTCCGGTGCGCGAGGGTCCTTACGGGGTCGTCCATCTGAACCGGGTCGTTCGTTCGATCCTGGAGCGGGCGGGGTGGGCGGCGCCGGGCGGGGTCTGGTACCCCGGGCGGCCGGTGATGGTGACCCGCAACGACTACCGCCTCAGGCTGTTCAACGGGGACGTGGGGATTACGGTTCCGGACGCGGAGGCGGAAGGCGGCCTCCGCGTGATCTTCCCGGGGGCGCAAGGTGCGGTCAGGCGCTTTCACCCGCTGCGCCTCCCGGCGCACGAGACGGTTTACGCCATGACGGTCCACAAGGCCCAGGGATCCGAATTCGACGAGGTGCTGCTCGTCCTGCCCGACCGGGACAATCCCCTGATGACGCGAGAGTTGATCTACACCGCCCTCACCCGGGCGAGGCGCAGGGTGGCGGTGTTGGGGGACGAGGCCCTGTTTGCGGCCGCCGCCGGCCGCAGGATCGAACGCTCGAGCGGGCTCAGGGACGCCCTCTGGGGTGCGGGAGCCAGTCCGCAAGGGCATGACTGAGCACGCGCAGCGTGTGAAGAAACTGGGACCCATCCCGCAGGGGTGGGACTGAGCACGCGTAGCGTGTGAAGAAATATCCTCATTTCCGGATGGAAACCTGAGGCTTAACGGGAAATCCCTGTCGGATGGACACTCGATAGGGTTGAAGAAGAAACGACGCGTTCTTTTGTTGCAGCGTATGGATGAGCCATTCATTTCTTGCGTCAAATCAATAAGGAGTCGTTTGCGTTTTTGTGCCGTTATGAATGGTTTTATATAAAATGCCGTTTCTATGTGTTTTGAGTGCAGAGCTACAGGTTTGGACAGAGAACTAACCATTCTTTCGAGGAGGAGAAACACGATGCAGGTTCCGCAATACGTGACGGTTGACGAGGTGCAGAAGGTCTGCAGGGAATTGAAGTTGAGCGACTGGACGGCCAAGAAGGTGCCGGAGGTGTCTCTGGACGAGGCGAAAGTCATTCTGCAAGGGGTCAATGTGGAAAATATGCCGATCGACCTCGGGGAGTTCCGGGACGGTCTGCAGGTGGAGCTGGAGCACGGCATGCAGTTTGCCGATGCGAACGTGACGAACAACCACCCCGTGTTGACCGGTTTGATCGTCCTGGCGCACCTGAAGGAGTCCCTCGACTACTACAAGCTGCTCGAAGTGGCCGAGCTCGAGGGCGACCTGGTGAAGGCCGTGGCTGCCGGGAATCTGGAAAAGGTGCAAAAGTACTACAAAAGGCTTGCCGAGGCCCGCATCGCCCTCAGCGAAGCGGAGCTGAAGCGCCTCGGCTGAGGTCCGCAGGCCACCCGTACACGAGCTGCAGCGGGATTTGCGGTGACCTGGACGATAGGCTTCGATCCGCTGCGGTTTTCCGCCCGCCGGAGACTGTGGGGCAGGGTCTTTCACGCCTGTCAAGGCTTGCCGCAGGAGACGAATTTCAACGCCCCGGCCGGAGAGGCTTTCGAGGCCTGGTCTGAGGCCTCGCGCCCCGGCCGGGTTCTGTCTTCAATACGCGCCTTTCAGGGCTCCGGAGCATTTTCCCCTGCGCTGTGCAGGCGGATGGCGCTTACGGGGCAGGCCGCGGCGCAGGCCGGCTCCTCCCCGCATGCAAGCGCCGTTCTCTCCAGATCTCCAAAAAAGCTGATGACGGTCTCGAACCCGCGCTTGGCAAAGGTCAGAAGCGGCTGCCCCGTCTTGCGCCTGCAGGCATCGAGGCATTTGCCGCAGAGGATGCAGCGGTTCGGGTAGTAATCGAGCAGAGGATGCTCGCGAATGACCGGGGGGGAGCTGAGGATCTTGTCGAGCTTCTTGGACTTGAGACTTACCTTCAGGAAGCGGGCGATGTCCTGAAGCGGGCAGTGCTTGTTGGAGGGGCAGTGTCCGCAGTCCACGTCGTGGACCGAGAGCAGGAACTGCAGCCCGGCCCGCTGCAGACGACGGACGCGCTCGGTGCCGGTCCGGACCCGCATGCCGTCGCGCACGGTTTCTGTGCAGGATGTGACCGGGCGCCCCATGCCCTCGATCTCCACGAAGCACATCCGGCACGAGGCCCGGGGCCGGCTATGCCCCGGGATGTGGCAGAGGTTCGGGATGAAGACCCCGTTGTCGAGGCAGGCCTCGAGAAGGTTGGCGCCCTCTTCAGCCTGGATTTCCGTATCGTCTACAATGATCGTCACCATGGTTGCAGCCTGTTTTAGTCCTTTCGGAGACCGCCTGAACGGGTGCGGTCCGTTTTCCTGGCGAGGCGCCTCGGAGTCGGCTCCAAAGCGGTAAATATCCTGCTTTGCGTCATGCTTCCTGCGCTGTGTCGGCGCGGCGGAGCGGGCGGCCGGCCGATTGGAGAACGGGCTCGTAAAGAAGCCCGGCAAAAAAAACGGCGGGCCCGTTCAGGCGCTGCAGGCGCGGCGCTCCGCAGCTCGGGGCCCCGGAAACGATGCCGGAGTTCGGCTTTGTGCTGCCCCGGCCGGTCTGGGAGCGGCCGCTTTTCGATGTGCTGACTGCGTCAACTGTAGAACAATCAGCCCTCCGCCGCCTTCGCCGGCCGCTCGATGATCGGGGCCTTTTCGGGCGGCGAGACCTTGCAGACCGCGCTGTACTCGGGCGGGCAGGCCACCATGCATTCCCCGCATTTGACGCAGAGGCTCTGATCGATGCCTTTTTTCCGGTTCAGCGTGGTGAAGATCGCCTCCACCGGGCAGCTGCCCACGCAGGCGTCGCAGCCGCGCGCGCATTTGTCCAGATCGATGTAGAACGCGGTCAACGCCCGGCAGACCATGGCCGGGCAGCGCTTTTCATAGACGTGCGCCTCGTACTCCTCCCTGAAATACCGCAGGGAGGTGAGGATCGGGTTCGGGGCCGTCCGGCCGAGGGCGCAGAGCGAGCCGCCCTGGATGTCGCGGCTGAGCTCGTCGAGCAGGTCCAGGTCGCCCTCGCGGGCCTCCCCTTTGGTGATGCGCTCCAGGATGTCCAGGAGATGGCGTGTCCCGATGCGGCAGAAGGTGCACTTGCCGCAGGACTCCTTCTGGGTGAAGTCCAGGAAGTAGCGGGCGACGTCGACCATGCAGGTGTCTTCGTCCATGACCACCATGCCCCCGGAGCCCATCATGGCCCCCGCCTGCGAGAGCGAATCGAAGTCGATGGGCGTGTCCAGAAACTCCGCCGGGAGGCAGCCGCCCGACGGGCCGCCGATCTGCACGGCCTTGAAGCGCTTTTTCTTCGGGATCCCCCCGCAGACCTCGAAGATGAGGGAGCGGAGCGTGACCCCCATCGGGATCTCGACGAGCCCCGGGTGGGTGACGTTCCCCACGACGGAGAAGATCGCCGTGCCCGGGCTCTTCCCGGTGCCGATGGTGCGGTACCACTCCGCACCGCCCTGCAGGATCCGGGGAATGGAGGCGAGGGTCTTCACGTTGTTGATGACGGTCGGCAGCCCCCACAGGCCCTTTTCGACCGGGTAGGGCGGACGGTGCTGCGGCATCCCGCGGCGGCCTTCGATCGATTGGATCAGGGCGGTCTCCTCGCCGCAGACGAAGGCCCCCGAGCCCTGAAAGACCGAGACGTCCAGGTCGACGCCGGACCCCAGGATGTCCTTCCCGAGCAGGCGCCATCTGACGGCCTGCTCGATCGCCCGTGTGACGGTCTTGACCGCGAGCGGGTATTCCGCGCGCACGTAGACGACCGCTTCCTTCGCCCCCACCGCATAGGCGCAGAGGGCGAGCCCCTCGAGCACCTGGTGGGGGTTGCTCTCGAGGATCGTCCGGTCCATGTAGGCGCCGGGATCGCCCTCATCGGCGTTGCAGATGACCGTTTTGCCCGCGCTTTCGGCCCCGGCGGCCAGGGCCCATTTCCGCCCCGTGGGGAAGCCCGCGCCGCCGCGGCCCCGCAGGCCGGCATCGCTCACTTCGGCGACGACCCCCTGCGGCTGGCCCTGCAGCGCCTTGGCAAGCGCTGCATAACCGCCCCGTGCGATGTAGGCCTCGATGCGCTCCGGGTCGATGTCGCCGCACAGATCCAGGACGACGCGCTCCTCCCGGTTGAAGCGCGGGAAGTCGCCCACCGCCGGGATCATGTCGTTCGCTTCCATGGCCCCGAGCATGTACTCGAAGAGCGGGTCGCCGTCCTCGAGGAAGGATCTCACGAGCATCCGGGCTTTGCCCGGCGTGACCTGGTGGTAGAGGATCGGGGGAAAGCCCGGGTTGTGCACGATGACGACCGGCTCGGCATAGCAGTGGCCGATGCAGCCGACGCTCTTGATGCGGGCCTCGATACCCCGTTCCTGGAGCGCCTCTTCGAATCCCTTTTTGGTTTCGAGGGCGCCGGCCGCCAGACCGCAGGTCGCCATGCCGATCACGATCGTGGGAAGGGCGGTTTCGGACTCCGCTGCGATCTGCGCCTCGGCTTTTTCCCGCATGGCCGTGAAAAGCGTATCAATCTGTTCCCTGTCGCTCACCCGATGCTTCCTTTCGTCGCTCGCGTTCTGCCTTTTCCTTGGCCAACTGGAATCCCAGGACCAACCCCTCCACCTTGCTCGGGGCCACATGACCGTGGACGGTCTCGTTGACGAGCGCCACGGGGGCCAGTGCACAGCACCCGACGCAGGCGACCCGCTCGATGCTGAACTCCCGGTCGAGGGTTGTTTCACCGTCCTTGATGCCCAGTTTACGTTCGAAGTTCTCGAGGATGATATCCCCGCCCTTCACGTGGCAGGCGGTTCCAAGGCACACTTTGATCTGGTTGCGGCCCGGCGGATTGAACCGGAACTGGTTGTAGAAGGTCGCCACCCCGTAAACCTCGCAGGGGGAAAGCTCCAGGTGCCCGGCCACGAGCCGGATCGCGTCCTCTGAGAGGTACTTGTGGCGCTGCTGGATCGTTTGGAGCAGTGGAATGAGATGCCGGCGTTCTTTGGAATACCCAGCGAGGAAGGAGGTGATGTCCTCGACCATCAACCTTTCCTCGGCCTCGATCGTATCAGCCATGGATCTGCCTCTTGAGTGCGGCGAAGGGCGCCTGGGATTGCGTGTCCTTCGGAATGGATTTTCCGGTATAAAGCCGTCTCCAATCGGGGAATGAGGAATTTTTCTTCACACGCTTCGCGTGCCCAGTCCCATCTCTGCGGGGCGGGTCCCGGTATCTTCACACGCTTCGCGTGCCCAGTCCCGCTCATGCGGGCCGGTTCGCGGTCTCTTCACACCATGGGAGTGCCAAGTCCGGGCGCTTCGCGGCAGGTCCCGGTTTTTCCAGCATCGAGGAAAGCAAGCTTTTGCGGGGAGGCAACCTGTAGTGCATCTCCCCGCAAAAGCAAACGGGCAGATCGACACCGGGATTGGCACAAAAGACCGTTTCCGGATGGAGACTCCTTAGATCTTTTCCATTGCGCCATAGGCCGAGCGGATCCTGTCCCGGAGGATGACGCAGAGCTTTTCGAGCAGGTCGAAGCCGAGTTCGCGTTTGTCGACCATCATCCGGCGCAGGTCTTTGCCGTTCATAACCAGGACCCGGGTCGGCTTCTGGCAGACGGCGCTGGCCATGAGGTTGTGGGGCTGGTCGAGCAGCGTCGACCAGCAGCCGAAGACCCGGCCCGAGCCGAGAAGACCGATGGCGACATGGCCCTTCTGGTGCCCGAGGTCCACCGACCGCTGCAGCAGAACATGGCCATCGAGCACGATATACAGGTGTTGACCCAGGTCGCCCTGCCGGAAGACGGGCTCTCCTGCCCGGAACGGTTTGACTTCGCACAGGGTCGCCAGTTGACGGATGTCCTCCGCGGCGAGATCACAGAACAACTCGCAGTTGGACAGGGCTTCTTCGATTTCCTGACGGTTCATGGTCGCCCTCCTTTGAAATCCTGTGGGCGTTGCAGGGCGGGCACCCCGCCGAGAGGGGCCCGCTGAAACAAAAGATGACGCATCCCGGAGAGTTTCCGGACCGGAAACGGAAAAGCCGCTTCACCGCCTGGTGCCGCTTCGTCCCCGCGGACCGAAGGTGGCCGCGGGCAGCAGGAAGCCGGCTGAGGGTGCGCGGGACAGACAGGCCACGACTGCACACGCCGGCCTGCTGCCCGCTCCGGCGGGTGCGCCCATGGGTCGTTTACGGGCAAAACCTGGCTTATTTATAGCACGATTGCGTGAAATGTGAAGGGAAAACGCCGGCGGAACCGTCGAAACGATCCGGGCCGCGGGGGCTTTTATTCTTTTCTGGGTGATAGCGCTTTTCAGGATCTTGTGCTATAAAGCGGGTCGGACGAACCGATGCGGGATGGGCGGGTGATTGGACCGGCCGGCGGCAGAGGGCTCTTTTGCGGCCGATTTTTTAGGATGGAGCGTGATGTGCGCCGGGCTTCGGAGCCCCGGGCGTTTTGTGGCTGGAGGCTTTCGATGGGTTTGGATCCGCGCGGCAGAAGAAAAACGGCCTCCCGGAACGAGCGGGCGGGCCAGCCGAACCGTGAACCGCTCGTGCTCGCAGCGGTCACGCTCGGGGCGCTGATCGTTTCGGGTATTCGCCCATTTGACTGGGGGACCTGGATCCTCGAGGTGCTCCCGGTCCTTCTCGGCGGGGCGATTCTGATCGCCACCTATGATTCGTTCAGGTTGAGTACGTTTGTCTACCGCCTGTTGACGCTGCATGCGCTGATCCTGATTCTCGGCGGCCATTATACGTATGCGAGGGTTCCATTGGGGTTCTGGGTCCAGGACCTTTTGGAATTGAGCCGCAATCATTACGATCGGCTGGGGCACTTTGCCCAGGGATTCATCCCGGCCATCCTGACGCGGGAGGTCCTCCTTCGCCGCTCGCCATTGAGGCCCGGGAAATGGCTGTTTTTTTTGACATGGTGTGTCTGCCTCGCGTTCAGCGCCTTCTATGAGCTTCTGGAGTGGTGGGCCGCGTTGGCGTTCGGTCAGGGTGCAGAGGCGTTTTTGGGAACGCAGGGAGACGTGTGGGATACCCAGTGGGATATGTTTCTGGCCTTGCTGGGTGCTCTGGCGGCCCTGGCAGGGCTTTCCGGCGCGCACGACCGCGCCCTCCGGAGGATGGGGGCCTTGCCGGCTGCGGGCGGTGCAGCGGCCGCTGCAGGCGCTCCCTGAACTACGCGACATCGGACAGGCGCAGCCGGCTGTTCTTCAACAGCTTGCCGAGCCCCGGCTGCGGGAGGATCATCAACGGGTGCGAGTACCATGACTGAAAGAGTGGAAGCCAGGATCGGGATGGTCAACTTCATCAATACGGCTCCCATCTACGATGTCTGGCAGCGGACCGTCCACCGGGCCGAGTGGCTCATCACGGAGGCGGCGCCTGCGACGCTCAATCGTCTGCTGAGTGGTGGGCAATTGGACGTCGCTTTCGTTTCCTCCCACGAATACGCCGTTCGTCCAGAGTTCTACAAGGTCCTGCCGGGCCTTTCCATCAGTTCGACGGGGCCCGTCGGCAGCGTGTTCCTCTTTGCGGACGTTCTGCCCGGGGAACTGGACGGGCGGTTGGTCTACCTGAGTTCCAAAAGCCAGACCTCTGCGGCCCTCGTCAAGGTGATCCTGGAGGAGTTCCATGGGGTTCATCCGCGCTACCGGACCGGTGACATTCTGGATCTGAGGGGTGAACGGGAACCGGTGGCGGGCGTGATGGCGATTGGTGACGAGGCCTTGCAGCTGGCCGAGGGCGGTACGTCGGGGGTGCGGATCGACCTGGGTGAGGAATGGTACCGGAGAACGGGCCTGCCTTTCGTATTCGCCCTCTGGGTGGTTCGTGAGTCCTTCAGTGCGGAGCACCCGGAGTGCGTGTCGGAGATCCGCTCGGAACTGATGCGCTGCGCGGCGAAGGGCAGGGAGGAACTGGAGGAGATCAGCCGGAGGGTCGCCCCGCGCATCCCCATGTCCTCGGCAGCTTGCCGCCGCTACCTCCAGAAGATCGAATACGATCTGGAAGAGGAGAAGCGGCGGGCGCTCGATTTATTCTTCCATTATCTGATCGAACGCGGCGAGGGGCGGCCCGAGGCCCTTCCCGTGAAGTATTTCGAGGTTGATTGACCGCGTTTGCCATGCAGCCGCAGGCAGCCATGCATTCGAAGAAGCTCGAGGAGGAAGGTCGTGACACTCACCAAATCCGATTTGACAGGGAAGCTGGCGGAGCGGGGATTTACCCGGAAAAAGGCGGCCGTTTTCGTTGACCGTGTGCTTGAGATCGTCAAGTCTACCCTGGCTAAAGGTGAAGACCTCCTGATCTCCGGCTTCGGCAAGTTCGAGGTGAGAGACAAGGGGCCGCGCAAGGGCCGGAATCCGGCGACCGGAAATGGAATCGAGCTGGAGGCCCGGCGGGTCGTGGTCTTCAGATCTTCGCCGCGTCTCAGGGAAAAGATCAATGGCGACGGCGGAAAGGGCGGTGGACGGCAGGCCGCTGAACAGATCGTTCCAGAGGTCGTCTATGTATGCGATGTCTGCGGAGAGCGGCACTGCATCTGCCGAAAGGAGCGCTGACCCTGCCCAGCAGGGGAGGGCGGCTCGGGCTGGTTTTGATCGGATTCGGAGGGGCCCTCGGGATCCGGTTTTCTGAAACCCGTTTGGTCTATTCGATTTGGAGGCAGACAGCATGGCGGAAAGTCCGGCTTCGATCCAGCCTCTCCAGGCGGAGGTCCTCTCCGTCAAGGGGCATTGCAGTGCGGGGCACAGGCAGGGAGACCGTTTTTCGATAGGCTGCTATGACAGCGGCGGCTTGTGCGGCTTTTTCTACCACGATATCTTCCCTACCTTGAGTGTCATGCAGTTCGGGGGTCGTTATCCCTGGGCATCGGGGGATGAAATGGTGGTGGAATGCCCCGACAGGGAAAACGCCGTGACCTTGCGGATTGTTCGAGGGTGAGAACGGCTTTTGCGGCTGGGTCCCGTCCTTATTGAAGCGCCGGTTCTCCGGAGCTGAAAACCTTACCTTGGCCTGGTCCACCGGAGCGACCGGCCGGCGCCCTGAACGCGCGCGCCTTTGAGCCTCTGCCGGGCAGGGAGGGGGATGCCTTCGATGCAACGGGATGAAGACGCAGGGCGCGGTGCAGAAGAGGTTCCGGAGACTATCCGGCAGAGGATGATCGACCTTCTCTGCGCGGGCGAAATGACTGCGATCGAGATTTCGCAGGAGCTTCACATCGCCGAAAAGGAGGTCTACGCCCACCTGCCGCATGTCGCCAGAAGCGTGGGACGCCTGGGAAAGAGACTCGTCATTCGGGCGTTCCGGTGCCTCAAGTGCGGGTATGTGTTCAAGGACAGACAGCGTTTTACACGCCCCGGCCGCTGCCCCCGCTGCAAGGGGACGCATCTCGAAAGACCCCTCTATGTTGTCGAGTGAATACGCCGAGGCCCGGGAAGGGGCGGGATCGAACAAGGTTTGCTGCGCGCGGCTCCGCCCCCCACGCAGCGCGGCATGTTGCCTATGATGAGGGCGTCCGGAAAGGGGTTGGTCACGCGGCGGTGCATTGAAGAGCGGCTCGAGGCGGCGAATCGAAGGGGGCGGCTTTTTCCTGGAGGGCTCACCAAAGACCTCACCACGTCCGCTGTGCTGTTCACATTGGGGCCGGCCCCGTCCGGGGCCTTCCGAGGCGATCCCAGCCTCATCCTGAACAAACGGTCACAGCGGGTCAGACAGCCCGGGGACCTTTGCTTCCCCGGCGGAAGGACTGCTCCGCGCCTGGACTGCTGGCTTTCGAAGGTGCTGCAGCTGCCGTTCTCACCCCTCACGCGCTGGCCTGGCTGGCCGGTCTGGCGCCGGGAGCGGCCGCGCGAGGCGCGCCGCCTCGCACTGCTTTTGGCCACGGGCCTGAGGGAAAGCTTCGAAGAAATGCGCCTGAACCCGTTTGGGGTGTCATTTTTGGGCCCGCTGCCTTCGCACTCGCTCGAGATCTTTCAGCGGGTCATATACCCGATGGTCGCGTGGGTCGGTTGGCAGAAGCGCTTCCAGCCCAATTGGGAGGTGGAAAAGGTGGTGTGCATTCCCCTTCGACACCTGCTCCAAAGCAGCCGCTACGCTTCTTACCGTGTCGAGATGCAGGGGCTCGAGGCCGCCCGGCCCGGAAAGCTCGTGGAGGATTTTCCCTGCTTCGTTCATCAGGACGGCGGGCAAAGGGAGCTTCTCTGGGGTGCAACCTATCGCATCGTCATGCTTTTTCTCAAGGTGGTGTTCGATTATTCTCCGCCCCCAGAGCGGGTTCTCCCGGTCATCCACGGTGTATTGAAAGGTTCGTACTTTACGGCCCTGCCTTCGCAGGGGTAGGCGCATCAGATGCTTCGGTTCCCTGCTCCAGGGTTTATCCAGGCCTCTGCGCCCCGATCCATCGAGAATGGCCGCTTTTCCTCGGCGCCCTTTGCTACGATCGTGGAACGGCAGGATCGAAGCCGGAGGCGCCGCCGGCAGGGGCTCTGTCGGCCTGGGCGTATGCAGAGGAAAGAGTCGAACGGTGTGCGCCCGAAGAAATCGATCGATGTTGACGGTCGTCTGCAACCTGGCAGCGTTATAACGTCCAAGCCCGGACCGGTTTTCCGATGGCGGGAGGGCACGGGCGAAGGGCTCGATTTGAAGAGGATCTAAGTTTTTCTTGAACGACTGGACGGATTGAAAGGAGAGAGGCGATGAGGGGATTCAAAGTTGTCGTGGTGATGTTGTGCGTTATGGTGTCGGGTGCCTGCGCGCAGTTCAATCAGGGAACGGCCGCTGTTCCGGTGGTGGCGTCGCATCTGGACCGGATCGCCGCACGCGGGGAACTGGTGGTGGGGATGTCCGGGAACCAGCCCCCGTTGAATTTCATCAGCAAGAGCGGTGAGTTGATGGGGCTCGAAGTGGATCTTGCGAAGCAGATGGCGGACGCCATGGGTGTCAATCTGCGCACCCAGAGCATGGCGTTTGCGGATCTGCTCCCTGCGCTCGAATCCGGCAGGGTGGATCTGGTGCTCTCCGGTATGACCATCACTCCGGCGCGCAACATGAAGAGCATGTTCGTCGGGCCTTACTTCCTTTCGGGAAAGGCGATCCTCACCCGGGAGCAGACCTTGGCCGACATCAGGAATCCGTCCGAAATGAACCGTCCGAATTTGAAAATCGTTGCTTTGAGGGGCTCTACGAGCCAGGCGCTCGTCGAGGATGAGATCCCCGATGCGAAGCTCTCGCTCGCCCAGGATTACGACGAGGCGATCCAACAGCTCATCAGGAACGAAGCCGACATCTTCATCGCCGATTATCCGATCTGCATCATCTCGGTCTTCCGCTATCCCGACGAAGGGCTCATCTCGCTGATCACGCCGATGACCTTCGAACCTTTGGGGATCGGACTTCCGGCCGGCGATCCGCTTTATGCGAACTGGGTGGAAAATTTTCTGATGCTGCTGGACGGGAGCGGTGAATTGGAGGAACTCACGAACCATTGGTTCGGAGAGTCGTCCTGGCTGGAAGACCTTCCCTGAGCGCCTTGACCGGCCGTTAGAAAGCGCCCCTCTGCTGCGTAGCGGCCATCCGGTTGCGCTGCGGCGCACCTGGAGGGGCGCCTCTTTCGACGAAGTTTCGCCAGCCTTGCACCCCGCCGCTTTCTGACGGCCTACACTTGGGTTTTTCAACCCGTTGTTAAAGACTATCCTTCTCTTTCCCTGCCCGATGGCCATTCCTTTGCAGATACCGTGGATATGGTTCTCCGCCCCTTCCGGCCCGAGGATCGTTCCTCCGCACTCTCTACGACCGGCAGTGTCATCGCTTTTTTTTACAGCCTGAAAAAAGGTCTGACAGGCCAACCCGGCCGCGCGTCCCGAGGAAGCGCACCCGCCGCGAAAACGGCTGTCCTGACGGGCTTGGCCGCGCCGCTCAGTCGGCGCGGGGCGGCCTTTACCCCCTGGCACGCTAATTGAATCGACCGGGTAGGGCCTTCCAGATGGTCGTTGCCGGGCCGGAAGACCTTTGTCCTCAGAGCGGCGCTATCCGTGGAGAAGGCGCCTCCCGCTGGATGCCCTGTCGTTTCGCACGGGCCGTTTTCCCCCGCGTTTGCAGGGGAGACGAACCGCAGGCCGGAACCCTGGACATCCGAAGAGAGCTGCAAAGGATGCGGAGGTGTTTTTCTTCAGGCGGGAAACCCGTGCGCCGGTTGCTTCAATGCCGATACAGGAGGGATGCGGAGTATATCGCTATCGCGCTGACGGGAATTCATGGATCGTACGGAAGCTTTTCGCCATTTCGAGTCCTAAGAGGCTTCCATCCGGAAATGCATTTTTGCTCATCTCGGCGTCAATCTGCCCGTTTGCTTGTTCGGCGACCTGGAGGCCGCTTGCTCGCAACGGTCTGATTTCCTTGATATGGGCAAAAAACCCTCAATTCCGGATTGGAAATTGGTTGGTACCGGGGAATCATTTCCGCAGATGGACACTCAAAGGTCATTTCCGGGGTCGCGCCGCAGGCGGTCTTCGGGCTCTCCGCGTGGGCGGTCTGAAACCCCTGCGGACAGGAGGAGGAATCTATGACGGAAGATAAAAAGAAGCCTTCGGGCTACGATAAATTCATCAATTGGAAACTGTTCAGTTTGCCTTTGGGGCTGCTGTTGATCATGTTGATCATTCCAACCCCGAAGAGCATGCTGGACGTCGGCGTCGAGTACGCGTTCGGGCCTAAGTATGTGGAGGAGCTGTTCGCCGGGGAGCTTTTCAACCAGAAGCCGGCCGACCTCGAGCAGTGGCAGATCCAGATGGTCCGGATGATGGAGACGAATCTGCAGAAGTCGTCCTTCAGCCAAAAGTCCTTTCTCAGTCGGACAGAGAAGTGGTGCAGAGAGAACGGGGTCTCCACCACGAAGACCCATTTCGATCAGGTCATGCAATTCGCCTCCCAGATAAGCCCGGAGGCGTTCCGCGCCCTTATGGATCGCGGCTACAAGCTGAGGACCGAGGAGTTGACCTTCGATCGGCTCGATGAGAAGGACCAGGCGCAGGCCTTGAAGGCCGGCTTTCACGTGAAAGCCGCGGTGGGGATCGTCCTCTTCGTGGTCTTGTGCTTCGTGACCGAGGCCATGCCGCTCCCCATGGTGTCGCTTTCGATCGGTGTGATCGCCCTCATGACGGGCATCGTCACGCGCAAGAACGTCGCCTCGCTCTACTGGTCGGACGCGACCTGGTTCATCATGGGGAGCCTCATGTTCGCGGCCGCGTTCGTCAAGACCGGTGTGGACAAACGCATCGCCATGATGATGTTCGGCAAGCTCAAAAACCCGGACATCAAGTGGGTGACGCTCATCATCGTGGTGATCATCGCGCCGCTGACCATGTTCATGTCCGACCACGCCCTGGCGGCGATGTTCCTCCCGATCGGCATCATGCTTTATACGACCTCGACGTCCGCGACCGGGAAGGACGACCCGGAGCTTGCCAAAATGCTCATGATCACCATTGCCATGGCCTGCAACCTCGGAGGCTCCCTCGCCCCCTCGGGCGCCGCGCGCAACATCATCATGATGAACTATGCCGAGGACATGTTCGGCCTCTCCATCGGTTTTGGGCAATGGTGCATCTACTGCGTCCCGTTTCTGGTCTTTCTCATGCCCGTCTGCTGGGTGGTGCTGAACTGGCGCTTCAAGCCCGCCGTGACCAACCTGGGCGCGGCCTTTGCGGTCGTCAAGGAGGAGACGGCGAGGGTGGGGGGCGGGAAATGGACGCGTGAGCAGATCATCGCCCTCGTGATCTTTCTTGCCATGCTTTTCTCCTGGATCACGGAGAAAAACCTTCTGCTCCAGTGGACCGGCATCGACTTCGGGATCGGCGTCCTGGCCGTCATGGGCGCGATCGCCTACATCCTGTCGGGGGTAGTCAACTGGCGCGACTTTCAGACCAAGGTCGACTGGGGGGTTGTCTGGCTGTATGCCGGCGCCATCATCTTCGGGCGTGTGCTCGTGGAGACCGGCGGCGCCTACTGGATCGCCCGCACACTGCTGCAGGTGACCGAGCCGCTGGGGGTCACGCACGGGATCGGTCTGCTCCTGACCGGGAATGTCATCACCGCCCTGATCACCCAGATCATGGCCGATGGCCCGGCCTGCGCCGCCGTAGGTCCGGTGACCCTGGCCATGGCCGGCATCGTGCACCCGGGCACCGCCATGATCCCCTTCATGGCGATGGGGACCGCCATCGCCTCGTCCTTCGCCTATTGTCTGGTGATCGGCACGCCGCCCAACGCGATCGTCTATGCCAGCGGGTATCTGGAGGCCAAGGACTTTTTGAGGGTGGGCGTCATCCTGTGGATCACCAACATGATCGGCCTGGCCCTGATGGGCGTTACCTATTGGGCGTGGATGGGATGGCCGGGGTTGAAACCGTTCTGAGAAGGAGGCGGATCCGATGAATCGTGCAATCAAGGTTCTGATGGTGGACGACGAGGATCAGTTCCGCGCCACCACGAAAAAACTGCTGACCCGCAAAGGCTTCGAAACGATCCTGGCCGCATCCGGCGAGGAGGCGATCGAACAGCTGCAGCAAAATCCGGACGTGGTCGTCCTCGATATCAAGATGCCCGGCATGGACGGTCATGCCGCCCTGAAGGAGATCCGGAAGCGCGCCCCCAACCTGCCGGTGATCATGCTGACGGGGCACGGGGCGCTCCCCTCGGCGAAGGAGGCCCGGAAGGAGGGCGCGTTCGACTACCTGACCAAGCCCTGCGACATCGACGTCTTGGCGGCCAAGATCGGGGATGCCGTCCGGTCGGTCGAAAAGGGCGGCCCGCCGGCGGAAAAGACGGTCAAAGACATCATGGTGCCCTTCGAGAACTACACAACGGTGACGACCGAGCAGAGCGTCGGGGAGGCCGTCGAGGCCCTTCGAAAGAGCTACGGCGCCAGCCTGTCCACAAGCCGCATCATGGAGACGGGGCACCGTTCCGTCCTGGTCCTGGACCGGGGGGGCGAGGTTCAGGGGGTCCTCACGATCAAGGATCTTCTGGAGGCGATCATGCCGGCTTATCTGAGTGCGCCGAAGCCTTCGACGGCGGACAGCATTCAGTACTCGCCGATGTTTTGGAAGGGGATGTTCACGATCGAGGTCAAAAAGCTCGTCAAGAAGCGGGTTCAGGAGGTCATGTCCCGGAGGCCCTCGACCATCGATGCGGAGGCGAACCTCATGGAGGCGTCCTACGCGATGGCGGGCATGGGCGAGCGGCGGCTCCTCGTGATGGACGGGAAAAAGGCGGTGGGCGTCGTCCGGGAACAAGACCTGTTCTTCGAGATGGAGCGGATTCAGCGCTCTTGAGAGCGGGCTGCGCGGACGCCGTCTGGTATGCTGAAGGCCGCGGGGGGAGTGGATGCGCCGGCATGGGCGAAAAGGTCAAGCCGGCCCGCTCTCCTCCACGGCGCTCTGTGGACCGCGCGCCGCCCACCAGACCGACCAGGCCCCCGAGTAGGTGATCTCCTGCCAGCGGCGCTCCTCTTCGCCGGCCTCGTTTTCCAGGCACAACTCGGCCTTGATCCAGAGAAGCCTGGCGCCTTCGGGCCTCGCGAGGAGGGTGGCGATCCGCTGGGGAAACTCCGTCCCTTCAAGCGACTGACCGGACCCGATCCGGGTCCGCGCTTTGTGGATTTGGACGCCCCGGTCGTAGTCGATCCCGAATGCCCCCAGAAAGGTGCCGATGTCCTCGTCGTCGATGAGGTAGGTCTCCCCGTGCAGATTGAATTCTCTCCAGCCGAGGCGCGGGTCGGAGCCGTCGCGTTGAAGGATGATGCCCGCATCGTGCAGCTCGATCAGATCGGCTTGCTTGTAACTGTCCGTGGTCAATATGTTTTCCTCCTGGCGCCAGGTGGTTGCAGCCGGGCTGGCTGGGGTAGATCATATACCGGAGGGCACTCCCGCGGCAAAAGAAATCGCCTCGCCGGGTCGTTCGGAGGGGCCGGGTGCCGCAGCGCCCGAGGCGGATGCGCACGGGGTGTGGAGCCCTTTAAGCGGCGGCTTGACAGGTCCGCCGCATTCTTTCATACTCAGCGCCGAAAGTCCGCGTGCATGTGCCCCTCTGAGGGAGCCGTGAGTGGCTGCGTGATGTCGGGCCTGGTCTGCACGGGAACTGAGTCAACAGGATGATTCAACGGGACAAGCGCCCGGGCGTAAGATCGGCGGAACGCTCCGCCCTGGCGGAGAGAACGGGGAAAGGACCCGTATTTTATGGTTCGTGAATGGTATGAAAAAAAGCGGGTTACACCGGAGCGAGCAGTGGCGGAGATCGCCGACGGGAGCACCATCGTCCACGGCATGGTCTGCGGGGAGCCGCCGGCCCTGCTCGGGGCGCTGGCCGCACGCCTGCGGGCGGGCGATCTCAAAAAGGTCCGGATCTTCAGCCTGCTTCCCGGAAAGCACGCCTCGGCCACGTATCTGGCGCCGGATTTGAGCGACTGCGTCGATTCTTTCACCTGGTTCGTATCGCCGGCTGACCGGAACCTCGTGCGCGTCGGGTTGAATTATTTCGTTCCCAACGAGTTTCACCAGGTGCCAAGGTTTATCCGGGAGTTCATGGATGTCGACGTGACTCTGACGACCGTTTCCCCGATGGACAAGAACGGCTTTTTCACCTTCGGGGCCGTGAACGACTACATCAGCACCGCCGCTCGCGCCTGCAGGAAGCTGATTGTCGAGGTGAACCCGCTC